>Ga0224559_1001830_pt1 | contig 11312 bp, 9 predicted proteins | sample 714S33034metaG_FD_180676 | JGI IMG/M metagenome (GOLD analysis project Ga0224559, IMG submission 180676) | Peat soil microbial communities from Stordalen Mire, Sweden - 717 S3 30-34 | ecosystem: Environmental > Terrestrial > Soil > Wetlands > Peat | place: Sweden: Norrbotten County, Stordalen... | reverse complement strand
AAGAACGAGAACAACCTCGCGCCCCTGGATCTGAATGCGATCAAGACCATCGCGGTGATCGGCCCCAATGCGGATCGCAGTTTGCTGGGCGGATACAGCGGCGTGCCGAAACACAATGTCACGGTTCTGGACGGCATCCGGCAGAAGGCCGGGAAGAAGGTGAAGGTCCTCTACAGCGAGGGCTGCAAGATCACCATCGGCGGCTCGTGGAACCAGGATGAGGTGGTCGCGAGCGATCCGGAAGAGGACCGGAAAGCGATTGCCGAGGCGGTGCGCGTGGCAAAGAAGGCCGATGTCATCGTGCTGGCGATCGGCGGAAACGAGCAGACCTCGCGCGAGGCCTGGAACCTGCAGCATATGGGCGACCGCACCAGCCTTGACCTGATCGGACGCCAGGAAGAACTCGTGAAAGCGATGGTTGCGCTGGGCAAGCCGGTCATCGTCTTCCTGTTCAACGGCAGGCCGCTTTCGATCAACTACGTTGCCCAGAATGTGCCGGTGATTTACGAATGCTGGTATCTGGGCCAGGAGACCGGACGCGCGGTCGCCGACGTGCTGTTCGGCGATTACAACCCCGGCGGCAAGCTTCCGATTTCGGTGCCTCGCTCGGCCGGCCATCTGCCGGTGTTTTATAACTACAAGCCGTCGGCGCGGCGCGGGTACCTGTTCGACGATGTCTCGCCACTGTTTGCGTTCGGGTTTGGTCTCAGCTACACCAGCTTCGCGATCGAAAACCCGAGGCTGACAAAGAAGAAGATCGGCCCGAGTGGGTCGACACAGGTTCTTGTGGATGTAACTAACACGGGCAAGCGTGCGGGGACGGAGGTTGTGCAGCTTTACATCCGCGACCTGGTAAGTTCGGTGACGCGGCCGGTCAAGGAACTCAAGGGCTTCAAGAAAGTTCGGCTCGAACCGGGCGAGAAGACGACGGTGGCGCTTGACATTACGCCGGCGGCGCTTTCCTTCTTCGACGTGAATATGAAGTATGTCGTGGAGCCTGGAGATTTTGAAATCATGGTCGGCAATTCTTCGCGGGATGCCGATTTGCAGAAGCTGATCCTGCAGGTAGCGCGGTAGGCACGGCCGGGAACGCCGGCGAAAGATGAGGCGGCAATGATCGAGAAACTTTCCTTTACAGAGAAATTCGGCTACAGCCTGGGTGACCTTGCGGCCAACTTCGTCTTCCAGGCGCTGCTTGCCCTGCAACTGGATTTCTACACGCACACCTTCGGGCTAACCGCCGCGCAGGCAGGAACGATGACCCTCGTGATCGGGCTTGGCGTGGCGTTCCTGAACCCGGTGATGGGCGTTATCGCCGACCGCACCAGCACCAAATGGGGCAAGTTCAGGCCATGGCTGCTTTGGACAGCTCTGCCCTTCGGCGTCATCTGCGTGCTGACATTTACTACGCCCAACATCAGCCCAGGGGCCAAACTAGTCTACGCATGGGTGACGTACATCCTGCTGCGCGTCGTCTACACCGTGAACAACGTCCCGTATGCGTCGCTTAACGCCGTCATGACCTCCGATCCCGACGAGCGCAACAGCATTTCGACTTACCGGCAGATCGCGGCCAATTCCGCGGGCTTTATTATTGCCAGCCTAGCCATCCCCATGGTGCGGTTCTTCGGCCATGGCAACGACGCGCTCGGCTATCAGCTCACTATGGGCCTGCTCTCGGTGCTGAGCATCGTCTTCTTCATCGTTGCGTTCATCACAACCAAGGAACGCATCCAGCCGGACCCGCAACAGAAATCCTCGCTCAGCCAGGATCTCTCCGACCTGTTCAGCAACGGCCCGTGGATTGTACTTTTCCTGGCGACGCTCTTTTATTTCGCCGCCATCGTGGTGCGCGGAAACGTGATGCTGCCCTACTTCCGCTTCGTGGCCGGCAACGTCGATCTCTTTTCGTGGTTCAACGGCTTTGGCCTGGCTTCGCTGCTGGTTGGCGTCGCCCTCTCCACCGCAGTCACCAAGCGCATGGGCAAGCGGCTTCTGTTTATCGCCAGCATGACGCTGGCTGGCCTCTTCAGCGCGGTGTTGTACATCATTCCGGCGACCGCGACAATCACGATCATCGCGGTCGAGGTACTGCGGCAGTTCTCGTTCGGGCTCTCAGGACCGCTGATCTGGTCCATGATGGGCGACGTGGCTGACTACGGCGAATGGAAGACCGGACGCCGCGCCAGCGGCACGGTAACATCCGCGGTGGTCTTTGCGCTGTGGGCGGGTTTGGCGCTGGGCGGCGCCATCGCGGGCTGGCTGCTCTCGGCGTACGGATTTGTATCCAAAGCCGATGTGCAAACGGCAAACGCGCAGTCGGGGATTCTGTTAACCGCAAGCGTCTACGCGGGTCTGGCCTTCTTTGCATCGGCGGTTAGCATGTTCTTCTATCCCATCACGCGCGAAGTGAACCAACGGATTGCGAACGAGCTGGCCGAACGGCGCAAGGGATTTGCTCCAAATACTGCCTCGTAGACTTGTCATCGAATCGGCAAACGTTCAGATTAGGAAGAATCATGTTCGTGAAGATGCAACCAATGGTGCGATCGGCAGCGTTAGCGGCATTCATCCTCGCGTTTGCCGCAACGGCCCAGGCGCCCACCTCTCTGAAAGAGGCCTACCGGGGCGACTTCGCGATTGGCGCGGCAATTAACACCGCCCAGATCACGGGCCAGGATCGCCGTGGGGACGCGATCGTCGAGGCGCAATTCAACTCCATCTCGCCGGAAAATGCTCTCAAGTGGGAGAACGTCCATCCTGCGCCAGGCGTCTACGCCTTCGATCTTCCCGACCAGTACGTGGCCTTCGGGGAGAAGCACCACATGTTTATCGTGGGCCATTGCCTGGTGTGGCACAATCAGGTTCCGGCCTGGGTCTTCCGCGATGACATAGGAAACTTTGTCGACCGCGAAACCCTGTTGAAGCGCATGCACGACCACATTTTTACGGTTGTCGGCCGTTACAAGGGCCGCATTCAAAGCTGGGACGTGGTCAACGAAGCATTGAACGACGACGGAACCCTGCGCCAATCTCCTTGGCTGAAGATCATTGGTGAAGATTACATTGCCAAGGCCTTTCAGTATGCGCACGAAGCCGATCCTCAGGCGCAGCTGACCTACAATGACTACTCACTGGAGAATGGGGCCAAGCGCAACGGGGTGATCGCGCTCATCGCGAAGCTGAAGGCTCAGGGAATCACCGTCACATCCGTCGGCCTGCAGGGGCATGATGGTCTCACCTGGCCCTCGGTTGAGGATGAGGACACCACCCTCTCCGCCTTCGCAAAGCTCGGGGTCAAGGTGGCGATCACGGAGTTGGACATCGATGTGCTGCCCCCGGCCACTCGGCAGCAAAGCGCCGAGGTTTCCCTGAAAGTCCAGCAGGACCCAAAACTGAACCCATACGCTGATGGGTTGCCGCAATCCGTGCAGCAGCAGCTTGCCGAGAGATATGCCGGCCTGTTCGGGGTCTATCTCAAACACCGCGATGTCGTCACCCGAGTGACGCTTTGGGGCGTAACGGACGGGGATTCCTGGCGGAACGACTGGCCGGTGAAGGGGCGCACCAGCCATCCGCTGCTTTTCGACCGCAGCGGCCAGCCTAAACCGGCCTTCCAGGCAGTCACTCGAGTAGCGGCAACGGCAAAAACAACGAATTAGGCCTCATTCCTGTTTTACCCGCCACGCGCACCCGCAGTGTGACTCCAACGGTACCGGCTAGACAGTAAATGCGCGATACCAAATAGTTCATCCCAAATGCGATACCAACAAAAACTGCCACCCTCCGATCATCTCCAGTCGCTTGACGCCGGATTGGGGACTCGTATTCATCTGCGAGCGAATTTGCGCGCGGCACGACCCGCTCCTCACAGCAGGTCTCATCGGTCGCAGTCTTTCTTGTTGGATTGAGAGTCCGGGGGGTACTATCGGTGGAAATGACCGCTAGCACTGTAAAAGGCCGGCATAACCAGAGCGTGCAGTCCGGGGCGGTTCCATCTCCGGAAACAGGCAGCAGTGCGCATATTTGCTTTGACTGCGTATCGCGTACATACCCGCGCGGGAACGTGCAGGCCATTCGGGAGGTTTCGTTCCAGATCGAGCGGGAAGAGTATGTGGCCGTAACCGGCCCGAGCGGGAGTGGCAAATCTACGCTGCTTTACCTGGCCTGTGGTCTGGACCGGGCAGACACAGGGACTGTGCGATTCGCGGGCACAGCTCCGAAGAGCCCTGCCGAATGGACGCGGCTGCGGTCAACCCAGATCGGGTTTGTGTTCCAGACATTTCAACTGATCGCTGGACTGACGGCGGTGGAAAACGTCGAGCTGCCAATGATGGGCGTAGTGGCAAGCGAGAGGGAGCGGAGCAAGCGGGCTGCTGCCTTGCTGGAGCGCATTGGCCTTGGCAGCCGGGCGAACCATCGGATTGCGGATTTGTCCGGCGGCGAAGCACAGCGTGTTGCCATTGCCCGCGCCTTGGCCAACTCCCCAAGTGTGATTCTTGCCGATGAACCCACGGGGAACCTGGACTCACATACCACTGCCCAGATTCTGAGTTTGCTGGAGGACGTGAGAAAGGACCATAGGGTCACGCTGGTCATGGTGACTCACGACGCACAGATTGCGGAGCGCGCGACCCGCGTGATCCACCTTCTCGATGGGAAAGTCGCTGGCGAGGAACGCCGGAGGGAACCCGCGTGAACGCTCTGACCTTTCCTCTTCGCAATCTACGCAATCATCTCATGCGCTCGATCCTGACCGCCGCGGGCATAGGCGCCGCGCTTGCCAGCTTGTTGGCTCTGGTCGGTTTTTCGCGTGGAGTGGATCGCGCGGTGGTTCTGACCATGGAGGATCGGGGAACCGATATCGTAGCGGTGAAAAAAGGCTCCGTGGAGATACTGACGGCTGTTTTGGATGAGGGCCTCGCCGGGCGTATCCGGAGGGTGCCGGGCGTCGTGAATGTGATGAGCTCCATCGGCGATGTCGTCGATTTGGAGAGCGGCGAGATGGCCTACATGGCGGGCTGGTCCGAAGAGGGCGGCTTCTGGAGCACGCTCGCGATCACCGCCGGGAAGCGGCCCGATCCGGGCGAAATAGACGGCGTGGTAATCGGTCAGGCATTGGCGGATGCTCTGGGGAAAAAGCCCGGCGATTCAATTGAACTGAGCGGGCAGACCTTCCGGGTTACCGGCATTTCGAAACAGGCCAGCGTGATCGATGACCGCTCGGTGATGATGCCTTTGGCGGCTTTGCAAAAACTGCTTGACAGGGAGGGTAAGGTGAGCGGATTTCACATCCGCATCGATCGTCCCGAGGATTCCGCGCGGCTTGGCGAAGTGCGGAATCGGCTGGCGGCGGAGTTCCCCGAACTTGTGTTTGTTGAATCGAGCGAGATGGCGAATCATGCGGCTATCACGAACCTGTTGCGGTCGATGGCTTGGGCGAGTTCCACGATCGCTCTAGCCATGGCCTTCGTCATCGTTCTCAATACGCTGCTGATGGCGGTTATGGAACGTACTCGCGAGATAGGGTTGCTTGCGGCTATCGGATGGAAGCCCTCGCGCGTGATCGCCATGATCGTGCTGGAGGGAATGCTGATGGCATCTGGGGGAGCTTTGCTGGGGGTTGGAGCCGGCTTGCCAGGATTGAAACTCATGATGATGCACCCACAAATCGGCAGCTTTCTGCAGCCGGAGGTGACGCCGGTGCTGGTGCTGCAATCGGTTGCTCTGGTGCTGGCGGTGGGCGCTTTGGGCGGCCTTTACCCTGCTTGGCGGGCCACGCGGATGCGCCCCATGGAGTTGCTGCGCGGTGAATAGGTAGGCAATGTATCCATACCTGATTGGGAGCTTGACGATCTGCGCGGCGGCGGCGGCCAGTCTAGCTGCGGCGCCTGCTCGCCTGCGCCGCTCGGCCTGGGTGGCGGCATTGCTTTCTATGCCGTTCACGCTGGTATCGCTGGATTATGGAGACTATTGGCATCCTTCGCGGCTTTGGGGAATGCGATTGGGGCTGGAGGACCTGTTGCTGTGTGTCTCGTCCGGCGTGTTGCTGTGGTGTCTGCCTGCAGCACTGGGAGTAGGTCGCGTGCAACTGCGAATCAGTTGGGCGACCATGCTGCGGCGCTACTTTGCGACATTGCTCGCAGGCGCACTATTGGTTGGGGTTTGCCGGTTGTGGGGAGCCAGCGCGAGCTTCTCATTGTTTGCCGCGATGGCAGCGGTCACCTTCGCAATCCTCATGCGGCAAGCCGGGTATTGGCGGCTGGCTCTGGCCGGAAGTTTGTTCTACCTTACCCTGTACACAGCGATTCTCAAATACTCATGGTTAGCCTTTCCCGCATTCTCTTCGGATTGGAATTGGGCTGGGCTTTGCGGCGTCACGATAATCGGTGTTCCGTTGGAGGAAATCGCTTGGGCAACGGGGTACGGCGCAGTCTGGCCGCTCATCGTGGCGTACGCGCTCCAGGCGCGCATCGAGCCCAGCGCATGTTGAGGCGGCGACCGGGGATATACAATATCGCCGTATGCTCCAGAGCTTGCATTCAGTTGTGCGAGCCCGAACGGATCTCGTTCTGGGCATATTCCTCGCTGTCTACGCGTGTGCCCGGATTCTGGAGGTCTTTGATGCATACTTTCGAAGCCGGGCGATGGCCCCCCACCCGGTTCCCCAGTTAGCCGTGGTGGCGCTGCATATATTGCCGGCTCTCGGATTCGCGCTGGTGCATGGAGCGCGTCACTACCGGTTGCGCGGAATTCTGGTTTTCTTCGGCATCTGCCTGGTCGTAAGCAACCTGGTTGAGGACCTGGGCGTGGCAACGGGTTTTCCCTTCGGGCGCTACTACTACGCCGAACCGATGGGGCCACGGCTCTTTCATGTGCCGCTTCTGCTGGGCCTGGCCTATGTCGGCATGTCCTATGTCTCGTGGACTGTGGCGCGGATGATTCTCGGCCGGCCCGAAGCGCCGGTGCGCGGCTTGCGCACGATCGCTCTTCCGCTTCTGGCCAGCTTCATCATGACCGCCTGGGATCTTGCCCAGGATCCGGTCTGGTCCACGGTGCTGCACTGCTGGGTCTGGGTGGACGGAGGACAGTGGTTTGGCGTGCCCATCTCCAACTACCTGGGATGGATCGTCAACCTGTTTGTCATGTATCTGCTGTTCGCGCTCTACCTGCGCCGCAACCCGGCTGCTGAGATTCCCGCCGGCCGAGCGTACTGGCGTCAGGCGCTGCTTTTTTACGTTGCCTGTGCCGCCTGCAACCTGCTGCAGCTTCTGCCTCCGGCTACTCTGGACGCGGTTCGAGACGCTACGGGCAAGCCGTGGCTGCTGGCAGACATCGTCCGTGCCTCGGCGATCGTTTCCATCTTCGTGATGGGAGGGTTCGCCTGCCTTGCATGGGTGAGGCTTGCAGAGAAGGATGGAGTGGCGGCGGATTGAAAACTGGCCTTGCCGGCAGAGCCTGACATCAAGCAGCCGATGGTTTGCGATCGAAGCGGATGTCGAGCGCCGACGCGATAACGACCGGCCATGCGGCGCCGAAGACCAGTCCCCAGGCAATTTCGCCGCGAGGAATACCAAACACCAGGGGACCCCACAGGCCGCCAGGATTCCAGTACGAGAGGTAGTTTGGCCAGGCAGCGAACTGAAGCTTCTCGTCGATCACCAAGAAGGGCGTGAAGGAGAAGAGGCCGGCAACAGCCAGGCGCCAGAGCGACATCCTGCGGATGAGAAGAAACAGCAACAATCCGCCGGAGGAGACGATAATCGCGGTCAAGTGGGGCATTCCCGCCAACCAAAGAACCATGCCGGCCGCGACTGTCGGAAGCCCCCAGGGCAGCAGACGAAGAAAAGCTGTTCCGAAGGGGCGAATGCCCACCCTGCAGCTTTCACCGCTCCAGAGGGCGGCGAGCATCCAGGCCGCGGCGCCGAACGAGAAGGTGAAGATCATATCCTCGACCCCACAGGAAACAGGGGAAAGCAGCACGGGACGCCAGTATTCTCCGGATGTAATCTCCGCGAGAGAACACGGAAGGCAGGCCAAGCCGCTGAAGACCGTTGCGCGGGCATAGTCGCGATTGGATGCCAGGCGCAGCGACAAAATCACAGCAGCCAGTGTGGGAAGATTGGCGAACAGGTAGGGGTGACCTTTGACGAACTCCAGGACGCCGCTCATTTTAGTCGGAATCTCCATTCGAAGCGCTGGTTTCTCGGAATTCTATCGCTGATTGGCTGGTTTTGAAAGGCCGGACCCGCAGCTGCCGCAGAAAGTCGAAAAGTGCTGCCGTTCCCCTTTCCTGAGCCGGGAACCAGAGCAAACAGCGAATGCCGGGCAGATGTTGACTCTCTTACAAATATTGAAGATCTGTTTGCATTCCGATTGAAAGGATCGTACGATCCTATCGGTATCCAACGAGTCGATTATTTGCTCGGATTCTTCATGGCCCCTATCGCATTTCAGTTAGATAGGGCAACGAAGGGTAAGGTGAAGACGCATGTTCGTTCGCAATCTTCGCGTGATAGTCCTGTTGTTCGTCTGTGGTCTTCCTGTTCCAATCATGCAGGCCCAGCCCTCCGTTCCCCAGTCTTATACCCTCACAGTCTCTACGGGTATGGCGCTCGAAGCGATGTCGGCTAACTCCGCGGTGGAGGCCAAGGTCTCCCGATTCGGTCCCAGGGAGTTCGTCGATGTGACCGCGACGAAGGCGGCCAAGGCCATTCACGCGCAACATTGGTTCGATCTGGTGGCCCACAAGGCCTACTCGCTCGACCTGGTCAAGAATTCCTGTTACTGGATAACTTATACCGGCCCCGATATGCCCACCATGTACGACCCCGTCGCCACGCCCCAGCCGTCGGCCGAAGACCTTGCCACATTCAACAAAAACGTCGTGCGCCAGGAGAGCGTCAACGGCATTGCGGCCAAGCTCTCGGAAAGTACCAGCGATCAGGGCAAGATGAGCATTTGGGCTGCCGTGAATGGCAACTACCCGGTCAAAGCGGTGATGACCTTCCCGGGCGCACAGCCTATGTTGATGCTGGAAGTGAAGGAGTTGCACTTCGTGAAGCCGGATATCGCACTGCTCACGCCGCCCGCCAACTGCACGACCCAGGCGCAGGGCGAGTGGAGCGCCACCGGGATGAGCGGTCACTTTGACCTGAACATCGATGCGGAAGGATCGGGATCGGTCGACTTGAAGACCGGCAAGGCTACGGGGGACGCGACGGTCAAATCCAGCAATAAACCGCGCTGACCTTGCGCGCCATCGTATCAGCGGCAGGGATTGCAGACATTCCCGCCGATTTCAAAACAGCAAACTGGGTTTACCAAGGAGCATTTATGAAAATCGCTTTGCGCCCTCTGCTCGTGGCGCTCGCCGCGCTCATCGTTACTTCAACCGCTTTCGGCCAAACGGATACGAAAGGATCGAAGGATTATCCCGGACTCACTCGCCTGCAGGGTTACTACATCGATAGTTATAACGAGTTGCGCTTTGATTCCTTTACCTTCCGTGTTACGGAAAATGGCAAGGAGAAAAAACAGGTTGTGGAAGGACACCATTACTACTTCACCTACCGTTACAACACCCAACGAGACCCCTCGAAGGGAGCAATGCCCAGCGCTCTCGAGGTGCTTCGCAATTACCAGAACGCGGTGCGTGCAGTAGGCGGAAAAGTGCTGCTTGAAGAGGGCGAAGGAGGCGATCGCGGTACGACTGTCCGCTTCACCAAGGGAAGCAATGAGGTGTGGATAGCGCTCCACGTCGTCGCATGGGGGGCGGTGTACAACATGGATATTATTGAAAAGCAAGCTATGCAGCAGGAGGTTACTTTGGACGCAGCCGGCATGGCCTCCAGCATTGCCGACTCCGGCAGCGTGGCCATCTACGGCATCAACTTCGACACCGCCAGCTCCGTCATCAAGCCGGACTCCGAGCCGGCCATGGACCAGATTGCCAAGCTGTTGACCAACAATCCCGCGCTCAAGGTTTATATCGTCGGGCACACCGACATGGTTGGCGATGCGGCCAGCAACGTGAAGCTGTCGCAGGCGCGCGCGCAATCGGTGATCGCCGCTCTGGTCTCGAAGCATGGCATCGCCGCCGCCCGCCTGATCGCCTTCGGCAACGGCCCCTATGCTCCTGTCGCGTCAAACAAGACCGACGATGGACGCGCCAAGAACCGCCGCGTCGAACTGGTTGAGATAGCAACCAAGTAGATTGGCTTCAGGTGGGATGCTCCAGGGGTGCGGCCTTGCCGCGCTCCTGGAATCCCTTTGCTCAGGGCTCGGAGCCCGCGGGTCCGCTCGATCCCGAGGTTTCTTTGTCGCGACTTATCATCTCGCGCATCTGTACCTCCGGCTGCGTCTCGCGGAGCTATCTCTGCTCCTTTTCGGGAAAGGCAATGCAGTCCATGAACGCATCCTGAAAGCCGGGATCGGAGGCAAGGCTGAGATGCTCGATGGGAGGCAGATCGGCGTCGCACGCGGAGAGAAGCAGCATTTTCGCGCCACGTAGAGCAGTGTTGCCCCCGGCATGGATGCGCTCCAGGTCCGCCTCAATCAACCCGATGGCGATGGCGCTTTCGGCCTGCACGTAGTTGCCGAATGCACCTGCAAGATCGATGCCCTTGACTTCGCCGGCGCTCGCGCCGATATGCTTCAGCAGTAGCCTGAAACCGGATGCTACGGCGGCCTTTGCCAACTGCAATTCGCGGATATCGGCTTGGTAAAGAACCACCGGAGCCTTTACAAGAAAGAGCTTTGTGCCATCGGCGATGCGGCCTGAAGCCAGAATTTTTCCGCACTCGATACCCACTGCGACAGCATCCACGAGCCCGCTGCCGCAAATGCCGCGGGCTTCAACGTCTCCGATCACCGTGGCGCACAATTTCCCATCCCGGAGCAACACGCGCGCGATTGCCCCTCTGGATGCACGCATCCCCATACGGATGGAACCGGCTTCGAACGCCGGCCCCGCCGCGGTCGATGCGCAGACAATTCCATTCCGGTTGCCGATCGCGATCTCGCCATTGGTGCCCAAGTCAACCAATGCCTGCAGATCATCCGCGCGGGAGATGCCGGCCGCCAGTATTCCGGCGAGAATGTCCGATCCCACAAAGCCGCCCAGACAGCGTTCAAAGCGAATGCGGCAAGTGGGGGGCAGCGGCCAGTCCAGTTCTTGCGGAGTAAAACACTGCGCGCCTAAATGGGGAGTGTGGAATGGCGCGTGAGAAAGCGGCTCGACATCGAGGCCCGAGAAGAGGTGGTGCATCACCGTATTGCCAACCAGGACCACCTCGGCAATCTCCGCCGCG
>Ga0224559_1001829_pt1 | contig 11318 bp, 8 predicted proteins | sample 714S33034metaG_FD_180676 | JGI IMG/M metagenome (GOLD analysis project Ga0224559, IMG submission 180676) | Peat soil microbial communities from Stordalen Mire, Sweden - 717 S3 30-34 | ecosystem: Environmental > Terrestrial > Soil > Wetlands > Peat | place: Sweden: Norrbotten County, Stordalen... | reverse complement strand
CGAGATCTTGCTCTTGACGTCCTCGGTAGCGGCGGCGGTCTGGTGTGCCAGTTCCTTGATTTCATTGGCCACGACGGCAAACCCCTTGCCTGCGGCACCCGCCCGCGCCGCCTCGATGGTGGCATTTAAGGCCAGAAGATTGGTTTGGGCGGAAATGCTGGTGATGGTTTCGGTCACCTTGCCAATGTCCCGAGCGGCACGGCCCAGTTCGTTCATCATGGAGGAGACGGCTTGTGCTTGGCGCGTTGCCTCGCTACTAATCGAACGCGCCTTCTCGGCGTTCGAGGCAATTTCGCCCACTGTGGCGCTCATCTGCTCCGTCGCCGCGGCAACGGAGGAGAGATTGGTCGTGGTTTGTTCCATGGCTGCGGCGACTGAATTTGTATTGGCGCTGGATTCTTCCGCGGCTGCGGCCACCGTGTTCGCGAGATCGGCGACGTTCTTGCAGCCGGAAGACAGTTCTTGGGCGGTGTTTGACATCACTGTGGCGGACGTGGTTAGTACCATGGCTCCGCTGGAGACGTCATTGACGGTCGCGCGCAAATTCTCGCCAAGGGCCTGAACCGCTTGGGCCAGCAGCCCGAGCTCGTCTTTGCGTGCGAGCAGGGCTTCCGGCATGGAGCGCGTCAGATCCCCGCCGACCTGCTCGGAGACGGTGGCGACCGTTTGCACAAGCGGCACGATGATGCTCGTGCCCATCCTCCGGTTAAGAAGAGCAATGAGAGCGATGGACAGGGCGCCGAAGACAATGAAAAACCACCGGGCTGAGTGCAAGTAGGACACAGCCTGCTCGCTGGCACCATCGGCATCTTTGGCGTACGCGTTGCTCAATGAGGCGATGAGGCTCGCCAGCTTGTTCAGCTTGGGACGGGAAGCCGTCGCGAAGAGGGAGTATGCTTCGGTGCGCGCGGTGTGCGCGAGAAGTTTGACCACGTTCTGGTTCGTCTCGTGCAGGTCGGCGATCGATTCTTCGAGGGTCGCGATCTGGGCCTGCTGCTGGACAGAGATGCCAATAGCCTTCAACCGTTCCATCGTCTGGTGCCGACGAGCGAGGATGGTCCGCACCGTATCCTGACGCGCGTCCTGTAGGGCGTCGTCCTTGTCCAGGAGCATACTGGCGATCTCGCCGTGGATCGCTCCCGAGTCGCGGTCGATCTGCGAGAGCAGCCAGGCGCGCTGTTGGGCAGAGAAGGCACTGCCGCCGATCTCGCCCAAAGCACTTTGAGTCCAGATGGAAGACACGGTCAGTCCCAACATAACGATGAGCGCGGCACCAGAGCCGAGCATGAGCCGAGAGCTCATCTTCAGGTTCGTCGGCAGTTTCATGTTCTCAGGCCTTTCGTGGGCAAGGTGTATCCTCTTTGGGGGAGCTATCAGTGGTCCAACCTGATGGCGGTCTGTACAACCGCCGATCTTTTTCATCGGCGAACTAGGGGAACTCTTAAGTTCCTCCACATCATGTCTCCCAGCAAGGGGGCAATTCGAGGGGGCAATTCGGTGATGCGTGACCAAAACAGGAAGGAAAGCATGAAGTCCCCCTCAAGTTTGCGCGGGGGCCGTCGATGATCGTCGCATCTGAGCAGGATTCCCGGTGGTGCGCGTTGCCGGCCGGGAACCTAGGACCATCACAGAAGGGGCAAGGCTTGGCATGAGTCCCAAACCAAAACTGAGCATGTACTGGGCGGCATCTTGCGGCGGTTGCGAGATCGCCCTGGTCAACATCAACGAGAAGATTCTGGACGTCGCGGCCGCCCTCGACTTCGTTTTCTGCCCTTGCTTGCTCGACACCAAGAAGAAGGATGTCGAGGCTTTCGCCGACGGCGAGATCCTGGTGACCTTCTTCAACGGCGCCCTGCGTACCGAGGAGAACCGTGAGATGGCGCATCTTTTGCGCCGGAAATCCAAGCTGCTCATCTCTTTCGGGTCTTGCTCGTATGGAGGGTGCATTCCGGCGCTGGGCAACCTGTCCACCAACGCGCAGATCTTTCAGACTGTGTACATCGACACGGCGTCGACAGTGAATGCCGGGGGTACCAAGCCGGCTTGCGAAACCAAGGTCCCGGAGGGCACGATTTCGATTCCGGCATTTCTCGAACGGGTGAAGACACTCGCGCAAGAAGTAACGGTGGACTACATCATCCCCGGCTGCCCGCCCGAGCCGCGCCAGATCTGGGCCGTGATCGAAACCCTGCTCTCGGGCAAGCCTCTGCTCGCCCAGGGCAGCATCCTCGGCGCCGGCCGCTCGACGGTGTGCGAGGAATGCACGCGCGTGCGTGCCGAGAAGAAAGTCAAACGGTTTCGACGCACGTACGAATTCATTCCGGATCGCGAGCAGTGCCTGCTGGAGCAGGGGCTCTTGTGCATGGGCATCGCCACCCGCGATGGCTGCGGCGGACTGTGCCCCAAGGTCAACATGCCGTGCTCGGGCTGCTACGGGCCGCCGGAGGGCGTGCACGATCAAGGTGCGAAGATGACGGCGGCGCTGGGCTCGATCATCGACATCGAAGCATGGAAGAACCTGCCCGAGGAACAGATCACCAAGGAGATCGACAACGTGGTGAAAGGCATTCCCGACTTGGCCGGAACCCTTTATCGCTACAGCATGGCGGGATCGCTCTTGCGCGGGAGAGCCCGATGAGACAAATCGCCATCGACCCCATCACGCGCCTCGAAGGTCACGGGAAGATCGACATCTTCCTCGACGACGCGGGGGAGGTCGCCAACACCTATTTCCAAGTTCCCGAGCTGCGCGGCTTCGAGCAGTTTTGCGTCGGCCGCTTGGCCGAGGACATGCCGCAAATCACCAACCGCATCTGCGGTGTGTGCCCCGAGGCGCATCACATGGCCGCGTCCAAGGCGCTGGACGCATTGTTTGGTGTCGAGCCGACGTCGGCGGCCAAGAAACTGCGCGAGTTCGTGTACATGGCTTTCTACGTCACCGACCACACCACCCACTTCTATGCTCTGGGAGGCCCGGATTTCATCGTCGGCCCGGACGCGCCGCCAGCCGAACGCAACATTCTGGGTGTCATCCGCAAGGTCGGCGTGGACATCGGTAAGCAGGTCATCGCCTGCCGGGCGCGCAACCACCATGCCATCGAGGTGATGGGTGGCCGCGGAGTCCACCTGGCCGCAGGTCTGCCCGGCGGTTGGTCGAAGCCCATGTCGGAAGCCGAGCGGGCCGAATTCGAAACCATCGCCCGGGCCAATATCGATTTCGCGCTCTTTACCCTCAAGGCTTTCGACGACATCGTGCTCAAGAATGAGCAGTACCTGGCGCTGGTGACCTCCGACGTCTATCTCCACCGCACCTATTCCATGGGCACGGTGGACGAGAAGAACCAAGTGAATTTCTACGACGGCAAGGTGCGCGTGGTGGATCCCGACGGGGTGGAGTTCGCCAAGTACCGGCCCGAGGAATACCTCCTCCACATCAGCGAGCATGTGGAGCCTTGGACCTATCTGAAATTCCCCTACCTCAAGACGATTGGCTGGAAAGGATTCGTCGACGGCAAGGACAGCGGCGTGTACGTGGCGTCGCCGCTCTCGCGCTTGAACGTGTCCGACAGCATGGCCACGCCGCGCGCCCAGGCCGAATTCGACCGCATGTACACCACTTTCGGCTGCAAGAAGGTTGGCGGTCGCTACCAGCCCATCCATCACCGCTTGGCGACGCACTGGGCGCGCCTCATCGAGCTGCTCTACGCCGCGGAACGCATGCTGGAGCTGGTGACCGATCCCGAGATCACTTCGCCCGACGTGCGCACCATCCCCACCAAGGTGGTGGGCCGCGGCATCGGTTCGGTCGAGGCCCCGCGCGGCACGCTGACCCATCACTACGAGACCGACGAGCGCGGCGTGCTGACCAAAGTGGACCTGCTTGTAGGCACCACCAACAATTACGCGGCCATGTCGATGTCCATCAACAACGCCGCCCGCAAGCTCATTTCCAAGGGTAAGGTGGTCGACAACGGCATCCTCAACAAGATCGAGATGGCCTTCCGCCTGTACGATCCGTGCCTGTCGTGCGCCACCCACAACCTGCCCGGCACCATGCCGTTGCAGGTGAACATCCGGCGCCCCGATGGCGAGATTCTCGAACACCTGCGGAGGGACGGGTGAAGACAATCGTCGTCGGCATGGGCAATCCCATTCTCAGCGACGATGGGATCGGCATCCGCGTGGCGCGCGAACTCAAACGGCGCGCTCCCGCTGCGGACATCGTCGAGCTGGGAGCCGGCGGCATTCGCCTGCTCGACGTCCTGCCAGGCTACGCGCGTGTGCTCATCGTCGACGCCATGGTCACGGGAGAAATCGCGTGCGGCCAGTTTCGGCGCTTCACGCTCGTCGAGTTGCAAAAGAAGACGGCGCGCACTTGCAACACCCTATGCGTTCACGACATGGACCTGCCCACGGCCATGGCCTTGGGACGGCTGGCGGGCGTCGCGCTGCCCGAGGAAGTCGTGATCTGGGGGGTCGAGGCGCATGACGTGGAGACCTTTGGCGAGACCTTGTCTCCGGCGGTCGAGGCCGCAGTGCCAGTTGTTGTCGAAGATATGGTTGGCGAACTCTTGAGGGAGAAAGCATGGGTAACAAGCTCGGGGTCTATTTCTGCGACTGCGGCACGGCCATAACCGACAAGATCGATTCGGCCAAGATCGAGGCCGGTCTGGCGGCGGCCGGCGAAAGCGTGCACTTTCGCCGCCACGAGCTTCTGTGCTCGGAGGAGGGCAAGCAGTTCCTGGAGAACGATCTACGTGAAAACGGCGTCGAGCGCGCGGTCATCTGCGCGTGCTCGCCCCGTGACCACGAGCAAACCTTCATGCGCTGCATGGGCAAGGCGGGATGCAACCCGTACCTGATGCAGATGGTGAACGTGCGCGAGCAAATCGCCTGGGTGTGCGAGGACCGCGACCAGGCCACGGCCAAGGCCATGCGCGCCGTGAAGGCCGCCATCGGCCGGGTCAAGCTGCACCAGCCGCTGGAAAAGAAGGAGATCGACATCTGCGTCGATGCGCTCATCATCGGCGGTGGCCCGGCCGGCATGCGCGCCGCCTTGACCATCGCCGAGTCGGGGCGCAAAGCCATTCTGGTCGAAAAGGAGCCGGTCCTCGGCGGCATGCCCGTGCGCTACGAGGACACCTTCCCGCGCATGGAATGCGCACCGTGCATGCTGGAGCCGATGATGGCCGAGATCCTGCACGGCGAGCACGCCGAGCACATCGAGATTCTAACCATGGCCGAGGTGGTGGAAACCGTGGGCTCGTACGGGAATTTCACGGTGACGATCCATCAGAGGCCACGTTACGTCGATGCGCAAAAGTGCATCGGCTGCGGCGAATGCACAGCGCCCTGCCCGGCGGAAAGCCCCAATCCCTTCAACTTCGGCATGGGCAGTAAGAAGGCCATGTCCTTCCCCTTCGCCGGCGCCTTGCCCAATCTCACCTTCCTCGACGAGTCGGTGTGTCTGCGCTTCGCCAAGAACGAGCCTTGCAAGATTTGTCAGGAAGCATGTCCAGTCGAGGGCGCGGTGAACTTCAAGGATGCGCCACGGACTATGCAACGCACGGTCGGGGCCATCATCCTGGCCGTGGGAGCGCAGCTCTACGATTGCTCAAACCTGCCCCAGCTGGGATTCGGCAAGCTGCCCGAGGTCTACACCAGCGCCCAGTTCGAGCGCCTCATCTCTTCGACCGGCCCCACCAGTGGAGAAATCAAGACCCAGGCGGGTGAGGTTCCGCGTTCGATCGCCATCGTTCACTGCGTGGGCAGCCTGGACAGCGAACACAAGAGTTACTGCTCGGGCGTGTGCTGCCAGGTCGCCTTCAAGTTCAACCACCTGATTGGGAAACGGGTGCCTGAGGCGAAGATCGTCCACTACTTCAAGGAACTGGTCACGCCTGGCAAGGAAGAGTTCGAACTACGCCGCGAGGCCGAGCATTCCGCCAACACCACGATGATCCGCTACCAGCAGATCCGCGATCTCGAGGTGGTGTCCGAGCAAGGCCGCACGGCGATCCGGCACAAGGGCGGCATCGCGCGCCCGGTGGACATGGTGGTTCTTTGTCCCGCGCTGATCGGACCCGAGGACGCGGCCAAGCTGTGCACTATGCTGGAAACCAACGTGGACGGCGCCGGCTTCCTTGAAGAGCTGCACGGCCGCATGAATTCGGCCCAAAGCAAGATCAAGGGCATCTACCTCGCCGGCACCTGCCAGGCCCCGGGCGACATTCAGAAGGCCATGAACCAGGGCATGGCCGCAGCTGGATACGTCCTGTCGGGCCTCGTGCCAGGGCGCAAGCTCGAAATCAGCCCGGTGCGCGCCATCGTCGACGAGGAGCGCTGCTCGGGCTGCCGCGTGTGCGGCAGCATCTGTCCCTACAAGGCCATCAACTTCGACACCGAGAAGAAGGTGTCGCGCGTGAACGAGGTGCTTTGCCAAGGCTGCGGCACTTGCGTGGCTGCGTGCCCGGCGGGCAGCATTTGGGGCAACCACTTCACCAACGACGAAATCTTTGCCGAAATCGAGGGGATGCTCAAATGAGCGACACAAACAGCAAGCCGGCAAACGGAACCTTTGAACCCAAGATCATCGGGTTCCTTTGCAACTGGTGCTCGTACGCCGGCGCGGACAAGGCAGGCTCGCAGCAGACCCCGCAACCACCCAATGTCAATGTCGTGCGGGTAATGTGCAGCGGCCGCATCGACCCCCAGTTCGTGCTCAAGGCCTTTCGTGAGGGGGCCGATGGCGTGATCATCCTGGCGTGCCATCCACGCGACTGCCACTACAAGGAAGGCAACTACCGCGCGGCCAGCCGCCACCGCATGCTACTGCAAATGCTCAAACAGTTTGGCATTGATGAGGCACGCTGCCGCTTCGACTATGTTTCCGCGGGCGAAGGGGAGAGATACATCCAGCTTATTAGCGAGACGGTAGAATCCGTTCGCTCGTTGGGACCGCTTCAGTTGGCTTAAAGATCGTTTCGGAACAATTCTACCAGTAGGAGGAGAAGATCGTGGCAAACCAGACTCTCGATGCAAAGGGCCTCAAGTGCCCGCAGCCAGCACTCAAGGTTCAGATGATGTCCATGAAGATGAAGGCCGGCGAGATCCTAGAGGTGGTGGCAGATTGCAGCACCTTCGAAAAGGACATCCGCGAATTCTGCGCCCGCGCCAAGAAAGTACTGCTCTGGATGAAGGACGAAGGCGGCGCGAAGCGCTGCCAGATCCGGATGTAGCTTCGTCGCCGACCCCGTTCGGTGCTCTAGAAGTTCCGCGCCCTGGTCAGCCAGGTGTCGCGGGCCTTGCCGACCACGGTGATGCCGCCTTGGCTAACGTGGTGGCGGACGGCGTCGCGGGCCAGGTCGTGGCCGATGTGGTCGCCGGGCGCGACGCGCACGTTCTTGTCAATAATGGCTCGCTGGACGCGTGCGCCTTTGCCCACGTGGACGTTGTCGAACAGGATCGAATCGCGAACCTCGGCGCCTTCGTCGACCCACACGTTGCGGCCGAGCACGCAGTCCTTGACGAAGCCGCCGGCGATCACGCAGCCGCTCGACATGATGGATTGTAACAAGAGGCCGCGCCGACGGGCATCGTCGAACACCAGTTTCGACGGTGGATCGGGATGGTTGACGCTGACGATGGGCCATTCCCAGTTGTAGAGGTTGAAGTGCGGCTGCACGTTCTTGAGGTCCATGTTGGCCTCGTAATAGGCCTCGATGGTTCCGACGTCGCGCCAGTAGGCGAGCTCGCCTTTCTCGGTGACGCCGGGAATGCGGTTCTTGGAGAAGTCGTACGAGTACACGCGCCCGGTCTGGAGCAGCGAGGGCAGGATGTTCTTGCCAAAGTCGTGGTGCGTGTCCTGCTGGGAATCCGACTCGAGCGCATCGTGCAAGGGTAGCGGTGCGAAGGTGTAGTTGCCCATGGAGGCGAGCGCGAGCTCGGGATTGCCAGGGATGGCTACCACGTTGCTGGTCGGTTTCTCTTGGAAGCCGATGACTCGGCCCTCGACGTCGGTCTCCACGATGCCGTATTGCGAGGCTTCGGCGACCGGTACGGGCAGGCAGGCGATGGTGGCGAGCGCGTTCTTCTCCAGGTGATAATCCACCATTTGGCGCACGCTCATCTTGTAGACGTGGTCGGCCCCGAACACCACCACCACGTCGGGACGGAAATCCTCGACCAGGTGGAAGTTCTGATGGATCGAATCGGCGGTGCCGCGATACCAGCTCTCGCCCATGCGCATTTGCGCGGGCACGATGGTGACGAAGTCGGCGTGCGTGCTGCGGGTGCCCCACACATGCTGGATGTGCTCGACGAGCGACTGCGCTTTGTACTGCGACAGCACGTAGATGGCGCGCACGCCCGAGTTGTGCATGTTCGACAGCACGAAGTCGATGATGCGATAGCGACCGCCGAACGGCACGGCGGGCTTGGCCCGGTCGCGGGTCAAGGGGAAGAGCCGTTCCCCTTTGCCGCCGGCCATGATGAAGGCGAGTAAGCGTGGTTCATCCATGATCGTAATCCGCCGGCATTATATCCCTGATTTGGATTCTTGCCTGTGTAAGACTCATTCCACGATGACACCGACGGAAAAAATCGCGCACCAGCTGCACGAGCTGTCCATGAACATGTGGTGGGCGTGGAACCCAACCGTGATCAAGCTCTTCCGCGACATCGACCCCGAGGCTTTCCGCGCGTCGAAGCACAACCCGCTCATGGTGGTGAAGCGGCTTTCCACCGAGCGCCTGCAGGCGTTGGCGGGCGACGCCGCCATGCGGGCGCGGGTCGATCGCACCTACCGGGAATTTCGCGACTACCTTGCGCCCACGACACCGACCTGGGCCGAAACCCACGCCGCGCCTCTGCGCGTGCGGCCGGTGGCGTACCTGTCGGCCGAATTCGGCATTCACGAGTCGCTGCCCATCTACAGCGGCGGTCTCGGTGTTCTGGCCGGCGATCACCTCAAGACCGCGTCGGACATGGGGCTGGCTTTGGTGGCGGTCGGGCTGTTCTATCGCGAGTCGTATTTTCGCCAGCACATCGACCGCGAGGGACAGCAGCACGCCGAGTACGTGGGCGCGCCCATCGAATATCTCGCCACCACGCTGCGCTTGGGCGCGGACGACAAGCCGCTCATCATCGACGTGCCCATGGGACACGAACGTCTGCTCGCCCAAGTGTGGCAGGTGAACGTCGGCCGCAACCAGCTCTTGCTTCTCGACACCGAGGTGGAAGGCAACTCCGACGAGAACCGCCGCCTGGCCGCGCGCCTGTACTTCGGCGATCAGCGGGTGCGCATTCGGCAAGAATTGCTCCTGGGCGTCGGGGGCATCCGCGCTCTGCGCGCCTGTGGCATCGATTGGAGCGGGCTGCACCTCAACGAAGGGCACAGCGCCTTCGCCACCTTGGAATACGCCCGCCTGCGCAGGATCGAAACCGGCGGATCGTTCGTGGACGTCGCGCAGGACGTGGCGCAGTCGACGGTGTTCACCACGCACACGCCGGTGGACGCGGGGCACGACCGTTTTCCGTCTGAGCTCGTCGACGAACACCTGGAACCTTTGCGGCTCTCGTTGGGACTGTCGCACGAGGAATTCATGGGCCTCGGACGGGTGCGGCCCGAAGATCCACGCGAATCGCTGTGCATGACCGTGCTGGCCTTCAAGATGTCCCGCTACGCGAACGCGGTTTCCTGCCTGCATGGCCGGGTCACGCGCAAGGCGTGGCAGGTTCTGTGGCCGCACCACCGCGAGGACGAGGTTCCGGTGGGACACATCACCAACGGCGTGCACGCGCGCACCTGGCTGGCTCCTGCCATGCAGGAACTCTACAGCCGGCGCATTGGCCCCAACTGGGCCGACAACCTGACCGATCCTGCGATGTGGGCGCGCATCGAAAGCGTTCTCGACGCCGAACTGTGGGAGGTCCACCGTACCCTGCGCGCCAATCTGGTGAACTTCGTGCGCCGCGAGGTTTCGGCTCAGCGCCAGCGCAACGGGCACAGCGAGGACCTGGTGCACGCCGCCGCCACGGCGCTCGACCCCGACGCGCTGACCATTGGATTCGCGCGACGGTTCGCGACCTACAAGCGCGCCAACCTGCTTTTCACCGACATCGCGCGCCTCAAGCGTATTGTGTGCAACGAAACACGGCCCGTGCAAATCGTGTTCGCCGGCAAGGCGCACCCGGCGGATCGGCCAGGACAGGAAGTGCTGCGCACCGTGGTCCGGGCCAGCATCTCGCCCGAGCTGCGGTCGCGCATCGTATTCGTCGAGGACTATGACATCAACATTGCCCGCCACCTGGTGCAAGGCGTGGACGTGTGGCTCAATACTCCACGCCGGCCGCAAGAGGCCAGTGGCACGAGTGGCGAGAAGGTGCTGCTCAATGGCGGTCTCAACCTGTCGGTGCTGGATGGTTGGTGGGCCGAGGCCTACGACGGGCAAAATGGTTTCGCCATCGGCAATGGCGTCTGTCACGTCGATGTTGCCGAACAGGATCGCCGCGACATCGAGTCGCTCTACCGCGTGCTCGAAAACGAGGTCGTGCCGCTGTACTACGAGCAGGACGAACACGGCGTTCCCCACGGCTGGGTCGCTTACATCAAGCGCGCGATTCGCACGCTCGGCTGGCGCTTCAACACCGACCGCATGCTGCGCGACTACGTGTTCGAGTGCTATTTGCCGTCAGCCGGCGTGCACAGTTGTGCCATGCGCAAGCAGGTTGGCTGAATTCCGAAACGGGCGTGCGAAACGGGCGTGTGCGATCTCTCACTCCGGGTTGCTGGGTGCGTCTTCCGCCAGGCGCAGCGTAATCGCAACGGTGCTATCATTTGGAAAATGTTTTTCCTGCGCGCGCGCCTTCTTAGCCTCGGATTGCCTATGTTCGTGGTGCACGCTTTGGCGTTTAGCGAGGTATTGGCCGACACGCCGGTTGCGCCCGAAGTTCCGACGGTGACGTACACGCCCATGCGTCGGCCGAGCGCGGTGGGTGCGCCTACGCAGGCACCTGCTCCCGCGCCGTTGCCTCCACCGCCCGCCCCAGCGAGTCTACCCATGCGCGCTCCGGCGCCCGCGAGCGCGCCATCCCCGGTCGCCGCGCCGGTTTTTCCTCCCTCGTCGCCATCGTCGGGTAGGCCAGCGTTCCGCGAACCCGAGACGCTCCCAGATTCGCCTCCGTCGGGACAAATAGGGCCCGCGGCACGCGAGGCGAACGCCAGGTCAGCGGAGGAAGTCACCAGCGTCGTGGCCAAAGCCCATAGTCCGATCCATCCCGGCAGGCGAGTCGTTGGTCTTTCCACCGATATTGGCATG
>Ga0224559_1001827_pt1 | contig 11329 bp, 8 predicted proteins | sample 714S33034metaG_FD_180676 | JGI IMG/M metagenome (GOLD analysis project Ga0224559, IMG submission 180676) | Peat soil microbial communities from Stordalen Mire, Sweden - 717 S3 30-34 | ecosystem: Environmental > Terrestrial > Soil > Wetlands > Peat | place: Sweden: Norrbotten County, Stordalen... | reverse complement strand
ACCCGCAAGGTGGATTTAAAGCTGGCCCAAGGGCTGCACATCGGCTATGTGATGGGTACCGGCGACCGGGTTCCCGAGGCTATCGAGGCCCTGGGGGCCACTCCCCACCTGCTCACCGCCTCGGAGCTGGCCACGGGAGACCTCTCTGCCTGGAACGTGATCGTCATCGGCATTCGCGCTTACTCGGCGCGCCCCGAACTGGCCGCGAACCAGCCCCGGCTAGACGAGTTTGTCCGCCGCGGCGGCACCTTGATCGTCCAGTACCAGAGCGCCAACTTCCCTGCCCCTTTGCCGTTGTCAATGGGTGGCCTGCCGGAGAAGGTAGTCGATGAAACCGCGCCGGTCAAGCTGCTCGACCCGGCCAATCCCCTGCTCCGCTGGCCCAACCAGATCACTCCAGCGGACTTCTCGGGCTGGGTCGAGGAGCGCGGCCACTCCTTCCTCGATCGCTGGGACTCGAGTTACACGGCGCTGACCGAGACCGCCGACCCTGGTCAAGTTCCACAACGGGGAGGGCTCATAATGGGCCATTTTGGCAACGGCACCTATTTATATATCACGTTTGCGCTACATAGACAGTTTCCCGAGTTAGTGCCTGGAGCATACCGTTTGCTGGCCAACCTGCTCAGCGCCAGCCAGGAGCGCGGTGCGAAAGGGGACCGCGCTCCAACGCCTCATCCATAGCTGCTTGAACCGGATCATGAACACTTGCGTGAATCTTTTGTATTAAAAGAAAATTAATTTATCACTGAAATACTAATAGGAAGCAGACTAATCAACAGCGGTATCAATGTTAAATGTAGGTAAATGAATCAGGTGCTAATATGGATGTGCTCCCGCTTTTGCTCCCGGTTGTCCTGGGAGGAGGAATGGGAGCGGCGCGGGGAAGTGTTCCGCTTGCGCAGGTTCACCTTCCCGGCCGTCGAAATACCTCCTGTGCTCTCCAGTGTGGCGGCTCGGCTTCATCTTTGGCGATTCGTCCTCGGCTCCAGGAGTGCGCAGGATACGGAAGTTGAGGGCGCCCGTTATCCAACGCGGACGCAGCCACAATGTAACCGGATCTACAGAAAAGAGAGGCCCAATGAATTTCGGACTCAAAATTGCTACCGCATCGGCTCTAGCGGTTAGTTTTGTCGCTTGCTATGGACAAACGAGCACGGCCAAGCCGACAGTGAAAAAGCATACAACAGCTAGGAAGGCCAAAAAGGCCGCCGCTCCCTCGGTAGCCGAGCAAATTCAAGCTCTGCGCCAGGAGTTGGAAGGCCAGATCAACGGCCTCAAAACCAATCTGGCCGATAAGGACGCGCAGTTGAGGCAGGCCCAGCAGGCCGCCGCCGACGCCCAGGCCGCAGCCGCCAAGGCAGAGGCCACCGCCTCGGCCGAGCAGCAGGCCGCCGGCGAGAACACCGCCGCCGTCAATACCCTGCAATCCTCCGTCACCGATTTGAAGGCCAATCAGGTTTCGCTGGCCACAAAAGTCTCTGACGAGACGGCCAAGCTCAAGAAGGAAATTCACAACCCTGACTTCCTTCGCTACAAGGGCGTAAAGCTCACGCCGGGCGGGTATGCGCAATTCGCCACCATCTGGCGCGCGCATAACGCCAACTCGGACACCTCCGACAACTACGGCCAATACGCCTTCGCCAATTCGCCTGACTATTACCAGAGCGAGTTCCGCGCCAGCGGCCGCGCCAGCCGCCTCTCGTTGAAAGCCCAAGGCGAGGCCAAGGGCCTGAAGTTCCTGGCCTACACGGAAATCGACTTCCTGGCTTCGGCAGGCGGCAACGAGACGCAGACCAACAGCTTCTCGCCGCGTCTCCGCCTGGCCTTCGCCAATGTCGATCTGCCGGGCGGATGGTCGATCGCCGGCGGCCAGAACTGGTCGCTCCTGCAGACCACCCGCAAGGGAATTGATCCCCTCAGCGAATGGCTGCCATCGCTGATCGACAATTCCTACACGCCGGGCTTCTCTTACGCGCGTGAAGGCACGATTCGCGTGGTCAAGCAGATCACCCCCCGGACCTGGGCCGGCTTCTCGGTCGAGAATCCGGATACGGTTACAACCGGTGGATGCGCAGGTAAAGTCATAACCATAAAAGGCACTACTACGACCGCCAGTTGCAGCCTTACCGGCACAATCCAGGGTTTGGCTAACTCTTCCGATACGACCTCGCCGAACAACGGCTATTTGAACGCACTCAGCGGCACCAGTGCCGTCACGGGAAATCCCTCCACTAACTATGCTCCCGATCTGGTTGCCAAGTTTGCCTTTGAACCCGGCTGGGGCCACTACGAAGTGAAGGCGATCGGCCGCTTCTTCCGCGATCGCGTTTACCCGAATTACCTTACTCCCGGCACCCCCACCTACACTGGCGGAGTGACTTGCACGGGGGCCGCTGCATCAACGTGCACGTCGACCTCGACCACGACTCCCACGATAACTTCGAGCACCGTCGGCGCGAACAATAAACTCACCGAGGGCGGCGCTATTGGCTTCGGTGCAATTCTTCCGCTGGTCAAAAGCAAGGTTGATTTCGATTTCCAGGGCCTGGCTGGCGCCGGCATCGGCCGCTTTGGCACCACTTCAGGACCTGACGTGACGTACAGGCCGAATGGCTCACTCGAACCGGTCCGGTCAATTCAAGCTGTGGCCGGCATCGAAACTCACCCCACGCCCAAGTTCGACTTCAACATCTACGGCGGCGGAGACTACTATCAGCGTACTAGCTACTACTTGCCAGCGACCACCCCCTTCTTTGGCACAACCATCGCTACTGGAGGAGCGGAAGTCGGCTACGGCTATCAAGACAACAGCGATACCGGATGCTCGACCGAGGGATCTTACTCATCCACGAATGGTCTCAGCACCAGTTGCGCGGGCGTGACCAAGAGCGTCTGGGCGATCCAGCCGCAGTTGTGGTATCGCATCTTCAAGGGCCGCGAGGGCACGGTGCAGTTCGGCGCATCCTATGCGTACGTTTACCGCGAGGCTTGGCCTGGATATACTTCCGCCACAGCGCCAACGCCTGCGGCGCTCGCTGCTGGTACTGTCAACCTGTTTACGCCCAAGACCATCAACCAGATCGTGATGACCTCCTTCCGTTATTACCTCCCGTAGACCGTTTACGGCAAACCCGAACTCCAGAGTTCGGCGCAGCAAAGCAAGAGGCAGCCCGCGGTTGGGGCTGCCTCTTTTTATTTGTGGCGGAAAATGCCGCAGACACTTCTACGCAGCGGTTCTTATATCAGGCTAGAAAATCCATCTGCATTAACAGGCAATGAATTTATCGACTAACTCCTAACTTATTGTGAATCGCATGGGCGGCATTGTTAAAAGTACATGAATTAGCCGTATATTCATCATCTTCTGCGAGTCTTGAGCTGGAAAGCGGCTGGCGGCAGCTTCGCTTGCGCGGAGTTACTCGATTCAGCCGTGGACTTAACTAAGAAAAAGAGAGGCCCCATGAACTTCAGATTTAAAATAGCTGCCGCATCCGTTCTGGCAGTCAGCTTTGTCGCTTGCTATGGACAGACCAGCGAAACCCAGCCGTCTGCGAAGAAGCACGTCACAGCCCGGAAGGCCAAAAAGGTCGCCGGACCCACGGTAACCGAGCAGATTCAGTCCCTGCGCCATGAGTTGGAGAGCCAGGCGAGCCAGATCGACAGCCTTAAAACCGGCCTCGCCAACAAGGACACGCAGTTGCAGAGAGCCGAGCAGGCCGCCGCCAACGCCCAAGCCGCAGCCGACAAGGCGGAAGCCGCAGCCGACGCCCAGCAGCAGGCAGTCGTCGAGAACACCACCGCCGTCACCACACTGCAGTCGAACGTGAAGGACATGCAAGGCGTCAACGTATCATTAGCCACCTCGGTCTCCGACGCGGTTGCCGACCAAAAGAAGACGGCGTCGAAACTGGGCCCCTTGTCATTTGCGAATCTGAAGATCGGCGCTACCTTCTTCGCCGACTACAGCTACTGGTCGGATTATGACGGCTCGACGCAATTCATCGATAACCAGACCAAGCCCACCTCGATAACGGACGAAAACTACAACACCTTCGAGGTGACCCGCGCCTACATCAACCTGTTCTACACGCCGAGCGACTCCGTAACCCTGCGCATTACGCCCGATATCTACCGGACATCCGCAGTGACGGCGGTGACCTCGACAGCGAGCGCGTGCACCGTTCTTCCTTGCACACCAAAGATCACGAACACTTACACAACCGATCAGAACCTTTCCCTCCGTTTGAAGTATGGCTACATTGACTTGAACAAGCTGTTCGCCAGCAACAAATACTTCAAGGACACCAAGATCACCTTCGGCCAGACGCAGAACTCGCTGACCGACTGGGAAGAGGGCCTGACCGGTCACCGCTACACCTACAAAATGCCCATGGATTACGCCAGCGGCCTGAGCTCCACCTACGTGGGCGTCAAGGCGCATGGCCCGATCAAGTTCAACGACAAGGAATACCTTGACTACGACCTGGGCATCTACACCAACGGCGCCTACAGCACCACCGAAGCTAGCGACACCAAGCAGTTCATGGGCCGCGTGACTTGGTATCCGCTGGGAACCAAGACCGATCGCACCGGCCTGGGTCTGACCCTCTTTGGTGACACCGGCTCCAACAACGTCGCCCCCAGTGCCGCTTCTGCCACACAGTACGGGATCGACCGCATGGCCGTTATTGTCCACTACCAGACCGCCGACAAGGCCTACCTGCTCACCGGCCAGTACAACCTGAGCCACAACGTCAAGAACTCCAACAACACCCAGATGGGCTACGCATTCGAAGGCAACGCCCGCCTCGGCAACGCCAAGTCGCCCTTCCATGCCTTCGGTATGTATCAGTACTACGAGCCGTACAGCAATGCCCCCAATTCGGCCGGGTCGACTTCGGATCAGGCCACGCAGTACTCGCGCACCGTCGGCGGCATCGCTTACAAGTTCAACAAGAACCTGGACATCTCCCTCGGCGACTCGAACCTCCACTACCTCAATCCCAAAGCCACCGGCGCCCCGAAGAACGACGCTAATGTCGTTTCGATCTTCACTCAGTACAACTTCTAACACTGTAACCAGTTCTTAAAAACTCAGGGGGAGCTATCAGCTCCCCCTTTTATTTGGTGCGCCCAGCATGGGCACCAACAGAAGAGGCAGCTCGGGCTCCGGGCTGCCTCTACTGCTTGTCTGACAATGCGCCCCCGCCGTGCAGCGCCCAAAGTGTAAGATGAAAGCCTCCAGCCGGAGGGCGATCCGGGCGCAGTCCGTCCAGACAAGAGCGATGAAACAGCCACGAATACAACTTAAACTGGTGGCCGCACTGCTGGCCGAAGAGACAACCCTCGCGCTGGCCACCAGCGGCGAGGACGGCTTGGCCGCGGTAACGCCGCTCTTCTACATTGCCGATGAAGGACTCACCCTCTACTGGCTCTCTTCCAAGAGCAGCCCGCACAGCCAGAACCTGACGAATGAGCCTCGCGCGGCCGTCACTATCTACCGGAAGGCCGAAAGCTGGAGGCAGATTCGCGGCGTCCAGATGCGCGGACTGGTGAGCAAGGTCGCCAGCCCGGATCGGCGCCGCGCGCTGCTCGTGGCCTACTGCGAGCGCTTCATGCTGGGGCGGGTTCTTCGCCTGGCCATCCGCCAGAGCTCCTTGTATGCATTTCAGCCGGATTTCATCCGTTACATCGACAATGCCCAAGGCTTCGGCTGCAAGTTTGAGCTGGCGCGCCAGCCGGAGGGCTGGAGCCTGAGCCGGCCGGCGGCTTGAGAGCTTCCCCGCTTCGCTTGATGGCTTCATGCAATGCGTTGGCTCGTGCCATAGAGCAGGCGTTTTTCCGCTCTATCTGATGATTTTTTCATCCGATTCATCAGTTTTTATCGTCTTTCTACATCTTTTTCCACCGACGCGTCATCTTTTAAAAGACAGCGGATGTCCGATAGGAAAAATGGAGCCGTGAGCGCGAGTCAGCGCCAATTTAAAAGGCGCGTCATCCGCCCGAAATGGCTTTCGCACGGAGAGTTTCAAACGAGGATTCAATATTCCGAATTCTTTCCAACAGCTACCGATTTTCCTTGGTCTAACTCCCTAGACTTACTTCATCCAACGTTGAACGGCAGGTACGTAATGGTAGTCAAGACACGAAGCAAGGGCCGCGGAATCACAGGACTGCATATCGGCACCAGCAATGTCCGGCGCTATTTTCCCAAGAGCCTTTCCGTCATTGAATTGCAATTGGGTCATCTTCAGATTCAGTGCGATCTTTCACCCGACTTCTGGCAGGACCACCCTGACATCTTCGATCCTCGGCTGTGCTCCTGGCTGGAATCGCATCACTTGCACGCCAAGCCGGATTGCGCGCCTGTTCCGTTGGCGATGATTCCCGAGGGTGAAAACCGCTTCCGTCTACAACTAGTCCGCCAGCATGGGCAAGCGCACACCAAACTCCCTCCCAAACTGTCTCCAGCGGCGGCGGCCTGAGGCCAGCCTGACGCCCATGGCCTGTCTGACGCCTGTGGCCTGCCTTTTGATAGACTCAGGAGGCCATGAACATCACCCAACTGCAACAGACTATTGAGCGTTTCTTTGCCGCCGGCCCTGGCGCCATTGGGGATCAGGCCGCCATGGCGGCCTTTCTTCAACTTCGCGCGGCTCTGGAGCGGGGCGAAGTGCGCGCCGCCTCACCCGACTCCGCCGCGCCCTCCGGCTGGCGGGTCAACGCCTGGGTCAAGCAGGGCATCCTGCTGGGCTTTCGCCTGGGCGTGCTGGAGGAATTCCCCACCGTTTCGCATCCTACCGCAACACTTTCGTTTGTCGACAAGAACACCTACCCGGTCCGCCATTTTGGCGCCAGCGACGGGGTGCGCGTGGTTCCCGGCGGCTCGTCGGTGCGCTCCGGCGCCTACGTGGCCCGCGGCGTGGTCTGCATGCCCCCCATGTACATCAACGCCGGAGCCTGGGTGGACGAGGGGACGATGGTGGATTCGCACGCGCTGGTCGGCTCCTGCGCGCAGATCGGCCGCCGCGTCCACCTGAGTGCCGCCGCGCAGATTGGCGGTGTGCTCGAGCCGGTCAACGCCAGCCCGGTGATCATCGAGGACGACGTGCTAGTGGGCGGCAATTGCGGCATCTACGAGGGCGCCATCGTGCGCCAGGGCGCGGTGGTGGCCGCTGGGACCATCCTCACCCGCGGAACCCCGGTCTACGATCTGGTCAACGGCGAAATCCTGCGCGCCACCGCTGAGTTGCCGCTCATCATCCCCGAAAATGCGGTGGTGGTGCCGGGCTCGCGCGCCCTCGGCAAGGGCAAGGGCCATAAAAACAGCCAGGAGTGGGGCCTGAGCCTTTACGCGCCGGTAATCGTGAAGTACCGCGACGAGAAAACGGACTTGAGCACTACTCTGGAAGATCTGCTGCGGTAGAGCGGTCTCCAATTCCATTTTCTGCCAACTTCGCGGTACTCACACTGCGCCGTCTTTTCGAAGTTTCCCATTGGCGAACCACTTCAAAACGAACCTAAAATGCAAAGCGGCGGAGCTGATATGCTCCGCCGCTTCCTGCATAATGCACTGACTGATTTGAAGGCTGCCGTTTACCTGTGTCCGCCGCCTTCATGGCCGCCACCTTCATGGCCGCCACCTTCATGGCCGCCACCACCGCCGCCAGCATGACCACCACCGCCGCCAGGATGACCGCCGCTACCACCAGGATGGCCACCGCCACCAGCAGGATGACCGCCACCGCCAAAGGCATGGCCACCACCGCCCTGCGGGCCACCACCACCGCGCGGGCCACCCTCGCCGCGGCCATAGCCGTGATCACCACCGCCGCCGCCGCGGCCATAGCCGTGATCACCACCACCGCCGCCATGAGCCCAGTGGCCGTGCTCGGCCTCATAGCCGCCGCGGCCGTTATACCTTCCGCCGCCGCCATCCCTGAAGCGATGGCCGCCCCAGCCGTGGCCATAACCCCAACCGGCCCAGGGGCCTACGCCCAGGAATATGCCGTTGTAGAAGTACCCCGGCCCGTAATAGCCATAGGGCGCGCACTGATAGGGCGGATATTCAAAGAAACCATACGGGCAAGCCGGGGGAGGACCGCCGATGTCAATACCGATTGTGACTCCCGCGTGAGCCGCTGGCGCCATGGCCAGGACCAGCCCCCCGAGCAATACCGCTGAACCGAGTAAAGTCTTAAGACCTTTCATCTGCCACCTCCTTGAGGTGTTCGCAGTTCCGCTTTTGAACTGCGTAGGAAACTCTGTGCTGCCGTGAAGAACCATTCGCCAACCGGAGCCTTCAGGCTAGCCGGGGACGCCATCTGGGTGGGGAATTTCCCTTTTGCATCTCCCTCATAACGACCGGGTTGTTCTCTTTCCATCCGGGCATTTTCAACTCTACCCCTTAGCCACTCCCGACTTCTGACCAATACTGTACACATGTTTGCCCGCCGCCGATCTTTTCATCCTCCGGCTTTGTGAACCCAATTTTTGGAGCAATGTTGCGGCAAGAAAGTATAAATCCACTGTCGCGGCCTGTAAGTGATAGCATCAAATCTGACAGATGCCTACAAAAAAACTGAAAATCATACCTCTGGGCGGGCTAGGCGAGTTCGGCATGAACTGCCTCGCGCTGCGTTGGGAAGACGATATTATCGTGATCGACGCCGGACTGATGTTCCCGGAGTCGGAGTTGCTGGGTGTGGATATCGTGGTGCCCGATATCTCCTACCTGGTTGAAAACAAAGCGCATGTCCGCGCCATTATCCTCACCCACGGGCACATGGACCACATCGGCGGCCTGCCCTGGATTCTGAACGAAATCAAGGTTCCGGTCTACGCCACCGAGTTTACGCTAGCCTATGTGGAGGGCAACCTCGAAGAGAATCAGCTGCTGGACGAGACCGAGCTGATCGAGATCGTACCCAGGGAAAAGTTCACCATCGGCCCCTTCACCATCGAGCCGATTCACGTGACCCACTCGCTGGTGGACGCCGTGGCCCTGGCCATCGAAACCCCGGTCGGCGTGGTCATCCACACCGGCGATTTCAAGATTGACCTCTCGCCGTTGGACGGCAAGCTCTTCGACCTGCACACCTTTGCCGAGTATGGCAAACGCGGCGTGCTGGCCCTTCTGCAGGACTCGACCAACGTCGAGCGCTCCGGCTACACGTCCAGTGAATCGGCCGTGGTTCCGCGCCTGGACGAGATCTTCTCGCGCACCAAGAAAAAGCTCTTCTTCAGTTGCTTCTCCTCGTCGATCTACCGCATCCGCATTGCTCTCGAACTGGCTCAGGCGCACAAGCGCAAGGTAGCCATCGTGGGCCGCTCGATGATGGAATCGACCGAGATTGCGCAGGACCTGGGCTACATCGAGGTTCCCCAGGGGCTGATTATCAACCCCGGACAGATGCGCGACTATACGCCTGAGCAGTTGATGGTGCTGATCAGCGGCACCCAGGGCGAGCCGATGAGCGCGCTGAGCCGCGCCGCAGTGGACAACCACAAGCACGTCCGCATCGACGCCGGCGACACCGTGCTGCTCAGCTCCCGTGTCATTCCCGGCAACGAGAAAAGTATCTTCCGGGTTATCGACCACCTCTATCGCCGCGACGCCAACGTCATCTACGACAACGGCTCGAATGGCCTGATTCACGTCAGCGGCCACGGCTCGCAAGAGGAAATGCGGCTGCTGATCAACTTGGTGCGGCCCAAGTACTTCATTCCAGTCCACGGCAACTACGGCAACCTGCGCCGCCACGCCCAAATCGCCCTGGAGACCGGCGCCGTCGAGCACGCCATCGTGATCGAAGACGGCGACGTGCTGGAGCTGGACAAAAAGGACATGCGCAAGAAGGACAAGGTGACCACCGGCCGGGTGCTGATCGACTCCGGCTCGTCAATCGACGTGGTGGAAGAGCTGGTGCTGCGCGACCGGCGCATTCTGTCGGAGGACGGCGTGGTACTGGCGGTGCTGGCCATCAACAAGCGCACCGGCAAGGTCGCGCAGCAGCCCGAGGTCATCATGCGCGGCTTTGGCGGCGCGGATATTACCGAGCAGGCCCGTGAGCTGGTCTTCAAAACACTGGACGGACTGAGCGCCGAGCAGAAGGCCGACTACGGCATGGTCAAGGAAAAGGTGCGCTCGGAACTGAAGCGGCTGATCCAGAAGACCACCGGTAGAAGGCCAATGATCATGCCGGTGATCATGGAGATCTGACGGCGGCCAGCGCGCGACGGCGTTTCCGTTCACAGCTTCGGCCGGAAGTGAGCCTAACTCGCTCTGGCCGGAGCAAGCCAACCCCCTCCTGGAGGCTTCTTGAACCCCTATCTTCAATCTGTTTTACTGGGCATTGTGGAAGGCTTGACCGAATTTTTGCCGGTCAGCTCGACGGCGCATCTGCGCATTACCGAAGCGCTGATGAAGATTCCTCTGGATGACGCCTACTGGAAGATGTACTCCATCGTGATTCAGTTGGGCGCAATTCTGGCGCTGCTGATGCTCTTCCTGAACCGCATCGTCGACTTCATCCGCACCTTTCCCAAGGGCGAAAATGGCGAGCGCACTTGGCTGAACCACCCCATCTCGCTGACGCTGATCGCCTTTGCCTTCACCTCGGTCCCGGCGCTGCTGCTGCACAAGTGGAGCGAGAAGAACCTGAGCAGCCTGAATGTCATGGCGCTGGCGTTGCTGATTGGCGGCGTGGTGATGTGGATCATCGACGCCTGGAGCGACCGCTACGTAGCCAACACCCTCCACGTGGAGGAGATGGGCCTGTGGCAGGCCATCTGGATCGGCCTCTGCCAGACGCTTTCGGCCGTCTTTCCGGGAGTTTCCCGCTCGATGTCAACCATCGCCGCTGGCCAGATGGTGGGCCTAGATCGTCCCACCGCGCTCGAATTCAGCTTTTTGCTCTCGATTCCCACCATGGTTGCCGCCACGGGCTGGGATCTGGTCAAGGAGATTCATCCCGGCCACGGCGTTGCCGCCCACGTGGCGATGACCGGCGAACGCTGGGCCGTTCTGCTGATCGGCACAGGGGTCTCCTTCATCGTGGCCCTGGGCGTGGTCGAGTGGTTCCTGCACTGGGTACGCAAGCACGGCTTCACGGTCTTCGCCATCTACCGCATCCTGCTAGGCGCGGCGCTGCTGCTGTGGGGAACGAAGTATATCGGGAGCTGACGCCGGCGAAGTTGCCCCGCCCGGCAGGGATTTCAGTGCTATAGTGACACAAGGTAACACCTTGGAGCACCTGCGATGGCGACAACCTCTACCACCAGCCTGAAACTCGAAAGCGAACTGAAAGAGCGCGTGCGGCGACTT
>Ga0224559_1001826_pt1 | contig 11331 bp, 8 predicted proteins | sample 714S33034metaG_FD_180676 | JGI IMG/M metagenome (GOLD analysis project Ga0224559, IMG submission 180676) | Peat soil microbial communities from Stordalen Mire, Sweden - 717 S3 30-34 | ecosystem: Environmental > Terrestrial > Soil > Wetlands > Peat | place: Sweden: Norrbotten County, Stordalen... | reverse complement strand
GCGAAGAAGAGCGCCTGAACGACGGTGGAGAGGCCATCTGGCTGGACGACGGGCAGCATGCGGATGCCCGCGCGGGCGTATTCCTCGCGGTAGAGCCAGGCTATGGACATGAAGTGCGGAAACTGCCAGACAAAGAGGATGGCGAAAAGGGCCACGCCGGGAGCTTCGATCTGGCCTCGGGCGGCCGTCCAGCCGAGCAGCGGACCCATGGCGCCGGGAAATGCGCCGATGAAAGTGGCCAGCGCCGTGAAGCGCTTGAGCGGCGTGTAGACGGCGACGTAGGTGAAGGCTGTCAAAAGAGCCAGAGCGACGGTGAGCAGGTTGGTGTGCGCGGCCAGCCAGCCCGCGCCCAGCAGGATTGCGCCGAGACCGGCCACGACACCCTGAGTCAGCGAAAAGCGTCCGGCGGCCATGGGGCGGTTGGCGGTGCGCTTCATGCGCGCGTCGATCTTGCGCTCCAGAGCCTCATTCAGCGCGCCCGCGCCAGCCGAGACCAGGCCGATGCCGAGCAACGTGTCAAGCAGGCCGCGCTGCATACTGGTTATGCCCGATTGCAGCGAGCCAAGATAAAAGCCGCCCCAGCCGGTGACCAGCACCAGCGCGACGACCTTGACCTTGAAGAGCTCGCGCAGGTCGTGAATCAGCGTGGCCGTGGCCCCGGCCTCCAGCGCGTGAGTGTGGGCCGGAGCGGTTGCGGCGGTTTCTGGGGAAATCTCGGCCTGGGAGACGGTGTTCAAGGGATGCAACCTCAGTGGCAGAGCCCCGAGCGGGTGCGCCGGGAGCTTGAGTTGATGATAGCAAGCGAAGGGGCGAGGAAATTTTATAATAGACCAAGTGCAAAGCGCAGCGCCGCGAAGTCTTGCCTCTGTCAAATCTACCATCTCATTGAACTGCCTGCACTTCGTCTATTGACAGAACAACTGAACCCTCCTAACCTTCTCTTATTGAATTTCAATGTTCGGTTGATGATCTTGATGGCATCGCCGACTACTTGAACGGGGAAAAAACTAGCGATGGCTGGCTTCGGAATTTTCATGGAATACGTCTTCTATGGCGTGATCGGCTTGATTGCAGCTGGTGTGGCGGCAGGCATTCTTGTAGTCGTAGGTAGATGGTATCTTCCTGCTTCTGTTCCGAATCGCAAAACGTTTCTTTTCCGGTGTGCGCGAGCGCCGTTTTTAGGTTGGGTTTGGGTGCTGGCAAGCTGGATCGTTTATAGCTACATTCTCGGTCTGGTTTTCGACCGGGATAACGGTATGTCCACAGTTCGACGTGTACCTATGCCGAACGGCTACACGGTAGGTAGCATCAGCTACGCATTCGGCTATCTTCTCGGTCCAGGTGCCAGCCGTGTCGAGGAGGGGCCAAACAGCGTGGCCTTGATTACCTACTTGCAAGAATCCGAGCCGTACTTGCTCGGGAGCCGGTTCCTTTCGGAACCCCGTATGCAAGTTCCGTTAATCTATGATAAGAAATTCTTTCTGGTGAATACTCGGTCACATAACATTTTGCGCTTCGATACGATGGACGAATTGAAACTTGCAGCGGCAGAAAATGGTGTCACAGTCGAATTTGGTGAGCAATGGTGTGGAGGATTATGGAAAGTTTATTCTCGCTATCATCCCATCTGGTTTGACTGGTTCTTTCCAATAGTTTCTCTGACGGGGCTTGTCTTTCTTGCGGTATCCTTACTCCTTCGCGCCAGACATTTGCATGGAGAAGTGCTCTCTGCTTCCTACTGAACTACCCCAGCACCAAACGCTGCGCGGCAAAGACCTCCTTCAAGCCGGACTCGGCTAAGTCCACCAGATCATTGAACTGCGCACGGGAAAAAGAACCCTTCTCCGCCGTGGCCTGCGTTTCGATCAGGCCGCCGTCGGCGGTCATCACTACATTCATATCCACCTCGGCCTGGGAGTCTTCCTCGTAGCAGAGGTCGAGCAGCAGCGCGCCGCCGACGATGCCCACCGAAGTAGCGGCGACCAGTTGCTTCATCGGCGAAGCCTTCAGCGTTCCGGCGGCGACCAGAGCGTTGAGCGCCAGGCCGAGCGCCACCGCCGCGCCGGTGATGGCCGCCGTGCGCGTGCCGCCGTCTGCCTGAATCACGTCACAGTCCAGAATCACCGTCCGCTCGCCCAGCGCCTTCATGTCCACCACCGAGCGCAGGCTGCGGCCAATCAGGCGCTGAATCTCGTGCGTGCGACCGCCGATCTTGCCCTTCTCGCTCTCGCGTGGGGTGCGGGTGAGGGTGGCGCGGGGGAGCATCGAGTACTCGGCGGTGACCCAGCCGCGCCCGGAGTTGCGCAGCCAGCCGGGAACACCGGGTTCGATGGTGGCGTTGGTCAGCACGCGCGTGTTGCCCAGCGAGACCAAAACGGAACCTTCGGCGGTCTGGACGAAGTTGGGCGTGAGAGTGAGGGGGCGAAGCTGGAGCGGCGTGCGGCCACCGGGACGAAAGACTGAAGAAGCGTTCATGAAGAGATTGTACGGGAGCGGGGGGTCAGGCGGGGAGTCAAAGTGGTTAACGGCCTCCAATCCCAGGATGGGAATCTTCCAATCCGCTCGCCCAGATGCGGAATCTCTTTCTAACTTATAGAAACCAGAAATCTTGTTGCCATTTCATTCAAGATCGTGTCCCGTTTTGGGATTGTTTTCCACAGTTTTCGTGCCAAAGGCGTCTGGGTCCATTAGAGGTTAATCACTTCCCTTATCAGGAACTTAATCCTCCCGTCCTAGTTTGGCACGCCGCGTGTAATAGAAAGGGACAGCCGGGAATGGCAGAGCAGAAATGGGAAGACGGAAAACAGGGACTAGGGACTAAGAGCGAAAAAGGGAGTGGTTATGCAGCAAGCGACGCAAACAACGGGATTCAAGCCAGACGGGCCCATCGCGGCGGGTTTGGCCGGAGCGGCAGTGGGAGTTGCCGAGGCCGGGGCTGCCTTCAAGCCAGCCAAAGGCAAAGGAGTGAGGTCCGAGCGCAGGCGGGTCGAGGCGATGGTCGAGACGCTCTCCAACCTGCGCGGCGAGAGCGAGAATCTGGCCGAGGTGGCCCATGACGCGCGCAATATGGTCACCGCGCTCGGTCTCTACTGCGATCTGCTGGAAGAGCCGGGGGTGCTCAATCCGGCCTTTCATCACTATGGCAATGAGCTGCGGCTGGTGGCTACGGCCAGCCGCCGGCTGGTGGAGAAGCTGGTGGCTCTGGATGCGCGCGGCAGCATTTCGCGCGGCGCTGCCCCGGCCGTGCATCCGGGCGGGACAGAGTTGGCGGGCGGCAGCCTCCTGGGCCGCGCGCACCACTGGGATCTGATGCCCGCCGAGCCGATCAGCGATCTGGCGGCGGAGTTGCGCGCCACCCGCAATCTGCTTTCGGCGCTGGCCGGACCCTCGATTGCGGTCACTTTAGAGGCCGAGGGCGGCGCGCGGCCGGTGCGGCTGACCGGCGAAGATCTGACCCGGATTCTGGTCAATTTGGTGAAAAACGCCGCCGAGGCAATGCCGGAGGGGGGAAGCATCCGGCTTGGCCTGCGGGAGCGCTTGTCTGCCAAGGGCGCTGTCGAGAGCCTGACGCTCACCGTGGAGGATAACGGGCCGGGCGTTCCTCTCGCGGCGCTGGACACGATCTTCGACTCTGGCTACACCACGCGCGCCAACGGCTCCTCCGGTCAGAACGAAAGGCAAGCCGGGCATCGCGGGCTGGGCCTTTCCATCACCCGCTCCATCGTCGAGGCGGCCGGAGGCAGCATTCATGCCGTCGACCTGGTTCCCAGTGGAGCACGCTTCGAGATACACCTGCCTGTCCGCTCCCTCCCGTCTCGTTGAAGAGCGGCGATGCTCTGCGGCGCGCCGGCTGGGAATACCAATGGCCGGCGGCAACCTTCATCCATCTTTTTACCTTTTTGCGCGTGAGGCGATTACAATGCTTGAGACAGTTCTGAATACGAGAGTCATGGATTTCATTCCGCAACAACTCGCTGAACAGCCGGTGCGCCTGCATCTGCTGGTGGTCGATTCCGATACGGCGGTGCGCTCGGCCTGCGCCGAGATTGCCACTAGCCTGGGCTATGCGGTAGAAAGCACCGGCGATCTGGGCCAGGCGCGCGGCATGCTGCGCGGCATGACCGCTGACATTCTGCTGGTCAATCTGCCGGCCGGCTCCAACCAGGGGCTGGAGCTGGTCAGCGAGGTCAAGCTGCTCTATCCGCAGACCGCGGTGATCGCCATGACCGCCTCCAGTTCGGTCAACGCCGCGGTCGAGGCGATGCGCTGCGGCGCTTCGGATTATCTGGCCAAGCCTTTTGCCATCGACGAGCTTTCCACGGTTCTGGATCGCGCCGCCTCGAGCCTGGTCACCGACACCACCACCCGGCAGTTGCGCGAGCGCCTGCGCCTCTCGCAGGGGTTGGGCGCGATGATTGGCCGCTCCGGCGAGATGGAGAAGCTCTACCGCATTCTCTCCAAAGTGGCGCAGAGCACGCACCCGGTTCTGATCCTGGGCGAGAGCGGCACCGGCAAGGAGCTGGTGGCGCATACCATCCACGCTTACGGACCCAATGCGCAGAAGCCCTTTCTGCCGGTCGATTGCGGCTCTCTGGTTCCGACGCTGATCGAGAGCGAGCTCTTCGGCTACGTAAAGGGAGCTTTCACCGGGGCCAACCGCAACAAGGACGGCTTGCTGGTCTCCGCCGAGGGCGGAACGGTTTTTCTGGATGAGATTGGCGAGCTTTCGCTCGACCTGCAAGCCAAGCTGCTGCGCGCCCTGCAGGAGAAGGAAGTCCGCCCGGTGGGCGCGACGCATCGCGTGCCGATCAAGGCGCGCATTGTGGCCGCCACCAACCGCGATCTGGCGGTGATGGTGGAAAAGGGCACCTTCCGCAAGGATCTCTTCTACCGGCTCAACGTAGTCAACCTGCGGCTGCCCGCGCTGAGAGACCGCCGCGAGGATATTCCTCTCTTGGCCGCGCATTTTCTGGACCAGATCAGCCGCGAGCATGGCACCAAGTTTACGCTCAGTGACGAGGCGCTGCGCACCATGATGCGCCACGATTGGCCGGGCAACGTGCGTGAGCTGGAAAATTCCATCGAACGTGCCTGTGCTCTCTCTTCCGGCCCGATTCTCCATCTGGGCGATCTACCCACGCAGCTTCAACAGCAGGGGCTGGAGGCGCGGCGCTCGGCGGTGGCCGGCGAGCAGGCCGCCGAGGGTGGCGCACAGCAGCAACTGACCACGCTGGCGGATATGGAACGCTCGGCGATTCTGGGAGCGATCCGGGCGCTGAATGGCGACAAGCTGCAAGCCGCCAAGCTGCTGGGCATCGGCAAAACCACCCTCTACCGCAAGCTGAAAGAATACGGCATCGCCGACCCGCTTCGGGAAGAATGAGTTTTCCAGATTCAAGCCGGAACCGATCACGCCGATAGGTTAATTACGGGAATACCCAACGCTCCAGCCAGGAAATCTGGCCCGGAGCCGCACACCCGCCCAGAGCCGCAGGCTGGCCAGTGGCAGATGAGGAGTTTGGAATGAGCATACTGATTGTGACCGGAATCGAAGGCGCCCGCAACTGCGCCGCCGTGGTGGCAGCGCAACTGGGCATGGAGGTCGAGGTGGCCGACGGACGCAAGGCGGCGCTGGCCGCGCTGCGCCGCCGCGAGTTTGCCGCCGTGGTGGTGGATGAGACGATGGCCGAGTGCGACCCGGCCTCGGCCGAGGCGATCTGGGATCATGCCAGCTTGGCCATCCCCCTGCAACTCAACTTCGCTCTCTCCGGCGCGGCGCGGCTGATCTGCGAAATTCGCGCCGCGCTGCATCGCCGTGAGCGGGAGCAGACGCTGGCTCGCCGCGCCGCCGCCGCGGCCATCGAGATCGAGCTTAAATCCACCGTCGCCGGCCTGCTGCTGCACTCCCAACTGGCGCTCAACGGCAACGAAGTGCCCGCGCTGGTCGCCGAGCGAATGCGCGTGGTCGCCGATCTGGCCGGCAGCCTGCGCCAGCAGTTGAACTCGCCGATGATGACCCGCATTGACAACGCCGCCTGAGCCACCCGCCCGGTGTCCAGTGATCAGTGATCAGTGATCAGAAAACTGCGGGTGGCCCGCATCTCAATCTACCAACATGATTGGGTGGCCCAGGCCTGGGTTTTCAGACCTGGGAGACCATGAACCCCAACCAGCGATTTTCTGATCCCTGATCACTGTGCAGATTATTTCAAGCAACCTGCTACGCTGAAACTGCCTCTCTGAAATCGGCCTCTCGAAAGGGCCGGTTGGGGACAAAAATGGCCTGACACCCACCCACCCTCACTGTGAAGGCCATTTTTGGGGAACAGAATTCATATAAGATGTTTTTATTCTATAACTTGCAATTTTCACCTATTGACTGAATAGTAACATCAAGCCGCGAAAAACGCCCCTTTTTTAGCCCAAAAAGACGCATTTTTGGCCAAAAACGGCCTCTTTCTCGCGTTTTTTTGCAGGCCTGAACCTGCGTCTTCAAGGCCTATCGCAGTTGGCTCAGCTCTCGCATTTTGGTCCCGTGAGTCCACGAACCTGAACCAGGCTTCTCGAAAGATGCCGCCAAGCGCGCAAAAGGAAGGAGCTTCAGTCCCGGAAGAAATGTATTTGAACAAATACATTTCAAACCGTCCCTGAAGCCCTTTCCTTGAACCATTGATTGCCCTAGCTGCCCAGCGGATGATCGGCATAGTGCAGCAGCACGGCGACGGCGCAACTGGTGAGGCGGGTCTCGGCGGAATCGGCGCGGCTGGTGAGGATCGTCGGAACGCGTGCGCCGAGGACGATGCCGGCCAACTGTGCGCCGCCCAGGTACTCAAGCTGCTTGGCGAGCATATTGCCGCTCTCCAGATCGGGGACCACCAGAATGTCGGCTTGGCCGGTGACCGGCGAGACGAGGCCCTTGATCTTGGCGGCCTTGACGCTGACGGCGGTATCAAAGGCCAGCGGACCGTCGAGGATGCCGCCGGTGATCTGACCGCGGTCGGCCATCTTGCACAGCGCCGCGGCGTCCAGCGTGGACTTGATCTTGGGGTTCACCGTCTCGACGGCCGAGAGCAGAGCCACCTTGGGTTCGGGGATGCCCAGCGCATGCGCCAGGTCGATGGCGTTCTGCACAATGTGAACCTTGTCTTCCAACTCCGGCTCGATGTTGATGGCCGCGTCGGTAATCAGCAGCGTGCGCGGGTAGGCCGGGGTGTCCATGACGAAGACATGGCTGATGCGCCGACTGGTGCGCAATCCGGTGTCGGCCTTCATGGCCACCTTCATCAGCTCGTCGGTGTGCAAGCTGCCCTTCATCATGGCTTGGGCTTGCCCGTTGCGGCACAGGGCCACGCCCAGTTCGGCGGCCTTGCGCTCGGTGTCGGCTTGCAGGATGGGATAGGGACCAATATCGACGCCGATCTTGGCAGCCAGCGCCTTCAGTTCAACTTCGTCGCCGATCAGCGTGGGCAGAATCAAGCCCTCTTCGGCAGCTTCCACGGCACCCCTGAGCGCCACGCCGGAGAGCGGCCAGACGACCGCGGTGGTGATGGCGGGCAACTCCTTACAGCGCTCCAGAAATTTGTGAAAGACGTGGAAGTCGGCGGGATGGCCAACCAGCGGGTCAACGGCAACGGCTTCAGCCAGCGGTGCAAGATCACTCATGTTCATTCTCTCCAGGGGCGCAGCAGTGGCTGCGGGCCTCACGTAATGATTGTCGGCCAATCGAGGGAAAAGCGGATGTGCCTAAGGTCACAGGACGGGTTGGTGTGCCATATAACGGGACAGACGAATGCGCAGAGGAAGATTAAACGGCAATCCGCGCCACGCGATGTCCGATACGGGTGAAGACCTCCCAGGGGATGGTGCCAGAGGTCTCGGCGTGGTCGAAGGCGGAGATGGTTTCGCTGCCCTGCGTACCCAGGATGACCGCCTCATCGCCGGGTACGACGCCGGGAATTTCGGTCACGTCCACGACCGCCTGATCCATGCTGACGCGGCCCACCAGCGGCGCTCGCTCGCCATGAACTAGCAGGCTGAAGCGGTTGCCGAGGCACCGGTCGAGGCCGTCCGCGTAACCCACGGCCACGAGCGCCAGGCGCATCGGCTCGGTGGCGACAAAGGTCCCGTTATAACCGACGACAGCGCCAACCGGAATCGAGCGGAGGCTCACCACGCGGGTCTTCCATTCCAGCACCGGACGCAGGCGGGCGCGGGCTTCGGCCAGAGAGGTAGGCTCTTGCGTTTCGAACTCTGGATCGAAGCGCGGAATCAGGCCGTAGAGCGCCAGACCGGGTCTGAGCAGCGCCTTCATTCCGTGGCGGGCGGCCAGAGCGGCCATCTGCGCGGCGCGACCGGCCAGCAGCGAGGCTGAGTTGCCTATATTGAGCCACTCGGGGTAGATGCCCGCGTCGGTAACCGTGGCCAGCGCCGCGTTCATGCGGGCCAGTTGCGTCTCGGTGACCGCGCCGTCGGCCTCGTCGGCAGCAAAAAAGTGGGTCATCACGCCGTCCAGGCGCAGCGGCGACGCCGGATGAAAGCGCGCCAGAAGCGCTGCCAGCCCCTCCAGGCCAACCCCCTGGCGGCTCATGCCGGTGTCGATCTCCAGATGAATAGGAAGCGAGCCGGCTGCCGCGCCCGCCGCGTGCGCAGCGCCTTCCAGTTCGTCCAACTGCCACGGCTCCCAGGCGACGGCGGTTAGCCTATGGCGCACCACATCCGCGCCTTGGCCGGGAAAAGCGCCGCTAATCACCAGGATGCCAGGCTCTGGGCAGAGTTCGCGGGCGGCGACGCCCTCCTCGACGCTGGCCACGCCCAGCCAACGCGCTCCGGCACGGGTTACGGCGGGCGCGCAGAGATCGAGCGAGTGGCCATAGGCATTGGCCTTGACGATGGCCAGCAGTTCCGCGTGAGGCGCAGCCATTTCAGAGAGAAAGCGGAAGTTGTCTTCCAGGAAGTGGGTGTCGAGTTCCACCCAGCAGGGGCGCATTGGCATTTGGAGGTCCAAAGATTATTTTACCGCGAATGGACGAAGCATCTCCCGATTCCGGCTTGGATGCGCGCAGAATCCGGTTTTGACGGCTTTAGATTCCGAATTGGACGCAGCTAGAATCCGGGTGTGATAAACATAAAAACCGGAATCTAGAAATCGATACTCCGAAATAGACGCAACTATAATCCGAAATAGACGCATCAAAAACCGCAAAATATCAGCCCGATTGTCTGATTTCTACAAATACAGATTCCGGATTCGCTGTTTGTCCAATCCGGATTATTTGAAGCGTGTTCCCGGAATATATGCAATTAGAATCCGAAATTTCTATTGACAGATTCCGGATCGGACGTTATGATAATCCAAAATGGACGGAGATTTTTTCAAGCTGATCGAGCGGTATTGCGCTGACCCCATCACCATCGCGCTGACGGATACGCCGGTGGTGATGCTGATCGGCCCCCGCCAGTGCGGCAAGACGACGCTCGTCCAGCAGTTCGCCGCCAAAGGCTTCACCTACGTCACGTTGGACGACGACACCGTGCTGGCGGCGGCCCGCAGTGATCCAGCCGGCTTTGTGCGCGGTTTCGATGCCGTGGCCATTGACGAAGTGCAGCGCGCTCCTGAGCTTTTGCGGGCGATCAAGCTGGCCGTCGACAACAACCGGCGACCGGGCCGCTTTATTTTGACCGGCTCGGCCAACATCCTCACGCTGCCAATGGTCTCCGAGAGCCTGGCGGGGCGCATGGAGATGATCAGCCTGATGCCCATCTCCCAGGCCGAGATAGTTGGCAAGAGGCCGGAGTTCCTACAGGCGGCCTTCGAGGGAAAGATGGTTGACCCCAGCGCGCCTCTGGACGAGCCTCTGATCGGGGGCAAGCTGGTGCAGGCCGTGCTGACCGGTGGCTATCCGGAGATGCTGCGGCGCGAAAGCCCTCGCCGCCGCCAGGTTTGGGCGCGCGACTACGTCAAAGCCATTGTCCTGCGGGATGTGCGGGATATAGCCGAGGTGGACAAGCTGGACCGGCTGCCCGTGCTGCTCCAGGTTTTGGCGCACCACTCTGGGCAGATGACCAACTTCACGCAGATTGGCGGGCAGATCGGAATTGACGACAAGACCACGCGCAGATACACCGGCATTCTCGAACAGCTCTTCTTGGTGCAGCAGCTTCCGCCTTGGTTTCGCAACCAGATCAAGCGGCTGGTCAAGACGCCCAAGCTGCACTTCCTGGACTCCGGCTTGCTGGCCGCGCTCCAGAGCTTGACCGCCGAGCAGATCGCCCGCGACCGCTCCCGTTTCGGCGCGCTGCTGGAAACCTTTGTCTATGGGGAGATTCGCAAGCTGACCACTTGGGTGGATGAAAGCTACTCGATCACTCACTACCGCGACAAGGACCAGGACGAAGTGGATTTCATCGTCGAAGACGAGCACGGCGCGATGGTCTGCATTGAAGTCAAGGCCAGCGCGACGGTGCGCACCGGCGACTTAAAGGGAATGCGGAAGGTGAGAGACGCCTGCGGCAGCGATTTCAAGCTGGGCGTTGTGCTCTACGACGGAGAGACGGTCATTCCCTTTGGAGATCGCCTCTGGGCCGCTCCTGTCTCCTGCCTGTGGAACTGAGCGGCTACAAAAAAAGCGGGCGCTCTGGAGGCTGAAGCGCCCGCTATCATCCGGCTGGATAGCCGGCCTTTAACGCCAGTAATAGTAGCCGCCCACCACGTAGTAGGGACGGAAGTAGACCGGCGGATAAGCGTAGGGATAAGGCCGGTCGTAGGGGTCATATTCGGCGCGCCGGTAGAGGGTTGGGCCGCCGGGGTAAAGCCCTTGGGCCAGCCGGGCTGCTTCTTGTGAGCTGACCGGCGTCACCGTCAGCGGCTTGTCCAGATGGAAGTCCACCTTGGCCTCGGCGGGAATCCAGACTTCTGGCCCGGGAGTGGCCGCTGAAGCCGCTGTTCCTGCGGCCGCGCCGGCTCCCGCGCCGATTGCCGCGCCCACACCCCGATCCGCGATGCCGCCGATGATGGCACCCAGCAATGCGCCGCCAAAGATATGATTCGCCGTCTCTCCACCCTTGCCTGGACCCTTCACCTTGAATTGATCGGAAGCGAGGGGATAGTTCTGGCCGCCCAGATCAAGCGAAGTAATGGTAAGCGCCAGTTCCGCGCTGCCCTTCAAATTGCCGGCCTTCTCGACCTCTGTGACCACGCCATGAACCGTTGCGCCGCGGGGAATCGCCAGTACGCCGCCGGCGGTAACATCCTGAATGACCACGAACTGAACTGGGGTGCCGTCCTTGGCCCGCTTGCTGTTCACTGACTCGCTGGTCCGCAACTGCAACAGC
>Ga0224559_1001825_pt1 | contig 11339 bp, 9 predicted proteins | sample 714S33034metaG_FD_180676 | JGI IMG/M metagenome (GOLD analysis project Ga0224559, IMG submission 180676) | Peat soil microbial communities from Stordalen Mire, Sweden - 717 S3 30-34 | ecosystem: Environmental > Terrestrial > Soil > Wetlands > Peat | place: Sweden: Norrbotten County, Stordalen... | reverse complement strand
TCCTGTCCTGCCCGCCACAAGTGCCCGGTTCGATGGTGCGCTTCGCTGCTTCTTCCATGACGGCAGTTCACCGCCTGTCATGGCACTCTGCAAAGTACCTCCCTTGAGACCGTACCTTGTTCGTCAATACGGGCGAAAACTTGCGGGTAATTGAAAGCGCATAGCCGGAGGATATTTACTGCCGGTCATTCGACCGGTACCCGATCTGAACGGCGACTCGATAACAAGATCGTCCCTGCAAATAGTGGTTCAGAGACTTTCGAGAGCGCCGGAATTACAATAGGTATGAACACAATAACCTGCATGATCTTGCATGGAACTATCAACGATTGGTACAGCAGTCCATTTGTCTTGGCCACGTAGCAATACTTCAGGGCCGGATCAATAAGTGAACAGTATTAAGGCTAGCCGGATGATGCCACATCAATCATTCACCGCCGACACGAGACCGCCGGCATGTTCGGCACCTATACCACCATTAGCTAGAGAAGCACTCCACACTCGGAGCAGAATCTTGCCCCGCCTGCCAGCATTGCGCCGCACCCATGGCAGAAGCTGGCCGCTGGCGCTATGGATAACAGCGTTTCTTCCGCGACAGCGATGGCCTCTTCGTCCAGCTTGGACTGGCGTACCAGCCCCCAGGTCTGCGTCACCAGCACCGGCCAAAAGGCAAGCATCGAAACCGCGGTGGAGATTCCCTGCGACTCCAGCAGACCAATGCCGGCATCGAGATGTGTGCTCGTTCCGATGGTCTCGATGCGAATTCGCAGCGCGGTCTTCAGGCCAACGATGGCCTTAAAGGTCCCGCCCTTGTGAATACCAATCCCCCAGCATTTCTGGCTGATCTGCTCGCCGTTGACCTCGTAATCCAGATCGGCAAAGTGCTTCATTACCGCCGTTGCCGCAGGTGTAAGATCGGCAACTGCAACGGGTAAGATCTTGGACGCCTTAAGGATGCTCATAGAGTTCCTGCAGTGCAGAAGTGACGGCACAGTGATAAAAGAAACCTGTCACGACAACAGCGAAGCCGCGCTGGCGACGAGCCATATCGTCACAAATATCGCGGCAATGAAGCTAGCAACGTTGATGAAGTTTCGTGCAAATTCACGCACAGTGGTTTCAGTACCCAAGAGCCAACTCATCCATTGCAATGCACTATCGATGCTTTTTCGGCTAGAATCAGGATTCTTCCCCGGCCAAAACCAAGCAACTTTTGGCCATTGCTGCCGTATGGGTATTGCGTTCCAGCTCTGATCGAATCTAATGAACAGCGCATCGCCGATTTCCTCCGGCAAGCCGCACGGAAAGACCACAGAACACTCCTTACGAAACTCGGCCCATGTGTTCCTAATTCTCTTGCGACGCGCGGACCGGAACACACGCTCCACAACAGTAAGTTTTCCCGTGGGATTGACACAGAGAACCGTGCGCAGCGGATCGCAGGCCGCAACGATGTGTTCGATCTCCCAGCGCACTCCTCGAGTACTACCGACGTGATGCAGGATCAGATCGGCTCTTGCGGCGAGACGCTGGACTTCGCCCTTCCAAGTTTCCTCTGAAGCGTAAACACGTTGCGCTCCCAGTAAAGGCAGTTTATCAACTGGAGACCCAATGGTGACTAAGTTGCCAACGCGGCTAAAGGCATAGGCCATTAATTCTTCCCACCTCGTGATTCCAAGCACCCCAAGTACGGCCCAGGCGCGTACGCGCTTACTCGCAAATCCGAAAAAGAACTTGGGCTGGCCCCATACACCGGCTTTGTCCGCCGAAAATGGCCGCAAATACAAAATACAATGCGCCAAATTGTTAACATCGCCGACCTTGAGCATAGGCGCGAGGTGACGTCTTGCGTACTTAATCAGATAGATTCCGGCGACCCAAAGAAACATACCGGGAAGCATCAATCCTATGAAGGGTGTATCGTCAGGGATATTCCGGAGTACAGAAATAAGTATGTCTCGCAAGAAAGCAGGAAGCTTGAGGAGATAAGCCACAGCGTCAGGCTCTTCGGAGCTTAGAGGAAGCACGACCGCTATTGCAGCGGTTCCAAGCACTAGGACAATGCCCCCAGCCACCGCCAGCGCCCATCCGAGCCAGCGGTATTGCAACCGGGGTGCAGGTCCGCCTTGCGCCGATGGAGAATAATAATTAATCCCAGACATCTCATCTCCCCTATCGATCTGGAGTCCATGGCTGCCAGATGCTACTTCCTTATCAGCCTCTTTATCAAAAATGCCAGCCCTATTATCACACCGATGATAATGAGGTAACCTATTGCCTCTCCCATCTGCTCATACGCATTTGAGGCGTCATTCTGCGCAAAGGCCGGCACCAGAAGTGTGCCCATCAAGAATGCCGTCACGCAGCCTAGCAACGTGGCCTTCTTTGCAATGGTTAGCAAGTTGACAATTAGACCGTCTTTCTGATTCATCGCGAGATTTCTCTTCCATTGCTATGACTCAGCACCTTCTAAGCGTGAAATGAAATGTTGAATAAAAGCTTACACGTTCGGCTTGCCACACCCCTCGCAGAACCGCCAATCTGAAGAGATTCTTCCAGCCCTTGCCTCATTGATGGTCCAGGGAAAGCCGTCATCACTGAGAGCCACATTCACTCTTGGAAATCGTTGCCCCTATTCTAGTCGAGGAATTCTGGTGAGTGCGCCGAGTTTTTTCCGCAGAGAAACCATGTAAGCAAAAAAAGATTCCAAAAAGTTTCCAAATTGGCGAGAAATGTGACTCGGGTCACATCGGCACCACTATGCGGGAACATTTTTCTGACGGGCCTCCGTCTCGCTGTATAGTGGAAGGTTCCTTGATTAAATCAGATTACTGTGGAGGAAACGCGAGTGCCTATTTCAGCCAGCGCGTTGACGCGGCCAGATTTTCTATCGTGCGCTCGATCTCAGCTCTCTGAAAGGGAATGGGACAAGCTTATCAATAGCATTTTGGCGGGTGGCGTAGTGCCGGTGATTGGGCAGGAGTTGCTCGTCTCCCAGCAGGACGGGGGAGAGGAACTTCTCTATGATGTGTGGGGTCGAGTCCTTGCGGAACAAGCTGGCCTCGTGATTTCGGAACAGGATGGAACTCCGGCCCTATATCAAGTGACCAGTCAACTGCTTCAGACCCAGAACAGAAGCGAAGTTGCCATGGATGTCGACGATGTGATCCGGCGGCAGCCATGGCCTATTCCTGACAGCTTGCGGAAACTCGCTCAGATTTCCAGTTTCTCTCTATACGTCACCACGACTGTCGATCACCTGTTAAGCAGAGCGCTGGATGAGGTTCGTAATGGGCGTAAGGGGCAACAGATCGACATTGGGTTCGCGGTTCACGCAGATAAGGAGCATAACGATCTTCCTGAAGATTTTGCGAACCAGTCAACTCCGACGGTGTTTCATGTCTTTGGCGTTACGAGCCCCTTTCCCGACGCCTTTGCAAAGACCGAAGACGATCTGATTGATTTCAGCGCGTCGCTGCTCGACGGGCAATACGCGCCGGAGCGTTTCTACGACTATCTACAGAACAAAACTATTCTTCTGTTGGGGTGCAGCTTCCCAGATTGGTTGGGACGGTTCTTCATTCGCGCGCTCAATGCAAACCGCGTTGAGCAAACGATCAATATCTATTACGTGAGCGGACACCGTGACGAAGGGTTGGAAAACTACCTTCGCCGAAAACGGGCGAAGGTCTTAGCCCCCAATTCTCCGATCGCTTTTGTTGAGGAGCTCTATCGGCGTTGGCAATTGCGCCAGAGCGAAAGCCCCGAACAACAGTTCGAAGCGAGGTCTGGTGCTTCAGATTCAACCCCGCTGAAGCGTGGCGCGGTATTCCTTAGTTACGCGAACGAAGATAGGGAGACAGTGCGGCGAATTCGAACCCAGTTGGAAGACGCCAGGATCGATACCTGGATGGACGAAAGCGGCTTGGAGCCCGGCGTACAGTTCCAGCAGGCCATCCGCGAGAGTATCGGGGACGCGTCCTGCTTCATCGCATTCATATCCAAGTCGCTCGATGGGCAGCAAAAGCGATTCCTCTGGAAAGAGTGGAAGTGGGCTGAGGAGGAGAGCCTGAATTGGCGGAAAGGGCAGCGGTTCCTTCAAGCAGTAGCTATCGACGATACACCTTCCGGGGCCTCGTTCGTCGATCCCCCCTATAGCGAACTGCATTGGACGAGATTGCAGGATGGGCTTCTTCCCCGCGAATTCGTCCAGATTTTGAGCCAGGGTGTCCGGTCTTTTCGGAGGCCACGATGATCTCTGAAGATCAGGAACCGTTGACGGACGTAGTATCGGCATCGCCGCTCGCCAATCCATGGCTTGGGCTGGCCTCTTATTCAGAGAGTGACTCGGCAATGTTTTTTGGCCGTGAGAAGGAAACGGCTGAGTTGCTGCGCCTGATCAATCGCGAAGCTCTCACCGTGGTATTTGGGCGCTCGGGTTTGGGAAAGACATCCCTATTGCGCGCTGGCGTTATTCCGCGGCTGCGAGAGTCGGCTTATTTCCCCGTCGCTTTGCGACTGGACTATTCGGATCGTGGTCTGTCTCCTGTGGAGCAAGCGAAAGCGTTGGTCCGAGAAGCCGCAATGTCCGCGGGACTCGGAGTTGAGAACGGTTCAAATGACAACCCGGAGACGACGCTTTGGGAGTTCTTTCACACTGTCGAGCTTTGGAGCCCGCGCAACGACCTGCTGACGCCGATTCTGCTCATCGACCAGTTTGAAGAGGTCTTCACCTTAGGGCGCAACGTCAGCGCAGTCGCCGAATTCCTTGTGCAACTGGCCGACCTTATAGAAAACCGCGTCCCCCGGAGTTTGCAGGAGAGGGTGGAGGGGTCCGGCAAGCCCCTTGGTATCGACACAGAGATTCGAAACTACAAGGTGGTCCTCTCATTGCGCGAGGACTTCGTCTCCAAGCTCGATTCCCTGCGCTCTTCCATGCCTGCCATCATGCGCAATCGTTTTGCTCTGGAGCCACTCTCCGGAGAGCGCGCACTCTCGATCATCGTCCGGGCTGGTGGTCATTGGGTTACGGAAGAAGTGGCGCGGGACATTGTTGCCGCCGTTGCGGGCCGCAACGACTCCGGCGACTCCGCCCTGGATTTCGCCTCATATGCGGAGATCGAGCCCGCCTACCTCAGCGTCATGTGCTATGAACTCTTTCAGCGCATGGCCGATATGGGTGATCACACGATCACGCACGATCTGGTAATGCAGGAACATGGCGGCATTCTGGAAGGGCTCTACGAGCGCAGCTTCGTAGACCTCGCCCCCAATACCCGGCTCTTTGTGGAAGACCATCTGCTGACCTCCTCTGGCTTTCGCGCCGCCGTGCCCGTCGCCGAAGCAATCGCCGACGGCCTTTCCGCACACGATCTCGATACTCTGGTTGATCGCCGCCTGTTGCGTTTCGAAGACCGCCTCGGTACCCAGCACATCGAACTCTCCCACGACCTGCTCACCAGCGTGGTGTTGAAAAGTCGAGACCTGCGCCGCGCACAGGAAGTGCAACTGGAAGAAAGGCACAGACGTGCGGAAGTGCGCCGAGCATTCCGATCCCGCGTCATCGCAGCACTTTCGGCTGCGGCGGTAGCGGTCGTCGTCCTGAGCGCGCTTACCATTTGGGCGCTGCGTGAACGAACACTCGCAAACCAGGCACGCAACCAGGCTGAGATCAATGCCGCCAACATCACCGGTCTCTATGAGCAGCTGCGCCACATGGATGAAGATCTGCATCAGGAAGCCAACGAAAACGAGCTTCAGAGAAAGAAAGCAGTGATGCAGGCTGAACAGCTTCGACAGAAGAATCATGACCTGATAGCGGAGAAGCAGAAAACGCAGCAGCTTGCGGACAAAACTCTGGAATCATTCAGAGTCACGAGCGAATCGAGTTATGAAGACTCCCTGGAGGCTATTGAGCTTTATGACGAGCGCTTGGACGAAAACGTCAAAGATAAGCTGGTTTCCAGCCTGCGCGCGCATCGCAAAAACCTGAACGGGACATTAAAGTCGATTGACGAGGTCTTGAAAGCCACCCCTGACAATGCCGAAGCTGTCAGTTTGAAAATGGATCTTCTCTTTGCGGTTGCGGATACGGATTTCAAAACCTATGCGTTTAACGAGAAGGAATATGGCGACTTTCTGGCCTATACCAGACAAAGCCTTAACACAAAGAATGGATGGCAGAGAGCAAAAGCCATGCGCATGTTGGATAAGGCGGTGGGAATGATGTACAGGAAAGGAGACAAGGCCGCAGCAAATGAACTGCTCAAAGAGATATGGATGAGTAACGAACAGCTACACATTCAGTCAACCGGAAGTGGCATTTCCGCGAGGACATGGGATGCTCTCGAGGATGTTTACGAAGACTGCGCCAATCTGCAAAAAGCTCATGATCCGCAAGATGCCCGCAAGTGGTTCAATCTCGCCGAGCATGCAGAAGAAAGCGCGGCACGATTAGACCGGAAATACGCGAACTTCATCGCCAGAATTTATGCATCATCGGGAGGGTATGAAGCTGAACAAAATAACAATACGGATGCGATTCGCGAATACACTTCGGCCATAGCCGCGTCCAAAGAGTTGCTGCGCATTCAACATACAGATGCGGAGACAACGCGGACGACAACTCAGTGTGAAGGTTACTTGATTGCGCGCGGCGATATCAAAATGAAAGAGCAGCATTTGGATATCGCCCGGAAGGACTATGAAGAAGCACGTGACTTATCCGAAAAGCTTGTTGGTTCACAAGATGACACACAAAACAGGATGAGCGTCATGGAACGACTGGGTGACCTCGAAATGGCAGCCAAGAATCCCAGCAAGGCGCTCGAATGGTACAGTAGCGGGCTGCAGATTGCCACAGTCTTAGCCAAGGACGATCATCGCCAATCGGGTCTTCCTGACGCATATAGCAAGATTAGGGCGGCCCTCCAGGCACTTGGCAATGCCAAGGAAGAAAGAGCGGAGTTGGAAAAGGCTGCGGCGGCTTTTGAACAATGGTCCACACACAATGACGAGACGTGCGTCAAGAACTACATCAATGCCCTGGTGGATCTGGCGGATTTCGAATCCGATCAGAACGAACACAAAGATGCGCGTCAATACGCTGACGCTCAAAAGAATTACGATGCGGCTGTCAAATCTTTGCGGAGACTTACAAATCGCTGGCCCAGCTCCGATAATTTTCAGTTGCAATGGCAGGTGCTATTGAAAGCGAGCGATTCAGAATCGAAACTGCATCAGACTGACATGGCGCAGCGATACTTACAGCAAAGCCAGGTTGCGGCGGATTCTTTGTTGCAGCCTTATCGCGAGGCTGCAACAGTTGGGAAGGAACTGATTGTCAAGAATTGCGTTGATAATTTAACGAATTTCCAAATGTCGGAGCTAAGACTCATGCGCGCTCTGGATAAGATGGGAAAATTTGAGGAAGCGCGAAATGTCGGGCAGGACACCGTCCAAACGATGGAAGGACATTGCCTGGCAGTAGAGAAGAGTGCGGACAAGGGAGATAAAACTCATTTGGCAGACTTCTGGGGAGGAATGTCCTACTCCTTCCTGCTGGCCAGAGAGGACAAACTAGCGCTGGACTATGCCAATAAAGGGCTCGCCCTTGACAAGAATGAAGCATGGATCAAAGTGAACCTGGCGCACGCATACCTTTTCAATGGCAAGGTGGATGAGGCCAAACATCTGTATGCAGAGATCAAGGATGTGAAGTGGGGCGATCATCTCCTGCAGCAAGACATCCGCGATGACTTCAAGGAGTTGCAATCTCTCGGAAGAGAGCTTCCAGCCATGGGCAGCATTCTGCAGATGCTTCGAGCAGACGGCAAATGATTCAATGCATGTGAGCATGAGGCCGAGAGACATAAAATGGGACACTTGCGTTTGCCCGGTGAAATCGAGCAGGATACGCCCGACAGTTGCGCGCATCCTCCCCGCGCCCGCCTTGTGGTGCGTGTGGGAGTGACCGGGCACCGATCCGGCGCCCTCGCTGCGGGCGATGTCGAGTTGCTCCAGCGGCGAGTCGATTCCGTTCTTGCTTCCGTGCGAGACACTGCGCTGCGCGTGGCCGAAAAGGGACTCTATAGCGATCAGCCTCCCTGTTTACGCGTGATCTCCTCCTTGGCCGAGGGCGCCGACCGCATCGTGGCCGAGCGTGGCCTGCGCATGGGCTACGAACTGCAAGCGCCGCTCCCTTACCATCGCGAGGAATACGAAAACGACTTTGCTACGGCGGAATCACGGGAGGAGTTTCACGGCCTTCTGCGACAGTGCAGCAGTGTCTTTGAGCTCGATGGAACGCGTCAGCAGGGAGCTACCTCCTATCTTGCGGCAGGGCAGTTGCTCATCCACCATTGCGACGTCCTCATCGCCATCTGGGATGGCCAGCCTGCTGCCGGAGTGGGTGGCACCGGCCAGATCGTCGCGGAAGCCGTAAATCTCGGCGTGCCCGTGGTGCGGGTCGATTCTCACGCTCCTCACTTGATAACCCATATCCAGAACCAGGTTCCGTCTCGGAACCTCGATCAGATTATCGAGCAGATGCTGCTGCCCGGCGATCCCACGGAGAAGACGGATGGAACAGATCCGGGCCGCAGGCAAAAGTCGAAGGCGGACCTGCGCGAGGTTTATTTCAAGGAGAAACGTCCTTGCTGGCGCAGCCCCGTCTACACGTTCTTTGAAAGACTCGTTGGCGAATATTCTCTCGAGTTTCGGATCAAGCTGGGGAAGGGAGACCCGCTTCATGATCCGGCGGTGTACCGGCACTTTGACTGGGCCACTTCCCTGGGGGTCTTTTATGCGGAGTTGGTCCGTAGCGCGATGTTGCTGACCCAATTCCTGGCTTTGCTCGCGGTCTCCGCGGCGGTTTTGCCCCTGTTCCCGAGCTTCGAGCAAGCTGAAATTTGGTTTGTGTGGTCGGAGCTGGTTTTCATTGTGGCGATTGTCGCCATCGTTTTTCTGGGAGCGCAATTCCGCTGGCATGAGCGCTGGCTCGCATATCGCATGCTCGCCGAGTATCTGCGTGTGCTGGATTACCTGGCCCCTTTGGGGCATACCCTGCCCGCCTTTCGCCCTCCGGCGCATCTCGACCGCAGCGACACGAATCTGAACTGGGCGAACTGGCACTTTCGTGCCATCGTGCGTGAAATTGGGTTGAAGCCCGGGAAGGTCGATGCCGAGTACCTGAGCAAGACGGCCGCAAGGTTGCGTGCAGTCCTCGTGGATCAAAGCAGCTTTCATTCCTCCACCGCTCACCGCTCCCACACCGTGCACCACCGGCTGCACATTATCGGGCAAACGCTGTTCTATCTCACCTTGCTGGCTTGCGCTACGCACCTCTTTTATGGGAAAGAACATGAAAGACAGGGAGAAGAATGGCTCTCTCCCGCACTTGTCATCTTCGCTGCGGCATTGCCTGCGGCTGGCGCAACTTTGGCGGGAATCCTGGGACACGCGGAGTTTGAGCGCGTTGGCAGCCGTTCCTCGGCCATGAGCCATGGGCTGGATTCCATCGTGCAGCGATTAGATGAGGAGTCGGCCGCAAAGACCTTCGCCGGGCTGGGCAACATAGCCGAAGAAGCCGCGCACAAAATGACAGATGAAGTGCAGGACTGGCACGTGCTTTTCAAATCCCGCCCAATTGAGCTGCCTTCGTAGGCCAGATTGGTCTGCTGGTAAGCGTAGCTGAACGACAAGTTACGGATATTTTTCGCTGACCTGAAAATGTACTCAATCAACTTGCGCCGGGTCCATGAATGCGCCTTTGCTATCCTGGCCCTTGAGAGTGAGCCTGTCGACCCACGGCTCTGAGCCTGTTATGAACTTCGGTTGAGTAGTCTGAAAAGTTGCGCGAGCATGAGCCAGGCAAAGGCGAAGTAGTGGTAGCCGGCGAGGGAGGTGGAGAGGCGCTCGTAGTCTCTGGCCAGTCTGCGAAATCGAGCCGCCCTTGCAAAGTTTCTTTCCACCACCCAGCGGCAGCAGCACGAATCCGCGTTTGGCCTCTGTATGTTTCACTACCTCCAATCGGATAGCGTGCTTCTCAGCGGCCTGGGCGGCATTTTGTCCGGTGTAATCCTGGTCGACATAGGCCATTTCCACGCTGTTATCAGTGATTCGTTACACCTCTTCAGCCAGCCGCTCCACCTGTGCGCGGTCCTGTTCATCGGCTGGGGTCACATACAAGGTGAGCAGATGGCCCAGCGTATCCTCTGCCGCATGTACCTTCGATCCTTTGCGGCGTTTGGCTCCGTCCATAGCCATTTCGATTAGATTGTACTCGTCGTTTTCCTCAAAAAGATTACGACATTAATTGCTTCAAACGCGCGGTCAACGCCCCGGGGACGGGTCTCAATTGTTGACAAAATAATGCACTCGGCGGGCCGCGCCGTCGTTTTTATGAGTTCCGGGCCTGTAGTCGGCAAATGTGACCTTTGAAGGATATTTGCCCGGCACTCCGCACATCTGCACACATTGCGTGACATTCTTCCTGTCTCCGGCTCTGGCTGAATCACGAATCAAAGGCAGATCGCCAAACCACGGTGTTTATATTTGGTAAACACCGTGGTTTGATGACGTGGCCCGATGACCCTGCACTCGCTTCCCGTTTTTCAGCTTTTTTGACCTGTGGCAACATTCCTCTGTATTGGGTGGTAGCAAAGCACTATACACGATCGTGAAGGACTACGTGCGGTCACGGGATCGGCGTGAGTCTCGACGTCTACATCAAGTCTGCGTTCGGGAAGAAAATGGACGCTGCAAACCAGCTCGAAAAAGCTGTCCTAATCGCTTAACGGAGTGTGAGTGGAGTGAAACCTGTAACTCGTCTTCCAGGCTACTCGTAAGTTATTGATTTTATGGAGCGGGAGACCGGGATCGAACCGGCGACATTCAGCTTGGGAAGCTGACGTTCTGCCACTGAACTACTCCCGCCATTTATAATCAAACACTTAAGTTGAACAAGCCTCTATGGTGTCCATTTTGGTGTCCAACGCGTTAAACTGGAGTCGAACCTGAGGTGGTAAAAGCACCCCGGAAAGCGCCGGTACCACGTCATGGGCACCATGGACACCACAAGCCATCGGATCAACCTCACCCAAAAACGCAAAGCAGAAAACGGGCTGTGGCAATTCTATCCGGTTCACTGGGATAACAACAAGCCCGATCGCCCGCCTCATAGTAATTGAGAGGGAAGTGTAGTGCGTTACGTGAAGCCTCGCAGCGCCAAACGCACCGGAGCCACCCAAGGTGGATTTGTTGCTTCGGTTCAGTTCTTCCTTGAGCCGCCCGAATTGGCTTTATCGCAGTTTCAAACTTCCGGGCGAGTTATGTAGCGC
>Ga0224559_1001824_pt1 | contig 11342 bp, 9 predicted proteins | sample 714S33034metaG_FD_180676 | JGI IMG/M metagenome (GOLD analysis project Ga0224559, IMG submission 180676) | Peat soil microbial communities from Stordalen Mire, Sweden - 717 S3 30-34 | ecosystem: Environmental > Terrestrial > Soil > Wetlands > Peat | place: Sweden: Norrbotten County, Stordalen... | reverse complement strand
CGTCCTCTACGACGCGCTCGAAGCCGCCGACCTCGTCGACCATCTGCGACGTTTCAGCGCGGCGTTCGATCTGATCGTCGCCGCCGACGCGCTCGCCTATTGCGGCGATCTGCTGCCGGTCTTCGCGGCGGCGGCGGCGGCGCTTACGCCGGGCGGATTGTTCGCCTTCACCGTCGAGTCGTCCGCCAAAGACGGCTATCGCCTCGGCCAGACGATGCGCTTCGCCCACGCGCGCGCCTATGTCGAGGCCAGCGCCGCCGCGGCGGGCTTGCGCCCGGTCGTCGTCGAAACAGCGTCGGTGCGACAAGAAAAGGGCGTGGACGTTCCCGGCCTGACAGCGGTCTACGCTGGCTGATCGCCGCCGCGTTCAGCGGCGATGCGACGCGGCGAGACTGGCGAGCATCGCCTGCCGCTCCGGCGAATCCTGATAGGCGCGCACGATCTGCTCCGCTTCGTCGAGTTCCGCCTCGGCGTCGCAGCCATGGCCGGCGAGCCATCGCAGCGCCGTCAGCGGTTCGCCGGCGCCGAGCCGCTCGGGCAATTCGCGGTAGGGCAGCGGGTCGTCCGCAGGCGGACGATAGACATGGTCGAGATCGTCGCGAACATGGGCCAGCGCCGCCGCGCACAGCCGCGGCGTCGCGTCGAGGTCGAGCGACGGAATCGCGGCGATGAGGACGAAGATTCCCGGCCCCCAGTTCTTGTCCTCGAGCATCTGCACGGCGTCGTCGGTGCGGCTCGCCACTTTGCGCGCGCCGTCGATCGCCGCGTCGTGCGTCTCCGGCCGATCGGCGAAATTCAACCACGCCCACAGCCGCGCCTGCGGGCCAAGCTGCGAGAACTTCTCCGGCGAATCCCTCAGCGTCCGGCCGAGCGCCTTGGGATCGCGCAGATCGGCGAGTTCATGAATCGGCCAGCCCGGATCGCGATAGCCCTCGGCCGTCGTCTGCCAGGCCTGCGATTCAGCGTCGACGGCGCAGCCGTAACCGACCAGCCAGGCCATCGCCGCGACGGCGGCGTCGACCTTGTCGGCGACGTCCGAATAAGGTCGCGCCTGCGGCTGGGCGGCGACCAGCGGCGCCGCCTGCGCCTGCAGTTCCGCCTTGGCGCCCGCGCATACGGCCGGAGTCGCGTCGAGCGCGAAGCGGCTGAGATAGGCCAGCGGAAAGTCGCCGCGCCTGAGCATCGTCTCGGCGTCGCCCTGGCGCCGGTCGAGGTCGCGGATCTTCGCGATCACGTCGTCCTCGGCGTAGAAGCCGCGGCCGAGCAGCGACGTCCATCGCCACAACGGCGCGTCGGCCGGCACGGCGTCGACTTCGGCGCGCCAGGCGGCGAGCGCATCCGCCTGCTTCTGCAGCACGGCAGCGCGCGTCGCCTGCATCGGCAAGACCGACAGAGACAGCGCGAGCACTGCGCCCCAGACCGCGATCGAGACGATGTTGGCCGGCAGCCGAGCCTGCAAAGGCGGCGTGATCGCCCACAGGCCATAGGCGACGATCAGCGGCGGCGGCGCGGCGAGCGCGACGATCGGCCACAGGTGGGGCGGCAGCTCCGTCTGCGCGAGCAGCTCGAGCGCGCCGATCGCCGCCACGCCCGAGCCGGGCACAAGCAGCACTGCGGCGAGAGACGCCCACGCCGGAACCTGCCCCTTGGCCAAGCAGAGCAGCGTCAGGATCGCCAGAACGACCCAGAGGGCGATCGCCTGCAACGCGGCGAAACCCTGCGACATCGCGTTGCCGGCCGCGTCGCTGCTGTCGAGGCTCGCAAGGCCCGGCAGAAGGATCAGCCAGCCGAAGAACGCGACGGCGGCGAGGACGTAGGCGGCGGCGACCGCGCCGCTCGACGTTGGCTTCTCCACGGCTCCCCCACTCTGCGCGCGCCCGTTCCGCTTACGGTCCGGCCGTCACGGCGCCGGCGCGGCCCGGGCGAGACGGCGCCCTTCGCGGGCGCGCATGATCGCCGCGTTGAGCGCGCCGCCGAACACGAAGATCGCGGCCAGCGTGTAGAGAAACGCCAGCGCGATCATCGCCGAGGCGAGGCCGGCGTAGGTCGACACGTAATTGCGCGCGAACTGGCTCAAGTAGAGGCCGAAGATTTCGCCGAAGACAATGCTGCTGACGAAGCTCGCCACGACGCCCGGCGCGATGTCGACGAAGCGCAGCCGGGCCGCCGGCAGCCAGCGATGGGCGAAGAACATCGCCGCCGCCAGCAGCACCGTAGCGACGCCGAGCCGGGCGAACGTCACCGTCGACTGCATCGGCGCCAGCGCCGGGAGGTAGGCGACCGCCGTCGCCCAGATCAGCGGCCCGAGCACGACCAGCAGCGCCAGGCCGAGCAGCGCCGCCGCGCCGACGATCATGAAGGCGAGCGACTGGAGCCTGAGCAGCCACCACGGCCGGGTCTCCGGGCAGGCGTAGGCGCGGTCGAGCCCGACCCGCAGCGCCTCGATGGCGTTGGAGGAGAAGTAGAGCGCCAGCGCCGCGCCGACGGTGAGCAGGCCGCCGCGCGGCGCCGTCAGCACGTCGCGCACCTCGGCGGCAATCGGTCCGGCGACCGTCGCCGGCCAGGCGGAGAAGATCAGCCGCGCGACTTCGTCGGCGAGATCCTTCGAGCCGAAGAAGCCGGCGATCGCCGTGACGAAGATGAGGAAGGGAAACAGCGACATCAGCGCCGACAGAGCGATATGGCTGGCGATCGCCCAGCCGTCCTCGGCGAGAAAATGATTGGTGGCGTCGAAAGCGATCGTCCAAACCCTGCGAATCATTTCGATCCTTGCCCGTCTGTCCCGCTCGACGCTTGCTCGCGTCAGTCTACCGACGGCGGCGGATGAACGCACGACGCCCTCCTCCTATCAACGTGGCGCCCCGAGTAGCAACGCGGCGCCCCGGGACCCAGTTCCTCAGCCAAAAGGGGCATTGCCTCGGGTCATGCGCCGACGCATTGTGCAATGCAACATTCCGCTGGGAGGAGCAGATCGTGTCGCTCGACGAACTCGCCGCCGAAGCCTTGCGCGCCGTCGACGACTTGCTCGCCCGCGCCGCCGAGCGGCTGCGTCCGCGCGTCGGCGACGGCGGCGCCGTCGACGCGGAGAAGCTCGAGCGCGAGCAACACGCCGCGCACGGGCTCGCTTGGCTGGCGACCTACGTCGAGGCGATCCGCGAAATGGCCGGCTACGCCAGCCGCATGCAGGCCGCCGGGCGCTTTGGCGAGACCGAGGCCCTGCTGACGCGGATCGGGCTCGGCGAATACCTCGCGCAGATCTTCGGCGGCATTGCGATGAACCAGGGCGAGGTCGTTCGCCTCGCCGATTTCGGCCTCTCCGGAGGCCAGATCGCCGCGGCGCGCACGGAGGCGGTCGAACGGCTGATCGCCGAGGGAACCGCAGCCGAGACGCGGGCGCGGCTGGCGGCGCTGATCGCCGCGGCGCATACGGGGATGATCGGCGACCCCGGCCTCGACGACACCTTCGAAGCGATCCGCGCCGAAATGCGCCGCTTCGCCGACGCCGAAGTCGTCCCTCACGCGCAGGACTGGCACCGCGCCAACGCCTATATCCCGTTCGACGTCATTGACGGCCTGGCCGCACTCGGCGTTTTCGGCCTCACCATACCCGAGGAATACGGCGGCCTTGGGCTCGGCAAGGTGGCGATGTGCGTCGTCTCCGAAGAGCTGTCGCGCGGCTACATCGGCGTCGGCTCGCTCGGCACGCGCTCCGAGATCGCCGCCGAGCTGATCCTGGTGGGCGGCACGGAAGCGCAAAGGCGCCATTTCCTGCCCAAGCTCGCCAGCGGCGAGGTCCTGCCGACCGCGGTCTTCACCGAGCCCAACACCGGCTCCGACCTGGCGAGCCTGCGCACCCGCGCGACGCGCGACGGCGACGCCTACCTCGTCAACGGCGCCAAGTCCTGGATTACCCATCCGGTGCGCGCCGACCTGATGACGATGCTGGTTCGCACCAATCCCAACGCGCCCGGCTACAGAGGCCTGTCGATGCTGCTGGCCGAGAAACCGCGCGGCGACGATTCCAACCCCTTCCCGGCCCAAGGCATGTCGGGCGGCGAGATCGAGGTGCTCGGCTACCGCGGCATGAAGGAATTCGAGATCGCCTTCGACAATTTTCGCGTGCCGGCCGAAAGCCTGCTCGGCGGCGTCGAAGGCCAGGGCTTCAAGCAACTGATGGCGACCTTCGAGTCAGCGCGCATCCAGACGGCGGCGCGCGCCGTCGGCGTCGCCCAATGCGCGTTCGAACTGGGGCTGCGTTACGCCAAGGAGCGCGTGCAGTTCGGCAAACCGATCATCGCTTTCCCGCGCGTCGCCGACAAACTGGCGATGATGGCGGTCGAGATCCACATCGCCCGCCAACTCGCCTACTTTGCCGGCCGCGCCAAGGACGAGGGGCGGCGATGCGACCTCGAAGCGGGGATGGCCAAACTGCTGGCCGCCCGCGTCGCCTGGGCCGCGGCCGACAACGCGCTGCAGATCCACGGCGGCAACGGCTTCGCGCTCGAGTATCCGATCTCGCGCGTGCTGTGCGACGCTCGCATCCTCAACATCTTCGAGGGCGCGGCCGAGATTCAGGCGCAGGTGATCGCGCGCAGGTTGCTGGAAGGCGGAAGCCAAGCGGCGCACTGACAATCGAAAAGCGAGGCGGCAAGCGCGCCGCGACGTCATTGCTGTCCGACCGGGCGGCACGCCGCGACGACGACGCCGCGCAACCAGCGGTGGGCCGGATCGGCGTCCATTCTCGGGTGCCACATCTGCGACACCGTGATTTCCGGCGTCGCCACGGGAAGCACAAAGCTGCGCAATCCTGCAGCGGCCGGCGTGGCCTGACGTTCCTGCGCCGCCGTGAAAAAAGACTCGGTCGCGAGCGCAATCAAATCGGATGCGCGCGCGACCGCCAACGCCGCAGGAAAGCCGGGAACGACGACGATGACGCGGCGCGCCAGACCGAGCGCCGCCAACGCCTCGTCGACGGGACCGTGCGCGCGCCCTCTTCGTGACGCCACCACGTGACCGTAGGCTGCGTAGAGCGCGGGCGTGACGTCGCTCGCAGCGGCGAGCGCGTGCCCCTCCTGAACCACGCCGACGAACCGATCGCGGAACAGCGCCTGGACCCGGACCTCCGGCCCGCTGTCGCCGAGCACGCCGACCTCCAGGTCGATCATTCCTTCGCGCAGCGGTCGAACGTCCTTGTCGGGCTTCGGCGCAAACCGAAAACGGACGCCGGGCGCCTGCGCCCTCGCCGAGGCGACGAGGCGGGCGGCGAACGCCTCAACAAACCCCTCGTTGGCGCGGATGGTGAAGGTTCGCTCGAAGCGGGCGAGATCCAACTGCGCCGGAGCAGGCCGCAAAATGGCCTGAGCCTCGTGGGCGGCTTGCCGCGCGCGATCGCGCAGTTCGTCGGCGCGCGGCGTCGGCGCCATGCCTCGGCCCGCGCGGACCAGCAGCGGGTCGCCGGTCGCGGCGCGCAAACGCGCGAGCGTGCGGCTCATCGCCGACTCGCTCAGGCCGAGCCGGCGGGCCGCGCCCGCCACGCTGCCCTCGGCGAGAAGGGCGTCGAGAGCGGGCAGGAGATTGAGGTCAACGTCGGCCATGTTGAAGCCTAACACGGCCGCTCCCGTCGTTTCACGCCTGATATGGCGCTTGACGCAGGTATCGCTTGCGGCCAATGCGCCTTCCGCCATGCCCGGAAGTCCGCCACGCTAAGCTCAGCGACTCGGTTCGGAAACGCCAAGTCCCCCCCGTCCCACGAGAATGGAATCCCACGCGCCCCGCTCGGGTCGAGCCGCGATCGCGCAAGCGTCGACGAGGTCGAGGAAGGAGGACTGCCGCGATCCTTGATCCGACGATCGCCGCTCGCCTTGCGCGACGCCGAAGCGGTCGGCGGTCGCCTCGCCCCTACAGCTTCTCCACCCGCACATGCGCGACGCCCGCCTGACGCATGCCGAGCACGCCGGCGGCGACGGTGGAGACGTCGATGATGCGGCCGCGGGCGAACGGGCCGCGGTCGACGATGGTGACGACCGCGTTGCGGCCGTTGTCGAGATTGGTGACGCGGACGTGCGTGCCGAAGGGCAGCGAGCGATGGGCGGCGATCAGGCCGCCGTGCCAAGGATTGCGATAGTAAGTCGCCACTCCATATTCGTCGGCTTTGGCTTTGGCGCCGGCCGCGCCAGTGATCGCTACGGAAGCGACAAGAATATGCTTGAGCATTGATCCCTCGTTTTGTTCAGCGTTCGCCTCCCCAGACTTCGCACGAGCGGTGACTTCGCTTTAGAATTTGTCTAATTCATGTCCTTCGCGATTTCGCTCTGGCGTCTTCACGAAGTCGAGGGCTTATCTATGCGGCGAGGATCCGTGGCGGAGCCTCAGCGGATCAAAGGGTTCGACCTATGCGCATTCTTGTCACCGGCGCGGCGGGTATGATCGGCCGTAAGCTTTGCGACCGGCTGGCCGCCGAGGGCGCGATCGCCGACCAGCCGATCGCGTCGGCTCACTTTGTCGACGTTTTCGCCCCCACCCCGCCGGCCGACGCTCCCTTTGCGATCACTTGCGAGGCGATCGACCTCGCCTCGGCGTCAGCGGCGGAGACGATCGTCGCGGCGCGCCCCGATGTCGTCTTTCACCTGGCGGCGGTCGTATCGGGCGAAGCGGAAAACGATTTCGACAAGGGCTATGCGGTCAACCTCGACGCGACGCGGCGCCTGTTCGAGGCGATCCGACACGAACGCGAGCTGTCCGGCGGCGCCTATCGACCACGGCTGATCTACGCCTCGTCGATCGCCGTCTTCGGCGCGCCCTTCCCCGAGACGATCGACGACGATTTCCTCGCCGCCCCGCTGACCAGCTACGGCGCGCAGAAGGCGATCGTCGAACTGCTGATCGCCGACTATTCGCGCCGCGCCGTCTTCGACGGCGTCGCATTGCGACTGCCGACGGTCGTCGTCAGGCCGGGACCGGCCAACCGCGCCGCCTCCGGCTTCTTTTCGTCGATCATCCGTGAACCGCTGTCCGGCCGCGAAGCGATCCTGCCGGCGCCCGAGACGACGCAGCTTTGGTGCGCGTCTCCGCGCGCGGCGGTCGGCTTCTTCGTCCGCGCCGCGGCGCTCGACCTCAACCGGCTGGGTCCGCGGCGCAGCTTGACGATGCCGGGCTTTTCGACGACGGTTGCCGAACAGATAGAGGCGTTGCGCCGTTTTGGCGGCGACGCGGCGGTCCGGCTGATCCGTCGGCAGGCCGACGAGTCGAGCGCCCGCATCGTTTCCGGCTGGCCGGGGCGTTTCGAGGCCCGGCGCGCTTTGGCGCTGGGCTTCGCGGCTGAGTCGAGTTTCGACGAAATTATTCGCGTCTATCTGGAGGAAGACCATGTCGTTGCTGTCGCCTGAACAGGCGGCCGCCAGACCATCGACGCCGGCGCTGGTCGACGCGTCCGACGTCACGCTTGGCGCAGCGGGCGCCGCCGCCGCCCCGCGGCGTCGCGCGATCGGCATCGCAGGCCGACTGCTGCTGCTGACGATCGGCTTCGTACTGCTGGCGATGGGCCTCTTCTACGCTTCGCGCCTGACCGCTTATCGCGAGAACTGGCTGCGCGACCGAGTGATGGTCGCCCATACGGCGATGATGTTGTTCGGCGAGACCGGCGAAGAACAGGTTCCGCCCCGACTCGCCGACAAGATTCTCGACACAGTCAACGCCAAGGCGATCGTCGTCGCCCTGCCCGACGGCCGACGGCTGGTCGCCGCTCCCGACAGTCCGCCAGGCGCGGTCGTCGAGACCGACGAGATCGGCGATTCCTCCTCTTCAGCGCCCCTGCTCAGCCAGGCCGCGTTCCGAACGCTGTTCGCTCAGCCGGGATCGCTGGTGCGGGCGATCGGCCGATCGCAGGGCGACGGCGCGACCATCGACGTCACGCTCGACCAAACGCCGCTGATCGATGCGATGTGGCGCATTTCGCGCAATTTCCTTGTCCTGTCGCTGATCATTTCTGCGGTCGTGACCTGCGTCACATGGGCGGCGCTGTGGTCGCTGGTGATCCGGCCGGTGCGTCGCCTGACCTCGAACATCATCGCCTTCGGCGAACGACCGCAGGAAAGCGCGCACGTCATCACGCCGAGCGGCCGCAACGACGAGATCGGCCGCGCCGAGGCGGCGCTGGCGAACATGCAGAGTTCGCTCGCCCACGAACTCAGGCAGCGCAAGCGGCTTGCCGAGCTCGGCATGGCGGTGGCGCGCATCAACCACGATCTGCGCAACATGCTGTCGGCGGCGCAGCTCATTTCCGACCGCCTGAGCACCATCCCCGACCCGCTCGCCCAGCGCCTCGCGCCACGACTGGTGGCGACGCTCGACCGCGCGATCCTGTTCTGCCAGTCGACGCTCACTTATGGCGGCGGGCGCGAACAGGCGCCGTCGCCGCGGCGCTTCGACCTGCGCGAACTGGTGCGCCAGGTGGTCGAGACCGCCGAGGCCGAGCGCGCCGGGGCGGTGATCTACGCGATCGACATCCCGCCGAATTTCGAGCTGCTCGCGGATCCCGACCACATCCAACGGGTGATCGAGAACCTCTGCCGCAACGCCGCCCAGGTCCTGGTCACCCGCGGCGCTCAGAATGGTCGTCCGACGGCGATCCGGCTCGCGGCGATCCGCACCGACAATGTCGCGCTGATGGAGATCAGCGACACTGGGCCCGGTTTCGCGTCGGAACAGACGGCGCACATCTTCCAGCCGTTCCATCTGACCACGCGCGAGGGCGGGACGGGCCTCGGCCTCGCCATCGCCGCCGACCTCGTCGCGCGCAACGGCGGCTCCATCAGCCTCGCCGAGGCCAAGAGCGACGATTTCTATTGCGGAGCGCGTTTCCTCATCACCCTGCCCACGCCCGACGGGATCGGGCGGCGCGGGCGCACGTCGGCGCCGGCCCGATCCTCCGCCTGAGCCTCGCCCCTACGGCAATTGTTCGCCGCGGCAGGCGCGGAGTTTACGCAGACGCGCCGTTCCTCTATTCCTCGCTGCGGCGAAAAGGGGCCGGCATGGACGAGAAGCTGTCCGACGCGGACAAGTACCAGGCGATCAGCTTCGTCTCTTCCGGCGCGCCGGAATCCGAGGCGGCGCGCCAAAAGCTGGTCGCGCGCTACGGCGACGTTCCGATCGAGCAGGCCCAGGTGATCGTCGCCCTGGGCGGCGACGGCCTGATGTTGCAGACCTTGCATCGCACGATGATGGCGCCGAAGCCGGTCTACGGCATGAACCGCGGCTCGGTCGGCTTCCTGATGAACGACTATGCCGAGCGCGGCTTGCACGCGCGCCTCGCGGCGGCCGTTCCCTCGATCATCCACCCGCTGCTGATGCGCGCGCGCGACGTGCGCGGCAAGGAGACGACGGCGCGGGCGATCAACGAAGTGTCGCTGTGGCGGCAGAAGTACCAGGCGGCCAAAGTCGCGATCCTGGTCGACGGCAAGGTGCGGCTCTCGGAGCTGATCGCCGACGGCGTGCTGGTGGCGACGCCGACCGGCTCGACCGCCTACAATCTTTCCGCCAGCGGCCCGATCGTGCCGCGCGGCTCGCGGTTGATGGCTCTGACGCCGATTTCGGTCTTCCGGCCGCGCCGCTGGCGCGGGGCGCTGCTGCCGGACCGCGCCCAGGTCGCGTTCGAGATCATGGAAGCGGACAAGCGGCCGGTCGCCGCCGCCGCCGACCACACCGAAATCCGTGAGGTCGTCCGCGTCGCGGTCGAGACCGACCACGCGACTTCATTGATTCTACTGCACGACCCTGGCCATTCGTTCGACGAACGGACGTTGCGCGAGCAGTTCGGCGTCTGAGCGACGCGACTGGCCGCAAACGGGAGCCGAAGCCGATGGCCAAGAGCGTGCGCGTGGTCGCCGAGCGGACACTGGCCAATGAGCGCTTCCGCCTCACCCGCACCCGCGCCGAGGTCGAGGAGGCCGACGGCGCGCGACGCGTGCTCGACCACGAGATCTACCATCACGGCCCCGCCGCTGCGGTGCTGCTCTACGACCCAGCGCGCCGCGTCGTGACGCTGGTCAGGCAGTTCCGCCTCGCCGCCTATCTCGCCGACGGGTCGTCCGAGACGCTCGAGGCCTGCGCCGGCATGCTCGACGGCGACGACCCCGAGACCTGCGCGCGGCGCGAAGCGTTGGAAGAGACCGGCGTGCGGATTGCGTCGGCGCGCCATGCCTTCGACGCCTTCACCAGCCCCGGCGCGCTGACCGAGAAAATCGGCTGTTTCGTCGCCCCCTATGCCGCCGCCGACCGCATCGGCGCTGGCGGCGGCGTCGACGCCGACGAGCATATCGATGTCGTCGAGGTCGGATACGAAGAGGCCGAGGCGATGATCGCCTCTGGCGCCATCCGCGACGCCAAAACGATCGCCCTCATCTATTACGCGAAGGCGACCGGCCTGTTCGGATAGAGCGGCTCAGTCCTGCGGCAGGGCGAGCGGCTGGGCGGGAACGGCGGAGGCGATCGGGCCCGGCCCGGCGCCGTCGCGCTGATAGATGTCGGGGCGGAACTGCACGATCCCGTCGGGCGTCGCCCAGGCGGTGACGTAGACCCAGTAGACCGGCACCGGCGTCGTCAGCTTGACGTCGACGCGGTCGCCGGAGCGGATCACTTCGTCGATCTGATCGCGGCCCCAACCGGGATTGTCCTCGAGCAGCCAGGCGACATAGTCGCGCACATCCTGCACGCGCACGCAGCCCGACGAAACGAAGCGGAAGTCGTCGCCGAATACGCCCTTCGACGGCGTGTCGTGCATATAGACGCCGTAAGGGTTGGGGATGTTGATGCGCACGAAGCCGAGCGAGTTGAGGTCGGCCCCCTGATCTTGGCGGTACTTGTAGCGGGTCGCCTCGTCGCTGTTCCAGTTGATCGACTGAGGCGAGACCTCCTGGCCTTCCTTGTTGAAGACGCGGATCTTCTCGTCGGCCAGATAGCTCGGATCGGCCTGCATCTTGGGGATGAGGTCTTTCTTGATCAGCGATGGCGGCACCGTCCAGAACGGGTTGAAATTCACCTCGGTCGCCTTGGTCTGCATGATCGGCGACTGGCGGTCGATCTTGCCGACGCCGGCGGCGTGATGGGAATGGACGACGCCGTTCTCCACCGTCTCGACTTCGGCCGCCGGAATGTTGACCATGACGAACCGCTGGCCGAGGTCGCCAGAATAGGCGCGCAAGCGGACAATGTTGGTCTGGAGCTGCTGCAGGCGCGTCTCGGCCGGCACGTTGAGCTCGGCAAGCGTCGCGTCATTGACGTCGCCGGTCGGATTGAGGCCGTGGCGCATCTGGAAGCGCTTGACCGCCGCGTCGACGAAGGAATCG
>Ga0224559_1001823_pt1 | contig 11344 bp, 12 predicted proteins | sample 714S33034metaG_FD_180676 | JGI IMG/M metagenome (GOLD analysis project Ga0224559, IMG submission 180676) | Peat soil microbial communities from Stordalen Mire, Sweden - 717 S3 30-34 | ecosystem: Environmental > Terrestrial > Soil > Wetlands > Peat | place: Sweden: Norrbotten County, Stordalen... | reverse complement strand
AATCAAGGGAGCAGACTATATTGTTATCACCGAAGGGATCACGGATGCTATCTCAGCAATAAAAAATGGTTACCCTACATTATTTGCAGTAACAACCCATTTAAAAAAGGATACTGTCCCAAGGTTCATTAAATTAGCCAGAGACAGACAGATTTACATTTGCATGGATATAGATGCGAAAACCAAAGCAGGTCAAGAAGGGGCAATAGATACAGCAAAGGAACTGGTAAAGGAAGGTCTAGATGTATTTATCATAACCTTAAACGATCCAGAAGACAAAAAAGATTATGACTTAAATGATTTCTTTGAAAAGCACCCTAAATCTTATTTTGATAAATGTATAGAAGGTGCTCCTAGTTTTGCGAAACATATTCTAAATTTGTCAAAACCGAAGAACTCAGAATCCATTGAAAAGAAGATGAAGAGATTTAGTAAATTCATTATTGATGATCTTTCTTATATGGATTCTGTTATATGGCGCCAGTTTGTTGAAGAAGAAGTTATACCGGGGTTTGGATTAAAAAAATCACACGTCAAAGAAGCGATTGCACAAGCAGAAAAGGCAAGAGAGCAGGCAATTAAAACGGTTTATACAGAACAAAAGGAAATCCAACCGACTGAGCCAACAAACGATTCCCTAAGCACATATCCGGAACACATAATCGACAGAGCAAATGACATTTTAAATAACGGAGACTCATTTGATTTTATCCTGAGTGTTTGGAATCGGTTACACGTTGGAGACACTAACATAGGGGAAAACTTATTAAGCTCTATTGGGTGCACTCAGGTTATCAACGCAAAACTAGGAGCACATCAAAAACCCAGCGGTGGAAGTAGAAAAGGAAAAAGCGATGCATTTCAGAATATGATACACTTATTACCCGCTCATAAATGTATAGTCGGTTCAATGTCGTCGAAAGCGTTATTTTATGATCCTAATCTTAAACCGGGAGCGATAAGATACACTGATAACGTTCAATTTGGTTTAGAAGTAGTAGGTATGATGAAACAGGCTACTTCGGACTTCCAGGCAGAGACAAAACACAGAACCGTTAATGTGAACAGAAAATCTGAAACATTCAGTATACCGTCTAGGGTTACTTTTTGGCTTTCTTCCGTTGACAGCATCCAAGACGAACAATTAGCCACACGCTTCTATTTTGGCCAGGTTGACGAAAGTTCGGAGCAGGAGCAGAGAGTGTATGAAAAACAAAAAGAACGGATGAAACACTCGACATGCCTAGAAAAAGATCCGGATATTTTGACGTGTAAATGCATCTTTGAAATAATGTTTCAGAATGTTTACGACGTCGCAGCTCCTTATATTGATGCTGTTTCATGGAACGATAAAGAGCACAGACGAAACCATGACAAATTTTTAGATATGCTTGCAGGAATTACCGTATATAATTTTAGGCAGAGAGACATTATCAACGGTATGTTAGTTTTTACCCTAGATGATTATGAGAGAGCTATCAAAATATATAACGAAACAACAAAAAGTAATGCAGTATGTCTAAACGAAGCAGCAAAAGCAGGAAACTGCACGGTATGCATGTGGATTTTAGAAAGATGCTTCAGTGAACGAAGGACCAGGCCATGGACATACGGCACGCCAGCCATCATGATACAATGAGCGGTGCCCCATCATTTCAAAGTACTGGGTGTAGTGCTTGCTTGGTGCATTGGCATCGCCGAATGTCTGTGCAAAACTTATCCCTTCAATAGGTGATTGGCTTACGCCTTTGATAACTGTCGGGGGCTCAATTCCCAGGCACTCTAGAACTGTGGGTACCATATCAATAGCGTGAGCATACTGAGTGCGAATTTCGCCTTTAGCTTTAATTCCTTTGGACCAGTGGACTATAAATGGGTCACTAATACCGCCGCGATAAGTCTCCCTTTTTCAGTGGCGTAAGGGCGTGTTTCCAGCAAATGTCCAACCCCAAGCATAATGGTTGTAAGTCTCTGGACCCCCAAGTTTATCTAAGGCTGCGAGATTCTCTTCTAGAGATTCGGGCACATTATTGAAAAACCTGGACTCGTTAATTGATCCCATGGGACCACCTTCCGAGCTTGCTCCGTTATCTGAAATCACCATGATCAACGTATTCTCGAACTCGCCAATATCTTTCAGGAATTGTAACAACCGACCAATGTGGTGATCTGTATGTTCTAGGTACCCAGCAAAGACCTCCATCATACGAGCATAGAGTTTCTTCTCCTCATATGAGCATTAGTCCCAGGGCTTGACATCCGGATCATGGCGATACAGCTCTGTTTCTTTAGGAACTATACCAAGTTCCTTCTGTAGAATCAACGTTCTCTCCCGATAAGCATCCCATCCGTCATCGAATTTTCCTTTGTATTTGTCTGCCCACTCTTTAGGAACATGGTGAGGGGCATGCATGGCTCCTGGACAAAAGTGCATGAAAAAAGGCTTGCTGGGTGCGACTTGCTTGGAGTCGGCAATGAACTGGATAGCCTTATCCACGATATCCTCATTCAATGTGTAACCTTCTTCGGGAGTTTTGGGAGGATCTATGGAATGATTATCATAGGTCAATTCAGGGTAATACTGGCTTGTATCACCTCCTAAAAAACAATAGAAGCGCTCGAACCCCCTTCCTAAAGGCCAACGGTCATAAGGTCCGGCTGAAGGCATCTGTTCTGCAGGCGTCAGGTGCCATTTGCCGATTGCATAGGTATTGTAGCCATGCAGGAGAAGTATCTCTGGCAAAAAACCGTTCTCAAAAGGTATAATGCCATTATAGCCTGGATAACCGGTTGAGCCATCGGTGATGCGGGCCATGTTGTTCGAATGATGGTTTCGGCCAGTAAGTATACACTAGCGGCTAGGTAAACATAGCGCAGTAGTATGCATATTGCTGTAAGCAAGACCATCCGCAGCCAAGTTGTCCAGATTAGGTGTTTTGATAGGGCTGCAATAGCACCCAAATTGTCCAAATCCCGTATCATCCAACACAATGAATAATATATTAGGTGCATTCTCTTTAGAGCGTAGCGGTTCCGGCCAAGCTGGTTCTAATTAATCCGCCGTACGCTCGATTATTCCTGGAAAAGTTGTTCCGGATTTATATTCTTTCAATGACACATTTATTTACTCTTATCGTTAATTTATATTTTTGAGAAATAATTCCTTGTCCGATTCAAGTTGAAAATTGAATTATTTTTGGATTATATTAAATGAACTAGTAAAATATTGGTTTCTAAATAAAACTTAATTTCAGATAGTCTAATTTTAAAGGCAGTGTGTCTTATTTTCTAATTACTGATCACTCAACGGAGTATGCAGTAAGAACAGATTATCGCCACTATCTAACAATTCATAACCACCATCATTACTACCCCAACTATGACTGGATGTGGAGCTATTACACTTACCAATGGATATGGACATGCTAACCAATGAGTAGGTCCAACAATTAAAGGAAATCACTGAAAAAAAAAATTAAAACTAACAATTGTGATGAAAATCACTATTTTTTATGAGTGAATAATATGGAAAAATACAGGCAATTCATTGAGATGGCTGTCAATCTAGGCGCCAACGATGCCAAGATTATAAAAACAGATAGTATAATCACAGCGGCGTGGACCAGATGGAAGTGTAGGTATGGATGTCCGGAGTATAACAAGAATCTTTGCTGTCCGCCTAATTCACCTACACATCACGAGACTAGAGAACTGGTAGATTGCTATGAATACGCACTATTAGTGCATTTCACAGCAAATGTCGACAAAGAGACAGAAGACCTGCTAGATAAAATAAAGGTCATCACAAGGGGTATCACAAAGGTCATCAACTCGCTTGAGAGAGAGATCTTCCTTGCCGAGTATTATAAAGCTTTTGCGCTTGGCGCTGGTCACTGTCAGCTTTGTCCTGAATGCACACTGAAGGATTGCAGGAATCCAAAGATCGCTAGGCCATCAGTGGAAAGCTGCGGAATAGACGTTTACAGTACGGTTAGAAATAACGGCTATCGTATTGAAGGACCTGTCCGACACAATGAATATCTTTTGCCTTGTACTGATCGAATAACCAGGTTATCAAGTAAATTTTTCCACCTAGTACTTTTTCATTAAAATAATATATTTTGGCTCTGTATAAATCCTTTAAAATTCACCACAAAGAACAGGATTTATCTTTTTAAAGATGCATAGTTTTTGTGGGAAAATCCATGGGTCAAGGATACCTAAAAATCCTGTTTTTTTACTGAAAGAAAAGAATGAAGAACAATCATCCTTTTTCGCATTTACTTAGGAAATCGGTGAATATTGGCATATTTCTATATTAGATGGAACGATGGAGTTATAAAAAGCATAAGCAAAAATTTACTTTAGTTTGCTTCTAAAAAGTATTATCAAAAGTTTTAAAGTGTTTATCTAAATTTAAAAACTTAATAGAGCAGGATTATCGAAGAGTTTTTCTATCAAGTTTAAAGATTTTAATAAGTAATGATATAACTTAATTAAGACATTGTATGTGTGTCTACTTATAGACAAAAATTCAAAATGCGGATCTTTGAACGGTGTATGGGTTTACCCCACTTCCCAACATCCAGGTATCCGTATATCTAAATACGGTAATTGTTGAACTATTACTTATGGAGCTTGTGAAACTCATAGAACATGGGTTCGAATTTTAAACAAATGGACCATTACAGGAATCTAACTTTAGAAAGAATGGTGGATGGATGATACTGTTGACGATGCACACATCAACAGTATTCATCCCATTCTGGGAAAACTATTTTTCTGTCCCCCAAGTAGTGTTAGTTTTACTACTTTATATATTTTTTTACACTGTACCCTGTATTATAACTATGATGCCCATTTAGGCCAATTATTTCTAGATAACCCCTGTTCATGTAAAGTCCTCAATTGTATCCTTTCCCCCCGATTTCAAGCATGATTACTTGGGGAAATTAAATTACTTGGTATAAGATAGTAAATGGACGTATAAAAATATGAAAAGAATTACCAAAAAAGCATGGTTTGGTAAATAAATTATTGGCTGGGGTATTCGGCCAGTTAGTTTAGAAGGTTGGTTGATAACTATTGTATTTACTATTGCTATTATTGTTAATCAAATTCATAACAAAAGAAGTATAACTAGTTATTTCATTCTTGCTGTTATCCTGATCATTTTTTATATTATTGGTTACCTAACTGGCGATGTAGCGGACTCTGAGTCTTGGGATAAGTTAAGAACGAAGAAAAGTAACTAAATAAATGCAGAGATTTTGACACAAAAACTATGCATAAACTAAAGGGCAAATTTCACAGATATTCAATAAATAATCAAATTTTTTTAAATGAGAACTAAAATTATAGATATGTTTAAGAAAGAGATTGTACTTTTTGAGACTTTTTATTATTTTTCCGGGTTTTTGATTGATTGCAGTCAATTGCCATTGGAATTGATGGTAAATTTTGATGAGCCCATGATATATTAAAAGTCTCATCGATAGCAAAGGTTATATGGTGGTTTTAAATTGATTGAACCTTTGCGTTCTTGCCGGCCAAAATATTGAAGTTTAAACATCTAACTAATCAAAAATTAGAATATATAGATACAACTCGTGTAAGCATACATTCACGTCGCAATCATTGAAACTGAAAGAAGCTTTTAAAAAGAGACGGAGAATGTACTTGTCCGTGTTTTTCGAAGAGAATGTTAAAAAAGAAGCAGTTAAGCGAGATGATATGATAACTAAAAAAGGTAGTTTTCTAATCCCACCGCCCACATTGCGTGAACTGACAAGAAGTAAGCAAAAAGAAGACCTGATGACTGCTGAATAAGAATACAAGCATGCTGAGAACAAAAGTAAATCATCCAAGCCTGCTAACAAAAAACAAATGGAAGATAAAATTTTTTCTTTTGAGTAAGTTGTGATTTTCAGGTCGACTTTTCATTTTTCCATGAATCATTAAACTACTACTTGTTTGCAATACGATTGGAAGGTTATCAAAGAGAATAACGTTTCTATGGTGGTAGTTTTAGATGAAATAGATTACCTCAAAAAAGATGATTTTCTTTACAATATTAGTCGAGCAGGAGAATCTAAATTTCTTAATAGCGGTCATTTTATCTCAACTATAGGCATTTCAAATGATCTTCACTGTGGCGAAAATTTAGATCCACGAGTAAAATCTTCTATGAATTTTAAAGATTTCATCTTTCCTTTGTATGATAACTATCAAATACGAATGATTTTGTGTGATCGTGTTAAATTGGCATTTAATGAAGGATCTATTATTGAAGAAACTATTAACTTATGTGCTGCGATCTCAGCTAAATCACATGGAGATGCTCGGAAAGCAATCTAATTACTGCGGGCTTCAGCAATATATGCTGAAGAAAATGGATTTTCACAAGTTCTTCCAGAACACATCGATAAAGTGTTTGATACAATTGATGCGGATAGATTTGAAAAATTAGTTCCTGGAATGGCGTTCCACAAAAAAATAGTATTACTTGGGATTTTAAAATTGCTAAATCATAATAAGAAGACTACTACTGCAACAGAAATTAAAGATACTTACACCCAAATAAGTAAAATGATTGGAGAAAACTGCCGAGCTAAGACAACCGTAGCAAACTCTATCGCTGAATTAATTATGATTGGTATGATTAAAGAAGTCACTCTCCGAAAAGGGAAGGGTGCTTCAGGAAGAGAGATAGAATTAGACATTCCTTCGAAAGAAAAACTAGAAGAGTTGCTGTATCAAGACTATAGATTAGAAGATGTTAGGAATGTGAAACCTGCACCGTTCATGTGATTACATTACTAGTTTAGGGTAATTGCTGAAGGCTAAAAAAAGAAATATGGCAATAATGATTACCTAAAAGAATGTCGTTATTGCCCTGAAAATTAGGTGACCAACCCATTTAAATTATCCATGGAGATAACATCTATCAACATGAAGTTCACAACAATAAAATATTGTTTGTGTAGTTGGTGAGATGATCAACTCGATGGCAATAATATATGCTAGACTCTACAAAATTAATATGATGCTGCAATTAAAACATATAACAACGTTTGTATTTACAATACCACAATAAGTAAATAGTTTAAAAGAAAATAATCATCGAAAAACAAGGTTCCGTTGCAAAAAATTCAAAAAAATATGTAAATCTATAAGTAACGAATAAAAATCAAAATATTCAAAGAAAATGTACTAACATTACAACACTATACCAAACAATTGATTAATGTATTTGACTTCATTAAGAACAGAGTAATTTAAATTATTGACTTGTCTTTTTTTAATCATATTCATAGCTTCAATTCCTTTTAAAGTCTTATTAGCAGATTGAAAATCCAGAAAAGTGTAATATTATGCGTGAAAATGCATAATATTTTGGCAGAAAAATGAAATGGGAAAATGTTGGTAAGGAATATATTAATGTATTCTATAAGGCTTTAAATAACTACACTACTTATCCCAAAATACAAAATATATTTAATCTCCTTCCAAACAAGTTGCCTGAAGTAAAAGTTGGCTACCTTAAGCAATTAACTGATGAGGTGAGCATTGTACAGCATGCCTATCTTGATGTAGTACCTGGGTACAACACTGATGATGGAGGCAGAGGGCTTTCAAGTGATCCAAAAAAGGGTGATTTTGAATTAAAATAAATATCAAAAATATGAGGATTTGAGCGATTGGACTAAGAAATCACTGAGCTTAAAAACCTCAAACTGTCTATAAAATGAATTTGAGCACAAGATCTATTGTGCTTAATTTGGTACTTCAAGTACATAATTTCTAAAATATCATTAATTAATATAATTTATTGATCAAATTACAATCGGGAGAGTAAAATATGGCTGATTTGATAGGACTTGCAGTGATACTTTTAGTATTAGCATTGATTGCATATATACTGGGTGCACGTGGAATTGCTGGTTTCTCTATGGAGATTGCGAAGTGGCTAGTCATAATTTTTATTATACTTGCAATTATCACGTTTTTCTTCAGGTGACAGAAATCTCTAATAAAGTATAGATATAAATTTAGGACTTACGCAGTTGAACTAAAGAATCAATGGCATTAAACCTAAATGCAAATTTAAACCACAATATCTATTGTACTTGGATTTCTATCTCAAGTGCGTAAGTTCTAAACTATAAATCTGATAAGGTAATCCGGTAAGGAGGAACCAGAATTGTTCATACATATCGTGAATTACATATTAATGAAGGAATTCAACAAGTTTCAGGGTAAAGCGATAGTACAATCTATGGTTGCTCATTTAGGTATTTGCTTATATTTCATATAAACCTGCAATTGTACATTGGTTAGGGACACAAAAAACATGAAATAAGACCCAAAAATTACATTGGATTTGATTTCACGTTCACGTTTTATAATATCTATTTTTTGGCAATTTTATCCAATCACTTTCAGGGAAAATATTACAGATCGTATTTTTAAACTAAGGAGCGACTGGAACACTATTGAGAATTTCGATAAACCTCCAATTTCAATAAATTGCTTATATAGGCTTTATAATCAATCAGCCAAAAATTGGGGTTTATTGAATCCTCTCTATTTTATTTCAAGAACATACTCTCCTATTACGTTTTCGTTTTTCTGCTCCTTTTCCATCTCTTCTGATTCTCTTCAACATATGCTTCTCTGAACTTGGTTGTTCTAGATCATATACGAATAGGTGATATTTTGTCGATCACATCCCCAGTAAATGCAAAAAAGATAATAAAAATCACATCTATGTTAAAGAATCTTCATCCTTTGGATTAATTTTACGGCTACATGTTATATTTTGTAGTTAATCTGCATGGATTTCACCAGGAAATTTTTATAATAAATTATAGATTGCCTCTAGGATACTCTGTTGAACATTTAGGATATGGCTAGACTAATTACATTATGAGCATTTTAAAAGAGCGTTAGATGATCTTTGAGAAGATTTTCTATTCAGGGAGTTATTCAAAGAGAGTAGGATACTTCTTTTTAAATTGTATGAGTAGCTCTTCATCTAATTTTGTATCATGAAGCGTTTTCACTTTAGACAGCTGGTAAAGTGATAAATTGCGAGCTCCTTGAAGATTGGCTTCTGTAAGATCAGCTTCTTGAAGGTTAGCTTCTTCAAGGTTAGCTCCTCGAAGGTTAGCTTCTTGAAGATTTGCTCCTTGGAGATTAGTTTCTATAAGGTCAACTCCTTGAAGGTTAGCTCCACGAAGGTCTTTTCTCTCTGGAATATCCATTTATAACTATCGACTTTGAACTAAGATAAGCATTACTATGCTAGGAAGATGTCTCCTGTTCTTCAGGATTTTTTGGTTTCGCTGATGCATAGATTTTATAGCAAAAACTGTGCATCATTGGAAATGATAAATCCTGTTTCTTTAATCGTATGTCGCTATATGTTGACTCAGGGATCTATTTTTCATTGGGGGGAAAATTAACTTTTTGGGGATAATGAGTCCTTAATAAAATACCCGAGAATGATATTAATGATCAACGTGAACCAGGATAGCGAGTCTCTAGCAGAAATGTATGATAAAGTAAGCAAATATCAATATATTAATGGGCTGGCTTTGGTAAAAGAGTTAAATATCTCATCCAGACACAAGGTGTTGGACGTAGGCTGTGGTACTGGGCGTCTAACATTGAAACTGGCAGGCGAGGTTGACCATATTACGGGTATAGATCCTTCTATCCAAAGAATTGAAGTAGCTCGTAAAAAACTCACTAAAATGAATTCCGAAAACGTAATTTTTGAGCTGGGAAGCAGTGATGACATCGGTCGCTACGGTGAAGACGTATTCGACGTTGTATACCTGAACGCAGTTTTTCACTGGATAAATGATAAAGAAGAAGCCCTGAATAATATTTACAGGGTATTAAAGCCCGGTGGAAAGCTTGTTATATGTACCAGTGATAAGGACCATCCGTACACTGTAAAAATAATAGCAAAAGAAGTGCTCAGGGAGGCTGGAATCATTGATGAAGGCGCAAACTTCAGCGCTCCAGTAAATACAGTAGAACTAGATTCACTGTTAAGAAAATCGGGGTTTAGGCTAATAGGAATAAAGCTAAAAAGAAACCCACGGTATTTCGAGACCCCTGCGAAATGCCTGGAATACGTCGAAACTAGCTCTTTTGGGAATTTTCTGGGCAACACTCCGGTATCAGTACGCGAAAAAGTACATGCTGAAATCATGGCGGAGCTAAAAAAATACCAGACTCCAAAAGGCATAGAAAGCATTTATCACGATTTGTTTGCTCTTGCTGAAAAACCACTTGATAATAGTCATAAAAAGTCTTAATTGAATTATTTATACTTTATTTTGATAACAAAAGCTTAAATGACTATATTTATCCAAATTGAAGTTTATTTAGCCTTTTTTACAGATATAAGTAATTATTGATCGAATGTTTAACAAAACAACTTGATAACGACCAAGATAACTTTTAATCATATTATACAAGCTTTATTGTAAAATTAACAGCTCAAATAGCTTTGTTTCTGAAAGTTGATTTTTATTTAATTTCTCATATTTTTGAAAGTAACTATTTATTAAAGGTGATCAATTTAGCACTGTAAATCCAAAAAAAACTTTTAGGGATTTTAAAATTTAATAAACATATAAAATCAATAAATAAAAAATAATGTATTTTTATCAATGCGGTCAGATTTGACTCAGTTAGATAGACTTACATCAGTGTTTTGTAGAAAATTTCTTTAAAATGAATGAAAATGATATAAAAAAAAGGAGATAAAAAATGTTAAAACAAATGAAAAAGACACTTGGTATTTTACTAGCAGTTTGTTTTTTAATGTCCGTGACTGCTGCTGCAGTAAGCGCAGGACCTGTTGTGGTTAAGGAAAAGAAAACAGCCATTATATTCTTGAAAGATGTGAAGACTAAAATCTTCAAGCACCACTACCACAAACACACAAATATGAGTGGCAGAAAAGGTAAAAAAATGGCCATGAAAACCGGAACTGAAAAGAATATACCAATGAAAACTGGAACTAAAAAGAATATACCAATGAAAACTGGAACTGAAAAGAATATACCAATGAAAACTGGAACTGAAAAGAATATACCAATTAAAGGTAGCAATACGCCTATGAATAACTGAATCTGTAAAGATCCACCATATATCATGGATAGCTGAAGCACAAAAACGATTAAAAAAATTAAAAAGAAATCTCTAAAATGTTTTCAGTTGTATTTGGTGATATCCACAAGAAGACTTACAAAACGTATCTGCGTATGCCACAATGAATATCACAATAAACAACTTGTTGGAATCAGAAATTTGTTGAAATTCT
>Ga0224559_1001821_pt1 | contig 11350 bp, 12 predicted proteins | sample 714S33034metaG_FD_180676 | JGI IMG/M metagenome (GOLD analysis project Ga0224559, IMG submission 180676) | Peat soil microbial communities from Stordalen Mire, Sweden - 717 S3 30-34 | ecosystem: Environmental > Terrestrial > Soil > Wetlands > Peat | place: Sweden: Norrbotten County, Stordalen... | reverse complement strand
AGCCAGCTCCGGCGAGAATCAGCAGCGGCCCCTCGGTGGCTTCGACCGCGGCGCGCTGTTCAGGGTTCAATTTGTCGATGAGCGGCTGCAAGGGGCAAGTCCAGGGGGGAAGGTTCCTACCTCTAGTGTACCCGCTGAAAGGTTGGGCCGCGGACGGGCGTGCTACGGGGGAGGCAGACGGGGAGGCGGTCGTGGATTTCCGGCCAGTAAATCCGTAAAATTGTAAAAATAATGCTTGATTACATCGATTACCTCACCGGATTCGCGATTTTGACCGGGTTTTTTCTGCTCGGGGCGTTTTTACATGGGCTGGGCGCGCCGATTTCCGGTGGAGTGCTGGGGCTGATCCTGTTCTTTCTAGCGTTGCAAGCTGGCCTTGTGAAGCTGAAGTGGGTGGAGCGCGTGGCGGGGCTGATGCTGCGCCACATGGTGCTCCTGTTTGTACCGCTGACGGTGGGCCTGATGGAAATGGGGCCGCTCCTTTCGCGGCAGGCCGTGGCCATCACCGCCAGCCTGCTGGTGAGCGTGGCCGCGGTGCTGCTGACCACTGGCCTGTTGGGCGGTTGGCTGCTTCCCGCCGAGCCGTCAAACGAATCGGAGTTGCCGAACGAAACGGCGACGGAAACTGCCGAGGCCAGCCGATGAACACTGTCACACTCTGTCTCAGGCAGCCGGCCGTCAGCATTGCGCTCACCTTGCTCTTTTATGCATTGGCGGTCGTCCTGCACCGGCGCTGGCGCTGGATTCCGCCGATTGTCGCCGCTGGCATTCCGATCGTGGCCCTGCTGCTGCTTTTACATGAGCCCTATGCGGAGTACAACCAGGGAGGAAATCTCCTGACCTGGCTGCTGGGACCGGCGACGGTGGGGCTGGCCGTGCCCATGTACCGCAACGGAAAGGCGCTGCGGCGGTCGCTGCCCATGCTGGCGTTGATCGTCTTTGCCGGTTCAGTGGTGGGCATGGCGACGGCCGGTGTGACCGCCTGGCTGCTGGGCGCGCCGCTGCCGGTGGTCATGTCGGCCGTGCCCAAGTCGGTGACCACGCCTATTGCTATTGAAGTCTGCCGCGAACTGAAGGGCATTCCCCAGATCACCATCGCCATGGTCATTCTGGCCGGAGTCCTGGGCGCCAGCTTCGGAGTTCCGTTGCTGCGGCTGGCCGGAGTGCGCGAAGACCGGGCCATCGGTGCCGCCATCGGCACGGCCTCGCATGGGGTGGGAACGGCCAGCCTGGTGCACCGCTCCGAGATGCAGACGACGGTCTCCTCCTGGGCCATGGCCGCGGCCGGCGTTTTCACCTCGCTGCTGGCGGCGCTGCTGAAGCTGTTCCTGCGATGAAAGCGATTTGCTGGCGCGATTGCAGATAAAATGTACATTTTATCTAATTTGTACAAATTGTACATTTAGGCTAAACTTGATTCATGACAACCGTCTCCGCAACTCACGCCAAGCAAAATTTTGCCGCTATCCTCGACCAGTCCCAGCGGGAACCGGTGCGGATTCAGCGCCACGAGCGGGATGTGGCCGTGCTGGTTTCGGCAGAAGAATACGAGCAGATTCGCCGATTGCGAGCGCAGGAGCTTATTCGCTTATCGGATGAGATGGGGCGTTATGCCGAGTCGCAGGGCATGACCGATGAGCTGCTGGAGCAACTCCTGGCCAATAAAGAATGATTCTGCGAACTGTGATCGATACAAACGTCTACGTCAGCCGAGCATTGCGTCGCGCCTCAGTGCCGGGTAGGGCCGTGAACAAGGCTTGGCTGGAGACGACGACTTTGCTGTCAGCGGCCACATGGACAGAGTTGCAGATTGTATTGAGGCGTCCCAAGTTTTCTGTATATATTCAGCCCGGTACTCTTGAGCCATACCTTGAAAAGATTCGGGAAATTGCAACATTTGTCCAGATTCCCACGCCCATTCGCGCCTGCCGCGACCCGAGGGACGACAAGTTTTTGGAGGTGGCCGTTCATGGCCGGGCCGACGTGATCGTAACCGGCGACGCGGACCTGCTGGCGCTCCACCCATTTCAGGGAATTGCGATTCTCGCGCCGGGCGATTACCTGGAACTGGAATAGGCCTTGCCACCGGCAAGTTATTCTAAAGAGGCTATGAGTTTATTAGGCAATCGGAAGGCATCCGCGGAGTTGCCGTCACCGCGGGGGCGGAAACCCTCTCGCCGTGTGGCCGTTTACTGTGGTTCGGCCAACGGCAGCAATCCCGCATTTGTTGCCGAGGCGCAGGCGCTGGGCGCATCAATTGCCGCCGCCGGGCTGGGAATGGTTTACGGCGGGGCCAATGTGGGGCTGATGGGCGCGGTGGCTGACGCAGCACTGGCCGGCGGGGCGAAGGTCATCGGCGTGCTGCCCGAGGTGCTGGTGGGCCGCGAGATTGCCCACGCCGGGCTGACCGCGCTCGAACTGGTCTCCACCATGCACGAGCGCAAGGCCCGTATGGCCGAGCTGGCCGATGCGTTTCTGGTGCTGCCGGGCGGTTACGGCACGCTGGACGAGCTGCTGGAGGCGGTCACCTGGGCGCAACTGAGGCTGCATTCCAAGCCCTGCATCCTCATTAACACCGCCGGTTACTGGGACAAATTGCTGACCTTTCTCGATTCCACGGTGACGGCGGGCTTTCTCAAGCAGAAAAACCGGAATCTGCTGCGCGTGGCGGCCAATGCCAGCGAGGCGGTCGCCATGGCGGAGCAATCGCCGCGGGTTTCGTGAAGCCATAAAGTAAAGGGCCTCTTATTTGGTCGCTGATTCAGAGGTTCTCTTAACCTTTTTTACCCTTCCCCGTATACTCGACCCAGCGTATGAGTACTCACCTTGATAGAATTCTGACCGCGACGCGGGCCACGGTGGCCGCTGCCAAGTCGCACGTTCCCTTGGCGGAGCTGGGGCGGCAGGCTGCTGATCACCAGCCGCGCGGCTGGGCCCGGGCTTTACGCCAGCGGGCCGCCACGGGGCCTGCTGTCATCGCTGAAATCAAGAAGGCCTCGCCTTCCAAGGGCTTGATTCGCGCCGACTTCGACGCGGCCGGGCTGGCCCGGAGCTACTTCGCCGGGGGAGCGGCGGCGCTGTCGGTCCTGACCGACGAGCCCTTCTTTCAGGGCAGCCTGCGCAATCTGGAGCTGGCCTCGGCGGCGGTTCCATTGCCCTGCTTGCGCAAGGACTTCATCGTGGACGAGTACCAGATTGTGGAGGCCCGCGCGCACCACGGGGACGCGATTCTGCTGATCGCCGCCGCGCTCTCTGACGACGAACTCCAGCGTTTCGCCCAGGCGGCGCACTCACTTTCTCTTGACGTGCTGGTCGAGGTGCACACCGGGGCCGAACTGGACCGCGTGCTCTCGGCGTTGGGCGAAACCGGCGCCGATGCCATCGGCGTGAACAATCGCAACCTCAAGAGCTTCGAGGTGAATCTCGAAACCTCGCTCGAACTGGCTGGGCGGATTCCGTCCGGCGTGGTGCGCGTCGCCGAGAGCGGCATTGCGCTGCCGGAAGACTTGGCCCGGCTTCGCGCGGCGGGCTTTGACGCCTTCTTGATCGGCGAGAGCCTGATGCGCCAGCCCGACCCCGGTGCGGCGTTGGCGGCACTGCTGGCTGAAGCCGTCCAAATTGAAGCCGCCTGCAAAGGAGCCACCGCGACCCCGTGAGCCTCTGGATCAAAATCTGCGCTAACACCTCGCTCGGGGACGCGCTCTTGGCCGTCGAGGCCGGGGCCGATGCGGTGGGCTTTGTTTTTGCGCCCAGCCCGCGCCGGGTGACGGCGGCCGAGGTGGCCTTGATCACGCCGCGCCTGCCGGCTGCGGTGGAGAAGATCGGCGTCTTCGTTGACGCTGGCTTGGAGGAGATTGCGGCCACGGTCGAAGCCTGCGGCCTGACCGGCGTGCAATTGCACTTTAATGCGGAGCCCGCGCTGCCGTCCAGCCTCCACGAACGCCTGGGGCCGGGGTTGCGCATTCTACGCGTGGTGCATTTTGACGCGGAGCGCGCGGCAGAGCACGCGGCTGGGATCGCCGCTGAGGCGCGTAATCCGCACGTGGACGCGATTCTGGTGGATTCGCGCACGGCGATGGCCGCCGGAGGTACCGGCGTCGCCTTCGACTGGGAGGTTGCCCGCAAAACCATCTTTCAGCAAGGGAATACTCCTTCCCAGGACGAGAAAACCTGCAAACTCATCGCCGCGGGCGGGCTGAATCCGGCAAATGTGGCCGAGGCTATCGCTTTGCTGCGCCCCTGGGGCGTGGATGTGGCCTCGGGCGTCGAAGCCGCTCCGGGCCGAAAAAATCCGGTCAAAGTGCGGGAGTTTGTTGCCCGGGTGCGAACCACTTAAAGCATTTTCGCTTTTACTGTAAACTCCCGTGCCCCATCCAATTCCGCGTTTGTTGCGGAAATGGGTGGGATACCAATGCAATCCAGATCTACACAATTTTCCCGAAAATGCTCTAAAGCCAATTCGCGGTTTCTGTCAGGTCAGCATCTTGTTCTCCCACCCTAGCGACAAAAACAAGAACGTCGTGAGGGTGGGGCACTCACACTGCTTGGGGCGGAAATAGCTGCGGTGAAGGTGGAGTACCCACACGGCATGAGGCGGGAATAGCCGCGGTGAGGGTGGGGCGCTCATAACCTTCTACTCTCCGTTGAAACGGATTCCCACAAGGACGGATTCCCGCCTTTATTTGCTATTTGGCGGCCGATTTTGCCTTTCCGGCGGGCGATTTCACGGCCGTGGCGAGAACCTGATTCAACTGCGCCTCGCTCAAGTCGGTGTGATAGAAGGTCTTGTAAAACTTCCGCGTTTCCTGGCGCATGTCGTAGTGGAAGATCTCCGGATAGAAGAGATTGGCCAGCCACTTGATGCCGATGAGGCGGTTGACCGAGGGCGGCCGGTCGATCCAGTTGAAGGGGAACTGCGGCGTCTCGAAGACCTCGCGGTTGCGCACTGCGGCCACCTTCTTCCAGGCCGGATTGGTCCAGACCTTCCGGTAGAACTCGCCAGGAGTTGAGGTGTGGTCGTAACCGGAGATAACCACCTCCGGGTTCCAGCGCAGCACCTGCTCCATGGAGACCGGGGTGTGCCCGTAGTTCTGCTGGCCGGGAACGGCGGCCACGTTCAGGCCGCCGGCAAAGTCGATCGCCTCGGAGTGCATCGATCCGGCTGGTTCGGTCTCCAGCCCGGTTGGCCCCTCGGCGTAGTAGACCCGGCGCCGCTTGGCGGCGGGAATGGCGCTGATCTTTGTATCGATTTCCTGGATCGTCTGGCGGCATTCGGCGGCTAGTTGAGCGGCGCGCGTGGGGTTTCCCAGCAGGTCCCCGGCCACTAGATAGGTTTCAGGCAGCTTCTTCAGATCTCCGCTGAGGACGAAAACCGGAATATGAGTCTGCTGCTGGACCCGTTCGGCCACGGCGTAGCCCATCGCATCGCCCATGGAGAGAATCACGTCAGGGTGAGCCTTGACGATCGCCTCCAGGTTGCCCGTATTGGTCTTGCCATACCAGCCGCCGAGCACGGGTAGGCGATTGTATGGCGGCTGGTAGAACGCCAGCTCTCCGGGGTCCGGATAGTAGTTCCAGCCAGCCAGCAGTTCTGGCGAGAGCGTGTAGGTCAGGATCGTGCCCGTCGGGCTCATTCCCAAAACGCGGGTGATCTTCTTCGGGACGATGACGGTGCGGCCCGCCATGTCGGTCATCACGCGCTGATCGCCGCGCGCCGCCGGGCGAGATGAATGCCAGCGGGAGCAGCCGGCAAGAGAGAAAAGCACAACCAGGGATACAAGCCACTTTTTCGTCACGATTGCCTCAATTCATCCGGGGAACCACAACATTCATGCCGAGCCCGGCATCGACAATGCGCAAAGGAGTTTCATAGGCCTCTTCCAAAGAGGCCTGGGTCAGTGTTTTTTCCGGACGGTCGATGGCTAGAATCCGCCCTTCTTTCATCAGCGCCACCCGGGAGGCGCACAGAAAGGCGAAGTCCGGGAAGTGCGTGGTCAGCAGCAAGCCGAGGCCGCTGGCGGCCAGTTCCTTTACGTGGCGCAGAACGCGCATCTGGTTGCCGAAGTCGAGATTCGAGGTCGGCTCATCGAGAACCAGAACCCGCGCCTGCTGGGCCAGTGCGCGCGCAATCAGCACCATCTGGCGCTCGCCGCCGCTCAGTTCCGTGTAGCGCTCGTGGGCCAGGCGCAGAATGTTCAGCCGGTCGAGCGCCTCTTCGGCAATGGCAATGTCGTGCTTTCCCGGCGAGGAGAAGGGCCCGGAGTACACCGACCGGGCCATCAGAACAACATCGCGAACCGAATAGGCAAAGGGAGGCGTGTGGGCCTGTGGCACATAGCCGAGCGTCTTGGCCAGTCGCTGGCGGGGCCAGTGGGCGATGTCCTCGCCGTCCACGCAGACCTTGCCCGAGATGGGCCGTAGCAGCCCGAGGATGGTCTTGAAGAGAGTGGTTTTCCCCGATCCGTTGGCGCCCAGCAGGCAGAGCACCTCGCCCGACTCGACGGCCAGCGAAATGCCGGAGATGACGGCCTTGCCGTGATAGCCGGAGGTAATCTGCTCAGCCGAGATTCTCATGCGCGTTCCGTCCGGGTGCGATAAACCAGATAGAGGAAGAAGGGGACTCCCACCAGCGAGGTGAGAATTCCCAGCGGAACTTCCAGCGTGAAGAGGCCGCGGGCGCAATCGTCCACCAGCAGCAGGTAAATGCTTCCAATCAGAAAAGAAGCGGGCAGCAGGGCCTTGTGATTGGCGCCCACCACCATGCGCGCCAGGTGAGGAATCACCAGTCCCACCCACATGATCATGCCCGCAATCGAGACCACGGCCGCGCTGATCAGCGCCGAGCAAACGATGATGACGATCCGTATTCTCCAGGGGTTTACGCCCAGAGCCTGAGCTTCTTCCTCGCCAAAGCTGAGCACATTCAACCTCCAGCGCAATAGCAGCATGGGGATGGTGCCGAGCAGGATGGGGATGGCGGCGAACTCCAGATCGTGGAGATTCACGGCCGACAGTCCGCCCACCAGCCAGAAGGTGATCGCCGCCAGCTTGCCGTGCGGATCGGCGACGTATTCGGTGAGGCGGATCATCGCCATGCCCGCCTCGCGCACGATGATGCCGACCAGGATCAGCGTCAGCGTCGGATCGCCGCCGGCGCGCGTAGCGGCCGAGGCCAGCAGCCAGACCAGCAGCATGGCCGCCACGCCTCCCACCAGGCCCAGCAGTTGAATGCCCACGATGTCGAATCCGATCAGAATGCCGAGCGAGGCTCCAAAGCCGGCCCCGGCGTAGGCGCCGAGAATGTCAGGCGAGGCCATGGGGTTGCGAAACAGGCCCTGAAACGCGGCTCCGGAGACCGATAATCCGCCGCCGATCAAGAGAGCCGCCAGCACCCGCGGCAGCCGCACCTGCAAGAGCACGATGCTCGACAGCCCAGAGGAATCCGGATCGGCGAAGACCCGCCACCAGTCCTGCCAGGGGATGGCGTAGCGGCCGAAGAGTAGCGAACAGATCGTCAAGATGGCCAGCGTTGCCCAGAGCGCGGCAAAGATCCACCCGGTGCGGTGCGGGTGCGCGGGCGCCTTCGTCTCTTTCTGGCTACCGGTTTGTGGAGATTCGGCCACGGCTTCAGCTACCGGTGTCATGCGGGGTCCAGCGGAGTCAGCGGAGTTTTAGAGACCTTCACCATGCGTCCGCCCTCCGTGAACAGTTGCTGTTGGCCGCCCTCGGCGACTGCCCGCCACACCGGAGGCTCGTCGTCCACCACCAGGCCGCCCAGCAGGTCGGCGCCGTGCCGGAACATCAGCGGATGGAGCGGCGTACTGGGGCCGGCTACGACGGTGCGCGCCTTGCGGCTGAGTTCGAGCAGTCGGGGCATAGTCTTATTAATCAGTGTGGTAGCCGTCATGATGACCACATCCTGCTCCGGCAAAATGTACTCGCAGGCCGGGTCGGGAATATCGCCCGGTCCTGGCTGGCGCTCCAGAACGCTCAACTCGCAGATGCCGGAGAGTCGTTCCAGGTTATAGAAGTGCCCGATCACGGCCACCCGCTTGTCTCGCAATTCCTCCTGCAGGCAGGTGAACACATCCTGTGTCCGGGTCTCGTCCAGCAGCGGGCCGCAATTGCGCTCGACCACCTGCCGCGCATTCAGCGCCGAGTTGATCGCCGCCAGCCCCATGGCCGCCTCGTAAAAGTTCCACGACTTGATCCAGCCGGCCAGCTCCTTCAGCTTCATGCCGCGAATCCGGCCCGCGTTGCGCACCGGCCCGTCTAGATCCCTGGGGCGCATGGCCACGCCGGTTCCCGCCAGGCCCGCACCCTCTGACCGCACCAGAAACCAGCTCAACCCGGCAAGACAGTCGGCCACCACCGCGTCCTCGGGGACAGCGGCGATCAGTTCATCGTAGAGTTCCCACATTTCAGGTTTCCTTGGTCCGTATCTTGATCCGTATTTCGGTGCTGAGCGCATCGACAGTGTATCGCAAGTCTGAGTGTAATGTATACGATACGCATACATCAGCGTGAGCGTAATGTATGAAAGACAAACAAAATTAATCCGTTAAATTGTTCTTGCGCACCTTCCTCGCCGTGGATTAACATTGATGCAAATTAGCCAATTGTCAGGGAGAAACGACAATGTTATGTAGTAATAGATTGCTTTCCTTTGGCCTCTACGCATCCATGGCTGCAATGGCCGTGACGGCGTTTGCTCAAACCGAACATCCCCAGACTTGGGAGCAGGATATCGCCTACTTGCAACAGTTGGCGCCTGCCGACGCCGCCGCGCAACAGAGCACCATCCTTCAGATCCGCTCCGATGTCGCACTCTGGATCACGGCCCATCCTAACAGCAAGATTCAGCTCGCGCCGCTGCCAGCGCTGCCCTTGACCGCCGATCAGGCGGCAAATCAAGTCAACGAGCTTGATCGGGTAATCGCAGAGATCATAAATCTGGACCCAACGCATCCCTTCCATCTCGGCACCGTCAACGTCAATGTGACCGCCGCGGCCGCTGAACTTGCGCCGATCACCGACAGCATCGACCAGACAGAAATGGCCAAGCGCAATGTCACGAATGTGGCCATGGCTATGGAAAATCTGCCCGGCGTTTCGATCGAGCATACCTATGGCGGAAGGAACCAGCAGGAGATCTACGTTCACGGTTTCAACTACCTGCAGGTACCGCTCTACGTCGATGGAATCCCGTCGAATGTTCCGTATGACGGCACCATGGATTTCCGGCAAATTCCGACCACCGATATCGCGATAATTCAGATAGACAAGGGATTCTCGTCGGCCTTGATGGGACCGGGCACGGCTGGCGGCGCTATCAACATCGTTTCCAAGGAACCGCAGAAAAAGTACGAAGGGGATATACAGGTGGGAGGTTTCTCCGGAAACGGATTCCTCTCGTCAATGCGTCTCGGCACCCGTATGCCGCACTACTTCGTCCAGGGTTCGATAGACTGGTTGCAGAACGATTTCGTTCCGCTGTCTGGGAACTTCGCTACCAATACTTTGCAGCCGGACCACCATTTGAATCATTCCTTCGAGCAGAATGCAAAGTATAGCGGCCGCGTCGGCTGGACACCCAAGGGTTCGAACGAGTACGTCTTCAGCTATTACCTTCTGAAGGCCAGCGAAGGCATTCCGCTAGACACGGGCAATAACCCGCTCACAGGCAGCGGGTGCGGAGCGGGCGCTTTAGCAAGCACATGTTACGGTGGCAGCTCATACCGCAGTTGGGCGGGCTTCTGGGATATGGAGGGCTACAACTTCCATTCCAACACGGCTTTGGGGCAGAACAGTTCGGTCAAAGTGCGTGCCTTTTATGACAAGTATCCAAATCAGATGCTGTTTTACACCAAGCTTCCCATGGTCTGGGCAAATCTGAACACGTCGACGGGATATGTTGACACCTATCAAGACCACACTCATGGCGCCTCGGCGGAGTACGACACCCATCTGGTGAAGAGAAATGATATCGGCGCATCGTTCCTATTCAAGGACGATACGCACAAAGCCGTTCCTATGTTTCCGTATGCGTATGGCCCGGTCTACGGCCTTGATCGCCAGCAGATCATTTCAATCGGCCTGCAGGACATTATTACGATCACCTCGCACTTGACCGTTACGGCTGGCTTTAGCACCGATCATCTCGATGGCCTGCGAGCCAGCAATGACAACGCCCAGTACAATAACGGGGCCGGATCCATAGTCAAGAGTGGAAACTCGAGCTACTACGCTTTTACCGCTGCCGAGTCCAGTTGCACCACCAACACCAGTCTGACTAACTACACCGCGTGCACACCGCATCAATGGGGCTATAACCCGCAGATTTCTGCCTCTTACACTTTCAATGATTCTGGAAGGCTCTTCGGCGGGTTCTCGCAGAAAAGCCGTTTCCCAGGCATGAAGGAGTTGTTCACGTACGGCATGAACAGTGCTATTCCCAACCCGAATCTGAAGACGGAGCACTCGCAAAACTGGGAGATTGGCTATTCGCGAGTCTTTGCGAAAAATACCTCCGCGCAAGTGGAATTTTTCCGCAGCAAATTGAAGGATGCCATCGAGTCGATTACTGTTCCTTCGCCTACGAATCTCTGCCAAAACAAAACCTCCACCTGCTCGCAGAACGTGAATGCCACCGAGGAAACCCACGAAGGGGTTGAAATCGCCGTGCGCACCAAGCCTCTGCCCCGGCTGACCATCGATGCCAACTACACCTATCTCGATAAGGAGATCGACGGCTACAACTTTGCCGCCGCTGTCCTCGTCGCCAATCCCAGCTACTATCCCTGCGGTGGCGGTTATCTGCTCACCGGCACCGGCAGCAATGTGACGTACACCACAACCCCGAACAACACCTGCCTCACCGCAACCGGCATTCCGAAGCACAAGGCGGTGGCTGCGGGGACTCTGCAGTTGCCCCACGAGGTAATGCTGACCGCCGACATTCGCTACGAGAGCGGAAACAAGGCAGTGGATAACTACAAGCACACGATTGGAACTACCTCCAACTCCTACTACGAAATCGTGCCTTTGTCGAATTTCGGGGTCGTGGGTTTGGGCGGAACTGTTCCTCTCTTCAAAGGAGCGACCATTCAGGCTGGCGTAAAAAACCTTTTCGACCGCAACTACTATCAGACGTTGGATTATCCGGAGGAAGGCCGGAACTGGTTCGCCAACATACGCTATCGCTTCTAACGCAGTTTTTAACCCACTGCCGGCCTTTACGGCAGGATTTTCATGTTAGTCTTCATGTTCTCCGGTTCAAGGCGCGGGTTCAAACCCGCTCCTTGAACCTTTTTTGTCTATTTTGGGCCGGGTAACGGCCCGGGGGCCCCAC
>Ga0224559_1001819_pt1 | contig 11357 bp, 8 predicted proteins | sample 714S33034metaG_FD_180676 | JGI IMG/M metagenome (GOLD analysis project Ga0224559, IMG submission 180676) | Peat soil microbial communities from Stordalen Mire, Sweden - 717 S3 30-34 | ecosystem: Environmental > Terrestrial > Soil > Wetlands > Peat | place: Sweden: Norrbotten County, Stordalen... | reverse complement strand
CATTTGCCATGCAGGCAGACCCGCCTTCGGCGGAGAAGCAACGGGGTGGGCGATGGATCATCGCCCACCCCAATTTTTTGTACGCCCATTTGAATCAAAAAGCGATTCAAGGATGGGGCACCCGGCCTTTCCCTGTTTACGCTTTGGTAGACTCAGCCGCTGCCGTATCGAGCTGCTCGGAGTGCTTCAGGGCTTTCCGAGAGAGCTCGAAAGCCTGCTTGCTGAGTTCGTGAGCGGTTAGATGATCTGCTTTGCCGTGGGCGACAGCTGCGGCGGCGTGGGCGTGGGCTGCCAGATTGTGAAGTTCTGCGGCTTGATCGTGCGAACTCTGAGGCATAATGTTCTCCTTCCCTATTCGATGCAAACCGTCAGGCCAGGATCGCGAAAAAATCTCCTCGTTCATCTACAGTTGGTGAGGGCGCGTTTTCCTGTTGCCCGCCGGGCCGAGGCTCGTGGTCTCCCACCCTTGAATCAAAAGGTGATTCAAGGATGGCCCACCCGGCTGTTAGTGTCGAGATTTGAAGGAAGGAAATCGACGATGACCTTACCGGAAAACGAAGTAGCAGCCGACAATCAACGGAGAAGAATGGAAGAACTCTCCAAGTCTCCTGTCGGTGGTGTAGTCGAAAACGTAATTTCCGTGGCAAGTCCTGCACTGGTTGTTGGTTCAGCCTTGGTCGCAAGTGGAACCACCTCCGCGACGGGATTAGCTCTTGCCGGAGGCATTGTTGGCGGACTCGGCATTATGAATTGGTTCCGCGAACTTGGTAGTTCGAAAGTCAATGAGAATCTTGAGGCACTCGGCCAAGCTACGGAAGATGCTCTGAAGCGAGTTTAGAATACTCTCCGGGAACACGGGACAAGCATAGATGAAATCAAGACGCGCATTGTGAGCCAAGAGTTCAAAGATGGAATGGCAAGTGCATCTCTGCAAGCATTGCGTACGACTCAGAGTGGCAGACTTAAGAGGTTGGCTCGTATTCTCGCCAACAGTGTGCTAGAAAATGATCTTGAACCTGAGAACCTTGATGACATGATGCGGGCGGCTGTGGAGTTGAAAGAAGCGGACATTGTGCTTTTAGGTAACATTTACGAATCTCAGAAGTCATTGCTGAAACAACCAAGGTTGAACCCTAGTAATTGGTTCGGGCAGGTTCAAACATATTGGGATCGGTTCGTTGATTCTGGAGTACTGGATGTATCAAAGCATCTTGCATATAGAAGCTCATTCTCGCGCTTGGAATCATGCGGATTGATTCAAAAGTTTCGCCAGATCAACACTGCGGCGGTTGGGTTGGAGCACTATGCCTTGCTAAAAGAGGGAGCGACTTTCTACGAACGCTTGCAGGAAATTGCACTTCCGCAGTAAGGAAGTATTTGCTCGCGGCAAAGGCCGCGCCTATACTAAACCCATTCCGGCAAGCGGCGGAGAAACCAGATGGACTACTCGAAGATCATCACCATCGACCCTGGCAAGCGGAGCGGCAAGGCCTGCATCCGCGGGCTGCGCATTACCGTCTATGACGTTCTGGACTACATGGCCGCCGGAATGAGCCAGGAGGAAATTCTGGCCGACTTTCCCGACCTCACCGAGGCCGACATCCGCGCCTGTCTGGCTTTTGCGGCAGACACCGAGCGCAGATTCGAGATAGTCTCGTCTCCGCTGTAAAAAACCATAAAAACTGTAGTTATATATCCCACCTTAGGCGCAAAAACAAGAACGCGCCGAAGGTGGGGCACCCATCTCAGAGCCTGCCTTTGATACAACGACAAGCGGCCATTTTTGACGCAGCGAGAAGCGGCCAAAGAGCTAGTCCCGGCTACGCAGTTTGGAGAGCAGCCTCAGGATTTCAAGGTAGAGCCAGACCAGTGTGACCATGATCCCGAAGGCGCCGTACCACTCCATGTACTTGGGAGCCCCATAGCGTACGCCCTGCTCGATAAAGTCGAAATCGAGGACCAGATTGAGGGCGGCGATGGCCACCACAATCAGGCTGAAGCCGATTCCGATGGGCCCGGAGCCGTTGATGGACGTGAAGTGAAAGCCGAAGAAGCCCATCACCATTTGCAGTAGGTAGAAAACCATGATCCCGCCGGTGGCCGCGACCACGCCCATGCGAAACTTCTGCGTGACCTGGATCAATCCCGAGCGGTAAGCCAGCAGAAGCACGAAGAGCGTGCCGAAGGTCAGGCCCACCGCCTGGATCGCAATGCCCGGATAGCGCAACTCGATGATGGCCGAGAGGCCGCCCAGCACCAGGCCCTCCAGCAGCGCGTAGATGGGCGCCGTCACCGCCGACCACTCCTTTTTGAAGACCGTGACCAGGGCGCAGATGAATCCGCCGATCATCCCGAGCATCATCAGCGGCATCACCGCTGCGAAATCGCGCTCGGGAAGGAACAAATGCCAGGTCCAGGCGGCGGTGGCAATAGCGCAGATCAGCAGAATGCCGGTCTTGTTCACGGTGCCTTGCAGCGTCATGCTGTTAGCCGCCTCCGACAGGCCGCCATACTGGCTGCCGGAAAGGTTGCGAAATGTGTTCTCGCCCAGTGCCGGATTGGAGGTTTTCATCAACGCCATCGTCTTTTCTCCCTGTTGCTAATCTTCAACGGCAAATTCTCCGCCGCAAATCCCGTTTTCCAGCCCGCGGGTACGCTATCCCGCGAGGCATGTGGAGCACAACTTCATGCTCTGTCTCGATTTTAGCGGTTCTCCACTCGGAGTGCAGGCTACATCTGCCACCAATCCAGCAGCAACAGGCGCGGATAATAGAGGCCGGCGCAGACCGGTGTGGCGGCGCCACGCTGATTGCGCAGCAGCTGGGCGTAGGCTTCGACCTGGGGCGCAAAGAGCGCGTGGAACTCGGATTGCGCCTGGGCGGGGTCAAGGTGATCGCCGTGAGCGGTCTTGTAGTCGATGATCCACCAGCAATCGTCTCCCTCGGCGCAGGGCTCGGGACCGGCCTGGAAGACGCGGTCCACGCGGACGGTGCGCACGGTGCGTGGATCGCCGGCGACTCCGGCCCAGCCGGCTTCATTGGCTGCGCCCGAGTGGGGCGATAGAATCCATGAGCCGATCGTGTCTTGCGAGGCATCGAGCGTAAGTTTGAGGGCCTCGGCGGCGATCCGCGAGGCTTGGAGTTGGTTTACTCCAGTGGTGCGCACCTGGGCAGCAACGCGGGGCTCAAAATGCTTCAATGCGGAGCGGGAATCCCCCCAATCGAGCCCGGCGCGCAGACGGGCCAGCTCTTCGAGCAGCGTGTGGACGGCTGTGCCCAGAGCGCGCGAGAGCAGGCTGCCTTCGTGGCGGGAGTAAAGCCCGCTGAAACCGGCCTCCGACCCAGGAAAAGCGGTTTGCGCCTCGTGGTCTCCCATCGGATCGGGGAAGCAGGTTGTTTCCGCGTCTTCCTGTTGCGAGACGATTGATTGTTGCGAGGCGATTGGGGCAGGCGCGGAGTGGAAATCCGGCGGCAGGCGGCGCAGCATCGTGGGCTGGATGGGGGAGGGCAGGACGAACAAATTGCCCTCGCCCGAGGCGGCGATGGACTCGATCTCCTGGTCTTCGTGAGCCCCCGACTGCGAGCTTTTATAAACCTCCGACTGCTCTTCGCGAGCTTCTGAAGCGCTTCTGGCTATCTTCCAGGCTTCAAATCGCGCGCGAACCTCTTCTTTCAGCGCAGGCCAAGCGGTGGCCAGCAGGCTGTTAGCCGGCTCCGCCAGGGTGAACTCTCCATCCCGCTCCTTGCAGGCTGGACGGGCAAAGAAATGCAGTTCCTCGCGGGCGCGGGTGGCGGCAACGTAGAGAATGCGTCGGGTCTCCTGCCATTCACGCTCGCGATAAACGCGATCGACCCAGGCCTTTGCACTGCCTTTGCCGTCGCCCTTGCGCTGGAAGGGTGCAATCAGAAACTCGGTGATCTCTTCCGATTCACCGGGCTCGGCAAGGTCCTGCTCCGGTTCGCATTCCAGACCGGATTCCTGTCCACGTTCGAGCCCGCGTTCCAGCCAGGAGAGCATCTTGCGCCCGCCGCTCCCATTCGTGGCCTGCAACTCCGGGACGATGACCACCTCGAACTCCAGGCCCTTGGACTTGTGAATGGTCATCAACTGCACGCCGCAATCGCTGCTGGCCGCGGGATCGGGCAGGGCTGTGAGATTGTCGAGAGCCGCGTTGAGACCAGGGCCGAGCAGATCGGGCTCGCCGCCGGGCAGTCGGTCCAGGCAGCTCCAGAGCAGGTTCAGATTGGCGCGAGCAGTTGCGTCCACGCAGGCCGCTCCGCCCACGAGAAGCCAGACCGCTTCCAGCCAGGTCCCCAGCGAGGCCGTGGGCCGCAGGGCGCGCAGAGCGGCGGCTGCGGCCTGCGCGTCGAGCACACGCGCGGCGGCGGCGGGGCGGCCCGCTTCGCTGAGCAACGGGAGCCGCTCGCCCACGAGCTCCGGCACGGGGCGGGTGAGTAATGCCGGATCGCCGTTCGCACCCCCGGCCAGCGTGTACAGGTCGTCAAGCGAGAGGCCGCACCAGGGAGCGCGCAAAACGCCCAGCCAGGCCACGCGGTCCTGGGGATTGAGCAGGGCGCGGGCCAGGGCGAGAGCGTCCAGAACTTCGGGGCGGGCAGCGAGTTTTTCAAGTTCGACGGCGCGAAAAGGGATTTGGGCTTCGCGCAGGGCCTCGGCGATAGGAATGAGGTGGCTTTTGGCGCGGCCGAGAACGGCAATGCGGAATTTTCTGTCCTCGCCGCGCTCCCGAGCCTGGTGGGCCTGCAAGATGGAGCCTTGATGGCCGCGAATCAGATCGACGATTTCGTTGATCTGCGCTGCTCGGGCGGCTTCTTTCGCGCACGTGGCCTCGGGCTCAGCGGACGAACCTCGCCCGGTTTGGGGAATGAAGTCGAGGTGAAGCGTGAAGGGCAATCCAGTGTTGGCCGTCTCTTCCCGGACCGGCTGGGCGGATGAAAAGCTGACGCCGCTGCCGTCATCGGCGGCGAAGATTTGTTCAAAATCTCCATTCAGCCGTTCAACGAGTTGGGGCGCGGTGCGGAAGTTGGCCTTGAGGGAGACAAAGTCAAAGAGCAGCGGCTCTTCATGGGGAATTTCCAGCCCCACCGATTGAACGCGCGGAAAAAGCTCGGCGTCGGCGTCGCGGAAGAAATAAATCGACTGCATGGGGTCGCCGACCACAAAGCAACTGCGGCCCTCTCGCTCGGGCCATGCGGCGATGAGGCTGGAGAGTAACTGGTGCTGGCGGCGGCTGGTGTCCTGAAACTCGTCTACCAGCAGGTGGCGAATTTGGTCGGAGACGGCTAGAGCAGCGTCGGTGGGTAGGCCATCGTCGCCTCTGAGAACGCGCTGCGCAATCTGCGCGACCTCGATGTAATCCACCCGACCAGCCTCCGCAAAAGCGATTTGCAACTCGGCCGCGGCCTGACGCAACAGCGTGAAGCAGCAGCGCACGATCGTCCACTCCTCTTCGGTGTAGCCAGCGGAGGGGAGGTTGCGAACAGCGGCCAAAGCGGATTCGAGGCCGGGAACAGCGGCCAGCGAGGCGATCAGGCCAAGGAGACTAGCCTTTTCGCGTTTGCGGTCGGCCGGGAAGCCCAGCCGTTTATCAATCTGTTTGCGGAAGGCGCCGTCGCCGGTGAGCAGCAGTGTGGCCAGATTGGCGTGCGCCTGGCGAGCTTCTTCGAGCGTGGCGCTGCCGGTAAACGGAGCGGCGGGAAACTCGACCAGTTCGGCGAGTTCCCGATGGAGCTGACCCTCGCTTTGCTCGCAGCCAAAGCGCGCCAGATTCAAGGCCTCGTCGCGCGCACCGGGAACCCGGTCGAGGAGCTGGCTCAAGCTGATGAGCGCGGTGAGCGCGGCGCGCGCAAAAGGCCGTTCCAACCGCTCGCGGAGCGCCTTCGGATTTGGGTCTTCCGGGTCCGGCTCGCCTTCCAGCACAAAGCCGTGCATCCAGCGGTCACGGCTTTTGAGCATTTGGACGAGCAGGTTTTCCATCTCCTGCCAGCCGTTGTCGCGCCAAACGAGTAGTTCTTCAACAGCTGTGCCGAGAGTCGAGCCGGTCTGATCGATTTTTTTGAGGGTTTCGCGGGCCGCGCGGCGATAGAGTTCATCGGGCTGTTCGGCGATCTCCAATCCGCCGCTGAAGCCGGAGAGTAGCGGCTGCTGGAGAGCCAGTTCGCGGCAGAAAGAGTCGATAGTGCGGACGCGAAGCTGAGCGGGCAGGTCAAGCAAATTCCATCCGAGTTGCTGAGAGTGCGCCAGGGCGCGACGGGCGAGTGAGTCCATCGAGAACTCGTCCGCCTCGGTTGCGGGATTGGCGGCAGCCTTTTCCAACTCGGCCAGAATGCGGTGGCGCATCTCGGCAGCGGCGGCGTTGGTGAAGGTGATGGCCACCACCTGACCGGGCTCCTCGACCTCGGCCAGCAGGCGAAGAAAGCGGCGGGTGAGCAGGTCGGTTTTGCCTGATCCGGCCGGAGCCTGTACCAGAATGGACCGGCCGGAGTCGAGGGCGCGCTGGCGCTCAAGCTGATCGGGAGGCGTAAATAGGGCCGTGGACTTACTCATCGTCCACCTTCCAACATGCTGGGGAAATATAGGCTCGTGCAATCCCACCCTAGCCGCAAAAGCAAGAACGCGGCGAGGGTGGGGCACCCAGAAATCTGCTTACTCATCGCCAGCCTCCTCGCCGTTGTTGGCGCCGCCGAAGTCTTCCTCGTCCTCAATTAGAGCTTGATGTTCCTGAATGCGGCACAAAGTTTGCAGGCTGCAGCGTTCGCAGGGCCTGGGGTGCTCGCGCGGGTTCACCTCGGCGCGTCCGTCAAGAAAATCTCTGGCGAGTTGCTCGATACAATTCCGCCAGCCGAGAAGTTGTTCGAGGGTGAGGTTGTTCTTCACCAAAGGGCTTGTCCCCTTGAGATTGGCAAAAAGGGTGGCCGCGGGATCGAAAACCCTTCCGGCAAAAGCCAGATCTCCGGCGCGCACCTTGGCGAAGACCAGGCCGCCGAGTTCATCGCCCACATCGAGGGCAAATCCGGCGTACAGCGGCAGTTGCACGTCGTCGGGACGAGGCAGGTCCCACGAACTGGGCGAAACGCTGCCGGATTTGTAGTCGATCACCAATTGTGAGCCGTCCTGCAGCCGATCGATGCGGTCCAGGCGCAGGTCGAGCGTGAGCCCGGCGACGGAGACGGTTCGTTTGACCTCGGTGGCGAGGACCTCGAAATCAATGCGGGCGGCCTCGTAGTCGAGCCACTCGCTAACCAGCCCAGCCAGCCGCTGCTCTTCCAGTTCCAGATAGCGGCGGGGCATCCGTTCGCGCAGGTGGGAGGACAACTGCTGCGCGAACACTCGCTGGACGTGGCCGGCAACGAAGGCTTGCAGAGGTTCGTGGTTTCCCAGGTCCGAAAATCCGGACCTGGGGCACCCAGCCTCTTGGTTGGTTAGGCTTTGGAGTTCGGCGTGGGTACGAATCCCGTCCGGCGGCCCAGCCCAGATGGCGTGGAGCACGGCGTGGAGCAACTGACCGCGCTGCGAGGGTGTGAGACCGGCCTCGGCAGGCTCCCAACCTTGCGCAGCCAGGCGTGCGGTAGCGAAAGCCTTGAAGGGGCATTGCGATTGCGCGGTCAGGACTCCGGCCCCACCCGCGACCTTGCCCAGAGAAAAAGGAATGCGGCTGAAGTCCTCGAACCAGACGACAAGCGGCGGTTCGGCGGCCGGAGCCTTCAACTCCGGCGGCAAAGGCTGCGCGGAGCCGGCAAGCTGCGTGATGAGGCGCGATTGACGGGCTTCAGAACTCTCGTTTTGCTTGGCAAAGCTGAAGTGGATTTGCGTTCCCGCAGCCAGCAGCCGGTGAGTGATTGAGCGGGCCAGTTCCCAGTCGAACTGGGGAGTGGCGTGGGGCATTCCCGCTTCGCGCTGGAGTTCAACGGGCAGCAGCGGGTGAGTCGCACCGCCTGCGGGCCAGCTGTCCTCGTCCGCTCCCAGGAACCAGATGGCGTCAGCGGTAAGGCCAGCCGATTCAGCGGGACCAGCAACCTGGATGGGCGCGTCGCGCGACTCGGGAGCAAAGAGAGTCTCGTCCAGAGTGCGAGCCAGTTGGGAAAGAAAATCCCTCCAACTCATCCGGCGGCCATCGAAGCCCAGCGAGCCGCAGCTTTCCACGGCCAGTTGCCAGCGGCGGAGGGCCTGGTACTCGGCGCTGGAAAGCTTGTGGGCACTGGCGAAGTGGAGTTGGTCCAGCAGATGCGGAACTACCTCCGCCCAATCGAGGGGATTTTGCGGGCGGCGCGCAAAACCGGTGAGGAAGCGCTGGGCTTGGGTGACGCGCTCGACCCAGGAGGCCGGAAGCAGCCCGGAGGCGCAACGCTGGCCAATAAAGGCCTCGAGCGTCCACTGTGGCCGTTCGAGGCTGAAGCGGCGCAGAGTGCGCATGTAGGCTCGAAGCGCCGCGGACTCCTGGGGATTGGCGGTGATGTGGCCGGTGGAAATCAGCCAGTCGAGTTCCTGCTCGTTCAGTGCACCGTCTAGCCAACGCAGGGCGAGTTGCGCTGCCCGCGCCGGAGCAACCTGGCTGAGCGGAACTCCCAACGAGAACTCGAAGGCCGGCCTGCAATGCGCCATAAAAGCGCGCTCGATTTCGCCGCGGCGCGCGTTGGCGGTCTGGGTGACGACCAGCAGCCGGGCCTTGTGATTGACGGCAAGCTGGCGGCTGCACCAGAGGGCGCAGGCGGCCAGTTCGGTTTGCGCGTCGGCGGCGGCATAAAAATGCACCTCGGCGGCCGATTCCCCTTGGACAGTTTCGCGCCACGTCCCCCAGGCGTTGAAAAAGCTGCGCTGCACGGGAAGAATCCGGTCAAAACCGGCCAAAAGCAGCGGCGGACGCTCCTCCGGCTCCGCTAAAAGCCGTGGAATCAGTTCCAGCGGCAAACGGCTGGGAGCGAGCAGGTTTTCGGCGCAGCAGAGTTCATCAAAGGCTCGCAGCCAGCCGCTGAAAACCGCCGTATCCTGCTGCCAGCCGCTCCGCGCCCCTTCCCGCAGAAATTGCGGCGCGTAGGAACAAAGCAGCTCGTGGGCCTCCATCGCCAGGGCAGCCAGACGGTGGCGCGGGCCTTCGAGAATTGTGGCCAGAGAGCGCTCGTGGCCGGCGATGCCCGCCCAGAGAGCCTCTTCCTGCGCGGGATTGAGCAGCAGACGAGGGTCGGCGCTTCGGTCCTGACTTACAGCGCGACTCAGCCAAGCCTCGCTGACAAAGCTCTTCCAGTTGAGAATCCTGGGCGCGGGCCAGGCGGTTAGCCCCTCGGCCTGGCGCGCGCGATGGAAGCCGGCGGTAAGGGCGCGCGCGGCGCGGTCGCTGGCCGTGACCACCAACCCGCCTTCGCGCAGCCAGGCGTCGATCTCCATTGCCGCCAAGTTTCCCATTCCAGCGTTATACTCTGCCGGGCCGGGGGGCTGCCAACGGAAGGCAGCAAACCGAAGCCGGAGTCGTTCAGAGCTGGCACGGGGAAACAGTTGGCGTGGGGAAGCAGTTGGTGCGAAGAAATCGCAGTTGATGAGTTTGAGCCCGTGATGAACTGGGTTCGGATGAGTGCGCGGCGGCGGCGGAAGCGGCCAAAGTCGCGGATAATCAAGTTTGTGGAGACGGCGCACAACTTACCGCTATTGAAGGACTACCAGGCCTACTTGCGCGTGGAAAAAGGACTGCGCCCGCTGACCTGCGAGGCCTACGACGGCGACTTGAAGACCTTCGCCGAGTTCATCGAGGGCCGCCACGGAGTGCTCTTGACGGCCACACAGCAGGATGTGGCGGCTTTTCTCGAACATCTGCGCGGCCACGGCATCGACTCGCGCTCCTCGGCCCGCAAGTTGAGCTGTCTGCGCGGCTTTTACAAGTGGCTATTGCTGGACCGGCGCATTCATCACGATCCCACCGTGAACATCGAGTCGCCCAAGGCCTGGAAGGTGCTGCCCAAGTCGCTGGCCGAGTCAGAGGTGGCCGGAATGCTGGAGCAGGCGCAGATGAACGCCGAACACCCGCAGGCGCGGGCCACGGCCTTGCGCGACCGGGCGATTCTGGAGCTGCTCTACGCGGGCGGCTTGCGCGTCTCGGAGGTCACGGATTTGACTACCGGCGACCTGGCGTTGGACCTGGGCCGCATACAGGTGCGCGGCAAGGGCGACAAGGAGCGGATTGTGCCGCTGGGGCGCGCCGCTTTGGAGGCTCTGGAGATTTACCTGCGCGAGGGACGGCCGCACCTGGCCCGCATCAGCCCCGCCAGGAAGTCAACCTCAGTCAGAAAGCCCAGCGCCGCACGGCAGGGTTCTTCCAGCCTGTTTCTCTCGCTGCGGGGAATGCCGCTCACCCGTCAATGGATCTGGCATTTGGTGAAGGTCGCCAATCCGGCCGCCAGTCCGCACCGGTTGCGGCACAGTTGCGCTACCCACATGGTCGAGCACGGCGCCGACCTGCGCAGTGTGCAGTTGTTGCTGGGGCACGCCGACATCTCCACTACACAGGTCTACACGCATCTGGCGCTGGGCAGGCTGAAAGAGGTTTATCGCCAGTATCATCCGCGCTCGATGCAACTGCGGGCGAAGGCTGAGGCGATTGCGGGGACAAACCCAGTTGCAAGCCCGGCAGCGAGCCAAACCAAGAGCACGGCTTCTTACCGGGGACTGCATCTGGTTCCGAATGTTCAAGTTCCCAGCATTCAAGTCCCGAGCGCTAAACCCCGCGCCGTTCGCAGCGGTCCGGCTAGCCCCGGCCAGCCGGGAGCTGACCAGCCGGGCATTACTCAGCCGGATAAGGAAACGGCGTGAGCGCTCCTCTAGACTCCTCGCCCGCACCGATGACCGCGACTCCGCTGAAATCGCTGGTGGCCGATTACCTGCGCGTGCTGGCCAATGAACGCGGCGCCTCGGCGCACACGCTACGGGCCTACAAACGCGAACTGAACGAATTTGCCGCCTGGATTGCCGAGCGCTACGGGAAAGAACAGCGTGTGGAGTGCATCGAGCACACCCACATCCGCGCCTACTTGGGCATACTTTATGACCGCGGCCTGGCTAAGGCTTCCGCCGCGCGGGCGCTGGCCGCCATTCGCAGCTGGTTCAAGTGGCTGGCGCGCACCGGGCTGGTGGAACAGAATGCCGCCGCGCTGGTGGCCACGCCACGGCTACCAAAGCATTTGCCGCGCGTTCCCTCGATCGAACAGATGAACCGCGTGGTCGATTCCGTAGACGAAGACGCCGCCAGTTGGCCAGCGCGCGACACGGCGATCCTGGAGCTTTTGTACGGCTGCGGCATTCGCAACGCGGAGCTGACCGGGCTGAACCTCGACGATATTCACTGGGCCAACGAG
>Ga0224559_1001818_pt1 | contig 11360 bp, 7 predicted proteins | sample 714S33034metaG_FD_180676 | JGI IMG/M metagenome (GOLD analysis project Ga0224559, IMG submission 180676) | Peat soil microbial communities from Stordalen Mire, Sweden - 717 S3 30-34 | ecosystem: Environmental > Terrestrial > Soil > Wetlands > Peat | place: Sweden: Norrbotten County, Stordalen... | reverse complement strand
CTGCTGGACGACAAGTATATTCTTGATTACCGCCAACGCGCCCTCAGCCCGGATCGGCCGATCATCCGCGGCACGGCGCAGAATCCCGACGTCTTCTTCCAGGCCCGCGAAGCCTGTTCGCCCTTCCACGCCGCGGTTCCGTCCATTGTGCAGTCGGTGATGGACCGCTTTGCCGCTCAGACCGGCCGCTCCTATCACCTCTTCGATTACTATGGCGCGGCCGACGCCGAGCGGGTGATCGTGATCATGGGCTCCGGCGCCGAGGCGGCCGAAGAAACCGTGGATGCCCTGAACAGACAGGGCGAAAAGCTCGGCGTGCTCAAGGTTCGCCTCTACCGGCCCTTCGACGCGAGCGCCTTTCTGGCCGCGCTGCCGGCTACCGTGAAGTCGATTGCCGTTCTCGACCGCTGCAAGGAGCCGGGCGCCAATGGCGAGCCGCTCTACATGGACATCGTGACCTCGCTGGCCGAGAATGCGGACCGACTGCCCTTTGCCGCGCCCCGAGTGATCGGCGGGCGCTATGGGCTCTCCTCCAAAGAGTTCACGCCGGCCATGGTCAAGGGCATCTTCGATGAGCTGGCCAAGCCGCAGCCGAAGAACCACTTCACGATCGGCATCAACGACGACGTCTCGCACACCAGTTTGAGTTACGATTCGGCCTTCTCGACCGAAGACCCGAAGACCGTGCGCGCGCTGTTTTACGGCCTCGGCTCGGACGGCACCGTGGGCGCCAACAAGAATTCGATCAAGATCATCGGCAGCGAAACGCCAAACTTTGCCCAGGGCTACTTCGTTTACGACTCGAAGAAGTCGGGCTCGATGACCACTTCGCACCTGCGCTTCGGCCCCAACCCTATCCGGTCAACCTATCTGATTACCCGCGCCAGCTTCGTGGCCTGCCACAACTTCAGCTTCCTGGAGAAGATGAATGTGCTGGAGGCGGCCATGCCGGGCGCGGTCTTCCTGCTCAATTCTCCCTATTCGGCGGCCGAGGTCTGGGATCATCTGCCCCAGACCATACAGGAAGAGATGCTGCGCAAGAAGATCGAGTTTTATGTGATCGACGGCTACACGGTGGCGCGCGAGGCCGGCATGGGCACGCGCATCAACACCATCATGCAGACCTGCTTCTTCGCCATCAGCGGCGTGCTGCCGCGCGAAGAGGCTATTGAGCAGATCAAGAAGGCGATCAAGAAGACCTACGGCAAGCGCGGCGAGGCGGTGGTGCAGAAGAACTTTGCCGCCGTGGATGCGGCGCTGGCTCATCTGCACAAGGTTGAACTGCCTGCGGCGGCTAACTCCAGCTTCGACATTGTTGGCGTGATCTCGAACAAAGCGCCGAAGTTTGTCCACGACGTGCTGGGCCAGATTGCCGCCGGTCACGGCGATCTGCTGCCGGTCAGCGCCATTCCGGCCGGCGGGGCCTTCCCGACGGGCACGGCGCAGTGGGAGAAGCGCAATATTGCGCAGTTCATTCCGGTCTGGGACAAAGAGGTCTGCATTCAGTGCGGCAAGTGCTCGATGGTCTGCCCGCACGGGGTAATCCGCGCCAAGATCTACAGGCCGGAGCTGGCCGAAAAGGCGCCGTCCACCTTCCAGTTCACCCAGGCCAAATGGAAGGGCAGGGAGCAGGAGCTCTTCACGCTGCAGATTGCCCCCGAGGATTGCACCGGCTGCGGGGTCTGCGTCGAAACCTGCCCGGCAAAGAACAAGAGCGATGCCAGCCGTAAGGCCATCAACATGGCGCTCCAGGAGCCGTTGCGCGAGACCGAAAGGGCGAACTGGGAGTTCTTCCTCGGGCTGCCTGAGGTGGATCGCTCCAAGCTGTCGCTCAACCAGGTGAAGGACCTGCAACTGCTGCAGCCTCTCTTCGAGTTCTCCGGCGCCTGTGCGGGCTGCGGAGAGACCGCCTACGTCAAGTTGCTGACGCAATTGTTCGGCGACCGGCTGTACATTGCCAACGCCACCGGCTGCTCGTCGATCTATGGTGGCAACCTGCCCACCACGCCCTACACCTCCAACCGCGAGGGCCGCGGTCCGACCTGGGCCAACTCGCTGTTTGAAGACAACGCCGAGTTCGGCTTCGGCATGAGAATCGCTCTCGATCAGCAGAAGGCCTACGCCGATCTGTTGGTGACCAGACTGGCGGCGGCGATCGGCGACGAGCTGGTGACGGCGCTGCTGACGGCCTCGCAGAAGACGGAAACCGAGATCAACCAGCAGCGCGAGCGCGTGACAGCGCTACGCGAACGGCTGGCCGGCAACAATTCCAGCGACGCGCGCAACCTGCTGGCCATCGCCGATACGCTGGTCAGGAAGAGCCTGTGGATTCTGGGCGGCGACGGCTGGGCCTACGACATCGGCTTCGGTGGACTGGACCACGTGCTCGGCTCGGGCAAGAACGTGAATGTGTTGGTGCTGGACACCGAGGTCTACTCGAATACCGGCGGGCAAATGTCCAAATCCACGCCGCGCGGCGCGGTGGCCAAGTTTGCCGCCAGCGGCAAGAGCAACAGAAAGAAGGATCTGGCCATGGGCGCCGTCAGCTACGGCTCCGTCTATGTGGCACGAGTCGCCTTGGGCGGCAATGACGCTCAAGTGGCGAAGGCCTTCCTGGAGGCCGAGGCGCACGATGGCCCGTCGATCATCATTGCCTACTCCAGTTGCATCGCCCACGGCTACGACCTGGTGCATGGACTGGAGCAGCAAAAGCTGGCGGTTCAATCGGGCTACTGGCCGCTGATGCGCTACAATCCAGGGTTGCGCGAGCTGGGCAAGAATCCCTTCCAGCTCGACTCCCGGTCGCCATCGATCCGGCTCAAGGAGTACGCTTATCGCGAGGCCCGCTACACCATGCTGACGCGGAGCAATCCGAAGTTGGCGGCGGAGCTACTCGAGGAAGCGCAGAACGATGTCGATCTCCAGTGGCGCGTCTACTCGGCGCGGGCCACGATGCCGGGCCTTGGCGAGGCGCACGGCATTGATTCCGCGGAGAAGGCTGAGGGGAATTCCGAACAAAAGCTGGCGGCCGCAGCTGCCCGAGGTGAGAAATGATCGATTTTTCAACGCAGTATCTTGGTTTGAAGCTGAACGGACCTATCGTGGTTTCTTCTACGCCGCTCTCCGAGTCGATCGATAATATTCGCCGCATGGAGGATGCCGGAGCCGCGGCCATCGTGCTCCACTCGCTCTTCGAGGAGCAGTTGACCCTCGAGTCGAAGGCCCTTGACGAAGATCTGTCGAGGGGAACCGAGTCCTTTGCCGAGTCGCTTGGCTACCTGCCCGATCTGAGCGACTACCACATGACCCAGGACGTCTACCTGGAGCATCTGCGGCGCGCCAAAGAGGCGGTGAAGATTCCCATTCTGGCCAGCTTGAATGGAGCCACCAAAGGCGGCTGGGTGCGCTTTGCCACGGATATGGAGAAGGCCGGCGCCGACGCTATCGAGCTGAACACCTTTGCGCTGGCCACCGACAAGAGCCAGACCTCGGCGGATATGGAGCGGCAACTGCTCGAATTGGTAGCGGCGGTCACCTCCACGGTCAAGGTGCCGGTCTCGGTGAAGCTGTCGCAGTCGTTTACCAGCCTGCCCAACCTGATTGCTCGGCTGGAGGAGGCGGGAGCGCGCGGCGTGGCGCTCTTCAACCGCTTTTATCAGCCCGACTTCGACATCGAGACCCTGGAAGTCCGGCCCACGCTGCACTTTTCCAAGCCCTCGGAACTACTGCCACGGCTGCACTGGGCGGCGATTCTCTACGGCCACGTGAACCTCGACCTGGCCATCACCGGCGGCGTTCACTCGGCCGAGGATGTGCTCAAGAGCATCATGGCCGGGGGCGGCGTGGCGATGATGGCCTCGGCGCTGCACATTCACGGCATTGAGCACATCAGCCGAGTGCTGGCCGACGTGCGCTACTGGCTGGAGAAGCGCGAATACGCTTCACTGTGGGAGACGCGCGGTTGCCTGAGCCGCCGCTCGGTGCCCGACACCTCGGCCTTCGACCGTGGAAACTACATCAAGACGCTCAGCTCCTACAGCTTGCGTCAGACAGTGGCCGCGTTCTAGAGCATTTTTCGGAATTGCTGTAGCCCCAAGCCTCACACTCCAGTGGTTTTTTCCTACTCAAGCGGCTCTTTCCTCAGGAAAGAGCCGCTTGAGTGTGAAGCTTCTGTAAAAGACAGAAATTAAAATGCTGTAGCCCCACAACCAGCGGAGCCCATCTTCGCCGTGATCTTTGGCGGAACCACTGAGCCTGCCCGAGTTTGCCGTAAGTCTAGCCTTTGATCCTGGAAACATACAAACCCCGGCGTCCGCCGGCGATCGCCCTTTCAGCTCTGATGCCACGTTGACAATGGAGTATAGACGTGGTAATAGACTAGACGCTCGCGAAGAGCGTCAGGCGAGTGATCCCAGGGCGGTTGTGCCTATCTTAACCGGCAGAGAATAAGAGGAGGGTACTGTTATGCAGCAGATGAAAACCCGAGGCATGAAGGCGGCAAGATTCATGGCTTTCATCGTCTTCATGTTCGTCACGGGCGGCCTGGCATTCGGGCAGGCGCAGTCCATGCGGTTTGAAGTTCCGTATAAGTTTGCCTTTGGTCCGAAGGCGCTGCCAGCGGGGACGTATACCTTCTCCGTGGACCAGTCTGGTTTCCTCTCATTGAAGTCGGCCACCAGCGGCCCATTTCGCGCGCTGGCCATCACTCGGCTCAGCGGACCGGCAGAACTTTTCCGCGGCGGCTCTCTGGTATTCGACAAAACAAATGGTGACCGCATCCTTTCCGAAGTCTGGATACCGGGGACGGAGGGACTGCTTTTACACAAGATTCCGAAAGACCACGGCCGCGATGTCTTATTGGGTTCAGAACTGAGCGAGACCCGCGTTGTCTCCGGCAAGACGGCCTACAACCTGACCTGCGCCAGATGCCACGGTGCGGACGGCAAGGGCGATAAAGGCGCAGACAAATTCTTCAACATCGCGATTCCCAGGCTCAGTTCAGCAGAGGTGCAAAGCAAGTCGGACGCGGAGCTGAGAGAGCAGATCGCAAAAGGCAGTGAGAGGATGCCTCCTGTTGAGATCGATGAGTCCGGTTTCCTCCATCGTCTTCCGCAGCAAGATGTGGACGCCGTGATTGCTTACGTGCGAACTCTGAAACGGTAGTTTGGCCTGATAGCGATTCTCCCATTGCTATAGAGGAGAACCCTGCCACTCTAGAGCATTTTCGCTTTTACTGTAGACTCCCGTACCCCATCCATTTCCGCGTTTGTTGCGGAAATGGGTGGGATACGAATGCAATCCAGGTCTACACAATTTCGGAAAATGCTCTAGGATGAGGTTTCGGTTTATAGCAGATCCGAAAATGTTTTAAGTTCCTAAAAATGCACCAAGATAGGCGGCCAGGGAGCTAACTCCGCGGCAGAACTCCTCCTCTGGCCCCAGCAGGCTGACCACCAGCCAGCCCGACGGGGGCATCCCGAAGAAGTAGCCGGGATGAAGCCAGACGCCTTGGCCGAGCAGCTCGATCACAGTTTGCTCATCCGGCTGGAGCGCCGGAATGCGCAGCACGGCGGACCAGCCGCCCTCGACCTTCAGGCGGCTCACGGCCGGCAACGGGACGAGTTGCCGGTCGAGTTCGGCGAGATTGGCCGCGACGCGGGCGCTAATCTGCCGCTGAATGGCCGCGCGGCCTTCGAGCCAGACGGGCAGTGCGCACTGCACCGGCGCATTCATCGAGAGGAAGGTATCGGCGATGACCTCCAGCCGGTCGAGCGCCGCTGTCGCTGCGGCCCGCGGCCCGGTGACCGCAATCCAGGCCGCCTTCATCTGCGGCAGCCCGGCAATCTTGCTCAGCCCGCTGACCACGAAGACCGGAACGCCCTCCAGCCCGGCGGCAAAGCTCGCGGCCCCGTTCGCGCCTGAGTTCGCACCCAAATTCGCGCCCGGATTCGCGGCAAGGTTCGCGCTAGGACCGACAGCGCTGTCAGGTGAGTCCACGGCGAGCGGATAGTCGAGAAAAACCTCATCCACAATCAGCGCCAGGTTGAACTCCAGGCAGAGCCGCGCCAGCTCTTCGGCCTCCCAGGGTTTGGTGAAGTGGCCGGTGGGGTTGTTAGGATTCACCACGACAATGGCCCGCGTCCGCGGCGTGAGGGCGCGGCGAAAGCCCTCTGGGTCGATCTGCCAGCCATAGTCGTAGACCAGTGGGGCAGCTTTGAGCACGACATCGTCCAAGCCGGCCAGGAAGTCGAAGAGTGGATAGCCCGGCTGGGGGACAAGGATTTCATCGCCCGGGTCCGCGAGCAGCCGGAAAAGAAAGCTGTAGGCTTCGCTGGTGCTGGTGGTGAGTACAATTTGCTCCGGTGCCAGAGCCACGCCGTGCGCCGCGTAGTAGGCGCAGACCGCCTCGCGGCCGCTAAGGAGCCCGCGTGGCTGTGGGTCGTAGTCGAGGGCGCGCGCGTTGGCCAGAGCCGCGAGCAGCCCCGGGTCGTAGGTGAAGCCGCAGCGGGTGGGGTTCGAGGCCGTCAGGTCGGCAATCGGCTCGCCGGCCGCAACTCGGAGCCGGTGAGCCCTCGCCAGTTCGCTTTCTTCCGTGTTCCAGTCCGTTCTCCGTGAAAAGCGCATAAAACCTGTCCATTTAAAATTTATCGGCTGTTCCACCAACGCTAAGTACAACGCTGGGTGGCCCATTCTTGCGACGTTTCTGTCTTTGTCGCAAGAGTGGGAAACCACGAACCTCGACCAGCAAAAGGGGGAAATCCCCGCGCAATTTGCTCAGCGGAACTTCGGCCTCCCCACGGCGGCGATCAGGCACAATGGAAGCAGGCCATCTCTTCAACCTTACACGGAGGCCGCCGGGAGGAAGATTGGCTCTGCGCGCAGTGATCTTCGATTATGGAATGGTGCTGACCGGGCAGCCGGACGCGGCGGCGCACGCCGCCCTGCTGCGCCTTACCGGCCTGCCTCTGGAGCGCTTCGAGCCCCTCTATTGGGCCGACCGGAAGGCTTACGATGAGGGCAAACTGACCGGCATCAATTACTGGCAGAACTTCCTGCGCGTGGCCGGGCTACCCCAGGAGCGCGAACGGGTGGAGGAGCTGAACCGGTGGGACGCTCGCCTGTGGACGGTGCAGAATCCCGTCATGCTGGCTTGGCAACTGGAACTCAAGCAGCAAGGTCTGCTAACCGCTATTCTCTCCAACATCGGGGACGCGGTGTTGGCCAGCGTGGAGCGCGAGTTCGACTGGATTCACCGCTTCGACGTGCGGGTCTGGAGCTATCAGTTGGGCGTCGCCAAGCCTGATGCGGCGATTTATCGCCACACGCTGGCCGAATTGGGGGTTCAACCCGAAGAAGCCCTTTTCATCGACGACAAACGGGCGAACATCGAGGCCGCACGGGCGCTGGGCATTCAGGCCATCGAGTTTTCCAGCGTGGAAGGGCTGCGCGCTGATCTGATTGCTACCGGACTGAACGCGGAAGTGCCGCTGCCCGGTTGAAGCTGTTGAGCGCATCACCTCCGCCCATTACACTCTTCCTATGGCACTTCGCCTTTATGCCGCGACCACCAGCCAGGGCAAGCTGCGCGATTTCCGCACCGCCGCCGAGGCCCACGCCTTGAGCATCGAGCCTCTTCCGGGGCTCAAGACCATTCCTGCGCCGGAGGAAAATGGGCTGACTTTCGCTGAAAACGCCCGGCTGAAGGCGGTTTACTACTCCCGTTTTGCCCCCGGCGGACTGGTTTTGGCCGACGACTCCGGCCTGGAGGTGGACGCCCTCGGCGGCGCGCCCGGCGTGCGTTCGGCCCGCTTTGCCGCCGACTCCGGCCTGACCGATTCGCCCGACGCCAACGACAACACCGACGTGTGGAACAACATTGTGCTCCTGCAACGGTTGGTGGGCGTTCCCCCTTGCCGACGCACGGCGCGCTACCGCTCGGTGTTGGCGGTGGCCCGCGACGGCGAAGTTCTGCATACTGCCGAGGGCGAGGTTGGGGGGCTGATTCTAGGAGCCCCGCGCGGCACCGGCGGCTTCGGCTACGACCCGCTTTTTTACCTGCCTGCGCTGCAACTTACCATGGCCGAAATCGATCTGGAAACCAAGCACACACTCAGCCACCGCGGCCGCGCCATTCAGGATTTGCTGCCCAAGTTGGACCTCTGAATCTCCCGCAGATCTTGCCCCAAACTCGATTCCTTGGCATGGTTTGACCGGTGTGGCGAGAGGCGCCAATCACGCGCGTGAAATAATGGGGATTACCGCGGTCCATTCACTTCCAGCCGCCAGGGCCGAAGACTGAGCCTGAAAAACCCAAAGTCCATTAGGAGCCGACACCGTCATGGCAATTGCCCAACCCGCCGCCGCGCCCGCCCTTCGCCCCACTGTTCGCAGCGGCGTCCAGCCGCTGCGCGCTGGCGAGGGAATTTCCTTTTTCTGCCGCAAGCTGCATTCTCTGCTGGGCATTGTTCCCTTGGGCGCATTCCTGCTCGAGCACCTGCTTTCGAATTACGAGGCGTTCAAGGGCCCGGCCGCCTACGGAGCGCAGGTGCAGTTTCTCAACAGCCTGCCGCTGGTGCGCCTACTGGAGTGGGCCTTCATCTTCCTACCCCTCCTCTATCACGGCTTTTACGGCCTCTGGATCTGGCTGCGTGGCCGGTCGAATATCGTCGACTACCCCTGGGCAGGGAACTGGCTCTACGGCGCTCAGCGCTGCACCGGCGTGATCGCCATTCTCTACATCGGCCAGCACGTCGTCCGCCAGCGCTTCATGGGCGTCAGCCTGCCCGAGCACCCCTACGCGGCCTTCGCCAAGGTGCAGCACGAGATGGCCAATCCCTGGATGCTGGCGGTTTACATCGTGGCGATGATCGCCATCTGCTGGCACTTTTCCTATGGCCTCTGGCTCTTCGCAGCCAAGTGGGGCATTACTCCCGGCGCAACGGCCCGCAAACGCTTCGGCTTCGTCTGCGCCGCCTTGGGGCTGGGGCTGGCGATTCTCGGTCTGGCCAGCATCTGGGCCTTCGTGGGGAAGCCGCTTGCTCTCTGACAGCTTGAATTTGTACCAACGATGGGGTGCCCCAGGTCCCGATTTTAAGACCTGGGAAAGCACGAATTTATGCTGTCAGAGACATTGCTACTAGCTTTAGCTCTTAGCTTTTTCCAGACAGCGATTGGCCGCATTTCGCAGCTAAGAGCTGACAGTTGACAGTTGACAGCTAGAAGCCAGTATCGCGACAGCGCAAATTAGTAAATGCTTCGGACAAGCGCGGGCGTGGACGCCCGCACGACAGCCGGCCTGGAGGCTGGCGCTACATTGAAAGGGAACACATGGCAGCACCCAGAATCATCGTGGTAGGTGGAGGGTTGGCCGGACTCGCCGCGGTCATCAAGATCGCCGAAGCTGGCGGCTCGGTTGACCTGTTTTCTATCGTCCCGGTCAAGCGTTCGCACTCGGTCTGCGCGCAGGGCGGCATCAACGCCGCCAAAAATCTCAAGGGTGAGGGCGACACCACCTGGAAGCACTTCGACGACACCATCTACGGCGGCGATTTCCTGGCCAATCAGACGCCGGTCAAGGCGATGTGCGAGGCCGCTCCGGCCATCATCGACCTGCTGGACCGCATGGGTGTGCCCTTCAACCGCACTCCCGAGGGGCTGCTCGATTTTCGCCGCTTCGGCGGCACGCTCTACAACCGCACAGCCTTTGCCGGGGCCACCACCGGGCAGCAGTTGCTCTATGCCCTGGACGAGCAGGTGCGCCGCTTCGAATCCGAGGGCAAGGTCAAAAAGTACGAGGGCTGGGAGTTCCTTTCCGCAGTGCTCGACTCCAAGGGCGTGACGCGCGGCATCACCGCCCTCGACCTGCGCACCATGGAGCTCCGCTCTTTTGCGTCTGACGCGGTGATTCTGGCCACCGGCGGTATCGGGGCCATCTTCGGCAAGAGCACCAACTCAGTGGTCTGCACCGGCTCAGCGCAATCGGCCGTCTTCCAGCAGGGCGCATCTTACGCCAACGGCGAACTCATCCAGGTTCACCCCACCACCATTCCCGGCGAGGACAAACTGCGCCTGATGTCGGAGTCGGCGCGCGGCGAGGGCGGCCGCGTCTGGGTTCCGCGCACTCCCGGCGACAAGAGGCCCGTCAAACAAATCCCCGAAGCCGAGCGCTTTTACTTCCTCGAGGAGTGGTACCCAAAGTACGGCAACCTGGTGCCGCGCGACATCGCCACCCGCGCCATTCACAAGGTGGTTTACGAGGAGGGCCTCGGCATCGACGGCCAGCCGATGGTCTACCTCGACCTGACCCACATCGACCGCGCCACGCTGGACCGGAAGCTCGAGGGCATTCTCGACATTTACCAGAAGTTTGTCGGCGACGACCCGCGCGACGTTCCCATGAAGATCTTCCCTGGAATGCACTACACGATGGGCGGCCTGTGGGTGGACTTCAATCAAATGACGAACATTCCCGGCCTCTACGCCGCCGGCGAATGCGAGTACCAGTACCACGGCGCCAACCGCCTGGGCGCCAACTCGCTGCTCAGTTGCATCTTCGGCGGATTTCTGGCCGGGCCGAATGCGCTCGCGTACGCCCGGAACCTGCCCGCGGCCGAGGGCGACGGCGGCCAAGCGGCGGAGGTCGCCCGCCAGGCCGCGATCAATCAAAAGCTGCTCACCAGCGAGGGCACGGAAAATCCCTTCAAGCTGTGGCGTGAGCTGGGCCAGACGATGACCGAGAGCGCCACCGTGATCCTCTACAACAAGAAACTGCGGCAGGCCGACGAGAAGATTGTCGAGCTGATGGAGCGCTACAAAAACGTCAACCTGAGCGACAAAAGCCAGTGGGCCAACACCAGCTTCGCCTTTGCCCGCCAGTTGAAGAATATGCTCGAGCTGGCCCGCGTAATCGTCCAGGGAGCCATTCTGCGCGATGAGTCGCGTGGCGCGCACTACAAGCCCGATTTCCCCGAGCGCAACGACGAGCGCTTCCTGAAGACCACCAAGGCCAGCTTCACCGGAGCCGCCGAAGGTCCGCGCTTCGAGTACGAAGAGGTGGACACGCAGTTCATCAATCCGCGCCCGCGCAGCTACGGCGCGGCCCACTGAGCAAACGGCACTGGCGTACGGCGAAGTTTTGAAGGGGCGGGGCTTTAGCCCCGCCGTTAGAGCAGCAGAATGATTGGGGCTTTAGCCCCCTGAGGGAAAGTCCTCCGATCCGCGTGGAACTTTTCCTTACGAAAGGGATTATGGCAACCAAGACTGTGAAATTTGAAATCAAGCGCCAGGCCAGCCCCGACGCTCCCGCCGTCTGGGAGAGCTTTGAACTCGCCTGGCGCGCGGGCATGAACGTCACCTCCGCG
>Ga0224559_1001817_pt1 | contig 11364 bp, 7 predicted proteins | sample 714S33034metaG_FD_180676 | JGI IMG/M metagenome (GOLD analysis project Ga0224559, IMG submission 180676) | Peat soil microbial communities from Stordalen Mire, Sweden - 717 S3 30-34 | ecosystem: Environmental > Terrestrial > Soil > Wetlands > Peat | place: Sweden: Norrbotten County, Stordalen... | reverse complement strand
GGCCAGGAACCAGAGAGAGAGTAGTTCAAAAAGCGCGCCCATCAGCGTGGGATGGATGAGGCTGTAAGTGAGGGGCTGCCAGAGAGCGCCGTGGAGAAAGAGGCTGGGAGTGAATTGGAAGGAGCCTGCAAGCTGATCGGCGGAGACCGGGGCGGCCACCTGCGCCAGCGCCAGGGCAAAGTAGGCGGCGAGGTTCCAGAGAATCAGGCGGCGGGTTGCGCCGCGGAACTCGGGGAAGGCAAACGGAGTGGAGCCAAGCCTGGGCATGGTGATCACTTTCAGGGTAAACCGTAGAGCGGGCGAATGTCGCGGGGTGGGAGAGCCGATTGACTCCCCCAGAATTCCGTTTGGGCACGTTCCGGGGTTACCCCGGATGGTAGAGCCTCAATTCATAGCGTATTCTTCCTCATGGGAGCTCTTGTGGCGACTTGCGCCGGGGCCTCTTGACCGGAGGACGGTTTTTGCCCAAGAATAGCGGCAGTCACACCGGGAAGTACTGTCATCTTGCAATATGAGATTCATTGAGGAGAGAGGAGGCTGTCATGCCAAGCTGTACAGAATGCGAGAATAGTCTTGATGTCGAATTGGACGAAGTAGAAGAAGGCGACGTGATCGCCTGCGAAGAATGTGGAACGGAGTATGAGGTGGTCGGCGTTGAACCGCTGGAACTGTTGCGGATAGGCGATGACTTGGACGAGGTTGACGAGGATCCGCTCGACGAAGATGAGGAGGAAGAGTGAAGTTTAACCGCGCTAGTTTGGCGGCCGGGGCAGTTTTTGCCGCCTTGGCAGCCGGGATGTTTCCCACGGGGTCAGGGAGTGGCCTGAACGGATTTGGTTTGGGGCCAATTACAGCCGAAGCGCAGAATATTGGCCAGCGTGTGGTCATCGGCGCCGTGGTGGATGGCAACTCCGCCTCGGTGGTCGGCGCCACTGTCTTTTTAAGAGACCTGAAGTCCAAGGCCATTCGCAGTTACTCGACCACCGAGAAGGGCCGCTTCCGGTTTACCGGGGTGAATATGGCCGAGGACCATGAGCTCTGGGCGGAAAAGGATGGCCGGAAGTCCGCCGTCAAGACAATCAGCTCCTGGGACGCACGCAAGGAGTTCGAGATAGAGCTGAAACTGAAGTAGTTGAAGGGCCACGAGATTCGTGAGACGTCGTGGCCGCCTTACCCCTCCAGCTTTTTCGTCACCAGTTCATTCAGCAGCGCCGGATTGGCCTGGCCTTTCGAGGCCTTCATCACCTGGCCCACAAAGAAGCCCGCAAGGGTCTTCTTGCCGCCGCGGTACTGCTCCACCTGCTTGGGATTGTCACGAATAACCTGGTCGATCATCGCTTCAAGGTTTGAGGCGTCGGTGATTTGCTGGGGCTTTTCGCGTTCGTAGACGGCGGCGAAGTCCTCTCCCTTTTCAAAACACACATCGAAGAGCTGCTTGAGCTGCCTGGAGCTGATCTTGCCCTCGTCGAGCAAATCGGCGGCCAAAACGATGCCGGCCATTGAGACGGGCGACTGTTCCTGCTCCAGGCCCAGCGCCTTCAGCCGTCCGCCGACCTCGCTGAGCAGCACATTGGCCACGCGGCGGGGATTACGGGCAGATTTGGCGGCGGCCTCAAAGCGGTCGGCGAACTCGCGGGTTGCGGTCAGCGTGAAAGCGTCTTGCGTGGCCAATTCATACTCGGCGATCATGCGGGCGCGGCGAGCTTCGGGCAGTTCCGGCAGTTCCGCTCTTCTTTGTTCCAGAAATTCCTGCGTCAGGATCAGCGGCGGCAGGTCCGGTTCGGGGAAGTAGCGGTAGTCGTGGGCCTGTTCCTTCGATCTCATCGAATAAGTGCGGCCATCGGCGGCATTCCACAATCGACTCTCCTGCATCACGCGGCCGCCGGACTCGATGACCTCGATCTGGCGCTCAATCTCGTATTCCAGCGCCGCGCGGACAAAGCGGAAGCTGTTGACGTTTTTGACCTCGGCTTTCGTGCCAAATTGCGGCGCGCCCTTCAGGCGGACGCTGACGTTGGCGTCACAGCGCAGCGAGCCTTCCTCCATGTTGCAGTCGGATACGCCGCAGTAGAGCAGGATTTCCTTGAGGCGGGTGAGGTACTCGAAGGCCTCGTCCGGCGTGCGCATGTCGGGCTCGGAGACGATTTCAGCCAGTGGCGTGCCGCATCGGTTCAGGTCGAGGTAGGTGTGCGTGGCGGAGTCGGCAAAGCCCTCGTGTAGGCTTTTGCCGGCGTCTTCTTCCATGTGCAGGCGCGTGATGCCGAGGCGCTTCCACCCCGGCGACAAGGACCCGTCGCCGGGGACCCCGGTTTTTACCCTGCCATCTGCGGCAGGCACATCGATCCAGCCGTGCTCGGCGAGGGGCTTGTCGTATTGGGAGATCTGGTAGCCCTTGGGCAGGTCGGGATAGAAGTAGTTCTTGCGGGCGAAGATAGAGCGCTCGCGAACCTGGCAGTTCAACGCGATGGAGGCCAGCGCGGCAAATTCGACCGCCTTGGCGTTGAGCGCCGGCAAGGCTCCCGGTAGCCCCAGGCAAACCGGGCAAATGTTGGTGTTGGGCTCCGAGCCGAAGTGATTCCGGCAGCCACAGAAGGCCTTGGTTGCGGTGAGCAACTGCACGTGGACTTCGAGACCGATGACGGGCTCGTACTTGGCCAGGACTTCAGGAGAGAGCGCGGCGGCAGGCATATGTGAATTTTAGCGTGGCGGAGGCGCTGGGAAGCCATCTTGCCCGAACGAACTCCGCCTGAGTGGTCTGTTTTGTACGGCCAAACAACATGGCTCCACGTCTAATGAAGCAGTGGCTATCCGTATTAGACTGTGGGCAGCGACCGCACCTCGAAAGGGGAACACTTATGAAAAACTGGAATATGCCAATTTGGATGGCCGCCGGAATGCTGTTGATGGCGTTGCCGGCGTTTTCGCAGAGTGAGAAGACTTCGGGCCAGGGACGGGCCGTGGTGACGATTCTCCCCAAGCAGAATGGCGAAATGCCAGTGAGCTTCTCCCAGCAGAACCTGAGCATCAAGGTGAATGGGAAACCGGCTACGATTACCAGTTTGACGCCCTTGCGCGGGCCGGACTCGAAGCTGGAACTGGTTCTGCTGATTGACAGTTCAGCCCGCAACAGCCTCGGCTCCCAATTCAGCGACATTGAGCATTTTATCAACAGCCTTCCGCCGAACGTGAGGGCCGGCATCGCGTACATGATGAACGGACGGGCGTTTTTTACCCTTCCTTTGTCGGCGGATCACGCCCAGGTGCTGAACCAACTTCACTTGCCCGGCGGTTCGCCCGGCTCAAGCGCCAGCCCGTATTTTTGCCTCTCTGACCTGGCGAAGAACTGGCCTTCGATGGAGCATGGTGCGCGGCGCGTGGTGGTGATGGTGACCGACGGCGTGGATAACTATGAGCGGCGTTTCGATCCCGAGGATCCGTATGTCCAGGCTGCAAGCGACGACTCAGTCCGCGCGGGGTTGATGGTCTACTCGATCTACTGGCTCAATCAAGGGCTCGCCGACCGCTCCATGTACGCGAATAATGCCGGACAGAGCCTCTTGAATCTAGTGACCGACGCCACGGGTGGCGAGAACTTATGGAGAGGAATTGGCAATCCGGTCTCGTTTCAACCGTATTTAGACGAGCTTACCCGCCGTTTGGAAAATCAGTACGAACTTGGGTTTACCGCTCACCTGGACGGCAAGCCCGGCATCGAGACAATGAAGCTGAAGACCAGTGGGCCTGGAATTGAAGTGACAGCACCGGCAAAGGTGTTTGTCGACCGGGCGGAATAGTACCACAGTCGTAGATGGAAGGTAACGGAGGGAGCAGGGGTCTTCAGGCCCCTGAGAAAGAGCAAGTATGAAGGGCCTTCAGGCCCGGGCCGTTGCTTTTTTTCGAAACTCATTCAACTACAACTGTAGTATTAGGCGAGATTCTAGTTGCATGGCCGCAACATTTTCCCAGTGAAAATCACATTTCGGTATTGTCTTCTTTTGAGACACGAATGTGGACCCATCCACAATCTCCATGACTGTTAAACTGGGAGTACATGATTCTCCCGTTTGTCCGCGAAGTCTTTGCGGAGCTGGAGCACTCTTCGGGATTTGAGCGCGTACGCAGGCATCTGAGCCTGGGTGCGGGGCGGAGGCGTGTCTCCGGATTGACTGCAACGGCGCGCGCGGTATATCTGCCGCTGATGGCGAGGGCTGCGCGCCAGCCGGTGATTGTGGTGGTGGCCGACAACAAGGCAGCCGAAGCGCTGGAGCCGATGGTGCGCGCGGGCTCGGAATTGACCGGCGCGGTGGACCCGGCTACGGTGGTGCGTCTTCCGGCTCACGATGTGCTTCCCTTCGAAAATCTATCTCCCCATCCTGATGTGCAGGAACAACGCGCGGCGGCGTTGTGGAAGCTGGCCACCGGAGCGGTGTCGATTCTGATTGCTCCGGTGGAGTCGGCGGCGCTGAAGCTCTTTGACCGCGACTACTATGCGGGGCTTGCAATAACGCTCAGGCGCGGCGAAGAGGTGGACGTGGAGGTGCTGACTGCGCACCTGGCAAGCGTGGGTTACACGCAGATGGACCTGGTGGAGATGCCGGGACAGTTCACGCGGCGAGGCGGAATCCTGGACGTGTATTCGCCGGAGGCGGATCGGCCGGTGCGCATCGAATTCTTCGGCGACGAGATTGAGACGATACGAAAATTCGATCCCGAAACGCAGCGCTCGCAATCGGGTCTGGACGAAGCGCAGTTTCTGCCGCTCACCGAAACGCCGGTGACCGAGCATCTGCTGGCCGCGGTGCATGGACGGCTGAACCGCCAGCGCGTGGAGCTGGAAGGAGCCGACACTGATGAAAATCAGGAGATGGCGGCCGAGCTGGCTTCTGCCGGCGGAGTAACTGTCTTTCCGGGTTGGGAGTTTTTCTCTTCTGTTGCCGGAGCGGATAAGTCGCTGCTGACACTGCTGCCTAAGTGTGCATTGTTCATCGAAGAGCCGTCGATGGTGCGCAACCAGATTGATCGCTGGTGGAACAAGGTCGAGCAGCGGCATGAACGCTCGGCGATGGGTTCGCTGATACGGCCCGAGGATATTTATCTGCGGCCCGAGGTGTTGCAAGCGCAGTTAGATGCGCACATGGGTCTCGACCTGGATCAACTGGGCGTGGTGGATGTGCTGGACGATGACAACACGCTGGGCGAGATTGAACTGAACACGCGGCCAACACTCAGGTTTCATGGGTCGATTCCGGCGCTGACCGAGCAGTTGCGGAATCTGATGACCACCGAGACGCGGATTGTGCTCGCCGCGCCGCACCAGGGCGATGTGGAGCGGCTGGCCACGGTGCTGCGCGAGTACCAGATTCCTTACAGATTGGGCAGCCGCAACCCGCGTCCCGGCGAGACGGTGCTGGATGAGAGCAGCTACCTGGCCGGCGATTTGCGCGTGCCGGTGATTGCGCGCACGCCGATTGCCTCGGGAGTGAGTTTTCTCGATTCGAACCTCATACTCTTTGGCGCCAACGATCTCTCTGACGATGCGGATGTGGCGGCGCGGCCGGAACCGAGGCGCTCCAAGACCGCGGCGTTTGTCTCCGATTTTCGCGACCTTACGATCAGCGATTATGTGGTTCACGTGGAGCACGGCATTGCGCAATATCAGGGACTCAAGGAAATTGTGCAGGATGGGCTCTCGGTTGAGTTCATGATTCTGGAGTTTGCCGAGCAGGCCAAGTTATATGTGCCGCTAACTCGCCTGGATCTGATTCAAAAGTACCGCTCGACAGACGCTGGACCTGCGCCCACGCTGAACAGGCTTGGCACGCAGCAATGGACCAAGACCAAGGCGCGTGTGCGCAAGGCCATGCAGGAGATGACCGGCGAGTTATTGAAGTTATACGCCGAGCGAACCACCGCGCAGGGCACGGCTTTCTCCAAAGACAACGAATTTCAACGAGAGTTTGAAGACTCGTTCGATTACTCCGAGACCGACGACCAGGTTTCTGCAATCCGGGCCATCAAGTACGACATGGAATCGACCACGCCGATGGATAGGCTGCTGTGCGGCGACGTGGGCTATGGCAAGACGGAAGTGGCCATGCGTGCGGCTTTCAAGGCGGTGCAGGACGGCAAGCAGGTGGCGGTGCTGACGCCGACGACGATTCTTTGCTTTCAGCATTACGAGACATTCAAGAAGAGATTTGCGCAGTTTCCCATCAATGTGGAGATGATTTCGCGTTTCCGGACGCAGAAGGAACAGAAGGCAATCGTTGAGAAGGTGGAGGCAGGCAAGGTGGATATTCTCATCGGCACGCACCGGCTGCTCTCCAAAGACATAAAATTTCAGGACCTGGGGCTGCTGGTAGTGGATGAGGAGCAGCGCTTCGGGGTGCGCCACAAGGAGCGGCTGAAGCAGATGCGCAAGGAAATTGATGTGCTGGCAATGAGCGCCACGCCGATTCCGCGCACGCTGCATATGTCGCTGGTGGGCCTGCGCGATATGAGCGTGATCGAGACGCCGCCCAAGGATCGCATGGCCATTCAAACCGTGGTGGCCAAGTTCGACGAGAAAATTGTGCGCTCGGCGGTTGAGGTGGAACTGGAGCGCGGCGGCCAGGTGTATTTTGTGCATAACCGCGTGGAATCCATCTATGAAATTGCAGCGCGTATTCAGGAACTGGTGCCCACGGCGCGCGTGGCAGTAGGTCACGGGCAGATGAGCGAGACGGAGCTGGAGCGCGTGATGCTGGCCTTTATGCGGCATGAATACGATGTGCTGGTGGCGACGACGATTATCGAAAACGGGCTGGACATTCCGCTGGCGAACACGATGTTGATTAATCGCGCGGACCGGCACGGGCTGAGCGAGTTATACCAATTGCGCGGCCGGGTCGGCCGCTCGAATCGCCGCGCCTACGCGTACTTGCTGATTCCGCCCGAGCAGGAGTTGACCGAGATTGCGCGCAGGCGGCTGGCTGCGTTGAAGGAGTTCAGCGATCTGGGCGCGGGATTCAAAATTGCCGCGCTGGATTTGGAATTGCGCGGCGCCGGCAACATGCTCGGCGGAGAGCAAAGCGGGCACATTGAAGCTGTGGGCTTTGAGTTATACACCTCAATGCTCGAGGCCGCGGTGAAGGAGATGAAGGGCGAGAGCAGCGATGAACGGCCAGCCACGCAGTTGAATTTGGGCATTGCGCTGCGCATCGACGAGAGTTATGTGCCGGAAGAAAACCAGAGACTGCGGCTCTACAAAAAGATTGCCGGCGCAAAAAGCGAGGCGGCGGTTGCCGAGGTGCGCGCAGAACTGGAAGACCGCTATGGCGCGCCGCCCGATGCAACGGTGTATCTGCTGGAAGCTTCACTGATTAGAATTGAATGTGAGCGAATAGGCATTGCGCAGGTAGATCGTAAGCGCACAGAGCTGCAGATTCGCTTTACTGAAAATGCTGCCATCGAACCGCAGTCGTTAATGCGGTTAGTGGCGCGTAATGCCAAGCGTGGCGCGAAGTTCACGCCGCAGGGACTGTTGAAATATCCTTTGGCTGCCGTGCGCAGCGACGAAGTGCTGCTGGAAATTCGTGAATTACTTGCCAACCTGGCGCCAGAGCCGGTGAGCGCTTAAGAGAGCCAGGAACTTGTTGAAAAACTCTGGTTTTGTGTCAGGGCACGACTTTAGTCGTGCCGAAAAGCGCCAACAATAACAAGGGGTTTTAACCCCTGAGGGATTGCAAATAAGACATTGCGGACATTGATGAAACACACTGTAGGGGAAAAGCTCGATTACGAGGGAAATATGAAGAGAGTTGTTGCGCAGTTTGCGATTGGAGTTTGTATGGCTTCAGCGATTACCGCTCATGCCGCGCATGAGAACTGGAAGCAGAAGTTCGAGAAAGTGTCGGACGAGTACTTTGACACGGTTTACTTTCACTATTCTCCGGCGAGCGGGACGCAGGTTGGCTATCACCAGTACGACGCGCAGTTGGAAAATTACTCGCGCAGGAATATCGACGCGGAGATTGCCGCGCTCAAGAGTTTTGAGAAGCGCATCGAGGCGATTCATCCCGATGCTGCCGCGGCAGACTTGGTTCCACGAAGCGACCGCGAGATGGTGCTTGCGAACATTCGCTCAGAGTTGCTGACGCTGGAAACGATTCGCTCGTGGGAAAAGAATCCGGATGAGTATTCTGGCACTTGCGCGAATGGAGCGTTTACACTGATGGAGCGCAAATTCGCCTCCCCGGATGATCGGCTGCGCTCGCTCGTGGCGCGCGAAAAGCAGATGCCTGCGCTGCTGGCCGATGCGCGCGTGAACCTCAAGAATCCGCCGCACGTTTTTACGGAGATTGCCATCGAGCAGTTGCCGGGCATTGTGAGTTTCTTTGAGCATGATGTGCCGCTGGCCTTTGCCGATGCTCAGGACCCGGCTTTGAAGGCCGAGTTTGCGCACGCCAATGCCGCCGTCATCGCGGCGCTAAATGATTATCTGGGCTGGCTGAAGACGGACCTGCTTGCCAGGTCGAATGGAGATTACCGCATTGGCGCGGAGACCTTCTCGAAGAAACTCCACTATGACGAGATGGTCGATCTTCCGCTGGACAAGTTGCAGGAGATTGGCTGGGCTGACCTGCGCAAAAACCAGGCGCACTTCAACGAAGTTGCAAAAGAGTTGGAGCCCGGCAAGGATCCGCGCGCCGTACTCGATGAACTGGGCGCGATGCATCCCGCGCCCGATCAGTTGCTGAGCAGCTTCCGCGCTACCTTCGATGGGCTTATCAGCTTCATTCGCACGCATCACATTGTGACGATTCCTTCAGATGTGCGGCCGATTCTGGAAGAGACGCCGCCGTTCATGCGCGCAACCACAGCCGCCAGCATGGACACGCCGGGACCGTTTGAAACGCACGCTACCGAGGCTTACTTTAACGTGACGCTGCCTGATCCTGCGATGACGCCCGCGCAGGTTGAAGGGTACATGCATACGTTCAATAGAGGCACGGTGATTTCAACGGCGATACACGAGGCGTATCCGGGGCATTATGTTCAATTCCTATGGCTGCCGCAAGCGCCGAGCCGGGTGCGCAAGCTGCTGGGCGCAACCACAAACGTTGAAGGCTGGGCACACTACACCGAGCAGATGATGCTGGATGAAGGCTATGGTCAGCCAGGGGTGGGAGCAAAGGACGAGCGAGAGTCGAAGTTTCTCCGCCTGGGCCAACTGCAGGATGCGCTGCTGAGAAATGCGCGCTTCATCGTATGCATTCAGATGCACACCGGCAAGATGAGCTTTGACGAGGCTGTCGAGTTTTTCCAGAAGGAAGGCTATCAATCCAAAGAGTCGGCGATCGTGGAGACCAAGCGCGGAACCGGGGACCCGACTTATCTTTATTACACGCTGGGCAAGCTGGAAATCATGAAGCTGTGCGAGGATTTGCGGAAGAAACAGGGCGCGGCGTTTTCCCTGGAGGAGTTCCACAATAACTTCCTCCGGCAGGGATTTCCGCCCATCAAGATTGTGCGGGAAGTGCTGCTGGGAGATGATTCGCCGGCGTTGTGAATCTTGATTTCCAGGTCTCAGAATCGAGACCTGGAAATCCCGCTCGATCTACAGACTCGCTTTTTACGCCTTCCACTTGATATTACAGCCGATGGAGGGACGCTGATCCGTGGGCACTGGCTTGCCGGCGAGCACTAAATCAACTGCGGCACGCAGGTCATTCCCTGTGACTGCGATGCCGTTGCCAGGGTGGCTCGAATCGAACTGGCCGCGATAGACCAGGCGGCGATCGCTGTCGAAGAGAAAGAAGTCCGGCGTGCAGGCGGCTTTGTAGGCATGAGCCACTGTCTGCGACTCGTCGTAGAGATAGGGAAAGACGAAGCCGAAGGTTCCAGCTTGCTGTTTCATCCCGGCGGGGCTGTCGGCGGGGTGAGTGGTCACATCGTTGCTGCAGATGGCGGCGATGCTCAGCGGCTTTCCTTTGTAGTCTTTGCCTAGGGCCGCCATACCCTGCTCGATGTGCTTCACGTAGGGACAGTGAGTGCAGATGAACATGACCAGCAGGGCCTTGCTGTCGCGGAAATCGTCACGGCGGACGCACTTGCCTGTGACTACGTCATTGAGAGCGAAGTCAGGGGCGATGGTGCCGAGTTCGAGCATGGTGGATTCGGTAAGTGCCATGGGAAACTCCTTTTTAATAAGTCAGCAAGTTATTTTGGTCCATCGTTTTCCACTCTAGCGAAAAAACAAAGACGCGGCGAGGGTGGGGCAACCCTGCTAACTCCACCCCAACTAACTCCGCTAACTCCGCTTTTTCCTCAAAACAGCGGTGCCTGTCGGCCGGGCATCGCAAGGCCGAAGTGTTCATACGCCAGGCGCGTGGCGACGCGGCCGCGCGGCGTACGATCGAGGAATCCGATCTGGATGAGGAACGGCTCGTAGACTTCTTCAAGGGCGTCCTGCTCCTCGGCCAGGGTTGCGGCCAGCGTGCTCAGGCCGACCGGGCCGCCGTCGTATTTTTCGATGATGGCCAGCAGCAGCCGGCGGTCAATCTCGTCAAAGCCGTGGGCATCCACTTCAAGCATGGTAAGGGCGGCGTTGGCAGTGGGGCGGTCGATCTCGCCATTTCCGCGAACCTGGGCATAATCGCGCACGCGGCGCAACAGGCGATTGGCGATGCGCGGCGTGCCGCGCGAGCGCAGGGCGATTTCGGCCGCGCCGTCTTCGTCGATGGGGATTTGCATGACCTCGGCGGAGCGGCAGACAATCACGCGCAGTTCCTCTTCGGTATAAAACTCCAGGCGCAGCAGAATGCCGAAGCGCGACCTCAAGGGTGACGAGAGCAGGCCGGGGCGCGTGGTGGCGCCGATGAAGGTGAAGGGCCGTATCTCCATCACGTGGGTGCGCGCCGCCGGACCCTGGCCGATGATGATGTCGAGTTTGTAGTCTTCGAGCGCGGTGTAGAGCTTTTCCTCAAGCACCGGCTGCATGCGGTGGATTTCGTCGAGGAAGAGAACCTGGCGCTCGCGCAGGTTGGTGAGGATGGCGGTCAGGTCGCCCTGGATCTGCAAGGCTGGGCCGGAGGTTTGCTGGAAGCCCACATCGAGTTCGTTGGCGATGATGGTGGCCAGGGTGGTTTTGCCCAGGCCTGGCGGCCCAAACAGAAGCACGTGATCGAGCGCCTCGCCGCGGGATTTGGCGGCCTGGAGCGCGATGGCCAACTGCTCCTTGGCCTTCGACTGGCCGATGAATTCGCCCAGCCAGCGGGGGCGCAGTTTCAATTCAAATCCCTGCTCCTCGTCGGAGCGCGAGGCGCTCACCAGCCGTTCCGGAGTGTTGTCGCGTGCAATAGCCATGCTGGGAGCAGTGTAGAC
>Ga0224559_1001815_pt1 | contig 11369 bp, 10 predicted proteins | sample 714S33034metaG_FD_180676 | JGI IMG/M metagenome (GOLD analysis project Ga0224559, IMG submission 180676) | Peat soil microbial communities from Stordalen Mire, Sweden - 717 S3 30-34 | ecosystem: Environmental > Terrestrial > Soil > Wetlands > Peat | place: Sweden: Norrbotten County, Stordalen... | reverse complement strand
TACCTCTCTTCCGTTGGCGGGCGCCAGTTGCTCCAGTTCGCGAATCGCTTCGAGCAGAGAGGGATCGGGAGAGAATGGAGATTGCCCGGCTTGTCCGGTTTGTCCGGCGGCGTGCGTTGCCGCCGCCCGGTGCGTGAGCGCGATCTCGACACCCGACCAGGCGATGCTGAGCGTGCCCAGCACCATCAACGCGGCGATCCAGAAGATCGCCGCGAAACCCAGATCCGCCGCGATGGAGCGAACGCGGAAAGAGAAAGAGCCGAGCAGCGAGCGCAGTGGAAGTTTATTGAGGCGCAGTCCAAAGATGACCCACGCGAGCATGAGCGCTTCCGTTGCAGCCGTGAATCCGTAGGTTGCGAGCCGGTCGATGGGACCGTGCTCGGCCGAGAAGCGATGGGCGCTGTGAATGGAAAGCGCGATGATGCCCGCGACCAGCACGACAGTGTGCCAGACGGGGGCAATGGCTGGAGGAGAGGAATGGGCGGGCGGTTGCGTTGTTAGGGTTAGATCAAGCTTATTAGGGTCCACGAGTCCTCTTGGAAGGTTGATAGACGAGAGCGGTTCAAACGACAAACAAGGTCCGCGAGGAACCAAACAGGCATTAGGGTCAGTTCTTGCAACTAGCGGCTGCGCGCTCCTTAACCCATTGTGCAAGTGTCCCGGCATCGCGCCGCTGGATCAGGTCGTCAAAATAGGGCTGACGGTCCTTGGGATTGGACTTTAGCAGAATCTCGTACACTCGCAGCACACCTTCAACGCCGGCTTGGTATTCCGCCAGATGATCTGCCTGCACATCGGGATGCTGCAATGCGAACTCAACCTGCGAGAAAAACATCGTGGTAAACAGCGCCTGACTATCTTTTTTGTTGCCCTTGGGAAAGTCGAGGATGGTGCAGAGGCTTACGTGTACATTGGGCACCTCAATGATCCACTTCGTTACCCAACTGATTTCCGACTTCAAAGCTGGGTTCAGTGGATCAGCCATGAAGTGCTGAATATATTCAAGAGCCTGTTTGCGTTCCTCGGGGGTAGAGGGTCCGCGATCAGCAGCGATGGCGGCAAGGGGGGCGACGAGAAGCGAACAGCCCAAGAGAGCAGCGGATAGATTACGTAAAAACATGGCTGGAATCCTCGCCTGCAAAGATAGCAGATAAAACTCGATTTATGAAAAGCAAGGAAGATGGCAAAATTATCGATAGAACTATATTGGAGGGAATGAAACGGAGGGTTTGGTGGAGCTGAGCGGGATCGAACCGCTGGCCTCCTCGTTGCGAACGAGGCGCTCTCCCAGCTGAGCTACAGCCCCACGACATTTCTATCTTATCAGCGAACAGCCAAACGGGGGAAGAGCGTTCCCCTGACACTCTGAATAGGCCTCGATGATTGAGGTATATAGTATCCCACCCATTCCGCAAAAAGCGCGAAATGGATGGGCACCCGCTCCGTATCGGCGTCAGCGCACGTACGTGTAGATACCGCAGAGATCGGTAGATTTTTGCAGAGCTTCAAAACTCATAAGAGGGGCCTCGTCTCCAGAGAAGAAGGCGACCTTCAGCGTGCGATTGGCGACATAAACCGCTATCCATTGGGTGTCTTGCGAGCCGCAGAGCGTGTTGTTCTTGATGAAATGGCGGGAGGCCGGGATGTTGACACGATAGAGCTGGCCATTGCCGGCGGTGTCCACGGCTTCGTCGAAGGCGGCGCTGACCTCGCTTGGCTTGAGCAGACGGACAGGCGAGATCAGAAAGGATGTAAAGTTGATGGTGATTTTGGAACCGGAGAAGGAGATGTCGCCGGTGATGCTCTGAGCCGTGCGGCTGGCGGCTCTCCAGTAGCCTTTTTCCGGCTGCTGCGCGAAGGTGGTTGCAGCGCAGGCTATTGCGGGAAACAAAAGAAAGAAAATTAATCTAACACGCATTGCAAACCCCAAAAGCTGACTGAACTAAGTTCGTGGTATCCCACCCTTTCGCAAAAAACGCGAAAGGATGGGGCCCCCAGCGGTATCGACCCAACCGCAGACAGTCAAAAATTCTACAGTTGGTTCATGTTGGCGAGGAACTCGGCGTTGTTGCGGACCTTTTCCAGGCGGCTGATCAACAACTCCATGGCTTCGACCGGCGACAGCGGGTTGAGCACCTTGCGCAGAATCCAAATGCGCGAGAGGTCTTCCTTGGGAATGAGCAACTCTTCCTTGCGGGTTCCGGAACGCTGAATGTCGATGGCCGGGAAGACACGCTTGTCCACCAGTTTGCGGTCCAGAATGATTTCCATGTTGCCGGTGCCCTTGAATTCCTCGAAGATGACTTCATCCATGCGCGAACCGGTATCGATGAGCGCGGTGGAGATGATGGTCAGCGAACCGCCTTCTTCGATGTTTCTGGCCGCGCCGAAAAAACGCTTGGGACGCTGCAGGGCGTTGGAGTCCACGCCGCCGGAGAGGACCTTGCCCGAAGGGGGCACGATGGTGTTGTAAGCGCGGGCGAGACGCGTAATGGAATCGAGCAAAATCACAACGTCGCGCTTGTGCTCCACCAGGCGCTTGGCCTTCTCGATGACCATCTCGGCTACCTGCACGTGACGGGCTGCCGGCTCATCAAAGGTGGAGCTGATGACTTCTCCCTTCACCGAGCGCTGCATGTCGGTGACTTCTTCGGGGCGCTCATCGATAAGGAGAACGATCAGCACTACGTCGGGGTGGTTGGTAGAGATGGAGTTAGCCAATGCCTGCAAGAGCATGGTTTTGCCGGTGCGGGGCGGGGCGACGATAAGGCCGCGCTGGCCCTTGCCCACCGGAGTCAGCAGATCCATCACGCGGCCGCTGATGGCCTCGCGCACCGTCTCCAGCTTAATGCGTTCCTGGGGATAGAGCGGGGTGAGGTTGTCGAAGAGAATCTTGTTACGCGTCTCCTCGGGCGACTCGAAGTTGATGGCCTCGATCTTGACCAGGGCAAAATACTTTTCGCCCTCGTGCGGCGGACGGACATTGCCGCTGATGGAGTCGCCGGTCTTGAGGTCGAACTTGCGAATCTGCGAGGGAGAGACGTAGATGTCGTCGGGGCCGGGCAGATAGTTGTAGTCGGGCGAGCGCAAAAAGCCATAGCCGTCGGGCAAAATTTCAAGTACGCCTTCGGCAAAGATGTGGCCTTCTTTTTCGCTTTGCGCCTGGAGAATTTTGAAGATCAGATCCTGTTTGCGAAGGCCGCTGGTGCCTGGAATCTCCAGGGTGCGTGCAATGCGGGTCAGTTCAGTGATGTTTTTTTCTTTGAGTTCGGCAATGGTCATGATCACCTGCAATAAGGAAGGATGTGAGTGGAAGGAACGGGAAGAGGGAAGTGCTCCAGGGATAGAACCGGCGGGGGCTCAGGGCTGGCGGCCGGAGTGCGCCGCATGAAAGGATCTCCAGAAATCGAGCGGAACATCTAAGCTATCAAGAGCCATTGCCCTTGACAGTGAATCGCCATGAACCACTGCCTGACTTAACTATACCAATCGGGAGGCGGAATCAAGCGGCGCGACGGGTTTCCTCCGGCTCGGCCACGGACGAGTGGCTGGGCGCAAGAGAACCGGGATTAGCGGTTTGAAAGCGGCCCAGAACTTCATTGGTGGTGTCCTGCAGCCGTGTATTCGGCTTGTGCAGCTTACGAGTTGCTTTGCTTGCCAGTTGACACAACTGGTAGCGATTGGAGACATGAGAGAGAGCTCCAAAAACTAAATCAGAACGCATTGAGAAATTCTCCTTTGAAAAATTGGCTCCGAGGGAACCGAACGGTCACCGGCGGCGCAGCATAGGCGCTAATACAACAGGGGTTACCCCAAATTTTTACTCCCAAGGTTTTAGACGCACGAGCCGAGCATACAGTTCAAAATTCTGACGCAAACTCGCAGATTACGGAGCAGGCTTCATGCAAAAATCAGTAGTACAAATTGCCGCCCTGGGAACTATCCAACTGAATTCCCGTTCCGGCAGCGATCAAAACGCACCGGTGCATCAAGGGATGAGCCTCAGCTCAAATATGATGCGGGAAACGACTGAAAGGCGCACAATCACACTCTCTAATGCACCTTATTATGAATAGCAATCATGAATGTATACCGATTTAGGACTCAGGTCAACAGTTTTTTCCCAGGATCGGCGGTTTATGCATGGTTTGAAGATTTTTCGTAAATTGTGCGATTAAGTAATTATGAATCAATTAGATAGTTATTGAGGATGCGTAAATAAATCCACTCCGCTGCCGGAGCTAACTATCAGAAAACAGTAGATTCGCAATTCCAGGGGAATCTGCCTGGTTACCCGGATAGAAGAGGTTAGGAATTACGAAGCGAAGACAAGTGACTTGGGGATAGGAATCTGAGGATCGGGGGCTGGCCCTGTTCGTATTACGCCCAATTGCCGCGATCGAGGGTGCGGCATAAGATCCTAGCAATCGTTGCCTGAGTTCGATAGGGAGAAATCCCATAGAAGAGCTTGTGTAGCGAGAGAACATTGTCAAATAATGATTGACAATGTACATATTGGACAAATTTAATCCAATTACGCGTCTGGCACGGGATTTTTCCCTGCTCGTTTGGTGTCAGAATTCCCTAACTGCTTAATAACAAGCTTCCCTAAGCTTCCCCGGCAGTTCTGACACCAGAATCCACCAGTACGCTTAGCGTCAGAATTTTGTATTCGTCTCTGAGGAGGGACAATGAAGAAAGCATCTCGAATGACCGTCGTGACACTTGCGTTGCTTGCCATGATGGCAGCAGCAGGCAATATAGCGTGGGCACAGGTATCAACGAAGCCGCCCACCAAAACAGCGGCGAGCAGCGCAACCATGGCAGCACCGAACGTGGCGCAGCTACAGGCCACGGCAAACAGATCCTCCGCCAGTATTCAGGCATCCTCAACAGACAAGCAGGCGCTGATAAAGGCCGTGCGAACGAAGAATACGGACGCGGCATCAGCATTGTTGCTGAAGAATGGCTTTACGGCCCAGCAACTGCAGGGAGCCCAAATCGTTCTCACTGACAATACCGGTGGTGGCGGCGCTGCTGACAAAATCAAAATTACGATTACCGTGAAATGCTGCCCGGCATCCATCACGATCCTCATCTCGTTCTAACAAAAAACCAGGTGAATCTCCGAAGATGCATCGCAGGGCTCCCAGAATGCGTAGATCGCTTTCTGGGGGCCACGGAGAGCATTCCTCTCTCAGCTCGGCCGGAACACCGTGCGGCTCAGTCGCGCATTTCCAAATCTAAAGCGCACTTATCTCCCTGGTGAGCCTCGGACAACTAATTTGAGATCTGATTTTTGTTACGCCCAGTAGCTGCGGTCGAGGGTGCGGTACTGGATGGCCTCGGCGAGGTGGGCAACGGTGAGGTTCTCGGCGCCTTCCAGGTCGGCGATGGTGCGGGCAACCTTGAGAATGCGGTCGTGGGCGCGGGCGGTCAGGCCCTGCTGCTGCATGGCGCGCTCCAGCAGGCGTTCGGCGTCGGGACCCAGTTCGCAGTAGGCGCGAATCTGGCGGGTGGTCATCTGCGCGTTGGAGTATATCTTCTCGCCAAATTTGCGGAAGCGCTGGCGCTGGCGATCGCGGGCAGCCAGTACGCGGGCGCGAATTTCGGCCGAGCCCTCGGCTGCGGCCGAGCCGCGCAGTTCCTTATACTTCACCGCCGGAACTTCGATATGTATATCGATGCGGTCGAGCAGCGGGCCGGAGATTTTGGCCACGTAACGCTGAATCATCGGCGGGGTGCACATGCACTCGCGGGACTTGTCGTTGAAGAAGCCGCAGGGGCAGGGATTCATGGCGGCGGCCAGCATGAAGCGCGCGGGAAAGCTGAGCGACATGGAGGCGCGGGCGATGGTGACGGTGTGATCTTCGAGGGGCTGGCGCATCACTTCGAGCACATTGCGGGGAAACTCCGGCAGCTCGTCGAGGAAGAGCAGGCCGTTGTGAGCCAGCGAAACCTCGCCGGGACGCGGGATGATGCCGCCTCCGATGAGGCCGGCGTCGCTGATGGTGTGGTGCGGCGAGCGGAAGGGGCGCTGTGTGACGAGGCCGGCAGCAGCGTCGAGCACGCCGGCGACGGAGTGAATCTTGGTGGTTTCCAGAGCCTCTTCGAAGGTGAGCGGCGCGAGAATCGAGGGCAGCCGCTTGGCCAGCATCGTCTTGCCGGAGCCGGGCGGGCCGATCATGAGAATGTTATGGCTGCCGGCCGCGGCCACTTCCAGGGCGCGCTTGGCCGTCTGCTGGCCGCGCACATCCTTGAAATCCAGGGCGAAGTGCTGCAGTTCGCCGAGCAATGCCTCGGTGGAGACGCGGTAGGGTTCGCGTTGAATGACGCCCACGACCATGGTGTTGAGCAGTTCCAGCACATCGAGCAGCGAGGAGGCGGGATAGACGTTGACGCCTTCGACAACCGCGGCTTCGGCAGCGTTGGCGAGGGGCAAAATCAGGTTGTCGATTCCCTTTTCGCGCGCCATGATGGCTACCGGCAACATTCCCGGCACAGGGCGCAGGCTGCCATCAAGGCCCAGTTCGCCCACCAGCAGGAAACGGCTCAGGTCGTTGGAGTGCAGCGCGCCGTAGGCTCCGAGGATGCTGACGGCGATAGGCAGATCGAATCCCGAGCCTTCCTTCTTGAGGTCGGCGGGCGCCAAGTTGATGGTGATGTGCGTGGGCGGAATCAGGTAGCCGGAGTTTTTGATGGCCGCACGAACACGGTCGCGGCTCTCGCGCACCGCGGCGTCGGGCAGGCCAACAGTGTGGAAGACATCCTTCTCCGCGACAACACCGCTATAGTCAACTTCGACATCGATGAGGTTTGCATCGATACCATAGACAGCCGCGCTGTGAGCCTTAAAAAGCATGGAGGAGGTTTGCAGCGAGTGTAACAGATGGGAGGTAGCTGGAGACATCAGGACTCTAATTCCGTTCAAGATTTTCGTCTTGACGATGAACTCACAAGCTGTGTTACCGTGTACGCAGGCTTTCAGGTTAAATTCACGGGAGGCGTATATGAGTGAAAAAGAATTGTCTTCGCCGCTTGACGCGGCTCTTGCGCATGTCGCCCCGGACCGGCGTAAATTTCTGGGAATGTTGCTTACCGGTGTCGCGGCAGCTCCGTTGCTGAATTCAGCGGTCTTGGCCGCCGAGGACAAAGCCCATTTCCCCAAGGCCGAGATCAAATCCAGCGACCATAAAACGGCGACTTCGATTAAGGATGGCGCGACCATCAAGGGAAGCCAGTCCAACTCGATCAAGCTTAACGACCAGAAGACACAGTCGATCAAATACTGGGATAAGAACGGCGCAAGTAACGCCCAGACGATCAAGAGCAACAACAGCACAATCAAGCTCAATAGCGGCACAGCGATCAAGGGCGAAAACTCAGCGATCAAGCACAACAACACAGACACAATCAAGCTCACCAACGCCGGGCCAATCAAGGGCAACAGCAGCACAATCAAGAACAGCACCGGCGCAAGCAGCACCATCAAGTAGCGGCGGGCCTCGAAAGAATGACCGGTTGCGCGCCCATGGCGAATCCCGTCCTCAACCCCGACACTGGACTGTCGCCCGTTGAGGGCGGCTATCTGGCGTACGATGCCACTTGCGATTGCTTGCACGAACTGAACCCGATGGGCGCCCTGATTGCCGAGTTGTGCGATGGCAGCAGGAGCGTGGAAGAGATTCGCGCACTGGGTGGACCGCTGATGCCCGAGGGCCAGGCTGCCGAGATCGATCGCTGGATTGGCGCGGGAGTTGAGGCCGGCCTGCTGATTTGGGGCAAAGGCGAGAAAGTAAAGCCCCATGAACTCACCGTCAGTGAGTTGACTGAACTAGCCGATCATCTTCGGGATATTGGCAACAATGAAGCCGCGTTTCTATGCCGGAAACGAGTGACGGATCTGACGCCGGATGATGCGGAGGCGTGGTTTGCGCTCGGTTGGGCGTCCCTGGCTGTCGTACGGCGCGATGAGGCGGCTGGAGCATTTGCAAAGTATCTTGCAGACAGGCCCGAAGACGCCGCGATTCGCCATTTGCTGACGGCGTTGAGGGACGAAACGCCGCCATCGCGCGCGTCGAATGAGTGCATTCTGCAATCTTTCCGGGATTTTTCCGCATACTATGACACCAAGATGCGCGAAAACCTGAACTACCAGGCTCCGGAGCATCTTCAGGATTTGATCCGCGCGGAGATTGGCGACGCCGCGGGCCTTGCGATTCTCGATATCGGCTGCGGAACAGGGCTCTCCGGCGTGGGATTGAAGGAGCGCGCGGCGCAGCTGGTAGGGATTGACCTCTCTCCAGAGATGATCGAGATGGCCAGGGAGCGCGGCATCTATGACCAACTGGAGGTTGCCGAGATCACCGAATGGCTCGATCAGGCGCAGGCGCAATTCGATCTGGTTGTCGCCTGCGATTGCCTGGTTTATTTTGGCGATCTCGAGCAGGTGGCACGATTGTCGGCCCGTAGGCTCAAGCCGGGCGGATCTTTCGCATTCACAACGGAGCGCGGTGATCAATACCCATTTCATCTCAGCGATTCCGGCAGATATACGCATCATCGGGATCATATTCGCGATGTGGCAGAGAAGGCTGGGCTGCGAGTTGCGCGGCTGGAAGAGGGATTTCTGCGGACAGAACGCGGGGTTGAGGTGACGGGGCTGCTGGCGGTGCTGAGGAAAGCGGGCGATTGAGGTAGAAGGGAAGCTCAGCCGAGCGGCGCATCGGGCGGGGATTGCGGCTGCTTCGGCGCTTCGGGAAGAACGCACGGAGGCGTGGAGGGACGAAAGACCTGCCAGCTAAAGATGAGAGCCGCCAACCACGAGAGCGCCGCCGCCAGCCACGCCGGGCCCGGGTGATGCTGGCGGTTGATCGCAGAGTCTGTCCACATGATGGCGACGAAACACCACAAGGCGGCGAGGGCGATTCTCTGCCACAGCAACTTTGGTTTCCCGCAGCCGGCGCGCGTCTTGTCCAGTTCTTCCTGGGAGGGTAGAATGCTGCCGGTCTTCAGCTTCCGCTGAATGGATTTGAAGAGGAACAAGATGGGAACAACGAGGAACATTGCAGCGAGAAGCAGAAGCAGGAACGCCGGATTCCATGAATGCTGGTGGCTGCAACCATAGGTGGCAACAGCTCCAACGATCGCCATAATTCCCAGGCTCAGAAACACTGTGACCAGAAACAGCGGAAGGATCCAGTATTTGGCTTGCGGACCGAATGGCTTGCCCGCGCCCATCTTGCTGCGGCGCTCGGCCAGCCTGGCCATCCGCTCGGCCGGCGAGAGCAGAATGCGGCCTGTCTTCCACCTCCGGCGAAGCGGCGAAACGATCAGCCACAGGGCAAAAAATATCGACAAGCCGGAGAGCGCGAAGAGCATCCCCCGAAGCCAAAACAATTCGCCTGTAAAGGCCAGAGCGTCTTTTGCCAGCCGAAGCGAACAATAGGCCAGGAGCGCCGGGAAAAGGATCATGAACAGATACGCTGCCAGCTTTTGAGGAAGGGTGTAATCCGGCGGAGCGTTCTGTGGTTGCATTTCTGTCATGGCATCCCTTGCTGTAAATAAAGACTACGAAAACGGGAAATCGTTCGCGACGACGACGCATAATTCTACCGATTGCTGAAAAAGATACCTCATGGGAAGGATGTGGGGAGCTGCAACTGCGCATCGAATTGGCGGTTGAAGCGGAGGAGTGCAATCCACTGGCCGTGGTCGTACTGCTGCCATACGAGGTCGCCATGGAGTTGGCGGGCGAGCTCTTCCGGCGTCAGGTCGTGGTGAAGGCCGAAGTAGCGCTCATCGGCCGCACGGCTTCTCTCTCCCAGAGAGAAGAAGGAAGAGTGCGGATCGTACTTGGTGCTGAAGACCAGGGCGGCGGAGTATTTTCCCGGCTCCTGAGCAGCGCGCTCGATTTCGGCGGCAGTGAAATCCACGACAAGATAAACAGAGTATGGCTGGCTGAGGTAGCCAAGCTCGGGGCGCGTCAGCTCGTCGGTGAGGGGCCATGCGGAGAGCACGGTTGCGCCGGGATAGCGCTGATTGAGCTGAGTGATGCCCGCCTGATGCAGCCGGATGACGCGCGCGTAAGTGAGATTGTCTTCAGGAGCGAAACCGTAAGGCGGATTGATAAAGAGTCCCAGAACAAACACTACGGCGGAAAAGACGGCCAGGCTTTGCCAGTTGGGAACGCGGCGGTAAAAGGTGGTGACGGCCACCAGCAGCACCAGCGGGTACATGGGCAGCAGGTAACGAGTGAGCAGCGCGCCGCCCAAAACGCTGAAGAGCGCGGCGTTGACCAGCAGCAAGCAGAAGATGCGCCGCAGTGCGAACGAATCGAAGGCGGGGCGAAGCTGGATGCTGCCTTTGAATCTGCCGGCAAAGGAGCCGTTCGTCACCTGCCGCGGTGCAAGCATCAGAGCGGCAAAGGCCATGCCGACCGGCACAAAGAGGTTCATGTGCGCTGTGAGATGGAGAATGCGGTGCTCGAGCGCGGCAAGGATGCGCGGAACAGTGAGGTTGGCCTGGGCGTTGTAGCGCAGAAACTCCGGATTGCCGAATAAGAAGCCGGTTTTAAGGTAGTGGAATGCATACCAGGCGGCTAGCGGCAACATGCAGCTAGCGAGCCATGCGGCCTGACGCCATAGCCGGATGCGAGCCATTCCAGGAGCGTTGCGGCTTTCAAACAGGCTGACGGCGGCCAGGGTGATGGGGATGGCGATAGCTGTTTCTTTCGACAAAGCGGCAAGGGCAAACCAGACTGCCGCAACCCAGGGCTTGCGAGAGTAATCTGTCCGCTCGCCGTGGGTGGGCAGGGCGTAAGCCAAACCCCACAGAGTGCAGGCCGCGGCGAAGATGTCAGCGTGGGCCAGAGTGCTTTGGGCAAACCAGATGGGGTAGAGCGCCGTGAGCAGCACGGTCCAGAAAGCGACGGCCGGCACACCCACCAGGCGCATGGTCAGCTTCCAAACCGCCGTGAGGCCGAGAGACGCAACGAGCAGCACGGCCAGGCGCGTGACCACAGGATGAAATCCCAGGATCTTCCAGCAGAATGCCAAATAGATGCTGGGCAGCGGCGGATGAGCATTGCTCGGCGTGGTGAGGGGAATCAGCGAGCCAACGTGGAAGAAGTCCAGGGCAGCGGGAATATAGTAGCCGGCTTCATCCCAGTAGTAGGGCAAACTGATGAGGGTGAGATGGCAGAGGCAGAGCGCCGCGAAGATGACCGGAAAGATCATCCAGACGGTCGGGATGGCGTCCGGGTGTGACGGAATGTGGCTATCCCAGCGCATAGGATTGCTCCAGCTAGTTGATAGGCCCCTGCGGGAAGTTGTGGCTCTGCGGCTCCAGGTTGAGCGCGCCAAAAGCCT
>Ga0224559_1001814_pt1 | contig 11372 bp, 14 predicted proteins | sample 714S33034metaG_FD_180676 | JGI IMG/M metagenome (GOLD analysis project Ga0224559, IMG submission 180676) | Peat soil microbial communities from Stordalen Mire, Sweden - 717 S3 30-34 | ecosystem: Environmental > Terrestrial > Soil > Wetlands > Peat | place: Sweden: Norrbotten County, Stordalen... | reverse complement strand
TGCTCCAGTTCGCCGGCGGGCAGTGAATCCTTCAACAATCCGAAGATCACCCTGCATAGATTTTCGGTCGTCGGGACGCAATGCGCAAACAGCGGGTCCAGGTTGAGGTTGGCGTGATCGAATCGGCCGACGACCCGCGCCCGCACCAGCTCATCGAGCGCGGCCAAATTCACCACCATGCCGGTCTCCGGGTCCACCGTGCCCCCGACCAGCACCTCCACCATGTAGTTGTGCCCATGGCCGTGGGGATTGTTGCATTTGCCGTACACTGCCTGGTTTTCTTCCGCCGAAAGCGCATCAGTGTGCAGCCGGTGGCTGGCGCTCACCAGGTAGCGGCGGCCGAAGTAGGCTCTCATGCCTCCCCCCGGTACTCGGCGAAGATCTCCGGCGTCTCGTAGACGCGCACCCGGCTCAATCGTGCGCCGCCCGCCGCCGCAATCACAGTTTCCAGCCGCCTCCAGGCCGCAATAGCAAGATTTTCCGTGGTCGGAATCAAAACCGCACCGGCAAAAGGAGCTAACTCCGGCGAGGCAGATTCAGGCGCGACCAATCCCGGCACGGCAGATTCAGGGGCGGCAAATTCGGGAACGTCGAGGTTTAGGTGGTGATGATCCCAGGCGTCAAGAACTTCGCGCTCGATCAAGCCCTTCAGCCACTTCAAATCGACGACATAGCCGGTCACCGGATCCACTTCGCCGGCTACCGTGACCTCCAGCGTGTAGTTGTGCCCGTGTCCGTGGCGATTGGCACAGCGGCCGAAGACCTGCTCGTTCTTCTCTGCCGTCCAGGCCGGATTCCAATAGTAGTGGGAGGCGGAAAATGTCGCCCGCCGCGTCAGATAAACCATTTCCGTCCCTCATTGGAGCAGATGCATCAGCCCCGGCCAAGGCTTCTTCTTCTGAGCGTTCAGCTAGTTCTGAACTTCCAGCTTCTAGTTCTGAGCCTCTATCTCGTCCGTGCCCGGAAACCTCAGAGGAAAGCTCAGCCGCTTTCGTACAACCAGGAATAGCTAGGAGTTAGTGGCTGGAAACTACCCTATCCCGCGTAGCTCCTGCCCTTCCAGCTTACGCGCTTCAGAATACGGTGCTGAAACCAACTGCGCACCAGCAGCGCTACAAACAGCGGCAGCCCGAGCGGCGCCAAAGCGCAATCTAGAAAGGGAAAGTTCGACTTGGCCACGCGGCCATAGAAGCGGAAGAGGTTGCGCACCCACAGCAGCGCCAGCACCCAGCCCGCGGCCAGCCATTCGAGCGAATGCACGGCAAAGTGAGCCCTCCATAACCAGACGGCCAGCACCGGCAAGCCTGCCAGCAGGATAATGTCGAGCAAGCGCCAGAGGGCCAGCGCCAAGCAATTGTCGAAAAGCAGCGCCAGATTCTTGGTCCAACCCTGGATCATCGCCGACGTCGAGCGGTACATGCGCGTGGCCACGGCATCGTCGGCGTAGCGGAAGCGCAATCCCAGATGGCGCCGCTTGGCCAGCACAGCCAGTTCCACGTCTTCCAGAATATTCCCAGCCACTGCGGCGTGGCCGCCCAACCGCCGGTAAGCCTCGCGCGCGATCAGCATAAATTGCCCGTTCGCCGCCGCAATGCGCTCGGCAGGATCGGAGACCTTGGCCGGCGGGTAGGCTAGCTCCAATTCGCAAAAAACCAGTGACATCAGCGACCGCTGCCCCAGCCCGCTCGCCAACTGGCGCGGCGAATAGCTCAGCAAACCCACCTTGTGTTTCACGGCCTCATGCAGCGCCCGGCGCAGATTGCCCGACTCGTGGATGGTGTCGGCGTCGGTGAAGAGCAGCCAGCGTCCTCGCGCCCGTTTGGCCGCCCTCCAGAGGGCATTATTCTTGCCCGTCCAGCCCGGCTCCAGCTTACCGGCCTCGATCACCGTCACCCCGTCAAAGCCACTGGCAATCCGGGCCGTCCCGTCGGTCGAATGGTCGTCAACCACCGTCAACTCCCAATCGCGCCCCAGCTTGAAGACATCCTCGGACTGGCTGACCAACGATTGCAGGCAGGCAGCCAGACAATCCTCCTCGTTGCGCGCCGGAACGATGACGGTCAACTCAATCAACTGCTCCGGCTCGGGCTCCGGTTGATCGAAAACGGTGCACAGAACCGTTTCTGTGGCCACTCCACACGGCCCCGGCTGCGCCGCAGGCTCGGCTTGCGTCTCGGAAAGTCCGAGTACCGACTTGAATCCACCCTGCCCGGCTCGTCCACGCTCCTCGTGCCTCTGGTTTTCCATCCGTCCTAGCCCTTTCGTTGGGAAGCTTCCCGCCGTCTCGTTGGAAGGCTTCAGCGCCGACTCACATTGCCTGGACGGTTACGCCCGATAGTGCGAACTGGCCCAAGCTCCGTATTATAAGGAGGTGCGGCTCCCTCGGCTCATCCCGCTCGCTCTGCTTCTGCCGCTGGCGCTCGCCACCGGTTGCGACCGCGGTGCGCATCCGGCCCAGACCGGCCGGCCAGCCCCGGACTTCACCCTCTCCGACGGCTCCACGTCGATTCATCTGGCCAGCTACCGTGGCCGCGTGGTGCTGCTCAACTTCTGGGCCACCTGGTGCGGCCCCTGCGTCGAAGAAATGCCGGGTCTGATGGAACTTCACCACCAACACCCCGATCTGGTCATTCTGGCCGTCAGCGTCGACGAGGATGAGGGCGACTACAAACGCTTTCTCTTGCGCCATCGTGTGGATTTGACCACCGTCCGCGACCCGGCCGAAAAGGCCGCCCATCTCTACCACACCGACGGCTGGCCGGAAACCTACATCATCGACCGCCAGGGCATGATCCGTCGCAAGATCGTCGGCGACCCGGACTGGTCCAACCCGGAGATCCGCGCCTATCTGAAGAGCCTGTAGATTCTTGCTATGATTCCCCTATGACTGCCGTGGAGATTCTCTTTCGCTATGCCGCTCCGCCAACCGAGGCGGTGAGTTCGGCGCTGGCCAATGCCCGCGAGGTCTACGGCATTCGCCAGCTCAACCTCGACCCCAATGCCCGCACCCTGCGCGTGGAGTACGACGCCACCCGGCTCGACGCCGCCGCCGTCGCCAAACTGATTCGCCAGGCGGGACTGGAGATCGAGGTCGAGCTGCCCCTGACGCCACCGCCGCCGGCTCCCGAGCAGACGCCTGCAACCTGAAAAGCGCACATTGCGCCGTCCGATAATCCCTGATATTCTGTCTATGGTTTCGCTTGAAACCATTCGTGTGCGCCCGTAGCTCAGTTGGATAGAGCGGCTGGCTACGAACCAGTAGGTCGGGAGTTCGAATCTCTCCGGGCGCACCATTAAGATATAACGTTTTCAGCAAGATATATGCAGCAAAGAACTCGACAACAACGAGATCATTGATTCGCATCACCGATACCATGAAGTTTGGGGTAGCGGCAGCTTCTGCTTGCCCTTTTTACCCCGGCGCGGCACACTAAAGGCAGAATGCTTTCACCATTGGCAACAGGAATCTCTGCCGTGCTGGGCGCTGCGGCCGGAGCTGGCTTGGCCGCTGGCGGCTACGCCTATGCGGCCATGTGGCCCGGCTCGCAGCTCTTTGGGGCCACGTTGATTGCCCCCGCGCACCCTGGCGAACTGGCGTTCACCTTCGACGACGGGCCCAATCCGGCCTGGACACCGCGTCTGTTGGAGCTATTGGCCCGCCACGGCTTGCGGGCGACATTTTTCATGGTGGGTAGCCGCGCCCAGGCCGAGCCGGCGCTGGTGCGGAGCGTTGCCGAGGCCGGGCATCTGATCGGAAGCCATTCCTGGAGCCATTTAAATCTGGCGCTGGCTGCCTCCCACCGCATCGAGGAGGAACTGGCCCGCACCAGCCAGACTTTGGAGCAAATTACCGGCGCGCCGGTGCGCTACTTTCGTCCGCCCTTTGGCGCGCGCCGTCCTGCGGTGCTTCGAACGGCAAGGCGGCTGGGAATGGTACCCGTGCTGTGGAATGCGATGACCTCCGACTGGCGCGAGCCTTCCGCCGACCGGATTGCGGCGCGGCTGATGCGCTCGATCGACCGCCTGGAGCGGCGGCGGCGGGCGGCCAACATTGTGCTCCACGACGGCAGTCACCTGGACAGCTCGGCCAACCGCGCACCCTCTGTTGCCGCCGCCAGCCAACTGATTGCGCGCTACCAGGCGAGCCACCGGTTTGTCACTGTGGATGCGTGGAGCTCGAGTAGTTCTCCGGTTGCCGTCGAGGAAAATCAGAACCGTTAAATGGCTTTTCCCTCTCCGGGGGGGGATGTAAAAACCATTCGCTACGCTGCCCGTCACACTACGAGAACTGGTGAACGGCTTTAGCGCTTGGATCGCGACTGTTCTCAATCACGCTCAAGCCGGTTTCGCCTTGGATTTGAGCCCGAAACCTATCTTGGCTGCCGATCAGCACCGTTATAGCGAATCCAGAGTAGCTGTAGCCAGGAGCAAGCCCGCCGAGCGGCTTTTTTCAAGAAAAAACCACCTTGAATACCGCTGGCAAGGGCACGTATACACTAGTTTCGTGCTAAGACAACTTGCTGAACAGATCATTCGAGGCCGAATCCAACTGCGCGATCACATCCTCGAGGGCCGTCTGCTGGGTCTCGGCCAGCGAAAGCTGTGTGGCTACTGTGGCCACATTGGCTTGTATCAGGCTGGTCTGTACAGTGGTTAGCTGGAGCTGTTCGCTGGTGGCGGCGTCGGAGGCGGCGGTGACCTGCGTGGTCGAGTTGTCGATGGTTACGCGCTGCTGAGAGACGTAGTTCAGCGCCGTATTCAACGCAGTGGTGTCTTTAACGGCCTGCGCGGTGTCCACAGTGCCGCTGGAGTAATCGGCAATCAGCGCATTCAGCGCCCCGAAAACGCTGTTCGAGCCGCTGCCCAGAAAGATCTGGTCGCCGGGCACATTCAACTGAATCTTCTGGCCGGTGGGCGTCTCGAGGTAGTTCACATTCTCATCGCCACTGTAAGTCGTGATGGCCGGCGATGTTGAAGTCGAAGTACTGAATGGCGCCATGGAACTCTGAGAACCGGCAAAAATGTACTGGCCCTGGTAATTGCTGTTGGCCAGCGTTGTCACCTCGCCGAGAATGCCGGAAAGTTGCGCCGCAACCTCCTTGACGTTGCTCGCATTCATGGTTCCGTTGTTGGCGCTGGTGGCCAGCGAGATGGCCGAGGTCAACTCGGTAACCACGCTGCCCAGGGCTGAATCGGCCACTTGCAACTGACTCGTTACCATCGTCGAACTCGCGGTGAAAGAATCATCTTGCTGAATCTGGTTGACCAGAACCACATTTTCACCGGCGGCCACCGGGTCGTCGCTCAACGAAGTTACACGCACTCCGCTCGACATCTCCGACGTCATCTGCTGCACGTTCGCCTGGGCCTGATCAAGCGAACCCACCAGATTCGTAACATAATTTGGGTCCACCCGCATTGTGATTCCTCCACCAATCTGAATGCATCTGCTGTCAAACTGAAAACTCTGCCGTCAAGCTGAATGCTTCTGCCACCATGCGCCGCGGACGCCCGCCTGAATGGCCTTGGACTCTTTGCCGGAGACCTCAGGAGACGGTCGTTTCATTCCCCAGGTTCAAGGCCGAGGCCATGATCGTGTTCATCGTCGTGAAGACCCGCGAAGCCGCCTGGTAGCAGCGCTCGAAGGTGGTCATCGTCGAGGCTTCGTCATTCAGACTGACGCTGGAAAGCGCATTGTTCTGGGTCTGCAACTGCGCAACCGAGGCCGCCTGCGCGGTACTCTCCGTTTCTACCTCGGAGACGGTCGCGCCCAGCTTAGAGACAAAGCTCGAATAGTAGTTGGTAGGCGTCTGACCGTTGACAATCGTCGAGGTGCTACTGTTCAGAGCCGCCATGGCGATCGCGTTGGCGCCGTCGCCCGTTCCCTTACCCAACGCGGCGGCCGCGATTTTCTTCGGGTCGGTCATCACCACGCTCATCGATACCGCGCTGCCCGCAACCTCGGTCGGTGCACTGAATATATTGAGGGGATTGGCCGTGCTCCCGGTATCTCCGTTCTGATCGGTTCCGGCATTGTTCAGCGAATTGACCTGGGTGGAAACGCTATAGGCCAGTTGGTCCAGCGAGGCCTGCGCGGTGGGAATATCCGTATCGCGCGCTGTCAGGTAGCCACCTAGTTCGCCGCCACCCGTGGTTAGCCCTGAGGTGATGTCCTCCGACCCTACAAAGAAATGTGTGACCCCGTCCACCATGCCATTAGTGACTTGAAAACTCGTTCCCTTTGAGACCAGCAACGCGCCCGATGTGGTGGTGATGGCCAGCCCGTTGTCTTCGGTCGTGATCTGGTTGATGCCGACCAGCTTTGAAAGCTGGCTGACGTCCTCCTCGCGCTGGTCCTCGAGCATGCCCGCATCTTTATTGGGCGAGGTAGCCATAATCTCCTGATTCAACTGCGCAATCGAGGCGGTCAGCGCATTCACCGGGCTGGTTACCCCGGCCGCTTCCTGATCCAGAGCCGCCTTCTGCGAGTTCAAGCTGGTCGCGGCACCGGAGATGTCGCTGGCCAGCGTCTTCGCCGTTGAAATCACATTCTCGCGGTCGGAGTTGTTGCTGGGTGTGGACTCCAGCGTGGAAAAGGAATTGAAGAAGCTGGTCAGATCGCTTCCAATGTCGCCCGCCGTGGAGCTGGTGGACGAGTTAGAGTCCACCGTGAACAGGCCCTGCACACTTTGCAGGGCCGTCAGCCGCGCGCTCGATGCCGAAGCCAGCTGCTGCTGCTGATCCAGCCGCTCGGTCAACACCTTATCCCGCATTGAGGTGGCGCCCGTCTCCGTTACACCCTGCCCATAGGAGATTCCATTGATCGTAACCGGGTCGTTCTCCTGGAAATTGGCCGTCTCCTCGGTATAGCCTGGGGTGCTGGCGTTGGCCACGTTGTTGGCCACAATGCTCAGCGCCGCCTGATCGGCGTCCAGAGCCCCCGAGATCAGGCTAAGCGCGGAACTAATTGTCCCCATGGCCGTTCTCCGTGCGCACCCACTGCTGCATTTGCCTTTCGCCATACTCCAGTTGGCCGCCGCGCAGCTCACGTAACCGGTTCATCACATTCAGATTGGCTCGCGTTGCCTCCAGCACCCGGGCGAAAACCGCCATATCCTGTACAGCCTCTCTGGCTTCGTAAGCCAACGTCGCGCGCGCTTTCCCGTCCCAATGCGACCGATCACAGAGCGCCAGATCGGAGTTGAGGGCCTGGCAGGAGCGCGCCAACTCTTCCAGTCGGTCCGCATCCAGACGCGCCAGCGACCGCGAGGCCTCGACGACCAAATCCTTCAGCTTCGGATACCCGCGGTGTTCTCCAAACTCCTGCAAAGCGATTGCTCCTTTCGCTCTTGGCCGGACCCTTCCGGCCACTCACTCCAGCCACTAACTCCGGCCACTCGTTCCGGACAGCCGCTTCGGCCATGCCGTTCCCCGTCTTAGCCGGTGGCCGCGCAATTCCGCCGCGGCACCTTCAAACGGTGAAATCTCCCGCACCAACTCTGCTCTCCAGGCCCGGAAGAGTTATTGAGGCCCAGCGCCCTCAACTTCGGCATTCATCAGCCGACTGTTAAAGATTCGATCCGCTCTGGCTGCTTAGCATCGAATCCACCACCTTTGAGGCCACGGCCGAGGCGGAGACGTTGTAACTTCCCGTCGCCAGCGCCGCCTGAATCTCCGTAACCTTGCCCATGCGGACACTGGAATCCGAGGCCGTTTGCGAGACCTCGCTGCCCGCGCTGCTCAGCGTCGCACTATCGGCGCTCATAGCGCTGCCGCCCGGCGCCGCGCCACTCTTCGTTTGCTGGGTGGCGGCCGGCGTGGCCGCGTTGGTTCCCAAAAGCGACTTCAAACCATCAAGACTGCTACGAATGTCCATAACCACTACTCCTTACTCGGTTCATCGGCTTCTCTGCTCATCACTTTAGTCATTTACGAGGACTGATGACGGTATTGCCGTGCAGATTTCCGGTTACCTTCCCTGTGACTTTATCGGTTGCCTGCCCGGGTACTGTTTTGTTACCTTTTGCGGAAAGCTCGCGGATGATGCTGGTGGCAATTCCAAAGCCGCCGTGTTCGCTCAGCGCCCGTCCCAAAGCCTCCGAGGCGAACTCGCCCAGCGCTCCATTCGAGCCGGAGTCCGAGTCGCCGTCCTCGCTGCCAAGCCCCGCGCCGCTACTGAGCGGCTTCAACAGTTCCTGCATCATCTGCGCCTCGAACTCATGCGCAGCATGAACCAACCGGGGCTGTGGACTGGCCGCCGCCGTGCTGGCCGCCGCTGTTGCCGCTACCGTTGCCGTTGCCGCCGTGGATACTGTTGCCGCCGCTGCCGAGAGCATTACCACGCCTCCTGTTACTGAATTACTGGACTTCCAGGTCGGCCTCCAAAGCGCCGGCCCCCTTCATGGCTTGCAGAATCGAGATCACATCCCGTGCTCCCGCTCCTGTCCTTTGCAATTCCTGGACCAAATCCTCGACCGTAGCCCCTTCTTTCAGAGTAATGCGGTTGACCGGTTTGTCGGTGGCCTGCACGGAGGTCTGCTGCACCACTTGCGTACTTCCCGAGGAGAACGGACCGGGCTGCGATACCTCGGTTGTAGAAACTACATTGACGCTCAATCCGCCATGCAGAATCGAAACCGGCTGCAGCCGCACCGTGCCCCCGATCACCACCGTCCCCGTGCGCTCGTTGACCACCACCCGCGCCCGCGGAAAAACCTCGACCTCGACGCCCTCCACCTTGTCGAGCAGCAAAGCGATGTCCTCATCCGGCCGTGCGACAACCTCCACCCGCCGACTATTGACGGCATGTGCGCGAGACACGCCCAGCGCCCTATTGATCGAGGCGGCCATCTGCTCGGCGGTATGAAAGTCCGCGTCATTCAGCACAATGTTGACTACATGCATCTGCTTCAGGTCAAAGGGGATCCGCCGCTCCACCAGCGCTCCGCCAGGGATCTGCGCCGTGGTCGGATGGTTTGACAACTTTGAATTGCCCCCGGCCGAGGCCATGTAGCCGCCCAATACCAGCGCCCCTTGGGCCTGGGCGTAGATCTGCCCATCCGGGCCGTAGAGCGGGGTCATCAGCAACACCCCCCCCTCAAGCGAGCGGGCATCACCGGCCGAAGAGGCCGTAATGTCAATCTTGTAGCCCGGCTCACTGAAGGGCGGCAGCGTGGCCACCACGAAAACCGCGGCCATGTTCTTCACCTGCATGTTGCTGGCGCTGTTTGACCCGGTCTGGGGAACGGTAATGCCCATTCGCTCCAGCGTCGAAATCAGCGTCTGCGCTGGGAAGACCGTCTGCGAGCTGTCGCCGGTGCCCCTGAGTCCGACCACCAGGCCGTAGCCCACCAGCTGATTGTCCCGAATCCCCTCGATCGTGGCCACGTCCTTAATGCGCGCCAACTGCCCCACGGGCTCCTTGGCGTGGGCCAGCGTCGAGGCCACCAGCAGCGCCGCGGCCAGCGCAATCCACCACCAGAGGTTTGCGCCTCTGCTTTCTCCGGCCATTCCGCTGTTCGCAACTCGCATCAGTAATCCCCGCCAGATCTTTCCGGTCCCGCATTCTGAATCTGTTATTCCCTAGTCCCTAGTCCCTGTTCCCTAGTCCCTGCCTCTAAAACACCAGCAGCTTCTCGATGAGGCGCACCACCGCGTTCTGCCGGTAGGTGGAATCGTTGACGATGCCCTTGCCGGTCACTTCCAGCTCCAGATCAGTCATGGCCGTCGATTGCACCTGATTCTGTGCGCTGACGTCCTCGGGGCGCACCAGGCCCCGCAGCTTGATCAACTGCGTCTGCTGCGAAAAGGTCAACTGCCGCGTGGCCTGCACCACCAGCATTCCGTTGGGCAGCACATCGACCACCTCGGCGCCAAAGGTCGTCGTAAGGCTCGAATTGGTCGTGCTTTGCCCTTGCGCCGTGAGGCCCGAAGCCGCGGTCGCACCTAGCAGATTTTGCAAATTGTTTGCAGTCTTGAGCTTGCCGAGGAGGCCGGTGATGGCAGAACTGGCGCTCGAAGCCCGTGAGTTCTTCACCTGGCCGTCGGTCGAAGCCGCCAGGCTTTCAGAGACCACGATCGAGACCACGTCGTGCAGCCGGATAGCCTTGGCGTCGGTGCCCAGCCGCACCAGACGGCCCTCCGAACTCCAGATCGACCCCTGCGTCAGCACCTCGGCCGCCTGCTGTGCCCGCACCCGCTCGATGTAAGATTTTAGCGCCTCCTCGGGCGGAGTCGACTTGCCCGGCGCGGCCGGCGCGGCCTTCTTCTTGAAGCTGAGGGCGCGAGCTGGCGTGACCACGAGCAGCGCCGCCAGTGCCAACAAAGCTCCCGCACGTACCCATTCCGTTCTCATGGCCGCCCTCCTGTTTGTGGTTGCAGCTCGGCACGGCCCGGCCCCAGAGCCACCACCCGCACCACCCGGCCGCCAATGCTCAGGCGCGCATCGAGCTCCGACCCGCGCGTGGCGGGATTCAGCGCGCGCGCCTCCAAGAGCGCATCGACGACCGGCGTGTGCTCCTCGACCACCAGCCGGTCTCCGGCGTGAATCACAGGAAGGAATCTAAGTTCAACTGGAGCGGCCACGATCTGCCCGGATGCATTGCCCGGCTCCTTCTTAATTGTTTCAGTCTGCACCGGCCCGGCCTGCGACTGCCTGGTCTGCACTTGCCCAGACGGCACCCGCTCCGCCTGCGCCTGCCCGGCCAGCAGCAGATGACCCGGCCCGCCCGGCAGTTGCCCGTCACGCACCAGCAGCCAACGCTGCCCGGTGTGCGGATCGTCGATCTCACGCACTACCTCACCCTGAATTGCTTTGCCTTGAGCCGACGCCGCGAAGATGTTCAGTAGCCGGGGGCCGGACAGGCCGCCCGTCTGCCGGACCGCCTGACCATAGCCAGGAAGCGCTACGACGGCTGCCAGCAGCGCGATCCGCCGTAGCCCGCCGATCCAATCTTTTGCGCCCCTGCTTTTCATCGCTTCCATCTTCCTTTTTCCCCGCGTGGCTTGGAACGAAACCGGAGTTGCTGTGTCCTTTTGAGTTTTGTACATCGTCGCTTTGAGCTTTACGCTTGGCCGCCTTGAGTATCGCGCGTGATCTCCATTTCCTGCGTGCCGCGCTGGCTTGAATGTCGCCGTTTCGGGGTGCATCTGCCCCCGGTTCGGCTTTACGCGTGGGCCATATTATTGGCCTGTGAGTACATGTCGTCGGCGGCCTTGATCACCTTGGAATTCGATTCATAGGCCCGTTGCGCCAGCACCATTTGCACGAACATGGTGACAATGTCCACATTGGAGTTTTCCAGGTAGCCCTGTTGCAGTGCTCCCAGCCCCTCGGTGCCGCCGGGATTGCCCAGCACCGCGTCGCCGGAGCT
>Ga0224559_1001813_pt1 | contig 11376 bp, 14 predicted proteins | sample 714S33034metaG_FD_180676 | JGI IMG/M metagenome (GOLD analysis project Ga0224559, IMG submission 180676) | Peat soil microbial communities from Stordalen Mire, Sweden - 717 S3 30-34 | ecosystem: Environmental > Terrestrial > Soil > Wetlands > Peat | place: Sweden: Norrbotten County, Stordalen... | reverse complement strand
GACCGCCTGGGACTTCCAAGGCTTGCTCCATGACCTCAACCATCCGAACCGCCGGATGCGGACCCGCACGTCCGGTGGTGTGGGAGGGGCGCAGCGGGAAATTCCGCTGCCCCCTATCCCGATCATGCCGTTGCAGCTGACAATCCCGCCGCAGGGACATCGTGTAGAATCGATGCGCCGACTCGGCGGCGGGCTTGCAGCTGAACGGCGAACCGTTATGCGGACGAGGACCAACGATGACGAATACCGAAGCCATACTCCAGCTTATTGATGCATCGATGAACGCGGCGACGAACCTTCCCGAGTTTTCTCGAAAGCCCGAGGGCCTGCTGTATCACTTCACGGATGCTGCCGGCGCAATCGGAATGATCCAGAGCAAGCAGCTGTGGGCGAGCCGGGCTTCGTGCATGAACGATGCCCGAGAAATTCTGCACGGACGAGATTTGGGCCGAGCGATCGTCGCTGACCGACTTCGAGCCGATCCCGGTTCGCGCTTCAGCACCATTTGGAAGAACGCCATCGCTCACTTTGCTGGGGCATCTGACGTCCCTCCCGTTCTCCAGATCCAATTCGATGCCTTCACGATCTCCTTCTGCGGCCGCGATAGCCGAAGTGTCCACTGGTTACACTACGGACGCGGCGGTCATGGTTTCGCCCTCGGTCTTGATCCGAACGCTCTCGAGCGTGCCAAGTGGTCACTGGTTCCCGTGACCTACGATGAAGACGACCAAAAGCGAATGTTGGCCACCATCTTTGACAACATCCAAGAGACGGCTGCGAACCTCGTCGATGGACCGGTCCGCCCAACCGAGGATCTTGTGAGCAAGATCGAGTCGACAGCGGGGCATCTCCTGATGGATGTCAGCTCCATACTTGCTCCCTGTTTCAAGCACGAGTCGTTTTCATCTGAGGAAGAATGGCGTCTATTTCGGACCACTGCGGAGAGTGAGAAGGTGACGCGCGACAAGGATTTTCATCTCTCGTTCCGCGCTAGCCAAGGCCTTATCGTTCCCTACGCCGAGTTCCCCGTAGGTCCCGAAGCATTCAAGAAGATCACGATGGGCTATCAGGTTCCGGAGTATCCCGTTCGCAAATCGCTAGAGTATCTTCTCCGGGAAAGTGGAATCGATCCAAGCTCTGTTGAGATCGACAAGAGCAACGTTCCCGTGCGGGGCGCCGCATAACATGCCGTTGCAGACTTTCGGCCGCGGCGCTCACCGCTGAACGCCAAGGCGTTGAACGGACCTATTTCGGTACGATGAGGTCCACGGTGGGAAAGTATGTGCGATATCGCCGTGGATCTCGTGTGAGGATCCGAAAGTCCGAGACGGCCGCGTGCGCTCCTATGTAGAAATCCGGTAGGGGGGAGCTGCGCAGTCCACCACGACGCCGGTACCGCAAGAACGCCTTGCCGGCGAGGAATGATGCTTCGTAAGGTAGTGGCTCCCGCCGAAAAATCGTACTGGGAATCGCCTGCTCAAGTTCCTCGACTCTCCCGTAGCCGATCGACACCTCCGCGTAGATCATCGCGTTGATGGCCAAGATCGACTCGTTGGCGACCGTCTCAAGCATCAGAGATGACCACTCGGCCCATGTCGGGTCATTGGTGGCAACATCGAGAATAATGTTGCTGTCGACCAAGGTGGTCTTCATCACGCTTTTCGGGTCAGCGCGAGGATCTGGTCGGTGCTCATGTTCACGTCTGCACTTCCTCTTAGCCTTGCCACAACATTCGCGCCCCTACTGCTCGCCTGCTTTGTCGCGACTTTGACGATGCGGGCGGTGTTTCCCTGCACCTCGAAATCAACCTCGGTATACGGGAGGATGCCCAACTTCTCTCGAATCTCGATGGGGATGGTCACTTGCCCTTTTGACGTGACTCGCATGGTATTACTCCTACCGGTAATACTATGACGATCCCATGGTTGCTGCAAGTTCGTGAATGCGCGGTGGGCCGTCCAAGCACGATGGCCTCGGCCAGGCGCTCCTTGCCGGTGCCGCTTTCTCCCGAAATCAGCACCGTCACGTCGCGCGGGGCGGGCCGCCCGACAAGGAGAGCCAAACGGCCCATGGCCTCGGACACGAAGATCATCGAGCGCGACAGCGATAATTCGCATTTGAGCTTTTCGTTTTCCAGCGCCAGGCGGGTGCTTTCCACCGAACGCTGGACCACGGCCAAAAGCTCCTCCATCTCGAACGGCTTGCGAAAATAGTCGGTGGCTCCGGCCTTCATCGCCTCCACGGCCTGGCGTTCCGATCCATGCGCGGTGATGACGACCACCCGGGGAGCCGGAGCCTGCGCGCGCAGGCGGGCGAGCAACCCCATGCCGTCGAGCCGAGGCATGCGCAGATCGGTAATCACCAGATCCGCGGGCGCGGCGGAAAACTTCGCAAGCGCATCTTCGCCGTCAACCGCCTCGTCCACGGCGAAGCCCGCAGATTCGAGGATCTCGCGCAAGGCGTAGCGGATCCCCGCATCGTCGTCGACCACCAGCACGCGTGGTTTCATGCCTGCGCCTCCTTGGGCAATCGCAACGCGGCCGCGCAACCGCCGCCTTCGCGGCTGGCCAACGTCAAATCGCCGCCGTGCTGGCGCACGAGCGCGCGAACGATGGTCAGGCCCAGCCCCGAGCCACGCGCCTTGGCGGTCACGCCTGGCTCGAAGACCTTGTCGCCTAGCCCAGCGTCGACGCCGGGTCCGCGATCCAGCACGCACAGCTGGAGCCGTGGGCCGTCTTGCACGTCGATTTCGACCGCGGCGCCCGCCGGGCTGGCTTCGATTGCGTTCTGCACCAGATTGATCAGGGCTTGTTCGATCTTGCGCGGATCGCAGCGCCAGGCAAGCACGTCCAGCTTCACGGACAGGCGGACGCCGCGTTCGTGCGCCATGCCCTCGTGCATATCCACCACCCGCAGGACCAAGGCACGCAAATCCACGGCTTCAATGGCCAGGGGAACCAACGGCCGCGAGAAGTTCAAGAATTCGTCCAGGATGATCTGCATGCGATCTACCTCGCGACGAAGAACCTGCAGGCGCTCGGCTGGCTTGCCCGGCGAAGCGTCCTGGGCGATGAGCGCCGACAGTCCCTTGATGCTGGCTAGCGGATTCTTCAGCTCGTGCGCGATTTCCCCCGAGAGCGCGGCCAACTCTCGCGCGCGCTCGGCGTGCGAGCTGAGAATCTCCTCGCGGGCTTCCAGGCCAGAACGAAGCATGCCGTCAAACGAATAGCGAATACCGCGCCCGAGAAAGGTCACCACCCCGAGCCCAAGGCTGGCGAAGATGGCGGACCACAGGATGTGTGTGAAATTCCAGCCAGCAAGCGCGTCGCCGCCAAACAGTCTGGGATTGATGTGAGGCAGGCGCGCAGTGGTGTGAACCCAGGCCATGCCCCAGATCTCGGCCAGCTGCACGGCGACAACGAGAAGCAGGACTGGTGGCCGGACAATCGCCGCGCCGACCACGGCGATGGGAAACATGGCGAAGAAAAATGGGCTTTCCAGACCGCCGGTCGCCAGCGCGGCCGTGGCTTGCCGACCGCCGCGAAGACGAAATTGACGGCGAATGCCCACGTACCTAGTCCGAAACGGCGATGCCGAATGACCTCGTGAAGGAACAGCCCCACGGCGATCACGCCGAGGATGGCGAGAACCGCGCGCCGCCACGGCGTTACCGTGCACCCAAAGCCAGCCCAGAAGTCCGATCACCACCGGCACGATGAAAAGTCGCACATGCGTGACACGCGCGAACAGGCGCGAGAGCTCCTCGCGCTGAATTTCCTCGAACCCGGCGGGCATGGGCGTGTTGGGCATGGACGAACGACTGTGTCGTGCGCCGAACATCATACGCTCCGCCCAGCGCGGGCCATGCCCAGACGGCCGCGCGCATCGGCGAGCGCGACGTCGAATTGAAAGAGGCGATCGTTGGCGTCCAGCACGTCGAGCGATCCAGCGACACCACCCTCGAAGGTGCGTTTGGCCGAGGCTGCGGCTTCGCTGGCAAAGGCGACCTGGCGTTCGGCCAGGCGCAGGCGTTCGGCCGCGACGCCGACATCGCGAACCACGTCCGCGACTTCCTGGGCGATGGCCAGGCGGGCGTCATCCGTCGCCGCGCGTGCGGCGGACGCCTCGGCATCCGCCTGCGCGCGCCGGCCCGAACGATAGCCACCATCGAAGATCGCCCAACTCGCATCGAGGGTAACCCGCCACCTGTCGTTCTTGCCGGTCGGATACGGCATGTCGGACGCGAAGGCGGTCGCGCTGCCGGAGATCTGCGGAACCAAGCGCAGGCGCGCGGAAAGGGCTTGCGCCTCGGCGGCGCGGATCTTGGCCACGTCGGTCTCGATTTCCGGCCGGTGCGCGAGCGCCTCGCCGACCAGGATGTCGCTTGACACCGGCACGCTGGCGTCCGCGTTCCCGGCCGGCAACACGCGCAGCGGCTCGGCCTTGCCAAGCAGAACCCCGAGTGCCAAGCGCGCCCGCTCCAGCTCGGCGCGCGCACGCACCAGATAGCTCTCGCGCCGGACCACTTCGGTATCGGCGTTGAGCCGCGAAAGCGGCGCGGCCTGGCCGGCGGCCACCATGCGCGCGGCTGTCTCACGATGTTCCTTGGCCGTGTTTAGCGCGCGTTCGCTGGCCGTGACGATCTCCTCGGCGGCGTTCGCGGCCCACGCCGCTTGCACCAACGTTCCACGCAACTGCAAACGAATGGCCGAAGCCGACTGTGCGGCGGCTTCGGTTCCTCGCTGGGCCGCTGCTCGATCGGCCCAAGCGGTCGGAGCCAAGAGCGGCACGTTGATCGATCCAGAAACGGTCCACGCGGCGAGCGGCTGGATGTAGAGCGGGCCAGGCAGGCAGGGTGGGACCGGTTTCTGGAGCTGCTGGAACAAGCCGCCGATTGCTGTACCCAGGTCGGCTCTCGCCTCGTCGCTGTTGCGCGCACACCCACCCGCGGCCACGAGCGTCGGCAGAAGCCCCGAGGAGGCTTGCCCAACTAAGGCGCGCGCCTGCTCGATGCGACTCTTGGCCTCGATCAGGGGCAGATTGCGCACATCCAATTCGTCGAGAGCCTGTCCCAGACTTAGCGTTCGCAATTCGTCCGCCGCCGCTGTTCCGGCCGCGGAGAAGAGCAGAACCCCCAAGAACGATGTCATTGCATGCCTCGCGCCCATGGTTGGACCATCAAAGCAAAGACGATGCCGACGAGCGCGCCATGCAAAGCGCCTGGCCACGCGCCCTTCCCCGCCGAGATCCCCGACACCCTGCCGGATTTCCGTCACGGCAGAGGGCGCAGGGGACGGATGAGATCACGGGGGGAGCGAGAAGTCGGTCTTCGGTGCTAGAAGATCGAAGGACGACAGACTGGAATGACCGCGCAGCGAACTATCCACCAAGCCGAGGCCATCGCATGGCTGAAACAGCGGGGCACGCTGACCGGCGCCAGCGTGGTGACCTCGTTGCCCGACGTCTCGGAACTGCCGCGCCTTGGTTTCGACGGCTGGTGCCGTTGGTTCGAGGACGCCGCGACCGCGGTCGTGCGGGCCATACCGCCTGAAGGCGTCGCCATCTTCTTCCAGAGCGACATTCGCCACGCCGGCCTTTGGGTTGACAAGGGCGAGCTGGTCGCGCGCGGTGCGGAACGCGCAGGCGGGCGCTTGCTGTTTCACCGTATCGTCTGTCGTCATCCAGCCGGCACGCGCGGGGCAGGTCGCGCCACATTCTCGCACCTCTTGGGCTTCGCGCGTGCGCCGCTCCGGTCGAGCGGCCACGCCTACGCCGATGTCATTCCCGACTCGGGCTTCGTGCCCGGTAAGAAGGCCATGGGCGTGAATGCCTGCCTGGAAGCATGTCAGTTCGTGCTGCGGGAAACACCGACACGCTTGATCGTGGATCCCTTTTGTGGCTACGGCACCGTGCTCGCCGTGGCCAACGCGATCGGCATGGATGCTGAAGGCGTGGATCTCTCCGCCCGCATGTGCCGTCGAGCGAGGGTGCTGGAGTTGGCGGGATTGTAGCTGCGTCCGGAGACCTCCGCGCTCGAATAGGCGCCAAGGCACCGCTCGCGCCAGTTCTTTCGACACCCCGCCGGGAACCCGAACAGTCGACCTTGCGCAACTACGCATAGCCTCGCGCAAAGGCGCCACCGTGCCTCGGCACGAAGGTTGCTCTACCAACAGCCGAGGAGTCTTTATGAGTCGTACCGCGTTCATCTATTCGCTGACCTTGTTTGTCTTGGGATTGGATCTCATCGAGCGCCTTGCGGGACGCGAGCGCGCGAGGTGGGCGCCGTGAAACGCGTTGTCGTCGTCTTCATCGTCTTGGTCCTTGGCCTGGGCACCCTGCTCCGCGTGAAGCTGCGCATGCAGGGGCGGACATTGCGCGCGGCCGCCGGCGGATCCGGCGAAATCGAGGGCACGCAGATCGATGTGGCGTCGCGGGTGGGCGCGCGCATCGAACGCATTCACGTGCACAAGGGCGACGCCGTGAAGAAGAATGATCTCCTGGTCACGCTCGACTGCGCGGATACGCAAGCCGGGGTCTCCGAACTCGAGGCGCGTTTGCGTTCGGCCGAGGCGCAAGCACGCGCGGCCGAGTTGTCGACGGGCGTGGCGCGCGACAATCGCCGAGTCGCGGCCTCGGCCAAGGTTGCGGCGGAAGCGCAGGCCGCCGCCCTGGCCGCGCAACGGGACGAGACTTTGCGGCAGGCCAAGCGTCTGGAGGCATTGGCCAACGATGTGGCGCTGTCGAATCGCGATCAGACGCGCTCAAGCGCCGAAGCCTTGGAACAACAGGTGCGCGCCATGCAGGCCCAGGCCGCGGCCAATCAAGACCAGATGGTATCCGCGGGCGCCACATGGCAAGCCTCCACAGCGCAGGCGCAAGCCGCGCACGAATTCGCGCAAGCCGTTGCCGCCAGTTTGCAGCGCGCTCGCCTACTGGCCGCCGAGTGCGCGATCCGAGCCCCACGCGATGCCTGGGTTTCGGAGTTGCCCCATGAGGAAGGCGAGCTGCCCGCGCCGGGCGCCGTAGTGGTGCGACTGCTCGACCTCAGCGAGGTGCGCGCCACCTTCTACCTGCCCAATGCCGAGCTGGACACGGCCAAACCCGGCGCGCCCGTTGAGGCGGTTGCCGACGCGTATCCCGGCCAGCGTTTCACCGGCCATGTCAGAAACGTAGCGTTCAAGGCCGAATTCACCCCACGCAACATCCAGACCCGCAGCGATCGCGACCGACTCGTCTACCCCATTGAAGTCGTGCTGGCGAATCGCGACGGCAAACTGCGCGCCGGCATGCCCCTCGACATCGCGTTGGTCGGAACCGAGCGGCCATGAGCATGATCGAGGCGCGAGCATTGCTACGTCGGTTCGGCGCCACCACCGCGCTGGACAATCTGTCCTTCGCGGTCGAGCCCGGCGAGCTGTTTGGCCTGGTAGGCGCCGACGGTGCTGGAAAAACCACGGCCATCCGCGCCCTGGCTGGCCTCATCGCCCTCGACAGCGGCCGAGCCCTGGTCGCCGGCTGCGATCCGGCCACGGGAGGCTCGGCGGTGCGTGAGAGCCTGGGACTCGTGCCCCAGCAGGCGAGTCTGTATCCGGATTTGTCCGTGGCCGAAAACCTCCGATTCCTCGCCCGACTGTTTTGTTTGCCTAAGCAAGTTTTTCGCGAGCGCCGCGAACGCCTGCTCGCCATTACGCGCCTGGCCCCTTTCGTCGATCGCCGCGCCGACGCGTTGTCCGGCGGCATGTACAAGAAACTGGCCCTGGCCTGCGCGCTTCTGCACCGGCCGCAGGTGTTGCTGCTCGACGAGCCGACGGTGGGCGTGGATCCGGTCAGCCGACGCGAGCTGTGGGCCCTGTTGCACGAGTTCATTCACGACGGCATGACCGTGCTGCTGTCCACGCCCTACATGGACGAGGCCGAGCGCTGTCATCGCGTGGCCCTGCTGCACCAGGGGCGATTGCTGCTCGCGGGCGAGCCGCAGGCCTTGCTAGAAGATTTCGCCGGCAAGGGCGAGACGGCCACCTTTGAGACGCTGTTTATCGCGCGACTGGAACGCGCGGAGCGCGAGCAAGGAGCGTGGCCTTCATGAAGACCATCGAGGCCACCAACCTGGGCCGCGATTTCGGCAAATTCCACGCTGTCACCGACGTCTCGTTTTCCGTCGAAGCCGGCGAGATCTTCGGCTACCTCGGCACCAACGGGGCCGGCAAGTCCACCACCATTCGCATGCTATGCGGCCTGCTCGCGCCGACCCGCGGAGAGGCGCGAGTGGCCGGCTTCGACGTCGGCCACGAGCTCAAGGCGGTGAAGGCATCGATCGGCTACATGTTGCAGAAGTTCTCCCTGTATCTCGATCTGCCCGTGAAGGACAACATCGACTTCTTCGGCGGCGCGTACGGGCTCTCGGGAAAGACGCTTTCCCTCCGCGCCGACGAAGTTCTCGATCAATGCGGCCTGGCCGGTCTCGATCGCAGCATCACGGGTAACCTGCCGGGCGGACTGCGCCAGCGCCTTGCCCTTGCCTGCGCCATTCTGCACAAGCCCTCGGTGCTCTTTCTCGACGAGCCCACGGCGTGCGTGGATCCGCAAGCACGGCGGTTGTTCTGGCGCCTCATCCGGCAGCTGGCCTCCGAGGGCACCACGATCTTCGTCACCACCCACTACCTCGACGAGGCGGAATACTGCCGTCGCATTGGCCTGATGGCGGCGGGCAAGCTCATCGCACTCGACACGCCGGCCGCGCTCAAGCGCACCTACGTTCCCGGCCGCGTTTTCACGGTACGCGGGCGCGACCTCGGCAATGCAACCGGCACCTTGCGCGATCGCGCGGGCACCAAAACGATCGAGCCTTTCGGGGCCAGCTTGCATCTGCAGGTCGACGGCGCCTTGTGGAACGAAGACCGGCTCCGTGAAGCCATCGCGGCCGCGGGCGGGCGCGAGCTGGTCGTGCAAGCAGGTGAGTCGTCGCTGGAAGATGTCTTCCTGGCGGCGCTGGGCCAAGCCAAGGAAGTGGCGGCATGAAGTCGCGACAGGTCCGATTTCTGCTGCGGGTGGCCGCCATGGCCAGCAAGGAAGTGCTGCACATCCGCCGCGATCCGCGCACCCTGTGAAGGTCTACACCCTGTTTAACCCCGCGGCTCGCTCCGCCTACTTCATGGTGCCCGGTCTGGCCGCGTACCTCCTGGCCATCGCGGCTGTGCTGCTCACCGCGCTCACCGTGGCCGGCGAATGGGAGCGCGGCTCGATGGAGCAGCTCTTCGCCTCGCCTGTCAGTCGCCTGGAGATCGTGCTTGGCAAGCTTCTGCCTTACCTGGTTCTGGGCATGGTGCAACTGCTCTTGGTGCTGACCCTTTCCACCACCGTGTTCGAGGTGCCTATTCGCGGCAGCCTGACCTGCGTGTTCGCCGTGGGATTCTTCTTCCTCACCGGCATGCTGGGCCAGGGCCTGCTGATTTCGGTGATTGCGCGCAACCAGTTGGTGGCGACACAAGCCGGCGCGCTGTCGGCGCTGCTGCCGTCGATGCTCCTGTCGGGAATGATCGTCCCCATCGAAAACATGCCGCGCCCGATCCGGGCGCTGACCACCATCATTCCCGCGCGCTACCTGGTGCATGCCTTGCGCACGCTTATGCTCAAGGGGAGCGGGTTGGCGACGATCGTCGCGGATCTGCTGGCGCTTTTCGTCTTCATCCTCGTCGTGCTGGCCTTGGCCACCGCGAGGTTCAAGAGGAGGCTGGCATGACGGCGAAACGCCGCTGGACAGTCGAACTTATGACCGTGATTCGCAAGGAGGTCCGCCAGACCGTGCGCGACCGGCGGATCATGTTCATGCTCGTCGCCGCGCCGCTGTTGCAAACCATCGCGCTCGGCTTCGCCGTCGATTTCAACTTCGAAAACGTGCCCACGCTGGTGGTGGATCGCGACGCAAGCTGGTCCAGCCGCATGCACGCGCCGCCTGCTCGCCGACGGCACGCTTCGGCGGAAGAAGGGAGGCGCCGCTGTCGAAAGTGCATTGATCCAGCTGGAAGCGGGAAGCGCGGCGGCGACCGTGGTGATCCCGCAAGATTTCGAGCGCGATCTTCTGGCCGCCCGGCCCGCCGAGGTTCAGGTCATTCTCGACGGCACGGATCCGAATCGCGCCGTGGTGGTGGCCAACGCGGCGGCGCAGTACTTCGGAGAGGCGGCCGCGGATCTCGCCAAGGAGCGCCTCGCGCGCGCGAACCTGCCGCCACCGCCCACCATCCGCGCCCTGCCGCGCATTCTCTTCAATCCTGGCCTCGACACCTCGCCCTTCATGATTCCCGGCGTGATGACCATGCTGCTCGTCATCACCACCACCATCGTCACGGCCATGGGGCTTTCGCGCGAACGGGAAATGGGCACCCTCGAACAAGTACTAGTCACGCCGATTCGCCCACTGTTTCTGCTGCTGGGTAAGATGACCCTGTTTCTCGCCATCGGCTGCTTCGACGTCTTCTTGGTGCTGACCGCCGGCGTGTGGATCTTCAAGGCGCCGGTGTATGGCAATCCCTTGGTGCTGGTCGCGGGAAACATGTTGTATCTTCTGTGCACCCTCGGCATCGGGCTGCTCATTTCGTCGATCAGCAAGACGCAGCAGCAGTCGTTTTTGGCCGGATTCCTCTTTGTCATGCCGGCCATTCTCCTGTCCGGCGTGATGACCCCTGTCGCGGCCACGCCACCCTGGCTGCGTGCGGTCACCTACGCCAATCCCGTCCGCTACTTCATCGAGATCCTGCGTGCCAACCTGTTCAAAGGCGCCGGCTTCGTCGACCTCTGGTGGCGGATCCTCGCGCTCGCAGCCCTCGGCGTTTCCATCGTCCTCGTCGCCACCATCCGCTTCCACAAGCGGAGCGCATGAGGCGCCAAACTCACACTGGGGAGAGATCCGGCTAGGATCCGCGTTTGAGGATGGCGCGGGTGAAGTCTTCGACCGTGGTAAGCGCGCTATCGGATCGGTCGCTGATCGAGACGTTGATGCAATATTGCCCAGTGACAGCCTCTGATGTGTACGAGTTTGGTTGCCCCATGTCGACAACGGCGCTGGAAAGACCATCGATCGGTATGCTACTAACGGGCAACTCATACTGAAAAAGGGATTCTGCTCCAGTCGCGCTCCCCATGTCGTGAATAGCGACGTCCACGCTGCTGGTGCCGTCGAGGTACACAGCATACGCAGATGCGACCCAACCCCGATCGACGTATTTGGGTGCGGCGCCGTCAATCTGATTGTAGAGGGCAGTATCGGTTCTTACCACGGTGGGAACACTGGACATCATCCAGCCGCTGATCTCGTTGCTCGCTGGCAATCGTGACAACAAGGGATCCCCACTGCTGGCCCCACACGCGTAACACATGGTG
>Ga0224559_1001812_pt1 | contig 11383 bp, 9 predicted proteins | sample 714S33034metaG_FD_180676 | JGI IMG/M metagenome (GOLD analysis project Ga0224559, IMG submission 180676) | Peat soil microbial communities from Stordalen Mire, Sweden - 717 S3 30-34 | ecosystem: Environmental > Terrestrial > Soil > Wetlands > Peat | place: Sweden: Norrbotten County, Stordalen... | reverse complement strand
TTAACCTATGAAGAATACGCCAAAAAAATCCGAGACCTCTTTGCCAATAAAAAACATGTTTCTATGGCAGATATTGCTTTGCTAAGAATTGGGCGACATTTTAGAATGGGCAAAAATAAGTTCGTTGTCGGAAGAGAGGAAACGGAAAACAAGCTTTTAGTCGCCCGAAAAACAAAAAACGAATATTATTTTGAATTGCCCGATGTTGTTGGTCCAGTAACAATTCTACAAGGACCTAAAACTAAAAGTGCAATAGAAACAGCGGCAAAACTGACAGCCTTTTACTCTGACGCAAAATCAGGCAAAGTTAAAGTTAACTTTGGGAGGGCATCTCTCAACGAATCAATAGTTATTGCTATTCCAGCGCAAGATTATGCGGATAACCTGAGAGTGGGCAAGGTAACGAAATAAGTATTTGCAATTTGTTGAACTTTTTTCTTTGTGTTTTAGATTGGTTTTTTGTTTTGGGGCTTGATTTGTCTTCAGTTTGAGTCAAAAAAAGTTAAGAATGGTTAACTAAAGTCAAGGATAGTCAAAATTTGTCGGAAAAAGTCAACTAAACCAAGCAACGCTAGAATGGTCACTCGTGTAAAGGTTTGGCCATTGAATCCAACAGGACGTTGGGGGGCATCAGCGCCTGCTTGTTTCTAATTGGCGTAGTCAGTCAGATTACTTCTCTTTTCCAAATCATATTTCCAAAATCAATCGGATTCGCCTTATTATCAGGCGTAGGCGGCATCTTTAGCGTTCTATCCTTCGTAGGCTTAATATTATTTTTAATAGCAATGTACGGCTTCTCAAAAGACTACAAGGAACCCAAAATATTCAGCAACATCTTAAACGGCCTCATATTCACCATCGCCGCAGCTTTCGTGGCAGGACTTATTCTGGTTGCAATTATGCTGCTTAATCTTGCCAACTTGTTTCCTAACTTAAGCTCCTCAGCTGCCTCATCGACGCAAATATCTCCTTCAGTGTCCAAGATATTTAGTGAAGCTTTGCCGATTTTCAGCATAGTTGGCGTAATTTGGATTGCATTTAATGTGTTATCGCTTAACATGCTGGCTGATAAATCCGAAGTCCCACTGTTTAGGACTGGCGCAAAAGTGTTGTTAGCCGGCGCATTGGTCAATATAGTAATTGCAATAATCTTTGCGATAGTTAGCTTTTATGTTTCAATATCATTTAACACTTTGTTAGCTCTCATAGTTGTCGGAGGCTTAGTGCAAGATGCAGCTTAGCTACTTTTGGCTATGGCATATTTTAGAATAAACGCAACAGCAGTTCTGGTTCCAGCGGTTACAGCAGGTAATGTTACGCCAGCTTCGGGGCGTGTAAAATATTGCAGCAACTGTGGAGCACCAAACCAACCAGACGCGTTATACTGCACTCGATGCGGACAGAATATATAGTTCCGCTTAACTGTGCGCTCCAGATTCTTTTTTTATATGATGCGATAGGTAAAATTATATTTGTTAGTGTTTCATTAAAGTGCCCGTTGTGGGCCCGTGGCGCAGTACGGATAGCGCGTCAGCCTTCTAAGCTGAAAGTCATGGGTTCAAATCCCATCGGGCCCGCTAGCAATTTTTGGCAAAGCTTCAATGTTGGTGGTTATATATGTCTAACCATGAATACAAAGACGAAAGTTAAGTGTTGGGGAAATTCGCTGGGCATAGTGCTTCCTAAAGCGTTAGTAGACGAAGAGGGACTCAAGGAAGGCGAAGAGGTAGATGTTACAGTAAGAAAGGATGTGTGCGCTCTCCGCGGCAAATACGCCTTCAAAGATTTGTAGCATGAAAAAGACGAAATGAAACGCGGCTGGGAATAAACTGCAGAAAGCAAGATTCTTCTATGACAGCTATGCCGTTATTGGTCTATCTCAGTGATAATCCAATTACAGGATTTATTTTGAAGAAAACGATGGATTTTTGACCAAGTTAAATTTAATGGAAATATCATACCGACCTCTTGAGCTTCATGGTACAGAAGCCGCTTCTCAGGTAGTGAAAGTGTTTGCCAAATATGTCATATACTTTGGACTAGTCGACATTGAAGGCTCAATGAAGCTACATTTGAAACTAAAGAAAAAAGGTTTCGACATATCTTACGCCGATGCCCTTGGATATTTTCTCTCGCTAAGTCTAACGTCAAATTTCTGATTGGGGACAAATTGTTCAAGGAATTAGAAGGCGTTGAATTTGTCGTTTAACTAAGCTGAAAGTCACAGGTTCAAATTCCGTTCGGTCCACCGGCAATAGGGTTCGGGCACGAAAATATTTGTTAGACCACATTTTTCATTATATTTGAATTAAATGCTTATTTCCTTTTAATTTGTTGAGTTTTGGGTTTGGTAATAAGATCTTATATTTTTTCTTTTTTTCATGAAAAGAGGCTATTTTGTAAGCTAAAATTAGAAATGTTTGAAAAGTTTAAATATCAACAACAAAATTCGTTGGTCACTGAAAAAGGAGAAAAAGTATAATGTCAAATATTTTGAGCATTTCTAAAAATAAAACCACCACTATCGCATTAATATTATTCTTGACTCTTTCAATGGCAGCTTCAACAACTCTCATGCCAAAAGTTAGCGCACACAATCCTGGATACCAGATTCCAACGTTTGCTTACATTTCCGTTCATCCTGACCCCGTCGGTGTCGGCCAGACAGTTAACGTTTTCATGTGGCTCAACCAAATCTTCGGAGTAGGATTTGACACAACCAGTTATGCATTATTATCCAACAACTACAGATTCCACAACTACAATTTCACTATCGTTGCTCCAGACGGCACTGTTAAAACGACAATTTTCGATACTATTTCAGACACTACATCCAACCAATTCGCTAGTTTCACTCCCGACCAAACTGGAACATACACGTTAATGTTTAATTTCCCAGGACAAACATACACAGCAAGCAACGGTAATCCCAGCAGTGTACTTGTCAACGACACATATCTACCAAGCAGCGCAACAACAACACTTACAGTACAGTCAGAACCAATTGCAACATCCATAGGCAGCTCACCACTTCCATCTGCATATTGGGCACGTCCAATCTACGGCGAAAACACTGACTGGTGGACCATATCTTCAAACTGGCTAGGCGCAGGCTCAGCAGTTAACCCAGCAGTAGGATCAGGCGCAGTCTCAGCATTCTCAACAGGGCCACCTCAAAACTCGTGGGGAGCAATTATGAGTCGAAATCCAGGCGACGCCATAGGATCACTGACTAGCCACGTAGTGTGGACAAAGCCAATTCAAAGCGGCGGAGTCGTCGGAGGCAACCAATACTACTCTGGCGGAGAATATCCAGGAACAGGTCAAGGTGTCGGCTACTACGAAGGAACCGCATACGAGCAAAGATTCGTTAACCCAATAATAATGGATGGAATACTCTACTACATGGCACCCTTAGGATTCGATGCACCAAGCTACGGTCCATTGACAGCTCTAAATCTGGCAACAGGACAAGTTGTTTGGACAAGCAACACATTACCAGCGCCATCATTCGGTTACATATACAACCTCTGGAGTCCTGACGAACACGGAACATTCCCACCAATCCTGATCTGCCCAAGCGGATCTTTATGGATGATGGTTGATGGATTCACAGGAACCACCCTATTCAATGTGACTGGTGTTCCATCAGGTTACGTCGCAGCAGGCCCATCAGGCGAACAACTACGATACGTCTTACAGAACAAAGGTACAACTGCAAATCCAAACTGGTACCTAGCAGAATGGAATTCATCACGCATCTGGCAATACGACATTAACCCATTCACAGGTGCAGGAAGTGTTTCGCCAGCAATCATCAACGCAAGTACGCCAACAGCACTAGTTACAATATTCCCAGCATCCAACCAAGCAGCCACTCCATATAACGTGCTCACTGTCCAAGCAAACATAGGATTCAACCAAGTTATAATTGACCCCGTTACTGGCGGTGCATTAAATTCTACTCGGTATCCCTCAGAGTGCACTTATGACTGGAACGTTTCAATACCCCAGCTAAACAACCCTGGAGGACCAACACCCTCAGTAATTGCAGGAATGTACAACAATGTTTTGCTTACCTTGAACGGAACTCTACCAGCATCACCAAGCAGCTTTAACTCAGTAGGCAGCTATACACCTTACACCTACATGGCGTTCAACCTCAACTCATCCGCAGGCCAGATCGGTTCATTCAAATGGATAAACACACTGCAACCAGTACCAGAAAACGTCACCGTTTATTACGCCGGAGTCGATCCGACAACTAACGTCTTCGTAGAAGAAAACTATGAAACCTTGAATTGGGTTGGATACAGTCTTTTAACAGGACAAAAGGTATGGGGTCCAACTCCAGCTATGGAGTCGCTTGACTACTATGGTCAAACGGCGCCAAACGAATTCTGCGGTCAACTCGCCTTTGGTAACCTTTACACCAGCGCATTCGGCGGAACAGTATATTGTTACAATGATGCAACTGGACAGCTAGAATGGACATATGGTAACGGCGGATCTGGCAACAGCACTCTCGCAGGATTAAACACACCCTACGGCGATTATCCGACATTCATCCAAGCAGTGGGCAGCAATGGCGTGATTTACTTAGTTACTACCGAGCACACTGTAATCGACCCAATCTACAAAGGCGCATTAGCACGAGCAATCAATGCCACAACAGGTGCAGAAATCTGGACAATTTCAGATTACACTAGCGAATTTACAACAATGAGCTACGTAATCGCAGATGGATATACAACGTTCTTCAACGGGTATGATGGACAAATCTACACTTTAGGCAGAGGACCAAGTCAAACAACCGTTACAGCACCAAACGCAGGCTTAGACTCAGGACAGAGCGTAGTAATACGCGGCATGGTCACAGATATTTCCACTGGCACAAAGCAGACTCAACTTGCAGCTGACTTCCCCAATGGCATTCCAGTTGCAGCAGACGCAATCATGGGTGACTGGATGGGATATGTCTACCAACAGCAACCATTGCCAAGCAACTTCACAGGCGTTCCAGTCACAATAGATGTAACCGATTCTAATGGCAACACATATAACATTGGCACTGCAACGACCGCTGCAAGCGGTATGTACAGCTTAACATGGAAACCTACTATTTCAGGCAACTATACGGTTACTGCAACCTTTGCAGGCACAGCAGGTTATTGGCCATCATCCGCTGTAACAAGTTTTGTCGTTGATTCAGCCCACGCAGCTACTGCAACACCTACATCCACACCAACATCCGTCGCAGACGCATACTTTGTTCCCGCAATCGCCGGACTATTTGTCTTAATCATCATAGTCCTTGTGCTAGTAGCACTATCAATGCTAAGAAAACACCCTTAAAAATTCGAAACAAAAAACCCTATTTCTTTTTTTTGGTTTTCGAGAATTTAGAGGTAAAGATTTAGGGCTGAATAGGCTCTGGTTAAGTTCACGATATAAGCCATTGAGATTCCTTTAAATAATTAAGTGCAACCCATCGGTCCGCCATAGTTCTTAATTTAGTGTTTGATTCTGGCTTTTCTGGGCAATTATTGATCTGTTGAACATTGTGACCAATCTTTATTTTGTCTCAGACTAAAAGCAGTTATGTCTTGTTGTAAGACTGTTGCTCTAAGGAATAGCTAAAGGATTGGGCTTGTCCCATTGTGATAGTTTATTTGTAGAATTTTCAATTGACATAGTTAAAAAGTCTCACGTGCAGAGACATTATGCAAAAATACGCTAACTTGTTCATGGTCAATATTGGCTAATGAATGTTTATGCAGTTGTGACAATCCAGTTCATAATTAGCCAAACACCTTTACATGTTTAAGCTGGGTTAATTTATCCAAATCGAATAAGTTGTTAAAGAATCAGAGCAATACTTGAGCCTGTTTGAAGGTATAGGGTATAAACGCCTTTTCCATAAGCAGTTATCGCTTGAGATAATGAAAAATGATTTGAAAGTTGATTCCGTTTTGTTGCCAATTATCAGCTTTTATAGTAATCCCATTTTGCGCTTGCCAATTTCCAGTTAAAACTAAGCCAACAGAGGTTCCAGGATCATATCCATCATTATAAGGTGCTTGTCCCAATTGACTTACACTTGAAGCAACAGGGCTGTCATAATAAACTGAAATCTGTTGGATATTTGTTTGTTGGCTCTCTATAGTTCCTGCCATTGTCACTTGGTTGTTACTTATGTTTAATTGGTTCCATGAAATATAGTCATTCTCGAAATCTTGAACAAAATATACGTTATTCTTGTCATATGCGATGCCTATACTTACTTTGTTATGCAAAGGATCTAGGATATTATCTCTATGACCCCAATTTTCAGCCGCATCTTCATACATCATGCTATATTCTCTATCCTTAAGTTCTGACTTGACATCTAATGCGAAAATGTTACCTGTCTGCCCTACATAGGCTATGTTTTCTGAGACTGATCCTCTCCCACCTGCTAGTGTATATCTCATATAAGGTTTGTAACTATTCAAGTCCCAATGGCTAAAATAACTATTCTTAAGCGTATCATCGGCATGAATTTGCCCTGAGTTAATGCTACTTAAAGTTACATTCTGTAAGCCATTAGCTTGCCTATCTGAGTTTATCAAGGAAAGAGCATAATTGACGAGATCTTGCTGGTCTTGAGAGGTTGAAACAGTGCTAGGAGCAGAATCAGTGGGAGCCAAAGTTGGTGTAGGAGAAAATGTGGGCGCCTGAGTTGTGAGGTTAAATGGTGTTGAAGAATGGTTAACTATAGAAGGCGTTGAAGAGGGATTAGAATTAGAATTATAGAAATTAGAGATTATGCCACCAAGTGTAATCACCAAAACTGCTGAACAAATTAAAACAATTGCGAAGGCAATTCCAAATATAACCTTTTTGTTAATTTGTTTTGATTTTTGATTCCTTGATTGCACTCCAAAACAATTATAACGATAAGATTTCATTTGACCATATTCTAAACCACAATTCCAACATTTGAAAATGATTTTCTCAGCATTATAACTGGCTATTTTGCTTTCATCACAATGACATCTTAGGTATGAGCCTATATTGTTAGGGCTATTCTGGTTCATCTAAGAACCCATAAGGTCCTTATCGATAGCTTGCGCTTTTATAACTTGTGATGTTGACTAGTTCTAGCTGAAAAGTCATTATTTGTAGATTTTTTTCTTTCTCTTCCAGCTCTTTCTTAAAAGTCAGTAGACTTTCCTTAATTTCTTTTTGTTCTAATAATAATTGATTCATTTAGTCTGGTCATCGTTATCGCTATTTGCAAACCATTTAAGAAAAATTTTCTAAATAAAGTCGAATAAATAACTAATACAAAAATAATTGCTGCCCAAACTAATGTTGCAACAATAAACATTATTGGAAAAACGATAATGCTCCAAACTGAAAATACCTTGAAAACTTGGAGCAATAATAGAATTAAACCCTATTCTTAACGAAAAAAATGCATGCTGTTAATATATTTGCAATTTCTCTCTTGCTAAGTCTATTATTTGCTAGTTTAGGTTATTCCTGCCCTATTCGAATTTAAGACTATCTTTGAAAAGTAGAACGGTTTAGTGTGATCATTTGTTTAATGCATCTTATAGAATAGAATAACCTAGCCTGATTATGATGTTGTCCATACTGGAATTATTTTCCAAGCGACTGCTGTGCCTTCGTGATAAATACTTATGTTTATTGTTGCAGTTTGTCCACCAGCTAGACTCCCAAGTGTTGAAGAAGTACTGTTAGCACCGATCCCAAATATACCAAAACCTAATGGTGCAATCAGGTTTACCACACTTGCATTATTGGCATCATAGCCACTGACACTTAATCCAGCATTGTAAGCTGTTTTTAATCCTTCATTGGACACTGTGCCTTTAATGAAAAGATGATTCAATGTTGATGGATCATTTGCATTATATGATGAAGTGCTTACTACCTCAGTTATCCCAAGTGCAGTTATTAGATTGGCAGAATTTATGGTGCCGTTAAGTTGTGCTACTTCAGCTTGAAGATTCGCTTGAATAGTGGCAATTTGGTCATTAAGACTATTTACTTGATTGTCTAGTTGCGTCATTGTATTATACTGCTGATCCATTATACCATGCAATGTTACTAATTCAGAATCTCTAAACGATACCGCATTATTGTAGTAGAGTATAACTCCTGCAAAAAGAATTGATTCAATAAGTATGGCTACCATCAAAACCTGTTTATCTTTACGTTTATTTTGCATATTTACTGCATTTCTACTTATGCAAATTTAAGACTTAGCTTTATGAAAACTTTCCACCAACCATAAGGCATTCTAAAGGTACCTTTTTCTGAAACATCATAAGATAATAGGAGCATAAGAAGCAGAAATAAATCTGGCAGCTAGACAATAACTGACCCTCCTCCAATCATTTTACCGCAGGGTCTTTCTAAATTAACCCTATCTTTCTAAGAATGGAATGTCAATAAAAAGCAAGTGATGAAAAAACATCTTAGTGCGGTGGAGAGCTAAGTTACAGTGATGTTTAATGAATAGATAAATTTTAAGAACACTTTATTACCGTATAATTCATCTAACCACAACAAGGGGAGTTTAATTGAAGTATTACAAGGATGATGGAAAAGAACGCATTAATGAAACAAAGCCAATAGAATGCTCAATAGAAAGTGCTTTGAATGAGATTGATGCTTTCCCTTCAATTGAAGGTAATTTTATAGGCTTCATTAATGAGAAAGATGAAACTATACAATTTCATAAAAACGAAGAAGATGCTTGGGTGTTAGATGTGCCAGTTGTGGAAAATGGTTATTTTATTTACTCTCTCAAGGATGATGACCTTACGACAGAAAAAGTAAAGATTATTGTCAAGAAATTCTTCTTAGGAGAAAATTGGCAGTATCTATGTAGGTTAACAAAATAGAAGTTTTATAGCGCTAATGGTGCTAAAAGTATTTTCTTAAGATGCAAAACCGTAATAGCTGAAACAAAGTTCAGATACTACCTATAGTAGTACTTGTGAAATTAATAGAAGCAGCGATTGCTATCTGTCTATAGTGAGCCGCAATTCAAGCTATCTCTTGAAGGATAGAAAATCCAGTCAAGTGAATATGGCTTCCGCAACTGTTGCAGAGAATCTCTACTTCTTCTAAACCATTGCTGTTCACTTTTGGTTCTAAGATTGAATATTTCTCTTCTGTGGAGTCTTCAGGAGAGATCACAATTCCACATTGTGGACACGAGAAATCTCCGTTTCCATCTATCTTTGTTAAATCTACTCTGTGAGTTTGTTTCATTCTTCTCGCCTCATATTTTGAATTTCAGGTTTTTACACTATTTTGTTATTTAAGACTATTTGTTGGTTTTTCAAATTTATACCAAAAATCTTTACCGAATTTCTGCCAATCAAGAAACTTCTCCATGCAGTCAGGTCATACTGGATACTAAAAAAGGCCACGTTGAAACCATCTCCTGTATAATGTGAGCGCTAAGTCAAAATGAAGTAGCCTTTATAACTGACTTTCATTTTGGACTTACGAAAGCAGGGTCGCACTATTCTTTTGCTTATGTTGACGATGTGTGTTCTCTAATTTACTATAACAATCCTCACAAATAACTGGGTTGTGCACATAATCGTTTAGCACATGAAAAACTTCTTTACTCTCCAAAGTCTTTGAACAGGTTTTTCCACACCAATCACAAATCATTAAGATACCTCTGATCCCATCCTCTTTAGAAGCTCTCCTTTCTCTTCAAACCAAGAGTTGTCTCTAATGCCTAAAAGGCATATTTCGGAATTAAATTATATCAAAAAAGCCATTTGTATCTTAGTTTTGGCTTAAACTTTTAGGTGCTAAAGAAACCACTCAAAATATTGCTAAGGTACTTTCAATTTTGGAGACTCGAAGCAACCGCCTCTTGCAGTTACAAGATCAACATAATAGCTTCCAGATGGCAAAGTGCAGTTAACTCTTAAAGTTGCAGTTTCACTTTTTAACATGAGAATTGAAAGATTCGAGGTTGCTACAACTGTATCATTACTATCTTTAAAGATTGCTTGAGTAAAATTGATGTCTTCTATTTGGGGTAAATATCCTGTGTGACCGTTTGGTTCAACAACCTCAACTAGTTTATTAATTCCTGTTACATCCACAAAGACAGCATTAGCAGTCCCATTAGTAAAAGCACTTGTTATAGTGGCTTTTTCGTAGTTTTGATAAGCCTCCACATTAGATGGAAAAATCATGTTTGTCTCAAATAATATAAAGATAAGTCCAGTGGCAATTACAGCAATTAAGATTAAACTAATTATCAGGATTACTTTGTTCATTTACACTATGGTCTCCATTTCTATAATGTATATTTAAGACTTGTAAAGTTCTAATTCTTAGTTCAGATTCTTCATAACTCGTGAATCTTCAACTTCTCTAACAAATAAGCGAAGTTTTCTCTAAACTCTCTTCCTTCGATTCATCAGGTCTTACGTCTCAATACCTTCAAGGTACTTTTTCGTAGAAGTAATTGGTGTTGGGTCTAGTGTGATGCGTTTAATTGTTCAAGATGGTGCTTTTTGGATTTTATGGTAGTGTTGGAGTTGCGCCGGATTTTTTGGGGTTAAGAATGAAGTTACTGTGCCATAGTTGCGGCTGATTTATCTTTCGAATCGTAGATTTCTTGGTTCATTGAGTCATGATTATCGTTCCTTTTTAATCATAGTATGTATTGACAGTAATTGGTGGTTCAGAGAGGCTTGGGCAATAACATTTCTCAATCCTGACTTGACGCTAAACTATATTGGTTACTTTTATTAGTAAATCAAGGTTTATCTGATTACTTAGTGAGTCACGTGAAAATCGAATCTAGATCTTCAGAGGCTAGTCGATTTTGAGGCGCCGAAACATCCTAATAACTGTTGCACTTTTCGCAATTCTAGTTCCATCTCTTTTCTTCGCAACAAAAACCTTTTTCATACCTAAGATAAGCGATCCATCTTCACCGTTCTACGTGGGGGTTGAATGCGGTTACAACAACGTTACACTATGCGAAGCAGTAATCGACAAAGTCAAAAATTACACAAACCTCTTCATCATCAGCTCAACAGACATAATAGATAATTCAACTCTACTTAACGAAGTATCCGACTACGCCTACAACGCAGGACACTACTTCTCAGTGTATTTCTCACCTATCCACTCCTACCAAGATCTAGGAGAAAACATGTCGACCTCGACTGTTCTTCCTAATGGCACAATTGTACACGGCGGATATTATCAGTCGACTTTGCCTATGGCTTGGCTCAACAGTTCAAAGGCAACGTACGGTGATCGCTTCTTAGGCGCATATGTTTTGGATGAGCCAGGCGGAATCCAGCTTGACGGCGGCGGACAA
>Ga0224559_1001811_pt1 | contig 11384 bp, 7 predicted proteins | sample 714S33034metaG_FD_180676 | JGI IMG/M metagenome (GOLD analysis project Ga0224559, IMG submission 180676) | Peat soil microbial communities from Stordalen Mire, Sweden - 717 S3 30-34 | ecosystem: Environmental > Terrestrial > Soil > Wetlands > Peat | place: Sweden: Norrbotten County, Stordalen... | reverse complement strand
ACGCTGGCGCTCTGGGTGCTGTCCCACTTGCCGGTTACGCACACGGCATCGGGCGCATACACGACTCCCGAACTGGCAGACAGCATGATTGGCCACTTCGGGCGCTTCATTGAACCGGCCATTGCGCCGCTGGGCTTCAACTGGAAGATCGGCATCGGGCTGATCTCGAGCGTCGCGGCCCGCGAGGTGATGGTCAGCACCATGGGCACACTTTACGGCGCCGAAGCCGATACCCATGCCCTGAGCCTGCAAACGGCCATGCAACAGGACATGACCCTGGGCGGCGCGCTGGCGCTGATGATCTTCTTTGCCTTCGCCATGCAGTGCACTTCCACGATGGCCGTCGTCAAGCGCGAGACGAACAGTTGGAAGTGGCCTGCCATCCAGTTTGCCTACATGCTGGCCCTAGCCTGGATCGCGGCCTTCGCGGTCAACCATCTTACGATGGCATTCCTCGGTTAGCGCGCCTGCCGAATCACTCTGCGGCAACGATCAAACCACCTAAAAAACGTCGATGTTTCGAAGGGTACGGGCTTTAGCCCGTACATAAAACCCGCATAATCAGCGGGGCTTTAGCCCCCGAGGGAATGCGGGCTTTGAATCGGCCACTTGTTCAGAGATTCCCTATATCGTGGTCTCCGATTCGATGCCGCGGCCGGGCTCCGAAATCAAGGCAGCCAGGAGTCCTACCGGCTTGACAACGAATCCGGCAATGAGCCTCGGCATACGGCGGAAGTCGTCGGAGAGCGAGCGGCCAGTGCCGGTCAGGAAGACCCCATTGCGCATGACGTGCAAATGGAAGAGCGCCGAAAAAGCAGCGAAAACGCTGACAGCCAGCGTCGCTCCTCCTGTGACGGTCGCGCCAGTGACGCGGTGAGTTGTCCAGTCGAGTACCTGAGCCAGGCCGGGAACACCGAGAACCACGATCAGATTTCCCAGCCACCGCGCGCGAAGCCCGAGCGCCTTCTGCTGCATTCCGGCATAGACCCCCGCGGTGAGCGTCACATACACGATTTCAACCAGAACGACAGCAAGGCTTCCGCGCAGGCCGGTACGAGCCATGGCCGCCAGATAGACCAGCGAGCGGGCGGTTGCACTGAGAAGAGCACACTTCCAGTTCCAGCATGACAAGGACTGCCTGAGCAAAACGCGTTGTTTGGACATGGCTCCATGGTTACGGATGCACGAAGAATGGAGCATCAAGGTCCGGTTACAGCAGGATTGAGATCTGCCGCATGCCGTAACTATCTTGATTCCCATTACGTACCGGCGCCCTCTGTTGATTTCATACAATGAGACGCTTCTTTCGTATTTTCATGGACCTTTAACATGCGGGTGTGAAACTAAAAGGAACCGTAGCCAATAGAGATAGCGAAGATATATTCCCCCCAATCTTCTTCGCCAAGAGTTGCGACAACATAATCAGGCCGCTTTTGGGCGTGGCACTGATTGGAGTTATGTTGCCGTGCATTTGAAAGCGCGATTCGCTTGACTGCTCGTGGTCTTTACCGCCAATACACATGTCTGGCCGAAGCACTCTCAGACAATGTGGAATCGGTCTAGGGCGAGCAGAACGGCGGCAAAAGCAACTCACTGGTCTTGCGAAAGGCCGCGGCCTTTGGAGTGCTTATATGCTTCCGTGCTGTGCTTTTGCTGCGCGATGGGTGTTGTCCACTTAGGTCTCTGACCGCTTGATTTTGTACCATCATTGGGTGCTCCACATCTTGATTTTGAGATGTGGGAAAGCACGAACTCAATGCAACTTCTTCATCCGGTCAGAGGCCTGGAGCTTCAAGAGGCTAGAGCAGTGTTAGCTGAAGAGACCAGAACAGGGCGCAGCCGCATCCTTGGTAAACATCGCCATCTTCTTGTGCTTGGTCTGGGGTTACAGTTCATTCTGCTCGTTCCCGAGTTTATATTTGCTTCCCAGCTAGCTCGCAATGCGAACGAATCCCTCGTCGCGCTCTTTCTTCTTCTGCCCGCCGGAGCTGCCATTTCATCCGGCTGCTTGCTGCGACAGCAGAGAGAGCACACGCGCCATCGCGCGGAGATGCTGTTCAGGCTCAACACGGAGCGGGAAGCGCTGGAGCGCCGGATCGAGGAGAGAACCTCTGAATTGCAGCTCCAGGTGGAGGATCGACGCCGCGCGGAGCAGTTGAACCGCGGACGCCATCATGTGCTGGAACTGTTGACCCGCGAGGCCCCCATGCCCGAGGTCCTTCACGCTCTTGTCGAAACTGTGGCGGAGTACCAAAGTATCTGGGGCTGCGCCTTGCATCTCTGCGAAGGCGATTGGCTGCGTCTGAAAGCCATTGCGGATGTACCGGAAAAGCTGGTTTCTCACCTCGTCACTCTTACGGAGATCAACGACGGATCGCCCGAGCAAACGGCCTTTCTGCAAGGCAGCGCTGTCATCATCGCCGATTTATGGAAGGAGTTACGGCCATGGACCATGCTGCTGACAGCGCATGGCGTCCAATCGGCGTGGTCAGTGCCCATTCTTTCCGTGGAAAAAGAGACCGTGGGCACGTTGACGGTTTACTCCCGCCTCATTCACAGTCCGAGTCCCGAAGAACTCGATGTTCTCCAAATGGCGGCGCAAATGGCGGCGCTGGTTCTGAACCATCGTTTTCTGCATGAACAGCTCTTCAAGAGCGCCTATCACGACAGCTTGACCGGGATTTCCAACCGGCGCTTCGGAAACGACTGCCTCAACAAGGCAATCAGTCTTGCGCAGCGTGACGGCAAGAGGGTCGCCGTCTTGTGGATGGATGTTGACCACTTCAAACAGATCAACGACATTCATGGGCACCCGGCCGGAGATGCCGTATTGCGGGAGGTCGCGGGGCGAATCAGAAAGCGGCTGCGCGCCAGTGACACCGTGGCCAGAATGGGCGGCGACGAGTTCATGGTTGTGTTGCAGAACATGGAGAGCCAAGAGGCTGCCATGCGCATCGCCTCCGACCTGCTCGATATTCTGTGCCATCCGGTAGAGTTGGGAGCGCTGAAACTTCCCTTGCAGGTCAGCATGGGCGTGGCGCTTTATCCGGCCGACGGTGATACGACCGAATCGCTCGAGAGGCTCGCCGATCACGCCATGTATCGAGCGAAAAAGGGAAAGCTCGGCATCGCCTGCGCATCCACGCTGAAGGCCTTGAGTTCAGAACTCAATTAAAGCAAACACAAAATTTGCTCTATTGATTCGGCAACTCATAACTGTCAGGGTGCCCCACGCTCGCCAGTCATTCAGGCATTTCTGTAGGACCAGTCGCTGTCATCCTGAGCGAACGAGGCCCCAAGCGTTCCTCAGCTTGGGGGTGGTGAGTCGAAGGATCTGCGGTTGTCCTTCGATGAACCTTGTGCACAGAGAGTTTGTTTCTTGTCAGCCCATCGAGAGAAGTTTACTGGACGCTGGCTTGGCGAATGATAAAGTTATGAGTATGAATTTGAGCAAACGCAGGTTTATGGCTGTCGTTCTTCAGTGTGCGGCGTCGTTGGTATGTCTTTTTCTCGTGATGCCAGGCGCCATCTCGGCCCAACAGCCCGGAGCGCCCAAAACTGCAGCACCTGAAAATGCCAGTCAGCAGGGCCATGACAGCACAAGTGTTGCCTCCGCCTGTTTGCCTGCCAACCTGGGTTCGCCCTACATTCCCGTTGATAGCTGGGTCTACCCTGCCGTGCTGCGGCTCTACTCGCTCGGCTTTGTTGACGATGTCTTTCTCGGCATGCGCCCCTGGACGCGCGCCAGCTTGAGCCACATGGTCGAGCAGGCCGGCGAACAGATCGAGGACGCGAATGAAGGACCGGCCACCAATGAGGCCCAGGGCATTTATGACTCGCTGATGCGCGAACTGCGCCATGACACCGAGGGACCGTGCCTTCCGCATGGGGCCAAGTTGCGCATCGAGTCGGTTTACTCTACAGCTCGCGGCATCAGCGGCACGCCACTGCGCGACAGCTACCACCTTGGCTCGACCATCATCAACGATTATGGCCGCCCCTACCAAAACGGATTCAACAACTATTCCGGCGCCAGCGGCTACGCCTCCGCCGGTCCGTTCGCAGTCTATGTGCGCGGAGAGTTTGAGGCAGCGCCCTCGGCCACGGGTTACTCCCAGGAATTGGCCCAGGCTCTCAGCACTGTGGACGCTACGACCTTCCTCAACACAACCACGGGCCTTCCATATCACCAGGCGACCATTCCCATGGGGCCGATTGACACGGTCACGGACGGAAGGGTGATCGAGGCATTCATCTCCGCTCACGTTCTCAACCACGAGATTTCCCTGGGCAAGCAGGACAACTGGCTTGGACCTGGGCTGGGCGGCAGCATGGCCTACTCCAACAACGCCGAGAATATCTACTCCTTCCGCATCAACCGCAATGAGCCGCTCTATGTTCCGTTGCTTTCCCGGCTCACAGGCCGCTTCCGCTACGATTTCATGATCGGCTCGCTCAGGGGACACAACTACATGCCAAATCCCGCATATGTCGCCAACCCCAAGCCATACCTGGCGAACGTGATTAATCCTGGCGACCCCTGGGTGCACCTTGAAAAGATCAGCTTCCGGCCGACGGAGAACCTCGAGTTCGGCTTTGAGCGCACCGCGATCTGGGGCGGGCAAGGCCACGGACCGATCACGATTCACACCTTTCTGAAGAGCTTTTTCAGCACCTCCTCTCCCACGGACGGAAGCAAGAACGGCCGCGAAGACCCTGGAGCGCGTTTTGGCGCTTTCGATTTCTCCTACCGCCTGCCTTTCTTTCGCCAATGGTTCACACTCTACATGGACTCCGAGGTGCATGACGATATCTCCCCCATCGACGCTCCCCGGCGCGCAGCCTGGCGGCCAGGCATCTATCTCTCTCATGTGCCCTACGTTCCCAAGCTGGATCTGCGCGTCGAAGCAGCCTCCACCGACCCGCCTTCCTCTGACCATCCAAACCTAAACTCCTATCCAAGCTTGTATGGCCGATTCATGTACTACGAGAGTATTCAGAAACAAGGCTATACGAACCAGGGACAGCTTTTCGGCGACTGGATCGGACGCGAGGGCAAGGGCGGTCAGGCCTGGATTACCTATCATCTGAGCGGCAACGAATGGCTTCAGGTGGGCTTGCGCAATCAAAAAGCCACCAGCTACTTCATCCCGGGCTCGACAACCCAGACTATTCCCGCCAATAGCCACAAATGCCCGGTCGGGTACCCGTGCCTGCTTCCCGGCGGCACCACGCTGAACGACATCAACTTTCAAGCGGTCAAACGCATCGGCAAGAACTTTGAGGTGAACGGCAATTTCGCTTTGGAACAGTGGAAGGCGCCCATTTACCTTCCCGGCCGGCAAACCGTGACAACCACCACCGTCCAGCTCACCTGGTTTCCACAGCGCAAGCTGAGTTTCTGATGCGGGAGATCGCAGAAACCCCGGAGAATCAAGGGCTGACAAATCCGAATCATCGTGAAGTTACACGATGATTCGGAACATGAAATAGGAATCAGCACAGCCGGCAGCCCGGAATCACTTACTTTGCGCGGGGATGCGTGCGGTCGTAGACCACTTCCAACTGCGACGTGGTCAGATGCGTATATCTTTGCGTGGTGGAGAGGCGCTCGTGGCCGAGCAGTTCCTGAATGGCGCGCAGGTCCGCTCCCTCTTCGAGTAAATGCGTGCCAAATGCGTGGCGCAGGGTGTGCGGATGCACGTCGGCGGAGAGGCCGCGCGAGACCGCAATGTGCTTGACGATGCGCCCCACGCTGCGGGTGGTCAGCCGCGCCTCGCCGCCCGGCTTGCCGAGGCCGCGCAGTTGGAGATTGAGAAAAAGCGCCGGAGTGGCGATTCCCTTCCCGTCGCCGAAGGCCGCCAGACGCGCCGCGCGCTCGGCAAGATAGCTGCGCAGCGCCACGGCCGCCGCGTCGCCTAGCGGCACATAGCGTTGTTTTTGCCCCTTGCCGCGAATCAGAATCACTTCGTTGGCCCACTGAATGTCGTCGAGGTTCAACCCCGTCAGCTCCGCATTGCGGATGCCGCAGCCATAGAGCAGTTCCAGGACTGCCCTATCGCGAGCCGGCCAACTGGCGTCGTCTTCGCCCACCGAATCGACAACGCGGTTCATCTGCTCGATGGAGGGCACGCGCGGCAAATGCTTGGGCAGCTTCGGCGTGGCCACCAGAGACGCCGCGTTCTGCTCCAGGCGCCCGGTGCGCGCCAGCCATTTGAACCAGCTTCGAACAGCCGCCAGAGCCCGCGCCACCGAGGCCTTCCCCAGACCGCGGTCATAGAGCGTGCCCAGATAAGCGCGGATGTGCGTGTGCTCGATGCGCTCAACGCTTTGATCTTTTCCGTAGCGCTCGGCGATCCAGACGGCAAAGTCGCGCAGTTCACGCTGATAGGCACGGAGGGTGTGCTCCGAGGCGCCGCGCTCATTCGCCAGCACACGCAAATACTCCGCCACGAGCGAGTCCAGCGTGCCGGCGGCAACGGGAACGGCGGAAGCGGTCATGCCGTCTCCTTCTTCGGTTGAACGAAGCCCTTTTGTTTGCTCTCTGGCTCTGCGCTCACAACAGTATTTCGTTCGGCGCTTGGAACCAGATGCAAGCCTCTGTGCGTAGGCGGAGCCGTAATCGGGAGGGCCTCCGTTTCCGTCCGCCTCAGCATGGAGCGCGGATGGAATTTGCGAACCACGGTCTTCAACCGGCCCAGCGCCAGGTGCGTATAAACCTGCGTGGTAGAAATGTCCGCGTGGCCTAGCAGAATTTGCACGCTGCGCAGGTCTGCGCCGTGCTCAACCATGTGAGTGGCGCAACTATGACGCAACGTATGCGGACTGGCTGAGGAATCGGCTGTTTTGACTACGTGCCAGACCCATTGGCGCGTCAGCGGCATGCCGCGCAAGGAAAGGAAGAGCCTTGACGGGTCCGGCCGCGCCGCGCCGCTCGGCTTCCTGGCCGAGCTGATGCGCGCCAAATGCGGCCTGCCAAGCAGCAAATACTCCTCCAGCGCAGCCAGCGCCGGATGCCCCAGCGGCACAATACGCTCCTTGTCGCCCTTGCCGCGAACCTGCACGCGACCGAGATCGAGCGCCAGATCGCCGGTTGAAAGCGCCGTGACCTCCGAAACGCGCAAGCCTCCCGCATAGAGCAGCTCCAGAATCGCGCGGTCGCGCAAGGCCGTAGCTCGCGCCTGCGGATGCTCGGTGTTCAAGCGCGCCCGATCCAGCATCTCGCGCACCTCCGGCTCGGCCAGCGACTTGGGCAGCACTTTCCACGCCTTGGGCGACTCGATATTCACCGTCGGATCATGATGGATGCGAGCGTCCAGCAGCAGCCACTTGTAAAAGCCGCGCAGACAGCTCAGCTTGCGCGCCGCCGAGCGCTGGTCGATGCCATGATCGCGCAGGTTTTCCAGAAATGCCGCCACATCCTCCTGCGTCGCCGTCAACAACACGCCTTGACGGCCCTCGATGAACTCGGCAAAGGTCGTCAAATCACCGTCGTAGGCCTCGCAGGTAAGAGGCCGCAACCCCTTTTCCACGCGCAGATATGCTTGATAATCCTTCAACAGCGACGAATTGCGTTCAATCTCCACACTTCCGATTATCAGCGTCCATGGCCCGATCTGCGGCTTCCATGAGCGCTGCCGAACCTCGTTCATCAAGGACTCAACTTCGGCAACAGTGCCCGGACAACCCTGAAACGATCCAGTGCATAATCGCCGGCTCCAGGCCGGATCGCGGCAGTCATGGCAGGCTTCGGCCCGAGCAGCGTATAAAGCTGGAATGGGGGATTTTGCGGCGGCGGAGATCGACAAGTGGCTGCGCGAAGGCGGCCTAGTGGTTACGGCCAGCGACCGCGCCGCGCGCGCACTTGCCGACGCCTTCCATCGCGCCCGCCAGGCCGAGGGCCTGACTGCCTGGCCAGCGCCCAACATTCTCGACTGGAAGAGCTTTGTTCGCGCCGCCTGGGACGAGCGCAGTACGGACGCTCGCCTGCTCCTTAATCCCGAGCAGGAGGAAGCAATCTGGGTGGAAATTGCCGGCGAAGATCGCTCGCTGGCCACTCTGCTTGATGGCCCGCGCCACCGCCTGGCGTCTTTGGCCGCAAAGGCGCACGATCTGCTCTGTTCTCATGCGCCGCAGTTCCTTCGCGCGTCAACCCGCTCCGGTTGGCAACAGGACGCGGCAGCTTTCAGCGCTTGGCTTGCGGACTTTGACGAGCGCTGCCGTTCTGGCAATCTGCTCAGCCCAAGCCGCCTGCCGCTCGAACTGATTCCGTTGCTTCAGGTGGAGACGGCGGCGCGTCCGCCGCTGCTTCTCGCCGGTTTTGATCGCATCCTGCCCGTCCAGCGCGAACTCTTCGACGCCTGGGGCAAGTGGCGCGAAGCCGCGAAGGGCGAACCGGCTGACGTGATTGAGTTTCACGCCGTCGGCGACGCACAGGCCGAGCTAGCGGCTTGCGCCATCTGGTGCAGCCGCCAACTTTCCGCCAACCCCAGCGCCCGTTTGCTTGTCGTGACCCAGACCGCCAGCACGCGCCGAGGCGAGATCGAGCGCGCCTTTCTTGCGCACACCGGTCCGGCCTTTGAGTTCTCGCTGGGCGTTCCGCTCATCCAGGTTGCACTGGCTCGCGCGGCGCACGATTTGCTGCGCTGGCTCGATGGATCGCTCAATGAGCAGGAACTCGACTGGCTGCTTTCCACAGGCTTCGCAGCCGCCAGCGCCCAGGAGTCCGCGGCGCTCCAAGCCTACATGCGAACGCTGCGCCGCTTTAGCCTCGAACGGACCCAATGGACGCTGGCTGCCTTCCTCAACCAGCGCTGCTCCGCGGAGTTTCTGCCGGCTCCGTGGGTCGAGCGCATCACGGCGGCCCAGCGCCTTCTAGCCGAGTTCGCTCGCCGCCCGCAAAGCCCTCTCGACTGGGCCGAGCTTGCGCCGCGCCTGCTTGATGAGCTTCACTTTGCCAGCGCCCTTCCACTCTCAAGCGCCGAGCATCAGGCGCTCCGCCGCTGGCAGCTCGCCGTGGAAACTTGCGGTTCGCTGGGCTTCGATGGCCGTCAGCTCGGTTGGACGGATTTTCTCTCTCAACTGCGGCGCAGCCTCGAAGAGACTCTTTTCGCTCCTGAATCGCTCGACGCGCCCATCCAGATCGCCGGTCCCGCCGAATCGGCCGGTCTTGCCGCCGACGCCATCTGGTTTCTCGGCGCCGATGAAGACACCTGGCCGGCGAGCGGCACCATGAACCCTCTGTTGCCCGTCGAAATTCAGCGCGAGGCCGGAATGCCCCACGCCACTCCCCAGCTTGATTGGGAACTGGCCAGCGCCATCACGAGCCGCCTTCTGGCTTCCGCGCCTGAGGTCCACTTCAGCTTTTCCAGGCAAAGCAAGAACGCCGAGCTTCGCCCATCGCGCCTGATCGTCAAGCTGGCTGGCGAGGCAAATGAGTTGCCGCCAGAGTTGGCCGCGCCAGCCAGTCAAGATTCACTCACGGTCTCGATTGAGGATTGCAGCCGGATTCCCTTCCCTCCGGGCAAGGTCGCTGGCGGGGCCGGAGTGCTGACGGCGCAATCGCAGTGTCCCTTCAAGGCCTTCGCCACGGCGCGTCTGGCCGCGCAAGGATGGGAAGCCGCCGAGACCGGCCTTACGCCCTCCCAACGCGGACAACTCCTTCATGCCGTGCTTCATGCCGTCTGGTCCGGGCCGCCCAATGGCATTCGCACGCACGCGGAACTGCTGAGCCTGACCGACCGGGAGGCATTTGTCTCGGGACACGTCCGGCGCGTCTTTGCGCAGGAGCTGCGCCCCCATCTGCGCCAACGGATGCCCCGCCGCTATCTGGAACTGGAAGAGCTGAGGCTCATCCGGCTGGTCACCGAATGGCTGAACTATGAGGCCACTCGCGCTCCCTTCGAGGTTGCAGGCACCGAGGTCACGCACACCGTTCCGGTCGCGGGACTCGTCCTCGACCTGCGGCTCGACCGCCTCGATCGCCTCAACGACGGAAGCCAACTGGTGATCGACTACAAATCCGGCGCTGTCTCGCCCAGCGCGTGGAACCTGCCCCGGCCAGACGATGTGCAACTGCCGATCTATGCCGGCTTTGCCATCGACCCGGAAGAAGCGCTCAGCGGGCTGGTCTTCGCCAAAGTGCGCCCCGGAGATACGATCTTCGCCGGGTACGTTGGCGATGCAGCGGGCACGCTCTTTCCCGGACTGAAAGGCAGCAATCCCCTGGTCAAGAAGCCCTTCGGCGCTGAGCAGCTTGTCGCGTGGCGAGAGTGCATCGAGCAGTTGGCGAAGGATTTTCTGGCCGGACGCGCCGAAGTGGACCCGCGCGAAGCTCCCAAAACCTGCGAGCGCTGCGGCCTTCAGGTCCTCTGCCGCATTCAGGAGCATCAGGCGCAACTCGAATCCGAAGACGAGTCCGACAGCGAGGAGGACGGCGATGAATGAGCCAGTGAAGCAGTCCCCGCCTCCCGACCAGCCTCAGCGCGAGCGAGCGCTCGATCCGGCCCAGTCCATTCTGGTGCAGGCTCCGGCTGGCTCCGGCAAGACCGACCTGCTGACTCGCCGCTTTCTGCGTCTGCTGGCCGAGGTCGAGGAGCCAGGCCAGGTCGTCGCTATCACCTTCACCATCCCCGCCGCCGCCGAGATGCGCCACCGCGTTTTAGGCGAACTGGAAAAAGCCGCCGCAGTTCCCGCCCCGGAGACAGACGGATTCTCGATGGAGGCCCTCGCCCATCGCGCCCTGTCGCACTCCCAGGCGCTCGGATGGAAGCTGCTCGATCTGCCCTCCCAGCTTCGCATCTCGACGATTGATTCCTTCTGCCGCTAGCTGGCCCTGCAGCAACCGCTGCTCTCCGGTTTGGGCGGCGGCCTGGAGATTGCCGAGCAACCTGAAGAGCTCTACCGCCGCGCTGCCCGCGAAACCCTCAGAAAAATCGATCAGACCGGCTCGTCGCTCGGCGCGGCCATTGAAAAACTGCTGATGTGGCGCGACAACGGCTGGCAGGAGATGGAAGGCTTGCTGGTCGCCATGCTCAAAAGCCGCGACCGCTGGATGCACAGCTTCCTCCTCGAACGCGAGCCGGATTGGGATGCGCTCCGCGAGCGGCTGGAGCGACCCTTTGCCACAGCCGTAAGCGCTGCGCTGGCCGGACTGAGCCAGCTTCTCGGCCAGATTCCCGGCGCACGCGAAGAGGCTCTGGCGCTGGCGAGATTCGCCTGCGAGCAAAGCGGCGGCCTATTGCATCAGAGCCTCGCCGAGTTGGCCGAGTTCCCTTCCGCGCCCTTCAGCGGGAGCGCCGATTTTGAAGCGGCGCGGCAGGCTTATGTATGTCTGGCGGCGCTGCTGCTGACCGGCGATGGCGCTTTTCGCAAACAAGTCGATA
>Ga0224559_1001810_pt1 | contig 11385 bp, 7 predicted proteins | sample 714S33034metaG_FD_180676 | JGI IMG/M metagenome (GOLD analysis project Ga0224559, IMG submission 180676) | Peat soil microbial communities from Stordalen Mire, Sweden - 717 S3 30-34 | ecosystem: Environmental > Terrestrial > Soil > Wetlands > Peat | place: Sweden: Norrbotten County, Stordalen... | reverse complement strand
CGATCGCCCATATACGCGGCGGCACGGAGAAGGGCTGGCGCTGGTATACCGGCGGCAAGCTCGCCAACAAACCGAACACATTCTCGGATTTCATCGCCGCGGCGCGGCTTCTGATCGGGACCTGCTACACAAGAGCCGGGCGCCTCGTCGCACAGGGCGGAAGCGCCGGCGGCATGCTGATGGGAGCGGTCGCAAATCTCGCGCCAGAGCTCTTCGCTGGAATCATCGCCGACGTGCCATTCGTCGACGTGCTGAATACGATGCTCGACGCCGATCTGCCGCTGACGCCGCCTGAATGGCTCGAATGGGGCAACCCGATCGCCGACGCCGAGGCCTTCGCGACGATCCGCTCCTATTCGCCCTACGACAATGTGAAGGCGCAGCGCTATCCGGCGGTCCTCGCCCTCGGCGGGCTGACCGACCCGCGCGTCACCTATTGGGAGCCGCTGAAATGGACCCAACGCCTTCGCGCGACAATGACGGGCGGCGGACCGATCCTGTGCAAGACCAATATGGGCGCGGGGCATGGCGGCGCGCCGGGCCGTTTCGATCGCCTCGAGGACGTCGCGCTGCAATACGCCTTCGCGCTGGCCTGCGTCGAAGGCGCCTTTGAAGCTTCATAGATCACGATGCTTTTGGATGTTTCCATCCAAAAGCATCGTGATCGATTGTTGAGAGGAACGCGAAACGCGCGCCGTCATTGGCCGCGCGCCTGCGATTCCATGAAAGCCTTGAGTTCGGCCATCGACGAAAAGTGAAATGCGCCGAGGTCCGAGCGGGCGTCGATCGACCCGTCGGCGAACATCACATAGCTCGTGCCTTCGGATTCATAACGGCCGATGACGTCGAATCGGTCGTCGCCGCGGCGCGGCGGACTGCCCTGCGGCTTTTCGACGGGCGGGCGCGGCGGCTGCGCCTGAACCGGGGTGGAAGGCGCAGCTTCAGCGGCCAGCGCGCGCGAGGCTGGGCCCTCCGGGGCCGGGACGGCCTCCGCCCGCTCCGCTTCTGACGCGACCCCGCGCGCCAACGCGGCCCCGGCCCTGGCGGCGCCAAAATGCTGTGGCGCGATATCCTTAAGATCGACCGCGCGCGGCAGGTTGAAGGGCCGGCGTCGCGACGGCGCGGCGGCCGGCGGCGCCGAAGCCGCTTCGACATCCGCTGCGGGCGCCGCCGCCTCGATTGCGAGGCGGCGCTCCGACGCCGCACGCTCGATCGATTGCGCAACGACGCGGCGAATATCTTCGATCGAGGCTTCAGCGCGCGGGGCGGCCGGCGCCGGCGCAGACGTTGGCGCGGACTCCAGCTCAGGCACGGCGGCGAACGGCGCCGGAGGCTCCGCCTCGGGCGGGCGCTCTGCCTCCTCGACCGCAGCAGGGATCGCGGCTGGCGCCGGCGCAAATTCGGCCACCAGCTCGATCGCCTGCGGCTCCGCTGCTATCGCCAGCGTCTCGACGGCTTCCAGCGCCGTCGGCTCGGCCAGAGGCCGCGCTTCGGCGAGGTCCTTTCTCCGGGCGCGTTCAGCCTTGAGAACCGGACGCAGCCCCGACAGGCTGTGGAGGATCATCGCGAGCGCAATGGTGACGATTCCGCCTGTGAGCGCGACGGATCCGCTAATGACGTTCGCCCAGCCGCGCTCGACATCGATGATGCCATAGCCGAAGGAAATCGCTGCGGCGCCGAAAATCGACAGCAATAGGCCGAGGGCGAAAACCAGATAGCTCATTTCAAATCCCAGCTCGGCGAACAAGCCCGCCATCCAAGCGCGGCCTGCTCCCGAATGCAAACCGCGTCGAAGCGCCCGCCGGTTCGAACCCGGCGGAACCGCCGACCCAAAACAACCCGACGAACCTCCACCGCCTTGACCGGACAATAGGCGAACTTCCTCGAATTCGCGACTCTTTGCGATTTGCGATGGATGATTTGGCGGTTTGCGATCGGCCTATGGTTTCCAATTGGCGAACGAATTGCGGTCCAAATGAGTTGGGGGAGCATAAACTTCCAAACGCCGGACAAGAGCGCCCGAACTTCGGGCGAGGCGGCTAAAGAAGGTTGCTGCGAAGCTTGCGTCCGTCTACTTAAGTATCTGCGGAGCGGCGTCGACGCCTCACCTTCGGGCCGCATTCCGTTACCTTAGGAGTCGTCAATGTCGTTCACCCTGCCTGAACTCCCCTATGCTTATGAGGCGCTCCAGCCCTATATGTCGAAGGAGACGCTGGAATATCATCACGACAAGCACCACGCCGCTTACGTGACCAACGCCAATAATCTGATCAAGGACAGCGGTCTCGAAGGCAAGTCGCTGGAAGAGGTCGTCAAGGACTCGTTTGGCAAAAACGCGCCCTTGTTCAACAACGCCGCGCAGCATTACAATCATCTGCACTTCTGGAACTGGCTGAAGCCGAATGGCGGCGGCGCGATTCCGGGAACGGTTGAGAAGGCCATCATCGACGGACTGGGCTCGGTCGAGAAAGCCAAGGCCGACTTCATTCAGGCCGGCGTCTCGCAATTTGGATCAGGCTGGGCCTGGCTCGCGGTCAAGGACGGCAAAGTCATCGTCAGCAAGACCGCCAATGGCGAGAATCCCCTCATTCAGGGCGCCATTCCGATCCTCGGCGTCGACGTTTGGGAGCATTCCTATTACATCGATTACCGCAACCGCCGGCCCGATTACCTCAAGGCCTTCGTCGATAATCTGATCAACTGGGAATATGTCGAGCAGCTCTACCTGAAGGCGATCGCCTGATCCGCCGACAAACACACGCGCCGGATGTCACCTGACATCCGGCCCGAATTCCCGGCGGGGATATTTCCGGCCAACGCCAGCGGCGATCCGCGCCGTCAGAGCGTGACCGCCGGCTCCCCGAACGACCCGCCGCGCGAGGCGGCCGAGCGCTTGCTGGCGGCGGCTGAAACCTGTTCTGCGACCTGCACGGAACTCGCTTGCGGTCCCATCACGCCCTCCGTCGTCGCGCGCGTGATCTGCACCAGGGCGCCGATCTGAAGAGCGTCGAAACTGCCCCGAACCACGCTATTACGCGTGAAATAAAGATCCGCGCCACCCTTCACCTGCACAAAGCCGTGGTTCTGGTCCGGGAACAGGCGCACGACGACGCCGGATTCGACGGCGTTCTCATGCCGTTTCACATTGCCTTTCGTGATCTCCGCAACCTGTTCGAGCCGGCGCTGCACGGCGTCGAAAACCCGGTTGACGAGGCCGCCCTGCTCGCCTTTCTTTTTCGCATCCGCCTTGGCGACGATCAGGGGCCGGCCCGGCACTTCGACTTCGACCGTGAGCGCGAGCGGCATGATCGCCTGCTGCAATCCGCGATGCGCCGCGCCGGCGACGACCCTGCATCCGATGATGTGATCGTGGACGTGCTCCAGCCTTTGCACCCGCTCTTCGATCAGCTTGGCGAGAGAGGCCGAGTGCTGGATATCGCGAAACACAATCTGCAGCGGACGATCCATGCGATGTCTCCTGTGGCGTGACGGGCCGTCCGGACGGACCGCCCGAAGGTCGCGGCGAAGCGAACGAGGCTGAACGCCGGGCCGTTTATCTAAACGACCGGGAAAGATTAAGGTTCCTTCCCAAGGGCATCCGAAACGACACAAAAAAACGCTTCCGCTTTAGTTTCCGTTCTTGCGGAACGCAGCACGAACAGATATGCTCTGTTCACCCTTTGTGCGTAAGCAAATGCTTCGCATCCCTCGAACGCCGCAGCCTTGCTAGACGTACTGACAAGACGCAGAGGCCAGCACTTCACAGCCTGAACTCGAACGCATGATTCGCATGTCGAGGCCAGGACGCGGAACGGATGGAAAGTCGGAGCCCATGTTGACGAAAAAGCAGAGCGAGCTGTTGCGCTTCATTCATGAGCGGCTGAAGGAAACCGGCGTTCCGCCCTCTTTCGACGAGATGAAGGACGCCCTCGATTTGCGCTCGAAATCAGGAATCCACCGCCTGATCATCGCGCTTGAGGAGCGCGGCTTCATTCGCCGCCTGCCCAACCGGGCCCGCGCTCTGGAGGTGTTGCGCATGCCCGGCTCTTCGACGCCGCCGGATCCCGTACGCGGCAAGCGATTCGAGCCGAGCGTCATCGAGGGCACCTTGGGGCGCGTCCGCTCCCTGCCGGCAAGCCGGGAGGATGAGGAGAGCGCGCGCTCGGTCGTCGCCATTCCGGTGATGGGACGCATCGCCGCCGGCACCCCTATCTCGGCGCTGCAAAACCGCAGCCACACCATCAGCCTGCCGCCCGAAATGTTGCCGCAGGGCGAGCATTACGCGCTGGAGGTGCGCGGCGATTCGATGATCGAGGCCGGAATTTTCGACGCCGATACGGTGGTCATCCGCCGGCAGGATACCGCGGAGACCGGCGATATCGTCGTCGCCCTGATCGACGACGAAGAGGCGACCCTGAAGCGGCTGCGCCGGCGCGGAGCCTCGATTGCGCTGGAAGCCGCGAACCCCGCTTACGAGACGCGCATTTTCGGGCCGGACCGCGTTCGCATCCAGGGCAAGCTGGTGAGCCTGATCCGGCGATATTAGGCGGCGCGTCGAAACCGCGCCTGCCCCGCTTATCCGGTTCGGCCTCCGATCCGGCGTCAAAACGGCGCGTTGGCGCGCACGGGACCGCCGCAGCGTTCACACGCGACCGCTGACCATCCACGATCCCGCACGCGGCGTCGCGGCCTTGCGAAGCGCTATTCCAGCGGCGACGAATCATCCGTCTCATCCGGGACCGTCTGCGCTTCCCGCTCCGGATCAGGCGCGGCGCCGGGCGCGGAGAAACCCGCGTCAACAGTCTCGACGGCTGGTGCGGACGCCCGGGCTGGCGCGGCGGCGCCCCATTGGCGTTTGGGCGCGCGCGACCACGGACGATCTTCGCCGGCCGAGCGCGCCGCGCGCGTTTCGACGCCGGCGCGCGCGAAGGACAGCGTCAACGCGCCAGTCTGCTTCAGCGCGTCCCCGTCGATGATGAGACGGGCGGCGCAGCCGGGCGGCGCCCGTAGCCGCGTGACGATGATGTCGGCGCGCCCGCAATCCTCGGCGAAGGCGCGCTTGTCGAACACCAGGGAAAGCGAGCGGCCGTCGGCCAATCGTCCGACGCAGGCGAGCTTGTCGCAGACGTCTTTCCTGATGGCGGCGGCGGCCTGCCGGCCATCGGCGTCGGCGCGCAGCCATTGCTCGGCCGCGAAGGCGCTGGGGCGCGCCGCGAGAACCGCGAGCTTGCCGTCGCCCGCGCGATAGGCCGCCGCCTCGCCGCCCGGCGCGACCGCCATGTCGAACGAGGGGCCGGCCATCGCGCCGATGAGGCCAAGGGCCGCCAGCGGCGCCGCCATCGCGCGAAAAAACAGGGTGCGCCAGAGGACCGCGCTGAGCAGCGCCAGCGTAAGGAAAATGATCGACCAGGGCGCGAAAGCGGGAAGATGGACCGTCGCAAAGGGGAGCTTGCCGGCCTCGGCCGCGGCCCACATGATCCCGTCAATGCCGAGGCCGACATAACGCCAGACCCAGGCGTCGAGGCCAAGCGGATAGAGCAGCGTGCCGATCAGGGCGCCGGGCACGGCGAAGATCTCGATGACCGTCAGCGTCAGCGGATTGCCGACCAGCACATAGGGGCTGAGTTCATGGAAATTATAGGCCATGAAGGACGCGGTGGCCGAAGTGGCGCAAAAGGTGGCGAACAACAAACCGCCTGGACCGCCGCTGAGCTGGCGCCGGCAGGCGCGCCAGAACAGCCGGGGGCGCTCGCCTTCGACCGCGCGCGCGCGGAGGGCGACAGCGTCCTCCCGCTCGGCGGCCGCGGCTGCCATACGCGACTCATAGACAGCAACCAGCGCCGCGACCGCCGCGAAAGAAAGCTGGAAGCTCGCGCCCATGATCGCCTCGGGTTCGATCAGGATCACGATCAGGGCGGCGAAAGCCAGGTTCCGCATGGTCAGCGCCTGACGGTCGAGGAGAACGGCGCCGAGCATGATCAGGGTCATGAACAGGGCGCGCTCGGTGCCGACCCGCGAGCCGGTGGCGATATCGTAGAAAATCGCCCCCGCCATGGCGAGGAGAGCGGACCATTTCTTGATCGGATAGCGCAGCGCGAGGGTCGGGATCGAAGCCAGCAGACGGCGGAACCCGACGGAGAAAATCGCCGCGACGAGCGTCATCTGCACGCCCGAGATCGTAATGATGTGAAAGATTCCGGCCTCGCGGATCACCTCCTTCGCCGGCTCGGACAAAAGATCGCGCTTGCCCGTGACCATGGCGGCGGCGATCGCGCCGGCGTCGCCACCGACGATGGCGTCGATGCGGCGCGCCAGCGCGTTGCGTCCGCGGTCGAGGGCCATCATGGCCTCAAGGCCGAGTCCAGCCGCCGGCGCCGGCGCTGGCGCGACTTCGATGCGCCCAAGCGCGTTGCCGACGCCGCCGATCCGCGCGAACCAGGCATCCTTGGCGAAGTCATAGCCGCCCGGAAGACTGGCGTGCGCAGGCGGCAGCAGGCGCGCCTTCAGCCTGACATAAGTTCCTGCCTCGAAGGGCGGCGCGCGGCGCGTCGTCAGCCGCACGCGAAAAGGGGTCGCGTCGGGCTCAATGCCTTCGATTGACCGAACCCTGAGCACGAAGCGCGCGCCGGCGCGGCGGAAATCCATCTGATCGATGAAGCCTTCGATGACGCCGATCGTGACCTTGTCGATGACGGGCGCCGCGACGCGGGCAGAACGCCATGCGGCGGAAAGCTCGCCAGCGAAAAAGGCGCAAAGCCCGCAAAGAAGCATGAATCCGATGCGCCAACCCCGGGCAAGCCAGGCGAGGCCAGCCAGAGTCGCGGCCAGCGGAATGAGCATCCAAAGGGAAGGCTCGCGATCCGCGCACATATAGGCGACGACGCCGGCGCCCGCAGCGACAGGGAGCCAGAGAAAGACCCGCCGCAGTGCGACCTCGGTTTCGAAGGCGCGGCTGAAAAGCGCGAAAAAATTGGCGAGCGCCACAGCAAAGCCGCCAGCCTTGCCGAGGCGCCCGGAAGCGACAGCTGTTTCGGACGTGCCCGCCATCCGGATATGCTAGAGCGCTTTTGTCATTTATGGAATTGTGAAAGCGCTCAACCGCCACTTGCCTATTTCGGCCGCAAGCCCTCTATTTTTTCCGTTGTTCCATGTTACACGGGCGTCGGCGCGAAGATCCGTGATCGGATCCGCCCAAATTTCATTCCCGACGAGAAGCACTGGAAGATCGCCTGATGTCCGACGCGGTAGTAACCCGTTTCGCTCCCTCCCCGACAGGGTTTCTGCATATCGGCGGGGCGCGGACCGCGCTGTTCAACTGGCTTTATGCGCGCCATGCCGGCGGCAAGATGTTGCTGCGAATAGAGGACACGGACCGCGAACGCTCGACCGACGCAGCGATCGCGGCGATCATCGACGGCCTCTCGTGGCTCGGCCTGACGTGGGACGGCGACGTCGTCTATCAATTCCAGCGCGCCGCGCGCCATCGCGAGGTGGCGGAAAGCCTGCTCGCCTCTGGGAGCGCCTATCGTTGCTACGCGACGCCCGACGAACTCAACGAGATGCGCGCGCTCGCCCGCGCCGAGGGACGCGCGCCGCGCTATGACGGGCGCTGGCGCGACCGCCCGGACTCCGACGCCCCCACAGGCGTCAAGCCCGTGATCCGGCTAAGGGCGCCGCAGGACGGCGAAACCGTCCTTGAGGACAAGGTTCAGGGACGCGTCAGCTGGGCCAACAAGGATCTCGACGACCTGATCCTGCTTCGCTCCGACGGGACGCCAACCTATATGCTCGCCGTCGTCGCCGACGATCACGACATGGGCGTGACGCAGATCATTCGCGGCGACGACCATCTCACCAATGCGGCGCGGCAAATCCAGATCTATCAGGCGCTCGGCTGGGCCATCCCGGCGATGGCCCATATCCCGCTGATCCATGGCGCCGACGGCGCCAAATTATCGAAGCGCCATGGAGCGCTCGGAGTCGACGCCTATCGCGCCATGGGATATCTGCCGGCCGCGCTGCGCAACTATCTTGTGCGGCTTGGCTGGAGCCAGGGCGACAGGGAGTTCTTTTCGACCGAGGAGATGGTGGAAGCCTTCGATCTCGCCCATGTTGGGCGCTCGGCGGCGCGCTTCGACATGGCCAAGCTCGAGAACATGAACGGGCATTATATCCGGGCGACGCCAAACGAAGAGCTCGTCGCGGCGCTTGAGGGGGCCCTGCCTTATTTGCCGGGCGGACGCGAGCGTGCGGCTCAGCTCGACGCCGCGATGCGGGAAAAACTACTCGCCGCCATGCCGGGGCTGAAGGAGCGCGCCAAAACGCTGATCGAGTTGCTCGACGGCGCGGCTTTCCTGTTCGCGCACCGGCCGCTGCCGCTCGACGCCAAGGCGGCGGAGATCCTCGAAAACGGCGGCCGCGTTCACATCGCCAATCTGCTGCCTTTGTTCGAGGCGTTGCAAAGCTGGTCGGCCAACGCCACGGAAGCGGCGGTGCGCGATTACGCCGAGGCGACGAGCGTGAAGCTCGGTCAGGTCGCCCAGCCATTGCGCGCCGCTCTGACCGGACGCGCGACCTCGCCAGGAATTTTCGACGTCCTCGACGTGCTCGGCCGCGACGAAAGCCTCGCCCGGCTGCGCGATCAGGCCGGCTGAACCGACGTGCGTGTCCCTCGCCATCGGCGAGGCGGTTGGATTGGTTTTTGCTTCGGACGCCAAACATGAATAAACTGTCATCGGCTCAAAACGATTGGCGTGTATTTAGGCGCCGCGCCTGTTCCCGCGCCCTTTTCAGGCTTGAACTTGACGCCATAAAAGGACCATCCTTCTCAGCGTAAGGAGATTGTTATTGTAGACTAAACGACCGCCTAAAGATGGATGGGGTCATAGATGGACAGATCAACCCGGCTTCGGCGCGAAAACAAACGCCAGCGATAATAATCGGTCGCTTGAACCCAAACTTCGCATAAGATAACACGTCGACTTGAGCAAATCTAAACGCTGCGTTCGCCCTTTCGGGACCGGAACGACTGGCGAATGGGAATTTCGGCGTGCTCCCTTCCCCAAAGTTTTTGATCAAAGGCAGACTCCATGAGCGCGACGACTGGGACCTTTAGTCTTGGCGAAACCACAGTCGAAATGCCGGTTAAGACCGGCTCGATTGGCCCTTCGGTTGTAGATATTGGAAAACTCTACGCCAAGACCGGGATGTTCACTTATGATCCCGGTTTCACGTCCACGGCGAGCTGCGAATCCGAGATCACCTATATCGACGGCGACGAGGGCGTCCTTCTCTATCGCGGTTATCCGATCGCCCAACTCGCCGAGCAGGGAGACTTCCTCGAAACCTGCTACCTTCTGCTTTACGGCGAATTGCCGACCCCGACGCAGAAAAGAGATTTCGACTATCGGATCACGCGACACACGATGATCCACGAGCAGATGGCCCGCTTCTTCCAGGGCTTTCGCCGCGACGCGCATCCGATGGCGGTGATGGTCGCGAGCGTCGGCGCCCTGTCGGCCTTCTACCACGACTCGACCGACATTTCGGATCCCCGCCTGCGCATGGTCGCGTCCATGCGGCTCATCGCGAAAATGCCGACGCTGGCGGCGATGGCCTATAAATATGCGGTTGGCCAGCCCTTCGTTTATCCGAAGAACGAACTCGACTATTCGTCGAACTTCCTGCGCATGTGCTTTGCGGTCCCAACCGAGGAATATAAAATCCGGCCGACCCTCGCCCGCGCGCTCGACCGCATCTTCATCCTTCATGCCGATCACGAGCAGAACGCCTCGACCTCGACCGTGCGCCTCGCCGGATCGTCCGGCGCCAATCCCTTCGCCTGCATCGCGGCGGGCGTCGCCTGTCTATGGGGTCCGGCGCATGGCGGCGCCAATGAAGCGGCGCTGAAAATGCTGACCGAAATCGGCTCGGTGGAGAATATTCCGAAATACATCGCAAGGGCCAAGGACAAGAACGACCCGTTCCGCCTGATGGGCTTTGGCCATCGCGTCTACAAGAACTACGACCCGCGCGCGAAAATCATGCAGGAGACCTGCCATGAGGTTCTGAACGAGCTTGGCCTCAAGAACGATCCCCTGCTGGCCGTCGCCATGGAACTCGAGCGCATCGCCCTCAGCGATGAATATTTCATCGAGAAGAAGCTCTATCCCAATATCGACTTCTATTCCGGCATCACCTTGAAGGCGATGGGCTTCCCCGTCTCCATGTTCACCGTCCTCTTCGCCGTCGCGCGCACCTCGGGCTGGATCGCGCAATGGAAGGAGATGATCGAGGATCCGGGGCAGAAGATCGGCCGTCCGCGCCAGCTCTATACGGGCGCCGCGCTGCGCGATTACGTGCCGCTGGCGAAACGGTAATCGACTGCCGCCATTACCAATGGCCGAGGGGAGCGCGCAGCCGCTGCGTCCCCTCGCCGCAACGCCGCCACCCGTAGAATCGCGCAGCCCCTCCTCGCCATATTCCTCGCGCCGGACTAAAAGGGGCGGGAGAGCGATGGGGGAACGGCGATTATGACGGATAAGGCTGCCGATTTCGAAGTTGACGTTCTGGTCGCGGGCGCGGGCGCCGCCGGGCTGTCCGCTGCGATCGCCATCAACCTCGCCGGATTCACCGTCGCCAGCGTCGGCCGTGTCGATCGGCGCGCCTTTGGCCGCACCGTGGCGCTGTTTGAGGCCTCGCTGCGGTTCTACAAAGCGCTTGGGCTCTGGCCGCGCTTTCGCGACGCTGCGGCCACGCTCGAAAAAATCACCATGTTCGACGCCACCAACGCGCGCTTTCGCGCGCCCTCGGTGTCGTTCTCCGCGCAGGAGATCGGTCTTTCCGCCTTTGGCGCCAATATCGAAACCGACGTCCTCGTCGACAGGCTCGCCGCGATCGCCGGGGAAAGCCCGGACCTCAATCTCATCGATGGCCTGATCGAAGACATCGCTTTCAATCCCGATGCGATCGCAGCGGTTCTCGCCGATGGACGGCGCGTCGCCGCGAAACTCGTCGTCGCCGCGGACGGACGCAATTCAATCGTGCGCGCGAAGGCCGGAATCGGCGCCCGCACCTGGACCTATCCGCAGGTCGCCCTGACCGTGCTTCTCGCCCATGCGAAGCCGCACCGGAACATATCGACCGAATTTCATACCCGCGCCGGCCCCTGCACGCTGGTGCCGCTGCGCGCCCGCGCGGAGAAGCCGCATCGCTCCAGCCTTGTCTGGCTGATGTCGGCGGAGGAGGCCGACAGGCGCCGCGCTCTGGCGCCGGAAGCGCTGGCGCATGAGATCGCGGTGCAGGTCGGCGGTCTTCTCGGCGCGATGGAGCTTGACGGCCCTTGCGGTTATTTCCCCATGTCGGGAATGAGCGTCGCGAGCCTCA
>Ga0224559_1001809_pt1 | contig 11387 bp, 10 predicted proteins | sample 714S33034metaG_FD_180676 | JGI IMG/M metagenome (GOLD analysis project Ga0224559, IMG submission 180676) | Peat soil microbial communities from Stordalen Mire, Sweden - 717 S3 30-34 | ecosystem: Environmental > Terrestrial > Soil > Wetlands > Peat | place: Sweden: Norrbotten County, Stordalen... | reverse complement strand
GGTGAACTGTGAGCGGGGCCAGGCTCGCTTGTATCTTTCATGGAACGTGCGCCCGATTCGCAGCCAAGTGATCGTACATGGCACACGCGGCGTGATGCAGATCGACTGCTTCTTGCAGACCTGCTACGTGACAAAGCTGCTTCCAGGGCCGAAGTTCGCCTCTCCGGTGATCTGCGCCATGCGCAACTCCGCAGCGAGCCTCTATGAGGTGCCGCGCAATGTGCTGCGATTCATGACCAAGCGACTGCCGGGGGCGCCGGGCATTCACCAGAACATCCGCGAGTTTTACGCCGCGCTGGAACAAGGCACGGCAGGGCCGGTAACGTCAGAGGAGGGCCGGCGCCTGGTCATGGTGATGGCGCCGGCGTGCGACGAAGCCGATCGGCAGCGCGATGCTCTCAGGCAGGCGCAGTTGGCGCCACGCGCGGCGGCTGACGTTCTTGTGACCGGGGGAGGCGGATTCCTCGGCAGCGCGCTCGTGCGACGCCTGCTGCAAGAGGGTGCGCGAGTGCGCGCAGGCGTTCGCCGGATCCCCGGCAATCCGCTTCCTGGGGTCGACTATGTTGCGGGCGACCTTGGCGACCCCGAGTACGTCGATGTTCTCGTTGATGGCGTGGACACGGTCTTCCATGTAGGAGCGGCGATGAAGGGCAACCCGGCGGACTTCCAGCGCGGCACGGTTGTCGGAACCCGCAACGTGATCGACGCTTCTCTCAAACACCGTGTGCAGCGTGTGGTATATGTCAGCTCACTGAGCGTACTCGATCACGCAGGGAGCCATGCGGGCAAGGTCAACGAAGCGTGGCCGCTCGAACCTCACGCCGAACTGCGCGGAGCCTACACGCAAACCAAACTCGAAGCCGAGCGCATGGTGATGGCTGCGGCGAAAGAACGAGGCTTGCCCGCAGTCGCGATTCGTCCCGGTGTGATCTTCGGTCCCGGAGTTGAGCCCAGTTGCCCGGCCGGCGGCTTTGCCATGTTCGGCCGCTGGATTGTTGTAGGAAACGGCTCCCTGCCGCTGCCGCTCGTGTATGTGGATGACGTTGTGGATGCGCTTCTGCTTGGTTCCTCACGTCCTGGCATGGAAGGCGCACTGGTCAACCTGGTTGATCCGGCCTTGGTCACGCAGCGGGAGTTCATTCAGATCGCGCAGGCAGCCAAGCCGAAGATCAAGGCCAGTTACATTCCAAGACCCGTGTTGATGACCGCATCAGTCGGAATCGAAGCGCTCGGGCGCCTGCTTAAACGCAGCGTGCCCCTGTCGAGATACCGCATCCGCTCCATCCGCCCGCTCCATGACTTCGACCAGGCGGCCGCGCAGCAGCAGCTAGGATGGACGCCTCGGGTAGGTGTCGTCGAAGGCTTGCGGCGAACCTTCCCGGTCCCGCAGTCTATCCAGTCCTCAACCTTGCCGCAGTGATCGAATTTGGAGAATAGTCATGCTCAAGATTGCGGTTGTCACCCGATATTTTCCCAGCTCGGCAGAGCCCTGGCAGGGGCGGTCAGCCTTTCAAACGCTGCGTGTGATCGCCCGCCAAGCCGAGGTGCGCGTCTTCTATCCCAATGCAAGTTATCCCTCTCTGTTCCGGCCGCGCAGAAGGAGTTACGGCAAGCTTGACGCCTCCTATAGCACGCCCGATGTGAAGGCGAGCTACTACGACTATCCCGCGCTGCCCCTGCTCTCCCGTCCGCTCAACGGATGGATGGCCGCTCGCGCTCTGCTGCCTTACGTGCGTAAGTTTGCGCCCGATCTCATTTTCAGCTACTTTCTTTACCCGGACGGGTATGCCGCGCTCAAGATCGGCAAGGCTCTTTCGGTTCCTGTCGTTACCGAGGGCATTGGCTCTGACATCAACAGAATCGGCGATCCTTTTTCGGCCTTGCGCACGCGAACGGTTTTGCGCGCATCTGACTTTGTAATAACGGTTAGCAGCGATCTGCGCATCAAGGCTCTGGCCATGGGCGCCCTGCCAGAAACAACTCGCGCCATCCTCAATGGCTGTGACCTTTCTGTATACCACCCCAGTGACCGGTCTGAGGCGCGGCAGAAGCTTCGCATCGACCAAACCGCAGATGCTGTGGTTTACATAGGGCGCATGGACGTGGAAAAAGGCCTGCGCGAATTGGTGGAAGCGGCAGTTTCACTGCATTCGCTTCGTCCTGATCTGCATGTGTATTTAGTTGGAGAGGGGCCGGACAAGCCTCTGATCGAAAGCGCCATTCAGGCCAACAATGCGGCCAGCTACATCCACGCGCTGCCCGGTTGCGCCTTCGACGATGTCGCGGTCTGGATGGCGGCAGCCGATCTGGTCACGTTGCCGAGTTACATGGAGGGCTGCCCCAACGTGGTGCTTGAGGCGCTCGCATGCGGCCGGTCTGTCGTCGCCACAAATGTTGGTGGCATCCCTGAAATCCTGAGCAACGAGTGCGGATGCCTCGTGCCTCCACGCGAACCGGCCATGCTGGCCGAAGCCCTTGCATCAGTCCTCGACAGAACCTGGGACGCCAAGACCATATCCGCGCACGGCAGCCGAAGCTGGGAGATGGTTGCTAAAGAACTGATCGAGATCTTTGAATCGCTCCTATTTGCGCGCCAGAAAGCGACGACATGAGAAACCCATATGGGACCTGCGAAATCCGGCATCACAGCCGCTTGATTTTCTATTCGCGGACAGCGATAGAACTGATCAGTCAGGCAATGCGATAGAATCCACAGTCCCACAGGAAATAGGGGTGAGGGGAGCTTTACAAAGCGTACAGACTGGTCACACACATGACAGATTGTTCCCGTCTCAGCATCACCATTATTTTGTCGCTCGGCAACAGTTTGATCTCTCTACCCACTTTGGCTTCTGTTTGAGATTGTGCGCCTACAGACGATAATTCTCTGCAAACGTAGCGCGCGAATCTTGACGCGAACAGGAAGACGCTACTGCTCGCTGCCAGTTCCGGGCAGAACAACAATAAAACTGCCTAATCGATCCGTTCGACCAGCAAGACTTGCTCGTCGTTGTCAACTTCCTGGAACTTGACCTCGATGATCTCGCGGCTGCTGGTGGGCACATGCTTGCCAACGTAGGTGGCCTCGATGGGCAGTTCGCGGTGTCCCCGGTCGATGAGCACGGCCAATTGCACGCGGCGCGGCCGGCCGTGATCGAAGAGTGCGTCGAGTGCGGCGCGGACAGTGCGACCGGTGTAAAGCACATCGTCGCAGATGACCACATCGCGACCCTCGATGTCTATGCCGATGGCGCCTGGCGTTACCACCGGGCGAACGTCCGCCGTGGTCAGATCGTCGCGGTAGAACTGGATGTCGAGCACACCGGTGGCGACAGTGCGCTTTTCGATGCCGGAGATCAGCTTGCCCAGCCGCTCGGCCAGCGGAACGCCGCGGCGCTTGATGCCGACAAGGGCCACGTCTGTGCTGCCATTGCTCTTTTCAACAATCTCGTGGGCCAGCCGCACCAGCGTGCGCTCGACTTCGGAGGCGGACATCAACCTGCCCTTGACGCGCAGGAGGGGTTTGCTTTCAGCTTCGCTCATTGATCTTCTCTTACCTGGCTGTTGCAGCCAGCCTCTCGCAGGATGATACGAGGGTTTGGTCTTGCGAGCAAGTTGTGGAGAACTAAAAACGGAATCCAGAGGCATACACAAAGCGGGAAATCAGGCGATTGCAGCGCAGAAAAAACCCGCAAAACCACCGCTCAGACCTCCGGTTGCCGTGTGCGCCCCATCAGCCGCGCACCCAGCGCGCCTCCCGCAGTCGCAAACAACAGCAGAAAGACCGAATTAAAGATAAGTCCGAAGGTAGCGAAACCTGCGTGGCCCTCAGGCGTAAGCATCAAGGCTTTTTGGGCTTGTATCTGCGCTGCGTCGGAGATGCCCATCTGGGTGGCCAACTGCTGACTAGTCTCGACGTAGGCCTTCCAATCCGCGTCAATCTGGCTCGAATGGTGCAGAAGGAACCGCTGGACAAACAACGCGCAGCCACTGACGCCAAACGCTACCCAGCCGGTCAGTAGGCCTGTGACAAGACCGATGCGGGCACCGGCCCCTAGGGTGATCCATGCCGGATGTTGGCTGCGCAGATAAAGGACAACTGCCCAAGTCGCCGCAGAGGCAATCCATAAAATACCCAAGGCACCGAGGGGCGTAACTCCGCTCGAAAGCACACCAGCGGGAATCGCCAGCAACAGAGCCGCGCGCAGCGCCGGCTTCCAATCTACGCTGCTCGCATCCCGCACCGCTTCGCCCCAGCGCTCCGGCTGAGTTTGCCCAGCAATGGGCGCTTCCGCTCCGTACAGCAGTTGCGGCAGGCCGCAGGCGGGGCAGTAGCTATTCTCGGCCAGGACAGCCTGGTGGCAGCGGTTGCAAGTGATTTCCATACATCTACGAGCCTATCGCATTTGGCCGCGGCATGGGTGAAGCAAGGAAAACGCATGTCGGAAAACACCGCTCCGGTATGCGGCTCGCCCCGGCATTTAAACGCCGATGCTGACAGCTAGGTCTCTGACAGCTTGAAGTTGTACCAACGATGGGTGCCCCAGGTCCCGATTTTGGGACCTGGGAAAGCACGAACGCGAGGTACTAAATTATGCTGTCAGAGGCCGAGCGCACGAAAGGGGACAGACATGCTCGCTAGGTTGCGCTGCGTTGCTGATGCTCTCTGTGGCGTGCCTTGCGCGTGCGGCGCAGCCTGAGGAATTGCGAAACCGACGCGTAGGTTCGCTCGCCGCAGTTCAAGCAGCGCACCGGCAAGCGCATGAGAAGCAATTGAGACAAGTCCGACGACCGAAGACGCGAGGTGCGAAACTTCAAAAAGCCGCAAACGCAGCAATAGATGGCCATACGAGCCTCCAGCCATCGCAAATCAAAGGGAAATACCGCAAAGAAGAACAGGAACGCGCTCACTTGGCGTTTTCTGTCTGTCGACTGAATGGAACAACCCCATAGTAGCAGGGATGCGCAAGCCAGTCATATTTGCAAAAGGGGCGCAGAAAAGCGCAGGCCGAAGGCCAGGATTTTACGACTTGCTGGAGGCTACAACCGGAATCTTTGCTGCCACGATTGCTTCGGCGGCGGCCACCACTTCTTCCAGCGTCAGATTGGTCGAATCCAGCAGAACGGCGTCGGAGGCTGGTTTGAGCGGCGAATCGGCGCGGGTGCGGTCCCGTTCGTCGCGGGCGCGCAGGTCGCGGATTACCTCTTCTGGCTGGATGGCGGGCTTGGGTCCAAGCTGATCGAAGCGCCGCAGGCCGCGTACTTCGGGAGCGGCATCCAAAAAGATCTTAACCTCGGCCTGGGGAAAGACGACAGTGCCGATGTCGCGGCCTTCCATGACCACTCCGCCCTTGGCGCCCATCTCCTGCTGCATGCGGACCATCCAGACGCGAATGGCCGGCCAGACGCTGACCTGGGAGGCGGCGTCTGTGACCATCTGATTGCGGATGAGGCCGGTGACTTCCTCGCCGTCGAGCAGGACGCGGTTGCCATCCTCGCCTGGTTCAAGGCGAATGGTGGTTTGGGCGGCAAGGCTCTCCAGGGCAGAACTCTCATCCAAGGGAAGGCTCGTGCGCAGCGCCTTGAGGGCAAAGGCGCGGTACATGGCCCCGGTTTCCAGGTTCAGTAGGCCAAAACGCTTAGCCAGATGACGGGCGACTGTACTCTTTCCCGCTCCGGCTGGGCCGTCAATAGCGACAATAACTTTGCGAGCCGGATTGGGAGAGCTAAGCGAGGGATCACTCATCCGCGCTTCTTCGTTGCTTGCTTGGGCCGCGCTGAATAGCCAAACCTGTTGCTGCTCCCAGCTCTTGCGCTGGCGGCAACTGTAGGCTTCCTGTTACTGCCCGCGTGAGCAGGCCGCGAGGCGGGCCGGGAATCCTTCCGCGGCGCACTGCCGGTCCGGGTGGCGGCGCCGGGCTTGCCGGCGGTCTTGGCGCCGTTGGAGTAAACCTTGTGTGCGCTTCCATTCCCGTTTCCGTTGTTAGAACCATTGCCAGCATGAGCGCCGTTGCCGTTGCGCTTGCCGTTGGAGGGCGTGGCCGCCTTGGGATTCCAACGAGCGGCAGAAGCGGGCCGGGCACTACTGGCAGTGCGCGAACTGGTCGGCCTGGCCGGACGGCTGCTGGAGGACGATTGCGCCGGCTTGCGATCGCGAGTATGCGCGGCCGGGCGGCTGAAATGGGGCCTGGCAGCGGGGGCTTTCCCGCTTACCACGGGTTTACGCGTGGCCGGTGTGCGGGGCGTGTGAGCCTCTTGAGGCCTGCGCGGAGTTGTCGAGGCAGGCGCGGCAGGCGTTGCCACGGCAGGCTCCGGCATCTCGTCTTCATGGGAATTCATAAAGTATGCGGAGGCCGGTATCGAGGCGCTCGCATAGATCGTCGGCGGCGTCGCGAACTCCGGCAGTGTGCCGGCAACATAGAAGTGAGGCGCGTGGCCCAGCGAGATGGTATGCACCTGGCGCGTAGCCACCAAGCCGCGCAATACCTCGCGCACTTTGCTGCGGGCGGTGAGCGGGGCCAGGAACAGCTCGACCTCTTCCATGCTGGCGGCGATCACCGCTTGCAGGTAGATGGAGGCAAGCACGGAGATGGCCGTCACTTGAGAGGTTGAAGCGCCTTCGGCAATGGCTTTTTGGAAGCGCGTGCGAAGAAGCTGCCACTGAGCAGCCTGCCCAGGGGCGGAGATGACCGGAATAATGCGAAGCTGCTGCCAAAGCTCAGTGATGGCGCGCAGAACTGCGCCTTCGGTCACTTCCCGGCCCAGCGTGCGGGTGAGCTTGCCAATCGTGGTGTCGCCCGCTTCCAGCAGTTTGTAAGCCTGGATTGCGAGTTGAGAAACCTGGCGCGAGCCGGTCAGTTGCGGGCTGCGCCGCCAGTCGCGGTCGCCGCGCAGGGCATAAACGTAAGGCAGAACCCAGCTTGCAACCACGAAGTCGGGCGCCTCACCCGGCAGTCCGAGCAGGTTCAGCCGCACGGCCACGCCGTCTAACTCCAGGCGCACCAGCAACTCTTCGGCCAAGGCAATGTGTTCACGGGCGGGCGTGGCGTCGCGTTTGCCGGCTACAGCCTCAACAAACGACGGCGCAATCGAGGTGGAAAACTGCCGCTTGGGCAAGAAGAGACACAACCCGGTCTCCTCAATCCACGTCCGGGCATCCTCAAGAGTGAGTGTCCCATGTCCGTCCAGGCGCATCCTTTCGGCGCGCGATGCTTCCAATTGTTCCGATGTCAAAGAAAAACCTCGCTTCCAGGCAGGCGTTAGCGCCGGGCGACCCCGTCCCCTAAGAGGAGGGTTGCCACCTTCCACCCGCTCTAAATTCGGTGGAAGGCCCGCTGGATCTCCTTCCAAGAATACAGCAAAGCTATTGGACGTCCATGGGGGCAAGAAGTTGGGTGGCTGGTTTTTGCCAGTTCCACTAGTAACCATTCTATCCGAACCGGGTCTAGCGGGGTATTGACCTTGATGGCGGCATGACAGGCGATGGAGGCGGCAATGCGCGTCCGCAACGCCGTAAGATCATGATTCTGCGCAGGTTCGTCTGAATCAGCGCTGGATTGCTCGATTACCTCGGCCAACATCCGCTCCAGAGCCGTTCCTTCGAGGCCAACCGGCGCTGCCTTTACTGCAAGTGTTTGAGGGCCAAATGGTTCCACCTCGAAGCCGTTGCGTTCCAGCTCCTCGGCGATGCCGGCGAATACCACCATCTGGGATGCCTTTAGTTCCACCAGCAGGGGCATCAGTAACCTCTGGCGCATTACCTGTTCAACCTGGCGATCTCTTAAAATTTTCTCAAAAAGTATTCTCTCGTGTGCCACATGCTGGTCAATAATCCACAAACCATCGTCGCCGGTAGCCAGAATGAACGACGCGCGCAACTGTCCCAGCGGCCGGAGCGAGCCAAGGTGGTTGAGGTTGGCCGCGGCCTGTTCGGCCTCGATCAGGGCCGTTTCCGCAGCGGGATTTGTGCCAGCCGCACCGCCAGGGCTCGGGGAACAATCGCCTGCGGGCGGCAGGCTGGGCGGCTGAAAGAGTGCCGCTGCAGCCTCACCCCATGCTTTTTGATCCCCCCAATCGCCGGTTTGGAGGTTCTGGGCAGTAAAAGGCAGCTTGCCGGGGACGGGCGGGGGCAGGTGCGGTGTCAGCGTAAAGGCCTCCGCATCAGCCCCGGCTGCCTGGAACGCGGCCGGATCGGAGTCGGGCTGCTCGAGAAATTGCACTCGATCCGGTGAACCTGGCAATGGTGACGCGGTGGGCGGCATCAGCGTGGGGCTGGCTGCTGGCGCGGAGTCCAGCGCGGCTAGAAAACCGGCGGCTGGTCGCGCCTTGATGAGCGCCGTGCGCAAACTGTCGCGGACAAAGTCGTGGATCAGGCTCTGCTGGCGAAAGCGAACCTCGGTCTTGGCGGGGTGGACGTTCACATCCACCTCTTCGGGCGGCATCTCCAGGAAGAGCAGCACCACCGGGAAACTGGTGGGCGGAATCACGTTGCGATAAGCCTCGGTGATGGCGTGCATCAAGAGCCGGTCGCGGATAAGCCGTTTGTTGATAAATATATAGATAGAGTTGCGGTTGAGCTTTTGCAACTCAGGCTTGGAGTAGAAGCCGCTCAAGCGAAGAGTGCCGGGCGTGCGCGCTGGCTCGTCGGGATCTTTTTTCCAGGGCGGCGGCTCGGGCAGTCCGACTCGGGGCAGAGGAGTCTCGGCGGCCACGGGTAGCAGTTGTGCCAGCGTCTCCTTGCCAAAAATCTGGTAGATGCGCTCAGCGGTCCGAGTGACCGGCGGCGCGGAGACGATGGTGTGCGTGGCGGAGAGCAACTCGAAGTGCTTTTCGGGGTGCGCCAGGGCGTAATGAGTCACCAGCGCCGTCACGTGTGCCAGCTCGGTAGATTCGGCGCGGAGAAATTTACGGCGGGCGGGTGTGTTGAAGAAGAGATCGGCCACGGCCAGCGTGGTGCCGCGTGGCAGAGCAGCGTCATCCACGTGGAGGATTTTGCCCCCGGCGATCTCGACGCGCGTTCCGGTGGCATCCTCTCCAGTGGCCGTCTCCAGCGTCACGCGGGCCACCGAGGCTATGGAGGGCAACGCCTCGCCGCGAAATCCCAGCGTGGCGATAGAGAGCAGGTCGTCGGCGGTGCGCAGCTTGGAGGTGGCGTGGCGCTCGAAAGCCAGCAGTGCGTCGTCGCGATTCATGCCGTGGCCGTCGTCAGTGAGCCGGATGAGCTTGCGTCCGCCCGCCTCCACCTCGACGCGAATGCGGTTGGCTCCGGCGTCCAGTGCGTTCTCCAGAAGCTCTTTCACCACCGAGGCAGGCCGGTCCACCACCTCGCCGGCGGCGATCTGATTGGCGACCTGATCGGGAAGTACGCGGATGCGGCCCATAGCTCCTTAGGTTAACGCAGGGGACAGGGGACAGGGATTACGGGTCAGTGAGCGGACGAGTTCAGATTGCTTGAAGGCGAGTAATGGATGAGTATGAAAAAATCTGTTGCACTCATTTCATACTCATGCAATACTCAATCAGGTCCGATTTCACTGATTCCCCGGTTCGTCGGACTAAGGAGGAATGTCAATATGAATCGCCAAAGCCAGATTTCTAAATCTTCGAGACGAAAACACCCTCGAAGCCGAGTTGCAACATGCGGCCAGTTGACGCAGCAGGAACAAATGCATTCTCCGAATTCTCCGTTGAGGAAGTTGATGCAGTAGCTTTCTCTGAGCTTGAACAGAACGACGATCAAGTAGCTCTGATTGAGAGCTTTAAGCAACCGTTCCTCATGCAGGAACGCCGAAGGCCCGTCGTAGACGGAGAGATGGATGCATATGGCTAAGACACGTCTGCAATTTGATTTTACGGAAGACGCATTGGGCGAGTTGGATGAGTTGAAGAACGCAACTGGAGCGCCCAGCCGCGCGGAGGTTATTCGCCAGTCACTGCGTCTTCTACAGTGGACGATCGAGCAGACTCAGGACGAAAAAGCTACCGTGCTGGTGGAGAAGAACGGCAGACAGCGCGAGGTGATCTTCCCCTATTTGTCAAACCGGAATACGGCGAAAGTGAGCGCTAGTCACTCCAATGGCTGAACCTCCTCAAACCGATTTAGAGAGCGCGTCGAATCCTGTAGAAACAATTGCCGCCGAACCTGTTGGAATTTCAGACGGTCTCGAAGAGGTTGCACATCTAAGCCAAGCGCCGGGTCCGAAGTTTTCGCAGGAGGAGCATCGCGCCAAGGCGACCAAGCTATTGGCCTTGCTGCTGTTTGCGGCGTTGTTGTTTATCTTTGTTGCGCACATCACATTGATCGCATGTCTAGCACATGACAAGCCGAACTCAGTCGACGAGGTGACGCGCGTTTTCAACACCTGGATTCCGGTATTTTCGGGTCTATTCGGTTCGGCGGCGACGTTCTATTTCACGCAGGGGCGCAAATAGCCTTTCATCAAGAAAGTTGATTTTCGTGCAGCCGTATCGTGGATTTCAGCGAGAGGAGTTTCTCAGGCTTCAAGTGCGATACCGGGCAGGGCTTAGAAGGGCTGAATCGCAACCGTATGATCGACGAGCCGCGCGAAAGCCGGGTTGGCGCGCAACTTGTCAAAGGCGGGTTCCACGGCAAGGTAAACCAGCCACCCGCTGCGCTGAATCCGCGCGCGCTCCAGCAGAGCGATAGCCTTATCTGCATTGCCGTTCATAGCATAGAGCTTAGCTCTGTCATAGTCGGAATAATAGGGTCCCGCATCGGGTTTTTCCGTCTCCGCGATGACGGTGCGCAACACGCCGGGATAACCGGCCCGCGCATAGGCATCGCTGAGCGCTTGCGCAATCTCTGGATGCCCTGCCGTGAGATAAAAGCTGCGCCTTGCGGCAAGAGCCTGTTGCCACATGCCCTTCTGCTCATACGCCCACGCCAGCTTCATCTGCGCGGTCTCGAAGGCGCTGTCCAGCTTGAGGGCCTCCTGATACCTCTGGATGGCGGCCTCATAGTCGCGAGCATAGTAACTCACCCAGCCGCTGTTCGTAATGACGATAAGAGAAAGCGGATCGAGCGTCAGCGCCTGGCGCAACTGGTCGTGAGCTTCGTCGAAGCGTCCGCGCGAAGCCAGGAACATCCCGTACCAGTGGTGAGCTGTGGAATTGTTGGGGCTCAGGTCCAGAGCCTTATGGAATTCGGATTCCGCTTCCGGAAACTTCCACTCATAACGCCACAGGTTAAACGCCAGCGACGCGCGCGCCTCCGACAGATTCGGGTCGATGGCCAGAGCCTTGAAAGCGGCTTCTTTGCCCAACTCCGTGAAAGCATCGCTGGAATGGCCTTCATAATACTCGTGCGACAGATTATAAGAGTCGGCCAGTCCGGCCCAGGCTTCGGCGTATCCGGGATCATGCGCAAA
>Ga0224559_1001808_pt1 | contig 11387 bp, 12 predicted proteins | sample 714S33034metaG_FD_180676 | JGI IMG/M metagenome (GOLD analysis project Ga0224559, IMG submission 180676) | Peat soil microbial communities from Stordalen Mire, Sweden - 717 S3 30-34 | ecosystem: Environmental > Terrestrial > Soil > Wetlands > Peat | place: Sweden: Norrbotten County, Stordalen... | reverse complement strand
CACGGGTCAGGCCACGATCGATGCGGCGCGGGCTGAGATGTCGCCTAACTCGGCGGCTTTCGCTTCCGCGTAGGAGGCTGCGCCGAGCAGGGCGGCACGCGGCTCCAGGATGATGCGCACCGGCATGTTGACGAGCAACTGGCTCAGGCGGCCTTTGTCGGTGAAGGCCTTCATGAAGGTGCCGTCCTTTAACTTTTCCACAATTCGTGGCGCGATGCCGCCGCCGATGTAGAGGCCGCCCACTGAAAGCACCTTCAGGGCGAGGTTGCCGGCTTCTGCTCCGTAGGCGGAGACGAACATATCCAGCGCCTTCTCGCAGATTTCACTTTTGGCTGCCAGAGCCAGCTGTGTAATCACGGCGTTGGGGTCGGGAACGGCGGCGATGCGCTCGGCCAGCCACGCCGGCTCATCCACGCCGCGTACTTCGCGGAGAAATTCATAAATGCTTGTCAGGCCCATGCCGCTGATCACCCGCTCATAGCTGACGCGCCCGTTGTATTTCTGCTTGAGAAAGCGGAGCAGGTCGATCTCGTCTTCGTTGCGCGGCCCGTAGTCGACGTGGCCGCCCTCCGAGGGATTTGGAATGTGACTGTGTCCATTCCAAACCAGGAAGCACTGTCCGAGTCCGGTTCCCGCGGCGATCAGGGCGCGGTTGCCGGTCTGGCCGGGACCCCCTTCGCTCAGGGTGAAAAGCTGGCTGTCGGAGAGCTCGGCGATGCCGTAGCCATTGGCTTCAAGATCGTTGATCAGGAAGACGTGGCCGATCACCAGGCCTGCGGCCAGTTCGCGGCTATCCAGCGTCCAGGGCAGATTGGTGAGGCGCAGACGACCGTCGCGCACCGGACCAGGAACGCCAAAACAGGCTGCGGTCGCTTTGTCTGAGCCTAGAAACTCTTTTACGATGACTTCCAGGCCTGAATACTCTTTGGCCGGATAGATCTTGTCCCGTACAATCTTGAGTTTTCCGTCGATAAACTCATACAGCGCCAGGTCTACCTTGGTGCCGCCTACATCCCCTGCCAAAATCATCTTTCTCTCTCCAGGAACCCACAGCCCTCCCCATCTGTAGCAGGTAGAAGTGCAGCTGCAGCCTTATCCAATATGAGTGTAAGTATACCGCTAACTGGCCATATAAGCTGGCTGGGAAGCCTTTCCGGATCGCGCGGGCCCATTAAAACTTCCTTTAATGCCGCCGCCTTATCTTCTCCCGCGATCAGGAAGAAGACCGAGCTTGCGTGGTCGATGACCGGCCAGGTGAGGGTGATGCGCCATGTGTCTTTATGCGGGACGTGGTTGGCGGTGACGAGGCGGGTGACTTCGTGAATAGCTTCAGTGTGCGGAAAGAGCGAGGCGGTGTGGCCGTCCTCTCCCATGCCCAGAGCGACCAGGTCGAAGCGCGGAGTTTCGGCGCCCTCGAGGCGGAAGGTGTTGCGCAACTCGGTCTCGTAGCGGGCGGCCGCCAACTCCGGCTCCAACTCGCCCTCAATGCGGTGAATCTGCTCGGGCCGCAGCGGCACACGATCGAGCAGGGCCTCGCGCGTCATCCGATAGTTGCTTTCGGCGGCTTGGGGAGGAACGGCGCGCTCGTCGACCCAATAGAGGTCGAGATTGTCCCACGGCATGCGCGACCGCCAGGGCTGGTTGGGGTCGGCGAGCAACTGAAAGGCGGCTTTGGGGGTGTTCCCGCTGCTGATGGCGATGCGGGCGCGCCCGCGGCCAGCCACTGCTTCCCCAGTCATCTCGACAAAATACTGCGCCGCGCGGCGAGCCAGCGCCTGGGGATCGGGCTCGACATAGTACTTGATATGCAGTTTCCTGGGCATTGAATTAATCGCCTCTGATGTCAGGTTACACGCACAGCGTTGGCCATTTTGGGAACGCTTAAAGAATTCTTCCAGGCCTAATGAGTTTGTGAACTGTCCTGATTCCCACAGGGCCGCTGGCACGCTATTTCGCTATAGTATCGCGTTAGGATAGGCGGAAGGGGAATCATGGGACCGGCGACTCTTTTCAAGTTCCACCAAGAGACTGAGGCCTTCATGGAATGCCAGGACAATCTGGAGTTCATGCGGCCAATGAGGTCCGGGTCAATCCGTTTGGTCGTAACCTCCCCCCCCTACAACATCGGAAAGTCCTACGAGCGGCGTCATTCCCTTGACGCGTATGTGAATCAGCAGGCTCAAGTCATTTCGGAATGCGTTCGCCTGTTGAACCCGCGAGGCTCACTGTGCTGGCAGGTGGGCAACCACGTCCAAGACGGGGAGATTTTTCCTCTGGACATGGTTCTTTATCCGGTTTTCCGGGATCACGGCCTACATCTCCGGAATCGGATAGTTTGGCATTTTGAACATGGCCTGCATTGCTCCAACAGGCTCTCGGGGCGCTACGAGACAATTCTCTGGTTCACTAAAACGGACGAGTACGTTTTTAACCTTGACCCTATTCGGGTCCCATCAAAATATCCGGGAAAGAAGCATTTCAAGGGACCGAAAACAGGGCAACTTTCCGGCAACCCCCTCGGCAAGAATCCGGGTGATGTCTGGATATTCCCGAATGTGAAGAACAACCATGTAGAGAAGACCGCCCATCCCTGCCAGTTTCCAGTGGAATTGGTCGAGAGGCTTGTACTGTCGCTTACCAATCCAGGAGACGCGGTGTTCGATCCGTACATGGGAGTTGGCTCTTCCGTCGTCGCCGCTGTCCTGCATGATCGAATCGGATTTGGGTGCGACGTCGTGCAAGAGTATGTTGATATTGCGTGGGACAGAATTGCTGACTTGCGCAGTGGGACTTTGAAAACACGCCCCATGAACAAGCCGGTGTACGATCCATCCTTGCCGGGCGGGGGGCATAAGTGAGGATCGTCAAGAGCTATTCTCATCTCAACGGACTCGAGTTCTTACTTGTGCATAAGCCGAAGCTGTGGAAGGAGATCACAAGTGTTATCGAGAGTTTAGACGCAGATTCGTGTCACACAAAAGTGTCCAAGGAAAAGCGGTCCAAGGACAAGGTCCTCTATTCACCGATTGGCATGAACAAAGCCTTCCATGACGCATTTTGGACGCACAAATGGAAGGAGCAAAGAACCTCCTACTGGGTTACGTCCGATGCGCAGCTTATCCGCAAAACAATGCACCTGCCCGTGACCCAGCAAAAAGCTGAGATCGAAACCGCCGGCCTGAAACCGATCTTTTCTTACAACCAAACGGATTTCGTCAAGGAGCGCGTGGCCGTCGAAGTCCAGTTGGGGAAATACTCTTTTGTGGCCTACGACCTATTTGTAAAGCACATGGCATTCTTCGTCGGGGACGTAATCGACGTCGGCATCGAGATTCTGCCAATGAAGGAACTGCAAGAGGAAATGTCTTCCGGTGTCGCCTACTACGAGGGCGAACTTTACAACCTGATCCGAGAAGGACGCGGCGTCCCCGGAGTTCCACTCGTCTTAATTGGAATTGCTCAGTAATCCTACTGCCCCAGGTATACCCGGTATTGTTGCTCCAGCACACCGGCGGCACGCGCCAGGGCGAGCTTGGAGACGTTGTACCGGTAGAGGCTTTCCACCAGGTTGGTCTGCGCGGCGGCCAGCGTGGCCTGCGCGGTGACCAGCGGCAGATTGTCGTCGACGCCGGCATTGACGCGGTCGGTCTCGTCGCTGAGGGCGCGGGTGGCCAGGTCGACGTTGGAGCGCGCCACTTCGACAAGTTTCGAACTTGCCTCCGCATCGAGCAACGCCGAGCGCACCTGCTGGTCGATATGGATTCTCATGTCCGCGAGTTGGGCATTGACGGCGGACAACTGTGCCTGGGCCGCGTCGATATCTCCGCGCAGGCTGGCCTCCCGGAAGATGGGAATGCTGAGCGTGCCCTGAGCGACAAAGTTTCCGTGGGCGCCCACACCGGAGACTTCGCTGACCCCGTAGTAGCCGCCGAAGCTGAGGCTGGGCAGGCGCTGTCCGCGATAGGCGGTGCGGACGCCTTTGTAGACGTCTACCTGATTGAGGAGATTCTGGTAGTCCTGGCGGTTCTTGAAGGCTACCGCGCGCACTTCCTCAGGGGTTTCGAGGGCGAGTTCGCCGTAGGGCGCGGGGTCGGTAAGAACGATCTTCTGGCCGGGGTCGACGCCGATCTCACGCTTGAGCAGGATCAGGTCCTTTTCCAAAGCATTTTCCTGGGCGATGCGAATCTGCTGCTGGGCCTGAAGCTGCACGCGCGCGCGCAGCTCATCGAGATTGGCTACAATTCCGGCCTGGTGCGCGTCGTGAGCGTGATTGAGCAGGACCTGATCTTCCGCCTCGAGGGCTTTGGCATTGTCAACCTCGCTGGCGGCGGCGATGGCGTGAAGATAGGCCGTGGCTACCTGTTGCACCACTTCTCCGCGGGCGCTCATTTTGGCAAAATGGGCTGCGTTGCCGGCCGAGCGGGCTGCTTTGAATGCGGCAATCACGGGGCTGGAAAAGAGCATCTGCGAATAGTGGACCTGGCCCTCGGTGAGATCGTCGCGCGTGATCTCAGAGAACCCGGCCAGCGAGGTCATATTGAGCAGCTTGGCGAATTTGGCGACCTCTCCCGGCCCGAAGCCGAGCGCGGCCAGGTTGTGCTGGTAGACTCCGGTATCGCCAGTGAGGGTGATAGTGGGCAGAAACTGCTGGACTGCCTGGTTTTCCTGGCCATGGATCGCCTTTTCGTTGGCCTCGACTTCCTTCAGTCCAAGGTTGTTCCTGAGGCCCATGCTGATGGCGTCGTCCAGCGATAGCTTGAGGACTTCATCGCTGGCTGGATGGGCGGTGACGCTGCCGAAGAACGGATTGGCGGCCGAAGTGGGGTTGGGCGCTTGCGCGGCGGCTCCCGAGGCTGCCAAAACGACGAGAACCAAAAGGGCCGAGCCCGATGCACGGAGGAACGCAGGATTTGGCGCGGGATTCACTAGCATCATTATTTCAGATGAGGGAGGCCCCTGAACGGATTCCGGGATCGGATGAAAGCTGCGGGAAAAGGTGGGTTGCGTGACTCGGAAAGAATTCTACTCATGGCTCAATTGCCTGGAAGCCGAGTTGCCGGGCAGCATCGAGAAGTTGAGTGTCGCCCGAGATGAAGACTCGGCCTCTGGGCCGGTTCAGGCACCAGATCATGGCTGCGGCAAGTTGCTGGGCGTCGGCGGCCTTGAGCGGAAAGCGATCGACGTAGCGCTCAGCCTGTTCGCGCAACTGCTCGCTCGGGTAGACCTCGTGCCAGACGCGCCGCATATCGTCCAACGTCACCAGTGCCTCCACCTGTCCAGTAAGCGTCAACTGGCGCATCCTGAGCAGGCGCGCGAAGGCGCCGCGTATCTCCACAGGCGCTGACCACCAAACGGCCACGTCATACATTGCGCTTAACGCCTGCACCGCTGTTGTGGCTCTCTGCGTGACACAGAGCGGAACCAGTGCGCTCGAATCCCAAAAAGCTTCTTCCAACGATCAATCACCCTTCGCCCAGTCGAGAGCTTCTTTCATCGCTTCATCGGAAACAGTGGGCCGGGGCAGCGCCCAGAAGGCCTCCCAGTCCATCTTCTCTTTGGGTTCCGACATCTGGCCCGTTGCGATCAGATAAGCTCTTTCTGCCTCACGGTCGCCCTCCGGGGGCAGGGGCAGGGTGAAAGGCAGAATGCGCGCGACAGGCTTATTCCGGTCCTTCACTACGATCTCCTCGCCATTGCGGGCGTACTGGAGGTACGCACTGAGCTTGTTCCTCAAGGTGCCGATGTTCACGGTTCTCATGGATAGACTCTACTCTAACTTGGCTAACTTAGCCAAGTTGATCGCTAAACCATTGCCCGCTCCTTCACCATCAAGTAATTGTTGAGCACCGACGAGGTGAGCTGCTCGGGGTTCAAATCGAGTGTGAGGGCGCCTTGCTCGTGGAGGCGGGCGAGCAGCAGTTCGCGGCGGCTCGCCATCTCCTGGGCTGCGGCGGCGCGGAACATCTGCTCGATGTTGCCGGGCCGGGCTTGCGCGATCAAGTCAACCTCGGGCTGGGCCATGGCTACAAATAGAAGAACGTGGCGGCGGAGCAACTGCAAAGCTCCGTCGATGACCTCAGGGCGCATGGCGGTCTCAGCCAGGTCGGTGACCCACAGGATCAGAGATCGGCGCGGCTGTAGGCGGTTCAGGGTGGCAGTGGCGCGGAGGTGGTCGGCCTCGCCGGCCTCGGCATGAACCAGGGCGAGCGACTCGATCAACTGGCGCAGGTGGGCTGCTCCGCGGCCGGGCAGCAGGCGCTGCTGAATGCTTTGGCCATAAGCAAGAAGGCCGACGCGGTCGCCGGAAAAGAGGGCGAGTTGAGCCAGCGCAACGGCGGTGGTGCAGGCGTGGTCGAGCTTGGAATGAATGCGCGGGCCCTTTTCCTCGACCGGCAGCGCGGATTTGCCGGGAACCACGCCGAGGGCAACGCGGGACTGCATGAGGCGGCCGCAATCGAGGACGATCCAGACCGGCTGGCTGCGTTCGGTCTGGTACTGGCGGGTGACCAGGCTGCCCCGGCGGGCGGTGGCCGTCCAGCAAATATCGCGCAGGTCGTCGCCTTCACGGTACTCGCGCAGGCTCTCGAAGTCGCGGCCCAAGCCTCGCTGCTGAGCGCGGCGGAGTTGCAGATCGATCTGACGGCTGCGCGCCAGGTAGATCTGCTGCTCTTCTCCCGTGCGCAACGCCGGGTAAACACGAACGGTCTGGGTGAGCGGCGCCCTGGCCCATCGCTCGGTCAGTCCCAGCCCGGAACGGTAGCGCACGTACAGCCAGCCAGTTTCCCAATTGCCTCGCTCGCGGGGCTCAATTCTGTAGCGGATGGAAGCGGGCACGCGCGGAAACGCGGTGAGCTTGTGCGTGGCGGGTTGGGCAATCATCGCCGGGGGCAGATCGTCGAGCAAGCGGCACTCAACAATCGTCCGGCCATGGTTTTCGACGGTCAACTCAATCTCGGTTTCGCTGTCCAGCGCCGGAGCGTTGGCCCAGGATCGGGCGGCGGTGATCTGCGCGGCGCGCGGCAGGCGCAAGCCGTCGAGCAGGGCGGCGAGAAGAATCAAGCCGTCCCAGCCCAGCATGGCGTAGGCCAGGCGCGCGTTCCAGAAGCCGGGGATGAGCCAGAGAAAGCCGAGAGTGAGCAGGCCGATGGCGCGGGGCGTGAGGCCGAAGCTCCAGCGGCGGCGGCGTTGGCAGGCGGCGCTGATGGGGGCGGGATGGAGGGATGGGGAGATCATTCGACCTCAATGGGCAGATCGAGCGCCAAGGCCAGGGAGCGGTCCAGTTGCTTTATCTTCGCAGCCGAAAGAGATCCTACGAAGTTGGTCAATACCGACTTGAGAAGACTTACAAGGCTATCGCAATGAATCCAACTTTCATGCTTGAGGCCATCCTCGGGGCCCACTTCGACTTGAGTTAGGAGCCCCTCCCCCGATGTGTAAATGAGTGCGCAGATTACGCTGGAATAGCGCGACTCGATCAACTTCTGGCGGCTTACGATCACACAAACCCGCTGCTGCTTCGGATCGCCGGGTGGTTTGGATACGCGGTAGAGTTCGCCTCTGTTCATAGTGGTTCATCCCGTCCGTCAACTCGCCAAGAGGGTCACTTGGCACCGCTGCTAGGGCTGGTCTTGGGGAAAAACGGACGACTTCAACGAGAGGAAACGACCCGCTCGTCCGCCGTTTCTGGCTGGTCTTCGCGGGCAGGAGAGGACGAAGCAGCGTTGTAGGAATGATCCTGGTCCTGGATGAGGTCAAAGTACAAGGCTTGCTGGTACTCCAGCGTATCTTCCGCTTTGGCGTTCAATGCGTCCGCATTGGCGTTGATCAGTTCCAAATCCCGTTGCCCAGCCGCCTCTCGCTCTTCGTCCCGAAGATGGTCGCGGAGCACCTTTTCGATGAAGGCCGAGCGGGAGGCGTTTTCGCCGATCAACTTGTCAATCTTGACCAGAAGCTGCATGGAAAGTGTGATCGATGTCTTAGCCTTCATATGAACTCCTTACTACCATCATACTGCCCTGAATACTACCTTTATACTACCCCAATTCAGCTTGTAATTCATTGCCGCGGCACTGGGACGGCGGCGATTACGTCGGAGAGGACGCGGTCGGCGTCGAAGCCCTCCAGTTCGGCTTCAGGCTTCAGCATCACGCGATGGCGCAGGACGGGTTGTACGGCGCGCTTGACGTCGTCGGGAACCAGGTAATCGCGGCCGTCGAAGGCGGCAGCGGCCTGGGCCACGCGCATCAGGCTGAGGGCGGCGCGGGGGCTGGCGCCGAGCAGCAGCGTGGGCCACTCGCGGGTGCGGCGGGCCAGAGCGAGAATGTAGCCGTATAGCTCCGGCTCAATGCGGATGGCGCGGACTTCGGCGCGGGCCGAGGCAAGCAGCTCTTTGGGGATAGGCGCGATCTGAGCGTCTTCAAGCAGGCCATCGCCGGAGCCGGCGTGGTGCATCTGAAGAATCTGGAGCTCTTCCTGCTCGGTTGGATAATCGAGATGAACCTTGAGCAGGAATCTGTCCAACTGCGCCTCGGGAAGGGGGTAGGTGCCTTCAAAATCGACCGGATTCTGCGTGGCGAAGACGGTAAACCACGCGGGCAATGGGCGGCGCACGCCGTCGGTGGTTACCTGGCGCTCCTCCATGCATTCAAGGAGCGCGGCCTGAGTGCGGGGAGGCATGCGGTTGATCTCGTCCACAAGCAGCAGGTCGGTGAACACCGGGCCGGCGTGAAAGCTGAAGGTGTCAGCCCTGGCGCGCAGAATGGTGGTGCCCAGTATGTCGGCGGGCATGAGGTCGGGGGTGGCCTGAACGCGCTGAAAGCCAAGCCCAAGCAGGCGGCCGAGGGCCTTGACGATCAGCGTCTTGGCAATGCCGGGCACACCTTCAAGCAGCGCGTGGCCCTGGCAGAGAACGGCGATCAGGACTTCTTCGATCGGCCTTTGCTGCCCGGCAATCACCCGGCCGAACTGTTGGCGGGCATGGGCGATCAGTTGGTTGGTGGCGTGGAGCTGGGCTGTGTTGGGGTTTGCATCCTGCTTCGGGTCTGGATTCGGGTCTTGATTCGCTTCGATACTCATGAAGCCCTTTCCTGCTGTGTGGAATGAATGCCTTCGAAGTGTAGGTCATGGCCGCGAAGTTTTTGAGCGGCGACGAGCTTTTGCCCGTGGTCGTGCAAGGTCTGGAGCAGCTTGAGAGCCTCGCGCGGGTTGATGGTCTCGCCCCATGCGGCCTCTTCGCAGGCGGCCAGGTCGGCTTCAAGGCTGGAATCGGAGTTGGGAAAGCGCCTGCGAATCGCCGCAGCCAGCTCGGCCGCACCCATCTGTGTTCCGCGCAGGCCGCAGATCCGCAAAGCGTGACGGCGGAAGCGCTCCCAGGCGACGGACACGACGGTCGATGCAGCGCCGGCGTTGCGATAGAGTGAGCCGAGCGCATCGAGAAATTCGATGGGCGCGGCGCGCGTGGGCAGAGGCAGGTCGCGCACCGGCCCGCTGCGGCGGCTGAAGCTGAATACAACCAGCAACGCCAGGGCAGCAAGTCCGATCCACAGAAGGGTCAACGACGGGCCGGCGGCGTAGCTCCAGACGGAGCGAATCTCGCCGTGGAGCGACTCGTCCCAATAGAAGTGGCGGCCTTGGCGCGGTCCCAGCGAATTCAAGAGCAGGTCGAGATCGTTGCCGCGAGCCAGGGAACCGTTTTCAAGCGGCGTCGAGCTGGCCCACCACACCACGTGGCCTTTGCCCCAGTTGTACTCGACCACGGCGGCCTTGCCGGCGCAACTGTACTCGACGCGCTGCGACGGATTGCCCGCAGCCCAGGTAGCTTTAGGAAGCATCCACACCTCGCCTGTGCCGGCAAGGGTATCTAGGCCTTCGGGGTCCAGCTTGCAGGCAGCAAAGTTGAACTCTTCCGGCGTCGCGCTAGAATCGGCGGGCAGGATCATCCCTCCCCAAAACCCGGTCGACAGAACGCGGCCTCCGCGTTCGAGGATGGTCCGCACCGCGTCGATGTCTGCCTTTTCGCGGGTGAAGGGCTCGGCGAAGATGACTACTGTGTCGGGGCCGGCGGTAGCGGCCAATTCGCTGAGCGGGCGCTCCCAGCGTTCCAGGGAGTATCCGGAGCGAAGCAGCGTTTCATAGGAGGCGCGCGCGCCGTGCTGGCCGGCAAGGTAGGTCGAGGGCAGCGGATCGTCGTTGCTGTCGGCGCCGGGCAGCAGAAAGCCGGTGAGCACGGCCAGGCCCAATGCAACGCCCACGGACCACAGCAGCAGGCGGCGATCTTTGGCGTCGAGCGAAGAGAGAAAGGTCATTGCGCCGCGCTCCCAGATCCGGTTCCCGAAATCAGCGCGGTGGCCAGTTCTTCGGCCTTCAGGTAGTCGCTTTGCGCGGCGGAACGGCCGCCATACCAGAAGCGCTCAAAGCTGCCGGTCAGGGTGGTCAGGCCGGGTTTGCGCGGGTCTTCGGGGGCTACCAGGGCGAGATACTCGCGGGGAGTGCGGGCGCGGTCGGCCGGCCACAGGCGGCGGGATTCGAGGCGCGAGATCGAGGCCCAGTAGAGATAGTGGATTGCCTCGCGCCACAGGCCTGCCGAGGCTGCCTGGCGGACGTCTTGAAGCCAGAGTTGCCAGTCGCGGGCCGAGGCGGCTCCGGCGGCGGGGCCGTCGCTGTCCGGGATGAGCCGTATCCGCCAGCGGCGCTCCAGTTGGAGCAACCCCCAAACCAGGGCCACGCAGACGGCGAAGATGAATCCCCAGAAAACGATGCGGCCGACCCAGACCGAGTGGGACGTGACCTTGGAGATGCTCTCAAGGATGCGGTTGAGCCAGGCGCCGACCGTCTCCCAAAACTTGTCGCTCAGGGACGAATCCTGGAGATTGCGGAAGTCGCGCCCGGCCAGCACCTGCCGCATGACATCGCGTTCCTGGGTGTGCGCTGTGGCAGGAGCGATGGGAGTGTCGGTCTGGGCAAGGTCGTGAGCCAGGCGTTTCTCTGCGTCCTGCAAGAGTTCTGTCGTGGTGGGCTTGGGAGGGCCAGGTTCGCCGGTGATTGTTTCCTTCACGCTTTTGGCCGGCTTGGCGGCGGGGTCGCCGGCGGGTTTGTCCTTGTCCTGAGCCACCTGAGCCTCCTGAGCCTCGGAAAGCAGCACGCGCAGCCACCCGTAGCGGACCAGGCGGTGGTCTGGATTGGCGCCCTCGGCAATTGCAACGCGATCATCCTGTCCCACTTGCGCTGGGTCGCAGGTTTTGCTGTCGCGAGCCTTGGCGCAGTCCTCGACCAGCGTGGTGAGCGCGAGCAGGTGGCTGCGGTAATCCTGAAGCGAAGCGTCGCGCTGGTGGCCGGCGGTTTGGGCGGCGGGAGTGTCGGCGCGCCCCGGTGTCGCGGCCAGAAAGGCA
>Ga0224559_1001807_pt1 | contig 11389 bp, 9 predicted proteins | sample 714S33034metaG_FD_180676 | JGI IMG/M metagenome (GOLD analysis project Ga0224559, IMG submission 180676) | Peat soil microbial communities from Stordalen Mire, Sweden - 717 S3 30-34 | ecosystem: Environmental > Terrestrial > Soil > Wetlands > Peat | place: Sweden: Norrbotten County, Stordalen... | reverse complement strand
CGATTTGGACAACTTCCGTGACGGTTTTTGAGATTCGCTTCGGCCTGGAGACGATGCCGGCGGGGGAGCGGCGGACTGCTTTCATGGCATCCTTCGAGCGTTGGCTCACCGAGGTTGTCGAAGAGCGAATCGCGGGCTACGACCAGAGCGCGGCGCGGCGTTCGGCGGAATTGGCCGCGGAGAAACAAAGAAGAGGCCGTCCCGGAGAGCTGCGCGATACCATGATCGCCGGAATCGTGCTCGCCGCGCACGCCAAACTCGCCACGCGCAACGTCAAGCACTTCGAGGAGATTGCGCCGTCGGTGGTCAATCCCTGGGAGGCGTAAAAGCAGGGAACAGGGATCAGGGAACAGAAAAAACCTACAGGTTGAGGTTTATGCCATTTCGGGTGAAGACTATAAGATATAATAGGCTCGAACGAAAAAAGCCATTGATATCCTGAGAGAGATCAAAGACCATGACTTTGCCCGAACCGCAGTCCATTACGTTCAATTCTTTATTTGCCGAAATTGAACATGGAACTATCAAAATCCCGCAATTTCAACGCGATTTTGTCTGGAGCAAGACAGATAGCGCAAAACTGCTCGACAGTATTGTGAAGGGATACCCCATTGGAACATTCATCCTTTGGAAAACAAATGAGCGATTGCGGGCCATTCGCAATCTAGGTGGACTGACGTTGCCTGAAACACCGAAGGGCGATGCGGTCAAATACGTTCTCGATGGGCAACAGCGTCTTACAAGCCTTTTTGTCACGCTGAAGGGATTGTCTATAAAGCGCGAAGATCGTACGGATGACTTCTCGCGCATATGGGTCGATCTTTCAGTAGACGAAGACGACGAGATTATCCTGACAGACATTGAGGGACGTGACCCCAAAGAGATCATTCAACTTAAAGATCTATTGCTTGGCGATTTTGCATATCTCGCCAGTTTTCAACAGGAATTCCAGAATAGAATTCGGACCTACAAGAATCGCGTCGAAAGCTATCAGTTTTCCGCAATTTTGATGAAGGATTCGACGATTGATGTCGCAACAGAGGTCTTTGAGCGCCTCAATGTGGGTGGCCGACGACTATCAGTTTTTGAAATTATGGTTGCTAAAACATTCGATCCAGAAACAAATTTCGACCTCGCCGAGAAATACAAAATACTCATCACGGAATTACAAGCAGTGGATTATGGAACCCTATCATCTACTACCATCCTTCAAGCAGTTAGTGTGCTACTAAGAAAGGACTGCCGAAAGAAAGAGATCTTAAATCTTCCAAAGCAGGAAATCATTACGATTTGGCCCGAAGCTGTTGAGGCAATCAAGAACACTATCGATTATTTCCGAAACTATTACCGCATTCCTGTTTCACGTCTACTTCCGTATCCAGCGCTTATTATTCCTTTCGCTTATTTTTTCTTTAAGAACTCGGATAGACCTATCGGCGATCGGCAGAAATTTCTTCACGACTTCTTTTGGAGGGTTTCACTCGGAGGTCGTTACTCCCAATCTGTCGAAAACAGAGTCGCTCAAGACATCGAGAAGATTGACCTTATTCTGAAAGGAAAACTTCCTGAGTATGACTGGTCCGTAGATGTCTCACAGGCATTCATCGAAAGAAATGGCTATTTCAGTACCGGTCGTAGCTTCGTGAAGGCTATACTTTGCGTACTTGCACATAAAGAGCCAAAATCATTTGCGGATAACTCAATTGTGCGATTGGACAATGCTTATCTGAAGCAGGCAAACAGCAAAAACTATCACCATTTCTTCCCGAAGGCATGGTTGGATAAGCAGGGCGAAGATTGGCGACGTATCAATCATGTGGCGAACATCACTCTGGTCGATGATTTTTTGAATAAGCGTGTCATTCGTGCGCAATCGCCGAAGGCTTACATGAGAGAATTCATTAAAGAGAATCCAGATATCGACAAGTGCCTGGCAACGCATTTGATAAGACTTAATGACATATATGGTGTCATGACGAATGATTACGCCAAATTCTTTGACGCGCGTTGCCAAGCGATAAGCCGGGAACTAAACAAACAGATAATCCCGCAAGCAATCGATCTGCTTGAAACGGCAAAACCAGCGGAAGAGACAGCGCAAGAGGAAGAGGAACAAGAGGAATAAGTGTTACCTAAATGCAGTGCAAAATCCCAGGTCTTGATTTGGACCAGGAATTCTGTAGTGCCTTCAACTTGCCACCCGCAACTCTTCGCGCAAGACGCGGCGCAGCGTCTCTTCCAGTTTGGGCGCTTTGCCTTCCACGTGCTGACGCAGGGCTTCGTTGATCAGCGTTTGGTAGCCGATGGCTCCGTCGGAGGCGCCGGACACTTCCAGAAAGTGATCCACTAGGTCTTCATCCAGACGAATGGTGATGCGTACCTTGCCAAGTGGCTCCGGCTCAGGCGGCAAAATCCGGCCTCGCTTGCCTTGACTAAAATCGTAACTTGGCTTCATCTGCTCTCCTTGTGCGGATTATTTGCCTTGGCGCTTCAATCCCGCAACGAATAGGCCGCAATCAACGATCTTGACCGTCCCCGGCTTGGCCTCGTCTATGGCGGCAGAGATCAGATGAAGATGCGGCCTGATCACTGGCCAATTGATGGCGGAAAGAACCAGCACGGCAAACGAACGTCCCGCAAGCCGCTGTTGCTTGTCCATGTTTTTGTCGCCAGTCAGAAAGACGTCAAAACGCTCGCGCTCAATCAGCGATAGCAGCGAGCCGTTTTTGATGCCGCCCCATTGCATGCCGGCAACGGTTTGAATCGCATACCCAGGAAGGGCTCGCGCCAGCTTGGCCGGTACATCTTCGTCAAGCAGAACCTTCAAAATCGCACCTGTAGTTCATGTCCGGCGCGGAAGTTGAGAATCGCTTCAACGGCGCCCCGTCCGGCTTCCGGGTAGCAGTCCAGTGTTTCTGTAACGGCTTCCTCCGGCGATAATCCCTCTTCGCGGAAGGCGTCATAGTTGCCGGTGATGGCCTCTACGGGCAGGCGGGTGTTCTTGAGCAACGGCGCTCCACTGACCTTGCCGGGGATGATTTCCACCAAGGGGCAATCGGACCAATCCAGAGTTGCTGTCGCCATCGTCGCCTCCTTTTCTTTATCGTACCCCCATTCCCGGATTTGCTTCCTCGATTCCGCAAAGAAAACTCGGCGGGCGGCTTGGCGGCAGATTCACAGTGCGGCGGGAGCTTCAGGATACAATTTCTCTATGATTACTTTTGCCGTGCGGCTGAAGTTTGCCTCGGAAGATCGCGACGATATCGTTGAAACCCTGCGGGTGCTGGCTACGGCCTCGCGCCTGGAGCCGGGTTGCATCAACTACATTCCCCACCATGTGGAGGACGATCCCGATACTGTGCTGATTTATGAGCAGTATCAGGACGCCAAGGCTCTGGCTGCGCACCGCGAGTCGGAGCACTTCAAAAAGCACGCCGTGGGCGGACTTTACCAGAAGTTGAAAGAGCGGAACGTGGAGAACCTGGTGGCGCTGGCTTGAAAGACTCTTGATCAGCGTGAACTCGTTACCGGATTTCAAGATGGCCGGAGCTGGAAGGTTTCACGGGCATGCGCAGCAAGGGTTGTTGTAATAAAAACAGCAAGTTAGCGCCTGCTTCGCAGGCATAGCGAGTTAGCAGGTTAGCGGCGGCATTGACCTGCCGAGGTTTGGTTTTCCTTGGACGGCGCAAGGCGGTGGACGGCTTCAGTGGTCCATGAATCCCGGCTTCTTTGGCCACAGGTTCTTTGGCATTTGTGGGCGGTGTACCGCAAAATGAGACGCCGTCTCTCAATGGAGGGCGCATACTTGTACATAAGCCGAGTTTTTGAGGCGCGCTCCCCCTTGGGTGCCCTCGATCGCAATCCGGCCCTCGCACGCACACAGGCAATTGGACCGGACCGCTTCAAAGGCGCTCCGGCAGAGGACTGCAACACATCGCGGCGCGGATTCGACGGGGGTGTACTCCCTTGAATCACGAACCCTCAGGCGCACTACGCGAATCTAATGAAGCATGAGAGAAAAAGAGAGGAATTCATGACGGTTGCTGCTCGCTTTCCCGGCATACGGGTTACCGCAAATGGAAATCAGCTTGTCTCGTACCACACCGAGACGCGCATCTGTGACGCCGGCGTTTTTTATCCGATTACGCCTTCCACCGAGGGCGGCGAGCTCTTTCAGCAGGCTTATGCCGAGGGCCACTTGAACGCCTTCGGCCAGAACACCATCGCTATTGAGACGGAGGGCGAGCACGCGGCCCAGGGCGGCGCGATTGCTCATTCGGTCTGCGGCAAGCGGGTGGTCAACTTTACCAGCGGCCAGGGCGTGGTTTACGGCGTGGAGCAGTATTATCACGCTCCCGGCAAAGCCTCGACGATGGTGCTGGAAGTGGGCGCGCGGGCGCTGACCAAGCACGCGCTGAATGTGCATTGCGGCCACGACGACATCTACGGCGCGCTGGACACCGGCTGGATCATGCTCTTCGGCAAAGACGCGCAGCAGGCCGCCGACCAGGCGCTGATTCTGCGCCGCGTGACCGAGCAGGCGCTGACCCCCGGCATGAACATTATGGACGGCTTCCTGACCAGCCACCTGGAGCGAACGTTTTACAAGCACGAATCCGGGCTGATCCGCGAGTTTCTCGGCTCACCGGCCGACATTATCGACAGCCCCACCGAGGCGCAGCGGGCGCTTTTTGGCCCCACCCGCCGCCGCGTTCCCAAGATGATGGACCTGACCAACCCCGTGCTGCTCGGCCCGGTGCAGAATCAGGAACACTACATGAACGGCGTCATCGCGCGGCGCAATAACTTTGCCGAGCCGATCTTGGAGTTTCTGGAAGAAGCCTATCTGCAATTCGGCCTGCTCACCGGGCGGCGCTACGGACTGATCAGCGAGTACAAGGTGGACGACGCCGAGACGGTTTTCGTGGCGCTCGGCTCGGCGGCGGAGAACATTGAGGCCGCGGTCGATTATCTGCGCGACAAGCGCGGAGCCAGCGTCGGCTCGATTCACGTCAACGTGATTCGCCCCTTCCCGGAGGCGGCCATCGTCGCCGCGCTCAAGGGCAAAAAGAACGTCATCATTCTGGAGCGGACCGACGAGCCGCTGGCCGGCGACAATCCGCTGGGCCGGGACATTCGCACTGCTTTCTCGAAGGCCGTTCAGGGCATCGAAGGCCTGCCCGCCGTTACGCTGGCCGAGGTGCCTCGGATTTTCGGCGGCTCGTACGGCCTGGGTTCGCGCGACTTCCGCCCAGAGCACATTATCGGCGCGTATGAGTTCGCCACCGCCAACCGCGCCCGCAAGGACGGCAAGACTGCGGCGGAAGGCATCTCTTACTTCGTTCTCGGCATCGAACATCCTTACGCGGTTGTCGGCGACGAGACGCCGTCGCTGCTGCCCGAAGGCGCGGTTGCGGTGCGCTTCCACTCCATCGGCGGCTGGGGCGCCATCACCACCGGCAAGAACCTGGGCGCTATCCTCGGCGATCTGAATGACCTGATCTTTGAGCGCGACGGCGAACGGGACGCGCTCGGGCAACCCAAGGAAGTGATCCACGTCAGCGCCAACCCGAAGTACGGCTCGGAGAAGAAGGGCGCGCCGACCAGCTACTTCATGGTCGCCGCCAAAGACCGCATCCGCGTCAACTGCGATCTGCGCCACGTGACCGTGGTCCTCTGTTGCGACCCCAAGGCCTTCACGCACAGCAATCCCCTGGACGGCATGGCCGAGGGCGGCTCGCTGGTTTGGGAGTCGGATCAAGAGGGCGTGCAGGCCTGGGAGCAGTTACCGCTTTGGGCGCGCAAGCAGATCATCGACAAGAAGATTCGCGTCTTCACGCTGCCCGGTTTTGAGATCGCCAAAAAAGCCACCGACCGCGGCGACCTCCAGCTTCGTATGCAGGGCAACGCCTTCCTCGGCGCATTCTTCCGCGTCAGTACGCTCCTCAATGAGTTCGGCATCAGTCAGGATCAGTATCACGCCGTCGTCGAAAAACAATACGTCAAAAAGTTCGGCAAGCTCGGCGAGGCCGTCGTGCAATCCAACATGGAAGTCATGCTGCAAGGCTTCAATCAGGTGAAGGAGATCGAAATCGGCGCGCTCTCCGCAGCCGACCACTCCAGCCTGCGCGGTCAGGCGCTGCTGCCGATTCTGGAACTCACCACTGCCGGCGGCGGTTGCGGAACCGGCTGCCGCTCCCACGCTCTGCCCGCCGGTCAGGCCGCGCGCTCGCCGCTGGCCAGCGTCGCAGGATTTGACGCCGAGTTCCGCTCGCACTTCGGCTACAACCAGCCCGCCACCCCGCTGGCCGCCATGGGCCTGATCGCCGCCGCCACCGGAGACACGGCCTCCAAGTACGTCGCCCGCCGCGAAACTCCGCTCTACATCCCGGAAAACTGCACCCAGTGCATGGAGTGCATCTCCGTTTGCCCAGACACGGCTCTGCCTAATACCGCGCAGGATCTGAGCACGCTGCTGCGCACGGCAGTGAATTACTACGTGGCCAACACCAACAACCGCGTCAAGCTGCTGGCTGCGCTGCCGGAGATTGAGCGCCAAACCCGCCAGCGCATGGTGGCAGAGGTGAAGACCGGAACCCCGCTGCCGATGATTCTCCGCCAAGTCACCGATGGCATCGAAGGCCTCTCGGTGATCGCCAAAGAGCAGTTCTACTCCATCATCGAAAAAGTCCCCATGGCCTATCAAAAAGTCACGGCGATCTTCAGCTCGCCCGAACGCAAAGCACCCGGTTCCGGCGGAATTTTTTCGATCTTTGTCAGTGATCTTTGCAAAGGATGCGCCGCCTGCGTCACGGCCTGCGGCGACCACAACGCCCTGAAGATGGTTGCCGAGACCGAGGGAATGAATGCCGAACACACCACCGGCACCAACTTCCTCGATCTGCTGCCAGACACCTCGCAGAAGTACCTCGGCCTTTACAACGCCGCCAATCCCGCCGACTCCAAAACCGCCACGCTGCGCAATATGCTCATGGTGCGCTCAACCTACGACGCTCTCGTCTCCGGCGACGGAGCCTGCGCCGGCTGCGGCGAAAAGAGCGTCCTGCGCTCCATCGCGGCGGTCACCGAGGCCTATATGCGCCCCGTCTACCACGCCAAGAGCGATCGCTTCCTGGCCAAGGCCGGCGACCTGGAAAAGCGTGGCGTCGCTCGCCTCGCTGTCCTGCGCGTCCGCAATCAGGCCGAATACGATCTTCTCCGCCAAGCCATCGCGCATCTGATCCTCGGCCTGGGCGGCGAGGACGAAGCCGACACCAAGGCCCGCATCGCGGCTTACGAGCTGAAGCACGGCCCCATCAGCGACGGCGAACTGGTCGAGGGCATCGCCGCGGTCCTGCTCACCGAGGCCTTTAATCACAAGAATCTGCAAGCCGTCGATGGCCGGCTGGCCAACGGAATGAGCGTGATGGCCATGGCCGCCCACACCGGCTGCAACACCGTCTACGGCTCCAGCGCGCCCAACAACCCCCACCCCTATCCCTGGATGAATTCGCTCTTCCAGGACGGCGTCACCGTCGGCTGGTTGATGGGCGAGAGCTTCATCGTCGATCACGCCCGTCGCTCCGTCATCCCCGAGCGTCTGGCAGACATCCTGCTCACCCGCGACGAAAACGTGATCGACGCGCAGGAGTACTACAACCTCTCGCACTTCACCGACGCGCTGATGACCGACCAGGAGATCGTCGAGCTGCCCAAGGTCTGGGCCGTCGGTGGCGACGGCGGCATGGGCGACATCGGCTACCAAAACATGTCCAAGGTCATGCTCCAGAACCGGCCCAACGTCAAGGTTCTGATGCTCGACACGCAGGTCTACTCGAACACAGGCGGCCAGAACTCGGACTCGACCCCTATGCTCGGCGGCAACGACATGAACGTCTTCGGCGCGGCCACCCAGGGCAAAAGCACCGAGAAGAAGACCGTCGCCGAAACCTTCCTCGCCGGCCACGGTTCGCCTTTCGTCGCGCAAGTTTCCATGGCCAACGCGCCCAAGCTCTACCGCGCCATTCTGGACGGCCTGGAATATCGCGGAACGCTCTTTATTCAGGCCTTCACCACCTGCCAGCCGGAGCACGGCGTCGCCGACGACATGGCTCTCTTCCAGGCCCAGCGCGTGCGCGACTCCCGCGGCGTGCCGGAGTTCGTCTTCAACCCCCGCCTCGGCGAAACTTACTCCGAAGCCCTCGACCTCAAGGGCAATCCGTCGATTGATCTCGACTGGTACGAGACCAAGGACAAGGCCACCGGCGAGCTGCGCCGCTACACCGTCGCCCACTGGTGTACCACCGAAGCCCGCTTCCGCAACCATCTCAAGAAGATCAAGCCCGAAGCCGCGGCCAAGCTGATTCCGCTCGATAACATGCTCGTCCGCATCACGCAGCAGGACGTCGTCTATCGCCACTACCTCAACCCGGCCCACCGCGCCTTCATCCCCGACTTCGGCGTCACCATCACGGTCTACGACGAAGCCGGCAAGGCGACAACCTACGCCCTCAGCCGCCAGTTAGTCATGTTCTGCGTAGAGCGCCGCAAAGCATGGCGCATGCTGCAATCCAAGGCCGGAATCGTCAACAAAGAGTACGCCGCCCAGCGCGCCCTCCTCGCCGAAGTAGACTCCGGCAAGCTGCCGCTGGACGACTTCCTAATCCACGCCCACGAACTTCTCAAGGAGCGGTTGGGCGCCGCAACTTCAACAAAAGTGTAGCCTTTCAAGTCTCAAATAAGCATAAAGTTCCCAAGTCTCAAAATCGAGACTTGGGAACTTTACTGGATTGGTTAAGAGGGGTCTGCAGAATCAGTCACCAGAAGTCGCCACCGAATTTTTCCTTGTACTGATGTGTGTTGATGGTGATTCTGCGGTGGAAGAGGTTTTCCAGTTGTGTGCACAACTTCCCGACCGCAGCCTTGACACCGGTATATTCCTGACCAAGATGCTGTTGATCCTGGCTCATAGTCTTTGTCGAATTCCCCATTTGTCAACTGAGTGAAATGCTTGTTGTACCCATAGAGTGCCATTTGATTTTGCCCTTGGGGTTTCCCCCTGGTTGAAATACAATGGACAAAGCGGAGAAGTAGGGAGTCGAGTCCGCAGTGATTACACACTGCCGCTCAGAGTTTCATTCCTTGCACTACTCCTCTAAAATCGCCCCCGTCGCAAGCCGGGGGCTGATAGCCGAAAGCAGCTCACCACAGCCTGGACCGCCTCTCCTCCCAAAGGTCAGCGGTTCAGGCTTTGCTGTTTTGGCCCGCCGCCACGGTGAACTTGATGCCGGCAGGCTATGACTCTTCTCATTTGCATTACTCCATCCTCAATTTCAAACCAGGACAAAATCGCAGGTGATCCAAATGTTGCGTCAGGCTGTAGGACTCTTTTTCACCCGGTCTTCGAAAGTTGCCTCACCCGAAGTTCTCTTATTCTCGATGTAGGCCTTCCACCAATTTTCTGGAATCCTGTCTTGCTCGCGTAAAACTTGTACAGCCCTTGTTGGATGCACAATTGCGGCATATCTATAGCGCTGGTTTCCGATTTTTTCTGTACGGATGAACCCAGTTTCTTCTAGAATAATCATCCGTTCTTGCCATGTCCGAACAGCTCGTTTACCCTCGTAGCCAGCCGCAAATGCGTGTTCAGCTTCGTGTGCCATCTCAATTACACCTTCACCCCTTTGTCGGCTAAGCAACTCAAGATAAACATTCGATGGGTCTTTTCCACCGCTGATTTCTTTCGAGGAAAGCAACACCAAAACGAGAGGGAGTGATCTGGGTGCCGGGAACCATCCTGCCTCTTTCTCCCCAGTCCATAGATCTTCATTGGGCCAGTATTCCTCTCGAATCTCTTGCCGCCTCTTCGCAATTCCAGATTTCGCTGGCATTCCCCCTCCTTTCACTTCTACGTTTGCGGAAATACGCCTATTCGAAACATAGGTACTGTCACCAATATACTCCGACTGGGCAGATGAGTTCTGCCGATATTTACAAATTACCAAACAAACACTTCAATGTAAAGGACTTATTATCGCTCTGAAGCGATTTTGTCGCGCGGAAGCAGCGTAAGATGCTATTGTCAACAGGCGCTGTATTAGATATATTTCGTTTCATTATGCGTTTTTTCGCTGATTAATTTATCTAAACACAGTTAACAATTTTGTATTCATCGTTTATGTTATTGATTGTAAAAATAACAGTATCCAAGTATCCATGTATCCTTAAAGTTTCCATGTGTTTCCAAGATTCCTGATTCCGACTAATCAGGAATCTTGGAAGCACATGGACTTTTGCCAGATTATTCATACCTTAATAGTATTGGTCTTCAAAGGGCAAAAATTGGACCCTGTATACGCTCTGTCGGATGAACCATCATAGTAACCTATTGGTTTTTGTCGTCAGAGAGGGGATCTTGGAATCGGTCGTTCCAGGTTCAAATTTTCATCCCAGGGAACTCACAACCCTCAACCGCAATCCTCCCGCTGGAGCAGCCCGGCCCTCCCAGAGGGAGGGAGCGAGAATAGCCCAGGGTGGAGCGTAGCGCAACCCTGGGGAAAGCCAGCCAGCGGAGAGTCGCGCCCTGTAGGGGCGCATCGAAACCCGCCTGGAAAGGCTCATCTTCGCCGGTTACCCCATTCTTCGCTTCTTTTCTGGCGAAGTGTGGGAGACCAGCTTGCCGTTGACCAGCGGCAGAGCGCTGACTACCATAAAGGAAGTCGTGGAGGGGATCATGACCGTAGACTGGTTGGAATGCGATCTGGTTGAAAGCGTTGCCGGGAAGGTAGGTGGAAGGCCTGTCGTCAAGGGCACGCGCATCCCTGCCGACACGATCCTTACCGACGAAGAGCTGGGCGCGACGGTCGACGAGACGCTGGAGAGCTTCCCAAGCCTCTCGCTCGATATAATTCGCCGCATCCGTGAATACGGGCATTCCCACACCCCCGTGCTGCAGCCATGAAAGTCCTGCTCGACGAGAATATGCCGCATCAATTGCGGGCGCATCTGCCGGGTCACGATGTCTCCACGGTCGTGTATGCCGGATTCGGCGGGTTCAAGAATGGCGAGTTGCTGAAGGCAGCGGAAGATGCTGGATACGACATTCTCCTCGCGGGCGATCTTTCACTCGAATATCAGCAGAACCTGACGGGCCGCAAGATCGCGATTGTGTCTCTTTCGGCGAATAGCTGGCGCATTGTTCAAAATCACATTCCGGCTATTGCGGGTGCGATCGGTACAACACAATCTGGATCCTTTTCCAGGGTCGACTGTGGCAAGTACAAGCCATCCAAGAAGCCGCGTGGCCCACATTTCGTTCTTTGAGATGTGGGAACCACGAACCTCAACCAGCCAGCTTTTTCCAGTCCCTGCCTGTCGCGGTAGGGATACC
>Ga0224559_1001805_pt1 | contig 11395 bp, 11 predicted proteins | sample 714S33034metaG_FD_180676 | JGI IMG/M metagenome (GOLD analysis project Ga0224559, IMG submission 180676) | Peat soil microbial communities from Stordalen Mire, Sweden - 717 S3 30-34 | ecosystem: Environmental > Terrestrial > Soil > Wetlands > Peat | place: Sweden: Norrbotten County, Stordalen... | reverse complement strand
GTTCGTTGTCGTCTACGCAGAGAATCACTTTCTTGGGTCGCATGGTACGGGGTAAACTCCTTCGTGCAAATTTTTTGTCAGGGAAGTCTTCACCCCTCCCGCTCTTGTGGCAGGTTGGCGCGATTTGCCTCCATGGCCCTGTGACCGGGAGCGAGCGTGCCGTCATCCTGCGGCCGGATTGCCTTGCATGGCGCGCGCTTTGCCCTGACGGGCGCGGCGAAGCTGCAATGCGGAAAGCGGCATTTCGATGCACAAGACGGCTGTCTCTGCTCACGATCGATCTACATATGATGCCAAGGTCAATACCGTGAAAGGGACCGGTTAAATTCCTTCAATGAAGGCCAAGAGTACGAGGGATCGAAGCCGGTGTGAAGAGGGAAGGCCAGGCGAAGATTTGTCTTAAAATCCGAAAGCTTCCGGTGGAAAATGGCTAGACTCAAGACACGCCGTCACTTGGCGCGATGAAATCCTGTTGAAAGCGTGTGCATCACGGCAGGAAAAGCCGTCCTTTTGACCCAAGAACAGTGCTGCCCGCGACGTGTACATCTGTCACCCTCGTAGAAGCGATGTGAGCAGAAAGGTACAGATCACTTGCCCGGTTGATCTCGACGCCCTGGCGCAGATGAATGCGTTCCCCCGACGGCACAACTCCGCGCTTCACCAGGTAGCTGATGGCGCATCCTGCCGCTGAGCCGGTGGCCGGATCCTCGCTTCCGTTGAACTGCATCCGCGCGCGCCATGCAGGCGCTTTGGAGCCGGTCGGGCCCAGCACATAGAACCAGCGCGCGCCGCTCTTGCGCAGCCACGCCGTGGCCTCCTGCTGGCTCACGTTGAGCCGCGCCAGAGGCTCATCCGAGCGCAAGACGACAATCGCGAACGCCGTACCCGTGGAGACAATCTGAGGCGGCAGTGCGGGATCAAAGTCGTTTTGGTTGAGCCCGGTCCGCCGTGCCACTTCCCGGCGGTCCAGTTCCAAGCCAAACTCCGGGTCAGGCTGCGTCATCTCGCCGAAGAGACCCTGAGAGCTGCCGGACTGGTCGGCAAAGCGCACCGGCACAGGACCTACATTGAGCTTGAGCGTCACGGTGTCGCCCGCGAGGGTTTCGGGCGCATAGAGCTTGAGCACGCTGGCGGTTCCCAGCGTGGGGTGGCCGGCAAAGTTCAACTCCTCCTGCGTGGTGAAGATGCGCACACGCACTCCTTCGGCCTGCTCGACCGCTGCCGGTCTGCGCTCGATAAATGTAGTTTCAGACAAATTGAATTCGCGCGCAATCGCCTGCATCCGCTCGGTGGTAAGGCCCGCAGTGTTCATCACCACAGCCAGCGGATTGCCGGCGAGCGCCGTATCGGTAAAAACGTCTACGACAGAATAGTCGAGTTCCATCGCTCCTCCTCGGGGACTGACGGATTGAAGCCGCTACCGGCGCGGCCGCCTGGTCCGCTGACCACAATTCTAGCGAGGAATCCGAGGAACAGGGACTAGGGAATAGGGACCAGGGGATAGGCAATAGCAGTTGGCAGCTGAGAGGGGATCGGCGACAGGTGTTCAGCAGGAGGCCATGCGGCACAGGTGTCTGGGCAGGCGGACTCTTCTCTGTTTTTTCAGAGCGCAGTCAGCGGCCGGGACGGGCGGGGCATAGCGCGATCCAGAAACAGCCTCATGCGCAAAGCATCGCCCCGCTGCAAGGCCACCAGCCGCATATGCCTGCGGATATGGTCGCCGTCCGTCAACAAGGCCACCTGCTCCTCATCAAATGCGGCATCCTTTTCCAGGCGCGCAATCCGCTCTTCGATGGTGTGCCGAAACCGCGGACTGATCTCGAAACCTTCGCTGGCTGCACAGTTGGTCATCATGGCCGGCTCCTCGGGTAGGAAAATCTCGCGCGCCGAAAATATTTTCTCCGGAGGGCTAAAGTTTTCTCGACCCATGCCGATGTTAGAAGAGACTTATTGCGCGCGCCAGATTACCTTGTAACGGCACGAAGGTAATTTTTCGCCTAAAAACGAGACAGATAGAGCCTTTTTTGCCTGTTTTTGCACAACTGTGACCTAGGGTCTGTCATCTAATTCCCCGTGGGTGGCGTTGCGAATGAAAATCGGGCCAGACGAAGCCGAGCCCGAAGGCTGTGGCTGGTCCACCGTCGAGGGAGAGAATGAGGTGTGGGCCGATTTTCACCGCAACCCGAAGGGCTGGGGCCAATTTCCCTCATCTCCTCGTCAATCGTCGCTAGGATACACCCGGTATCCGTCGCTCCTCACTCCTCGATCTGAGAAAAATTGGCTCCCAGCGCCGCCCGCGCGGAATTAGATGACAGACCCTAAGCGCAGGCAGTCTAGTTTTCCGGAGCGGCCGCGAAATAGCCTTTGCGGACCTGCACCTTCACGCCGTCGCCGCTGCACTGGACCGAGAGCGCGCGAAAGCTGCCGTCCATTTTGGCGTTCGTCGGCGTGTAGCTGGCCGCGTACTGGGTGCGCAGCTCGTCTTCGATCTGCTGGAAAGCGGCCTCGAGCTTTTTGCCGCTGTTGCCCACGTCGATCAGACGTCCTCCGGTCTCCTCAGTCATCTTTTTCATGGCGGAATAGCCGCTGTAGCCGAGGCTTGCGTAGAAACTGCGGTCGGCAATCAGAATCACGTAAGCCATGACGTTGGACTTCTGCGCAGCGGCAATCGCCTCGTTGATTCTCATGCGGCTGCCCTCGTCCTCGCCATCGGTGAGCAGAATCAATGCCTTGCGGCCCGTCTCCTGGCTCATCTTCTGGCCGGCAGCCAGATAGACCGCGTCGTAGAGCAGGGTTCCCTTGGGCTTTCCGATGGAGGGGATGGTCCCGCCTCCGGCGCCGGGAATGCCAGCCGCGCGATTGTTGCTGCCAGTGTTGATCCCGGCTTTGCTCATGGCGCGCGCCAATTGGCGAGGATTGCTGGTGTAATTCTGGAGCAGATTTATGTCTACGTCGAAGGAGAGCAGAAACGCCTCATCTTTGGGCTGAAGCACGCGCTCGATGAATTGGCTGCCCGCATCCTGCTCCAAGGACAGAACGCGGGCCTGGCTGCTCGAGGTGTCGAGCAGAATCCCCAGAGTCAGCGGCTGCTGGGTTTCTGCCACAAAGCTCTTCAACTTCTGCGGCTGGTTGTCCTCCGAGACCGTGCAATCGCCCTGAGTCAGATGGGTAACCAGTTTGCCGACTTTGTCTTTGACGGTGAAAAACACGTTTACCAGGTCAACATTCAGCTTGAGGATCGCCGCCGGCGTTTCCTCGGGCGGCACGGCCGGCGCGGTGCTGACCGGAGGCGCGTCTGGCGAGGGGGCGACTTGTGCGCTGGCCCCAAGCACTCCCGACAGGCCAAGCAGCAAAGCGGCAACTCCCCATAGATGTCTCATTCCGGCTCCCTTGGACGAAATTCGGACTCTGAGGAGAGCATACCTGAACGGATTTCGGCCGGAGGTGAAACCTGCGCGGCTCCCGCACGTCTGATACTCTGACTATTGCTGCGTTGTTTTTGAGTGGAGAATACCTGTGAAGCTTGGTTTGACGGCAATCGCGCTGGCTGCGCTCCTGAGTTTGAGCACGAATTCGCACCTGAGCCTGAGTCTGGCGGCTGTGGCGCAACAGCAACAACCCGCCGTGCCCGACGCTCCGACGCCCCAAGCGCCGAAACCGCTGGCGTCGGACGTGAACGGCCCGATTACTCCCGGTCAGGGCTCCGGGGAGACCACGACTGGACCTACATCGTCCTCGAATCTTCCGCAGCAGCAACCCGCGCCAGCCAGCCAGGCGCCTTCCAGTCAGGCTCCCACCAATCAAGGCAGGGATCAGGTGCAGACCACGGCGCCGGAAACACCCACTGCCGGCGAAGGCGTTGAAAGAGTCACCAACCTGATCCGTCAGCATGTGACCTTCGTCGAGGTTCCGGTCACCGTGAAGGACCCGAAGGGAAAACTGGTGGCCGGCCTCACCTACCGCGACTTCAAGGTTTTCGAGAACGATACGCGCGAGCCCGTTGCCTTTTTCACCACGGATTCGTTCCCGCTGTCGATCGCTTTCGTGATCGATCAGAGCCTGACCTCGGACGTGATGACCAAGGTGAACAACTCGCTGGGCGCCATCCAGGGCGCGCTCACTCCCTATGACGAAGTAGCCGTCTTTACCTATAACAACGGCGCGCAGAACCGCTCCGGAGGGTTTACCGGGGCGCAGAGCGCTCGGGTTCCTTTTGTGCTCTCCATGGCCAAGTCTGCCGGCGAAGAGATGCTGGTGCCGGTCAGCGACGGGCCGATGGCTGGTTGTAACATTCGCCAGAACGGCAACTGCGTCGACCCCAACCTTCAGCCGGGGCGCTCGGCTGGGGGCAGTACGTTCATGACCATCCCCAAGGAGATTCACACCCTCAACGACGCCATTCTGGCTGCGGCCAAGGAGCTTTCGACGCGTCCCAAGGGCCGCCGCCGCATTATCTATGTCATCAGCGATGGCAAGGAGTACGGCAGCAAGGCCACCTACAAAGAGGTGCTGCGCTACCTGGAAACCAACAAGATCGCCGTCTACGGCACGCTGGTGGGCGACTCGGCACGCTGGGGCGAGGGCTACATGAGCCGCTACCATCTGCCCTTTACCATGTATGACAACATTCTGGCCAAGTACATTCTGGCCACCGGCGGCGAGCCGGATGCCGAGCGCGGACTGGACGGCATCGAGAGAAGCTACGCCAAGATCGCCGAAGAGGCGCGCAACCAATACACACTGGGCTACTACAGCCACCAGCCGGTCATCGACGGCAAGTTCCGCAAGATCGAGGTGCGGCTGGAACGGTCCGGCATGGAAGTCGTCGCCAAGCAGGGCTATTACCCTTCGGCAGAGGATTTGAAGTAAAGCTGGAACGTCCCACCGGTATGGACACGAAAGGCCTGCGCTCTCGCGCAGGCCTTTCTCTTTGAACTGAATTCTGGGCCTGAACAATCCGGCGCTCTGCTCACACCTCTTGTTACGAACGCGTCTGGCACGAGCGGCAAACATAGTCCGCCACTTTAAACCCCAGCGGATTCTCGAACCGATTACCGCACCGGCTGCAAGTGACATATTCCATTTCGGTTGTTCCAGATGCCGCTGCTGCCTGCGTTGAAGAAACAGGCTGTGCTGATGCCGCGCTCTGCTGCACCGTGGGTGAGGGCGCATCGTTGATGCCTTTGAGGCCTTCTTTGAAGCCCTTCAGGCCTTCGCCCAACCCCTTGCCCAGCTCCGGCAGCTTTCTGCCTCCGAACAGCACAAGCAAAATAATTGCAATAATCAGCAGATGCGTCGGCTGAAAAAGATCACCCATGAATTCACCCTCCGCGCGTACAGCTTTCGTCGCCGCGCACTCTCAATGAGTATTGTCGCACAAAGCTGGATGCACACGCAGTGGCGCATTCAGTGAACGTTCGCCGGGTTTTTCACTGGCCACTGTTCACTGATCACTGCCTACTGTCTCAGTTCACCTGCGCCGGCTTGCCCAGCCGCTCGGTCACCATGGAGTAAAAGGCGCGCAGGTCTTCCTCATCGCCCACGGTAAGCCGGCGATAGACCTTCATCAGGGGAAAGAGCCGCGAACCGCGCACCTCGATGGACGGAACCGCCATCGCGCCGCCGGGGTACTGGGTCATCTCCCAACTGCCGGCATAGCGGCGCCGCAGCACTTCGCCCAGATAGCTGCCCCAAAGCCGCACTTCGAAGTCCAGGTCCAGTTCTGGGCTTTCGCCCACCACGACCAGAATCTCGTCCAGGCCGTCGATCGATTCCGAAGTGAAGTCCAGCTTTTGCTTGAATTCGTTTGTGGCGCGCTCCACCGCCGCGCGCGCATAGCCCTCCATCATCGCTCCCAGGTCAGGGAAGTTCGAGGACTCCAGGCGATTGCGCAGATCGGCAGGGTTTTTCATCCAGTCCCAAGAATAAACTCTCCGGCGCTCAATGGGAGCAAGGAGAGGAGTGCCGGAGCGTGAAAATGGCGCGGAATCGTGCAATGTGGCTCGCGGCGCAGGTTTGTGGCACACTGAGAACAGTTGTGGAGGGTTCCCCCGTGAAGGCCATGAAGATTTTCGCCCTCGCCGCCCTGCTTGCCCTGAGCGTTGGCAATGCCCGCTCAGCAGGACGCGAGATCTACCCAGACCCGTCGCAGGCCAAGGCCGACGTAGCTGCCGCTCTCAAGACCGCGGCCAGCACACACAAGCGCGTTTTGTTGGATTTTGGCGGCAACTGGTGCCCCGACTGCCAGGTGCTGGATATTTACCTCCACGACCCGGCCAACCGGCACATTCTTGAAGCGAATTTCGTGCTGGTCCACGTGAACATCGGACACATGGACGCCAATCTGGATATCGCCGCGCGTTACCAGGTTCCGCTGGGAAGGGGCGTACCGGCGCTGGCTGTCCTCAGCGAGAGCGGCAGGCTTCTCTACAGCCAGAAGGGCGGCGAGTTTGAAGCCATGCGCCGCATGGAGGCGTCAGCAGTGACCAGCTTCCTGGTTCAGTGGAGGCTGGAGCAGCCTTGTTCGGTTGTGATGGTGAATTGCTGAAGGTGGTTGTATAAATTCTGTCCAGTGAGCGAAGGAGAATCCCTCCGGGGCTAAAGCCCTAAGCGGATTTTGCTGGCTTTATGCGGGGGTTGAAACCCCCGCCTCCCTCCGGACTAGCTCGGCGGCGCGAGTAGCTTGGTGTTCTGGTAGGTGTAGATGATGCGGTGGGCCACCGTGATGGTGGAGAGCACGGCCAGAACCCAAAGCACCGGAGCCATTGCGCCCCAGTGGTTGAACAGGGCGCCGATGATGACGAGCACGATGCGCTCCGGCCGCTCCATGAAACCCACCTTGCACTGGCCGATGAGGGCCTCGGCGCGGGCGCGTGTATAGCTGACCATCAGCGAAGTGACCATGACGAAGGCCACCAGCACTACGTAGCGGAAGCGATTGATGCGGCCGTAGTAGACCAGCAATCCGAAGAACAACACCACGTCGGAGTAGCGGTCGATCACCGAATCGAAAAACGAACCGAAGACGGTGACCTGATTGTTGCGCCGCGCCACGCGGCCGTCGACCATGTCGAAGATGCCTGCGCCGAAGATCACCATCCCGGCGTAAAGAAACATCCAATCAGCATTGGCGGCGTTGGCGTGGCCAAAGAGAAACGCGGCCACAATGTTGATGACCAGGCCGATGAAGGTGAGCACGTTGGGCGAGATGCGGGTCAGCGCAAGGCCGTGAACAATCTTATTTAGAATCCAACCGCAGGCGCGGCCGAAAGCGCTGGTCCAGGTCATTCGTATCTTCCCTACTACAGTTGTGCGCCGGTGAAGTCGCCGTCCTGGTTTTCGCCTTTGGCGGCCTCATCGTGGATGGTGGTCAGTTTCAGAATTTCAAGCTCGCGCTTGCCGTTGGGGGTGACGATGGTGGCCACGTCGCCCACGCGCTTGCCTACCAGCCCGCGGCCGATGGGCGAAGTGGTCGAGATGAGCCCCTTTGTCACATCGGACTCCTCGCTGGTCACCAGGCGGTAGACGATCTCTTCGTCCTTGGTGGAGTCGAAGACCACCACGGTCGAGCCAAAGCCAACCTTGTCCCTGGGAATGTTCGTGAGGTTCACTAGCGAGAGTTCGGCCATGCGCCGCTTGAGCTGGCCCAGGCGCGCGTCCACAAACGTCTGGCGCTGCTTGGCCATGTGATACTCGGCATTTTCCGAGAGGTCTCCCATGGCCACGGCCTTCTTGATCTCAGCGGGAAGATCGTGGTTGAGCTCGTGTTCGAGGAGCGCAATCTCGGCGAGAAGTTTCTTTTTGATATGTTCCGGCATTTATAGTCCGTGGCGGCGAGCAGGATTGGCTTCGTCCGCGAGAGATAAAGAACTTAACTTCTCATTATACGCGGGGTGAAGGGCCGGGAATATGGAACGGCGGTTGTCATTCCTTGCGGAATTCCAGTGGTGGTGCAGTTTCCGGTTAGGCGGTGATACAGGAACAACCTTCCCGAAATGCGCGATCAAGTCAATCTGGAAGTACTATGAAGTACATGGACGCAAGCATCTCCGTGGGCAGGCAGAAGATCCGATTCGACCGCGAGGCAACAATTGAACTCTATCGCGGGACTGTAACCTCGCCCGGAACTGATTCATGCGATTGCCTCTACTGTAAAAACTTTGCCAAGCAGCGGCAGACCGTCTTCCCGGATGAGTTTAAGACACTGCTGGATCGCTTAGGTGCTGACCCCTCCAAAGAGTGGGAGGCTTACGAACTTGGTCCATGCACCACGAAACCTGATCATCGCCTATACGGCGGGTGGTTTCTGTTTTGTGGCGAACTCGTCGAAGGGGCAGAGACGCAAGCTGAAGGTGAACCCTTCTCATTCCATTTCACGACAACCTTCCCAAATGGAACTCTCCCCGACGGGTTGAAAATATGCGCGGTCGATTTTCTCGCTGCGATTCCGTGGGTCTTGCCGGAAGCACCCTACTAGATCAGTCGGATCTAAGAACGGCAATCGATCAACCCAAGCCAGCACAAAACCGGGCTGTTCCTTTGTCGTCGCCTATTCGGAAACTGCACAACTGCCGGAAGTCTCTACGCCAAAACGGAACGGATCAATTAGCTCTCGCGTCGCTCTCACGCTTCGTGATCTTCGTCGCCATCCGGCTCGCTGTCCTGTCGGTTTTCTGTTCCCTGTTCCCTACTCCCTGTTGCCTGCCTCTCCATGAACGACTGCAGGATGAGCGTGGCGGCCACCTGGTCCACCACTCGGCGGTGCTGCTGGCGGGCGTGGCCGGCTTCGTACAAAATCTGATGGGCCTCGCGCGTGGTCAGCCGTTCATCCCAGAGATGGATGGGCAGGCCGGTCAATGTGCCCAGTTCGGCGGCGAAGGCCTGAGTTTTGGCGGCCTGCGGGCTTACGTCGCCGGAGAGATGGACGGGATTGCCCACCACGATGCCCACCACGGCGAAGCGCCGCGCCAACCGCGCCAGCGAGCGCAGGTCTTCGCGCTGGTTGTGACGCCGCTCCAGTGTCAGTACCGGCTGGGCGGTAAGTCCCAATTCGTCCGAAACGGCCACGCCGATGCGGCGATTGCCGACATCGAGGGCGAGGTAACGGGAATGAGGGGCGGATTCCAGCTTTGACTCCTGGCTTTCAGCTTACCGCTCTGGGCAGGAATGGCCCGGCTGTTTCCTGAAAAAAGGCGGGCCGCCCCTTGTGAAGGCAAGGCTGTTGCTCCGCCTTGGCCGTTAATCAGGCTGTCCGCGTGGCTCTGGAAAGAGAAGCATCTTCTGCCGATAGGCGCATTGGAGAATCCTCAAGATGACGGCCCCATACCCAGAGTTCTGGCGGGAAGCGCTAGATTCATTGACGGCTCATGTCGCTCTCTTGGATGGCGAAGGAACGATCCTCGCGGTAAATCTTGCGTGGAGGAAGTTCGCGACACATAACGACTTGCCCGATCCAGATGCATGTATTGGAGTGAATTATCTGGCTGTCTGCGAGAAGGCCACAGCCCAGGAGTCGAATGTGGCGGCGATTGTCGCCGGCATTCACGCTGTTCTTGAGGGTCGAAGAAAGGGGTTCTCCACACCCTACCCCTGCCATAGTCCCAAGAAGCAGCGCTGGTTCATGCTACGTGTCACGCGCTTTGAAGGGCCTGGCCCCACCCGCCTCGTAATGGCCCACGAGAACATTACAGCGCCAAAGGCCGCTCAAATGCGAGCTACGCGCAATGCCAAGGAACTGGCAAAGGCCAATCTAACTTTAGAGGCGCAAGCGCATGAACTGGCTAAAGCAGAACAGCTCGAAGAAGGGATGAATCGCATTCTCGAACTGATCGCGCGCAACGAAATCCTGGAATCTGTTCTGCATGAAATAGTCCTGCTAATAAACCAACAACACCAAGGTCTCTGCTGTGCAATCGTATTGAACCAACGCGGATCCCTGGACGTAGTGGCTATGGCGAACGGACCCGACGGCGAAGAGCGAGTTTTTCTTGAGAGCGCCGCTATCGCGATTGGCCTTCCTCACACAAAAGCTGATCTTGAGTTGGCGCTGTTGGCTGACAATGCGCAGAGTATAAACTCCGGGGACAAACGCCGCTTCCTGGTTATCCCGATCAAGAAAGACTCTGAACCGCCCGCTGGGTATCTGGCAATCACTGATCTCCACTCAAATATGCCCCCAGTCGCGGCGCCGGCATTTGAACGGGCGGCTTCGCTTGCCGTCATCGCCATTGACCACTCGGAACTCTATGAGAAGCTTGCGTTCCAAGCCCACTACGACTCATTGGCAGACCTTCCCAACCGCGCGAGGTTTCTGGAACTCCTTGATCAGGCTGTCGTGGCCGGCAAACGGCGGAACAATTATTTTGCCATACTTACGCTAAACCTGGATCGGTTCGGAAACGTAAATGATACCTATGGCCATCGAGCCGGAGATGTGCTCCTGCGGCAAGTTGCCCGAAGACTCGTGCAGATTGTGAACTCTGAAAATACAGTCGCGCGTCTCGGAAGCGACGAATTCGCGATCCTTTTGAATAGTTGTCAAACGGCTGAAGCAGCGGAATTAGTCGGCCAACGGATCTGCGCATCTTTCGAAAAGCCGTTCACCGTTCTGAACTATGAACTGCATATAACATGCAAAATCGGCATCAGCTTGTTTCCCCAGGATGCTACGGAAGCCACTGCGCTGATTCGGAACGCAGATGCGGCCCTGGCTGAGATAAAGCGGACGGGGCGCAACAACTGGCGGGTTTACCATTCTGACCTTGGCTCAGCTATCGAAGAAATAATCGAAATCGAACGCCACCTTCAAAACGCCATTCGAGATGGCGAGGTTCAACTCCACTACCAGCCGCAAGTCGATATGCGCGGGCGAATCGTTGGCCTCGAAGCGCTGATGCGATGGAATAGCAAGGCCCTGGGATCTGTTTCGCCGGTAAAATTTATCCCGATCGCCGAGCAAACAGGATTGATCCTGGATCTCGGAAGGTGGGCTTTGATTGAGGCATGCACGCAGTGGATACGCTGGCGAGCTATGGGATTTTCGCCCCTGACGTTGGCTGTGAATATTTCTGCCGTTGAGCTCTGTAATCAGGGCTTTGCTTCTCAGGTCAAGGCAGTCATCGATCAGACGGGAATGGATGCCGCCAGTCTTGAACTGGAAATAACGGAGAGCTCGATGATGGACAATATGAATGACGCCATCAGAGAGTTTGAGAAGCTGCGCGCACTGGGCGTAAAAATATCCATTGATGATTTTGGAACGGGTTACTCGTCTTTGAGTTACCTGAGGATGCTTCCCGTCGATTCTGTCAAGATTGACCGTTCTTTCATCCAAGACCTGGACGAATCCTCGCAAGGCGCAACCTCGCTCGTGCGCGCGGTCATCACGCTCGCGCAC
>Ga0224559_1001804_pt1 | contig 11402 bp, 9 predicted proteins | sample 714S33034metaG_FD_180676 | JGI IMG/M metagenome (GOLD analysis project Ga0224559, IMG submission 180676) | Peat soil microbial communities from Stordalen Mire, Sweden - 717 S3 30-34 | ecosystem: Environmental > Terrestrial > Soil > Wetlands > Peat | place: Sweden: Norrbotten County, Stordalen... | reverse complement strand
CCGAGATGGCCGCCGCCGCCGCCATTGCCGGCCACTTCGTCGACATTCGCAACTGGACCGTTCGCAAGGAGGGAAAAGCCTGATGGAAGCCTTTCACACACTGACCTCGCTGGCCGCGCCTCTCGACCGGACCAACGTCGACACCGACCAGATCATTCCCAAGCAGTTTTTGAAGCGCATCGAGCGCACCGGCTACGGCGACTTTCTCTTCTTCGACTGGCGGCAGACGCCAGACGGCAAGCCGGTGCCCGATTTCGTGCTCAACGACCCGCGTTACAAGGGCGCGCAGATTCTGATTGCGGGCAAGAACTTCGCCTGCGGATCGAGCCGCGAGCACGCCGCCTGGGCGCTGGCCGATTTCGGCTTTCGCGTGGTCATCGCGCCCACCTTCGCCGACATTTTCTTCTCGAACGCCGGCAAAAACGGCATTGTGCTGGTCCGCCTCGCGGAAGAGCAAGTGGCCAAACTGCTAGAAAACGCCAAGACCATTCCCGGCTACAAGCTGACGGTCTCGCTTGAAGACCAGACCGTCACCGACAGCCAGGGCTTCAAGGCCAGCTTCGAGGTGGACCCCTTCCGCAAGTTCTGCCTGATCGAGGGCCTGGACGACATCGGCCTGACCTTGCGCCACGCGGCCGAGCTGGACGCCTTTGAAGCAAAGCACGACCAGGACAACTGGCTGAAGGCGAAATGCTGAAAGGCAGCTTCTAGCCTTTAGCTTCTAGCTAAAGGCTAGGGAATAGAAGCATTTTGGCGGTCTTCTTCAAGGAAAATGGACGAAGCTGGCACCATCCAGAAACAAGCTAGCAGCTAGAAGCTAGTAGCTCGAAGCCAATAAGGAGCTTTTATGGGAAGCAAAGCCAAAAAAACCGCATCGCCAGCCCCGCAGACCACGCCCATCCGCCTGACTGGCGCGGAGATCGTCTGGGCCACGCTGGTGGGCGAGGGCGTCACCGACGTCTTCGGCTACCCTGGCGGGGCGATCCTTCCGGTTTACGACGCGCTGCGCAAGTTCCCCATTCACCACACCCTGGTGCGTCACGAGCAGGGCGCGGCGCACATGGCTGACGGCTACGCCCGCGCCTCGGGCAAGGTGGGCGTCTGCATCGCCACCAGCGGCCCCGGAGCCACCAACCTGGTCACCGGCATCGCCACCGCCATGCTCGATTCGATTCCCATCGTCTGCATCACCGGCAACGTCTCCAGCAAGGTGCTCGGCTCCGACGCCTTTCAGGAGGTGGACATTACAGGCATTACGCTGCCGGTGACCAAGCACAATTTCCTTATCAGCCGCGCCGAAGACATTGCCCCGGCCATCCGCTACGCCTTTCAGATCGCCAAATCCGCCCGGCCCGGCCCGGTGCTGGTCGACATTACCAAGGACGCGCAGCAGGCGACGGCCCTCTTCGACTTCGAAGCCGCCAAGCCGCGCCCGGTTCGTCCGCACCCTATGCGGAAGATCGAGGAATCCAGCCTGGAGCAGGCCGCCGATCTGATCCGCAACGCCCAGCGCCCCGTGATCCTGGCCGGCCACGGCATCATCGAATCCGGCGCCATGGAGCAGGTCCGCACCCTGGCCGAGCGCGCGCAGATTCCCGTCGCTCTGACGCTGCTGGGCCTGGGCGCTCTTCCCGCCTCGCACCCGCTCAATCTGGGCATGATGGGTATGCACGGCGAATCCTGGGTCAACCACGCCATCCAGAACGCCGACCTGCTGATTGCCTGCGGAATGCGCTTCGACGATCGCGTCACCGGCACCCTGTCGACCTTCGCCACCAAGGCGAAAAAGATTCACATCGAGGTGGACCCGGCCGAGATCAATAAAAACGTCAACGTCGATGTGCCCCTGACCGGCGATCTGCGTGAAGTCCTCGAACTGCTGCTGCCGCGCATTCCCAGCCACGACCGCTCGGCCTGGCTCAAGTCGATCGACGACATCAAGGGAGCCTCGGCGGTGCGCGACATCAAGAACCTGCCCGACCTGGGCCACCTTTACGCGGCGCACGTCATCCACGACATCTGGCGCATCACCGGCGGCAAGGCCATCGTGGTCACCGACGTCGGCCAGCACCAGATGTGGGAGGCGCAGTACTACCACCACGACGAGCCGCGCACGCTGATTACCTCTGGCGGCCTGGGGACGATGGGCTTTGCATTGCCGGCCGCCATCGGCGCCAAAACCGCCTGCCCGGACAAGGAGGTCTGGGTCATCGCCGGCGACGGCGGCTTCCAGATGACCTCGCCGGAGCTCTCGACCATCGCCCAGGAGGGCATCAAGATCAACATCGCCATCATCAACAACGGCTACCTGGGCATGGTGCGCCAGTGGCAGGAGTTCTTCTACGAGCGCAACTACCAGTCCACGCCGCTCGTCAGCCCCGACTTCGTCAAGCTGGCCGCGGCTCACGGCATTGCTGGCCGCGCCGTCCGCAGCCGCGCCGAGGTGGACGAGGCCGTGGGCGAGGCGCGCTCCGCTCCGGGCGCCTTCCTGCTTAATTTCATGGTTGAAAAGGAAGATTCGGTTTATCCGATGATCCCCGTCGGCAGCGCATTGCATGAGATGATCCGCCGACCGAAAAAGTAAGAGATCAGGGGGCAGAGATCAGAGATCAGTTGATTGGGCGAAAGGGAGATCGATGGCGCACTCGTTTCGGGATTTGGTGGTTTGGCAGCGAGCGATGCAGATGACAGTTGCAGTCTATCGTTTGACACAAGAGTTTCCGCGCGAAGAACTATACGGACTTACGAGTCAAATCAGGCGTTCGGCGGTTTCTGCTCCGAGCAACATTGCCGAAGGACATGGCAGGCTCAACACTGGTGAATATCGGCAGTTTTTGGGCATCGCTCGCGGTTCTAACTTTGAACTGCAAACACAACTGGAAATCGCTCGCACGCTTAAGTTTGGGAATCCAAAATTGCTCGAAGCAGAAGGTTTGTCGCACGAAGTTGGAAAGATGATTTACGCAATTCTGGAATCGACCAAGGATTAGTTTTAGGACTACGGTCTCTGATCCCTGATCTCTGATCTCTGACCCCTGATCTCTGATCTCTGATCTCTGATCTCTGAAAGGTTACTTTATGATGCACACATTCATCGCGTACGTGGAAGACCTGCCGGGCGTGCTCACCCGCGTGGCCTCGCTCTTCCGCCGCTTGAACATCAACATTCACTCGCTCACCGTGGGCCGCAGCGAGCGCGCTGGCCTCTCCCGCATGACCGTGGTCTGCGAGGCCTCGGCCGAGGCCGGCCACCGCATCCGGGCCAGCCTGTTTAAACTGGAGAATGTAGTCGATGTGGACGACATTGCCCAGGCGCCCTCGGTCACCCGGGAGCTGGCGCTCATCAAGGTGGCCGCCACGCCCCAGACCCGTTCGCAGATCTTCGAGCTGGTCGAGGTCTTTCGCGCCCGCATCGTCGATCTGACCAGCGAGTCGCTGATTATCGAAATGACCGGCGTCGAGAGCAAGATCGAGGGGCTCATTCAGATTCTCGAGGAGAGCGACGGCAGAATTCTGGAGGTCTGCCGCAGCGGAAAAATGACGATGCGCCGCGGCCAGCACACCAGCCGCGTACTGCGCGCCATGGGAGCGGCCGCCGCTGATCGGCCCGAGGACGACCGGCCCGAAACCGATGGTCCGCCCGAAGCCGACGATCTGCCCTGAAGACCGGGAAGACGGCCGGGCGCTCCATCTTCGCCTTCTAAACTGGGTGCCCCATCCTCGCCGCTCTCATCCGGGCGCCCCACCCTCACCGCTGTCATCCTGAGCGGAGCGCAGCGGAGTCGAAGGACCTGCGTTTCGTTCTTCTAAGCGGAGCGCAGCGGAGTCGAAGGACCTGCGTTTCGTTCTTCTGAGCGGAGCGCAGCGGAGTCGAAGGCCTTCCCTGAGTAAAGTTGCAGGGAAGCTGCTTTCTGAAAGTTTGCGGCCAGGGCGGGATTCGCCGCCCCTGGGGTTTAGCCTTAATAAAGAGTGCGGGCCAGGCAACAGAGAGCCCACTTTACGGAATTTCAACCAAGCAAAGGAAGACAAAAGAAATCATGGCGAAGACTTACTACGATCAAGATGCCGACCTGTCCCTGATTCAGGGCAAGAAGGTAGCCATCATCGGCTACGGCTCCCAGGGGCACGCCCACGCTCTCAACCTCAAGGACTCCGGCGTCCAGGTGAAGGTCGGCCTGCAGGCGAACTCGAAGTCCATCGGCAAGGCGAAGAAGGCCGGCCTTGAAGTCGGCACACCCGCCGAGGTCACCAAGTGGGCCGACGTGGTGATGATCCTTACCCCCGACCAGAGCCAGGCCAAGCTGTATGCCGAGGAGATCGGCCCCAACCTGACCGCCGGCAAGCTGCTCATGTTCGCCCACGGCTTCAACATTCACTACAAGACCATCGTCCCCTCCAAGGACATTGACGTCGGCATGGCCGCGCCCAAGTCCCCTGGCCATCGCGTCCGCGAGGTCTTCACCGAGGGCGGCGGCGTCCCAGGGCTGATCGCCGTGCATCAGGACGCCACCGGCAAGGCCCACGCCCTTTGCCTCAGCTACCTGAAGGGCATCGGCTGCACCCGCGCCGGAGTTCTCGAAACCACCTTCAAGGAAGAGACCGAAACCGACCTCTTCGGCGAGCAGGCGGTGCTCTGCGGCGGCGTCAGCGCGCTCATCAAGGCGGGCTTTGACACCTTGGTCGAGGCTGGCTACCAGCCCGAGAGCGCCTACTTCGAGTGCCTCCATGAGCTGAAGCTGATCGTCGATCTGATCTATCGCGGCGGCCTGGCCTACATGCGCTACTCGGTCTCGGACACCGCCGAGTGGGGCGACTACGTCTCGGGGCCGCGCGTCATCAACGAGCAGAGCCGCAAGGCCATGAAGGACATCCTGACCGAAATCCAGAATGGCGAGTTTGCCAAGCGCTTTCTGGCCGACCAGAACTCCGGCCGCAAGGAGTTTCAGGCCTTCCGCGAGGCCGAGGCCAAGCTCCCGGTCGAAATCGTCGGCAAGAAGCTCCGCGCCGCCATGCCCTTCCTCGATCCGGTCACCGTCGAAGAGATTTCCAAGACCCGGTAAGCTCCGAAACCGTCAACCAAAACAGCCTCCGGTCGTATTCGGAGGCTGTTTTTATTGCGCAAATTCTCGATGAAAACGCATTCTGCAGGAAAGCTGGGCGCCCCACCCTTGCTGGGTCGATGGAAGAGCTTGTAGGGCTGCTGGAGGCGTGATAGGCTGGCTGGCTGCGTAGCGCCTCTGCATCGAATGTTGTGTGGGGAACAGTGGATCGCTGGGGTCTTTGTGTCGGCGGCCATATTGCTATTGCATTAGAGCATTTTCGCTTTTACTGTGGACTCCCGTGCCCCATCCATTTCCGCGTTTGTTGCGGAAATGGGTGGGATACCAATGCCATCCAGGTCTACACAATTTCCAAAAATGCTCTAGTTCCGGTGGATTTCAAATAGCACTACTACCCGGCGTTGTTGTTTTTGCCGCAAGGGTGGGATCGCACAATGCTGGCTTTACAGCAACGGTAGAACCGCCTCAGCCTTTTGCAGCCCGCCGCGCCCGCGACGTCTCCCGGTACAAGTCCATGTAGGAAGAGGCCATCACGGGCAGGGTAAAACGCGCCTGGAAGGCCGCTTCGGCATTCTTCGAGAATTGCTCCCATTCCGCGCCGCCGCTGGCCAGCCGCAGAATCGCCGCGGCCATCTCCGCCTCGCCAGCCACCGTAAATCCCGCCTGCGCCAGCCGCACCACCTCCGCCATTCCGCCCACATCGGTCACGATGGCCGGCATCCCCAGCGAGAAGGCCTGCAAGAGCGACATCGGCAGCCCCTCCGAGCGCGAGGACATGATGAAGGCGTCGGCCGCGGAGAAAAACGGCGCCACGTCGAGTTGCTGCCCCCAGAAGGTGACCTGCTCCTTGATCCCCAACTGGCTGGCCAGCGTCTCCAGCGCCGCGCGTTCGCCGCCGTCGCCCACCATCCACAGCCGCAGTTCGGGTTTCGCCGCGAGCGCCGCGCGAAAGGCCCTCAGCAGCAACGCGTGGTTTTTCACCGGCGCCAGACGACCCACATAGAGCAGCGTAAAGCCGTTTTTCACCGGCCAATCTTCTCGCGCCACGCGCCGCATCGGCTCCGCGCCGTTGTAAACGCGGACGATCTTGCGCGCGGGCACGCTGTGCAGGCTCCTTAAATTTTTCGCGGTAGCCTCGCAGATGCCGGCCACCCAGTCGCAGCAGGTGGCCGCCACGGCGTACTTCACCTCCGCCACCACCCTGTGCGGCGGGGCCACCAGGCTGTGCCGGGTGGAGACGATGCTGGCCACGCCCGCCATCCGGGCCGCCGGGCCAGCGTAGATCGCGGGCGTGGGATTGTGCAGATGGACCGCATCGGGCCGCCACTCTTTGAAGAGGCGATAGAAGTTCCGCGCGGCCTCCGGCAGGTGATGGCCCACATCGGCCTCGACGATGAAGCCCTCGGCCCGCATCCGCTCGCCCAGCGGACCCAGCGTCAGGACCGCGTAGACGCGCGGATCGTGGCCCTCGGCGCGCTGCAGGCGGCAGAGCTGCGCGACCAGCGTCTCGGCGCCGCCCACCTCCATGCTATCGACCACGTGCGCGATTTTCATGCTGGCTGCCTTAATCTCCGGCCGCCGGGCGCGAACCCAGCACCCTGTTTCCAACCTGAATCTTTCGACCTGATTCGCGGCAAAATCTTTCCACGCTCAAATCAATGCATCATGTTCACGATGCGGAGCATGACGTACATAACGAGTACCAGCAAAACCGCCAGAATGCCGGAATACGGCAGCACGCGCGCCAGCCGCAGGCGAGGCGCGACCATCCCTCGCCGCAGAGCCATCTCGTAGACCACCTCGACCATGCCGCCCAGCAAAAAAAGCGTCAGGACAAAAGCGCGGGAAAGAAACCACCCCGCCACCAGAAAGCCGGTGAGCGACAAAATCAGCAACTGCCCCAGGTGATTGACCTCCGCCTTGTCGATGACTTCCATCTTTCTTGCCGACAGCGGAAAAAGTCCTTCCTCGGGCTCAGCCGGTTCTGCTTCACTCACCCGCGCCGGTGAAGCGAGCGCCAAGGCGTCCCTCAGCGTGGGGAAGAGAAACAAGCTCCAGAAGAACAGTCCGAACATACCAAGCTCCGCCGCGCAGACGGCGACCGAGTTGTGCGCGGTATGGCCAAGATAGTCCGGCAGATTGGCATAGCCGACCCCGATCAGCGGATGCGCTTTGAGCAGTTGCAGGCTTCCGCCCCAGAGAGCCGTGCGGTCTTCGCCGGCATCGACAGAGATGGCCCGTCCGCCGGTGAAGTGCAGGGCCATTGCCCCCACAAACAGCCCGCCACCAATCAGCAGCGCCGGCAACGTCCCGATGCGCCGCCGTACCGCCACCACCGCTACCGCCATCAAGGCCACCAGGGCACCGCGCGAGTGCGTCAGGTAGGTGCCGCCCAGCAGCACACACACTGGCAATATCACCACGACAAAGTTTCTGAACCTCTTCTTCGGGCGCCAGAAGATGAACATCAGCGGAATCGTGCAGACAATCAACTGGCCAAAGTCATTGGGGTCGTAAATCTCTCCCAGCCCCCTCAGACGATAGATCCACGCTCCCGCACTGCCCCTCATCGCAAGAACGTAAGGGTGCTCCATGTTCCACAACTCCGAATTCAGATCCGGGTCGGCGTCCTCCGTCTCCCCTGGCTGAAGGGGAGGAAGTTGCGATGCCCCTGCCTGGGCAAGTTGGCTCGGTGGAGCTTGAGCGAGCAGGTCGATGGACCCGCGCGCAATCACAAACAGGCAGACGAACAGCAGCATAAGGACTATAGCCTGCAACTTCTTCTTCGAGTCGCAGTGCAAGCACACCATAAAATATGCAAAAACATTCGGAATGAAACCCAGAAACGCCTGTACGCCTCCCCCTGGCCAACGCACCGCGATGAGCACGGAAATGAAGACGGCAAAAGCCAACCCGATCAAAGCCAGTGACTGTGGCGTCTTCAGGATGAGTGATTTTGCCATCACGGGCAATGAGATGAGCAGCAGCAGCGCCGCAAGTATCAATTCAACGCGATAAGCCGCCAGCGGTCCGAACATGACCGTGGGCGTGAGGTAGTACGTAACGAAATAGAGAACACTAAGTACGAAACCCATAGGGAACACTTCACGCAAAGATTAAGATCTGAATCAGGATAACCGAGTCGGCAGCACTGCATCCAACAATGCGCGCGTTTTAAAACTGATGGGGCTGTAACCGGGACTGGGCCTTAAAGCCGTTCAGAAAGACAGGCGCGCAACGGCGGCCGGAAACCGCCGCAGGCCAGGCGTGGGCGGAATGCGTCTGAGCCGGTAAAGCCTACGCGGGCGCCTTCAGCTCCCCCTGCCGGTAATGGGAACTGCGTGCTAAAAACCTGTTTTCGACCAGATGCCACATGACAAAACCTGCCAAGCTGATAAGCGACAGGCTGGTAATCAAAAACAGAACCGGATTGAACCTCGCCAGCCCAAGCGCTATCAATGTCTGCAATATAGGAAAATGAACAATGTAGACGCCATACGAAAAATCTCCGTATTTCGAGAAATTTCCGAAATAGCGCCAGAAGCCGGAGACAAAGATCAGCCCGGAAATCCATAAAACATCGAGCGTCCCTCTCATAAGCCAATGGTCGAGAAGAAACAAAACCGCCGTGAGGATGGCAATGCTTCGAAAATGCAGCTTGAGAGTATCGAAATAAAGCAAAAGCAGTATCCCGGCGCAGAAATATAAAAGCTGTCCAGGAATCTGCACCTCCATTTGCTCATACAAACCGCGCGAATTGTCCAATGTAAATAGAGATGGTGGACTGCCCATGGTAGCCAACCATGCAAAGCCGTACTTCCAAAAGCACGAAAGGCAGAATATCGCCCCAATAACCCTTTTAGTTCCGAAGCGCACGCTCAAATAGTGCATCACGGGCACAAGTAAATAGAAGGCGACTTCAATCTTGAGGGTCCAGAGCGCGCCATTGACCGCCGACATACCATTGGATGCGAAGACCCCTGGCAGCGAGGGCGCAAGAAAATTGAGAAACAGGAGATTCGCGCCAAGATACTTCCAGAATCCCATCCCGAAGTATTGCGATAAAGGCAGTGTGCTCAGCGAACACAACGCAAGGGCCGCGAGCATCACGATGGTGAAGTAGGCCGGGTAAATTCGCCTGACCCGCTTTTCGAAGTACGAGCGAGTAGAAGACGACCGGGTGTAACTGCGATAAATCAGGAAGCCACTGATGACAAAAAACGCATTGACAGCAAAGCGCGGAGATAAGTAGCGCCCAAAGACGGAGAAGGCGGAGATTCCCGACAGCACGTAGAGGTGAAACAAAGCCACGATGGACGCCAGGATCAAACGAAGGCAATCCAGATTATTTCTGCTGAAATCAGTTCCGACTCTCACCTTGACGTCTCCTGGCATTCCAAAGAGATGGTAGCAAAATGCCTCTGTAGGATTTCAACTTCTGCTCTTTACAGAAACCTGGATGCCAAGTGACTTTTCCCTCGAGAAAAAGCCACCTTCTATGCTCCCGTGAGGTCAAACTGTGAAGTGAAAATGCTCTAGAGAGGGCAGGAATCAGTCTCTATGCCATATCGCGATCTTAATTGAAGCCTTCAAAACATACCAGCATTTTCCTCCCGGCCCGCTGAACGGCCGCGCCAGCCAACTCCGCTTGGTGTGCCGGAAGTTCTTTCGTGGAGGGCTTTGACAGCGAGAGGAGGCGTACCCGATACTTCGGACTGGCAGTGGCTGCCGCGGCGCATTCGTAGAGCCGCAGCGCCTTGGCGGCGAACAACCCACAGGCGCAAAGAGAAGATTGATTCCATGAAACTTCCTCGACACGCGGAAATCTGGCTGGCTCCGTACCTGCGCGACCGCCTGCGCAAGGCCCTGCGCGCCACGAAGCCAAAGCGCGCCTGGGTTCTCGTTGCCGATCACTACGAGCCGCTGGGCATGGGCGCCTCGGTGGAGACCGCTCTGGGCCGCGTCGCCCGGTGGCGCGACCGGTGGCCACGCATTTCTGGCGACAGCCCCCTGGACGAGGCCGGCCAGCGCCCCCAGTACAGCTTTTTTTACCCTCAGGAAGAGTACCGGCGCGATCTGCTCGAGGGCATTGCGGAGATGGTGCGCCTGGGCACGGGCGACGTGGAGGTGCACCTGCACCACGACCACGAACAGCGCGAGAGCTTCATTCGAAAGATCAACGAGTTCTGCCGCCGGCTGACGGAGGAGCACGGCCTGCTGCGCCAGTGGGAGGGCCGCACCGCCTTCGGCTTCATTCATGGCAACTGGGCGCTGGACAACTCGCGCCCCGACGGCCGTTGGTGCGGCCTCAACGGCGAGATTGCCCTTCTGCGCGAACTGGGCTGCTACGCCGATTTCACCATGCCCTCGCTTCCCTCCCCCACCCAGGGGCGCGTGGTGAACCAGATCTACTGGTGCACCAGCAACGCCGACCATCGCCCCCGCTCCTTCGATCACGGCATTGAGGCCACGGTGGGCGGCGGACGGCGCGGCGACCTGCTGATGATCACCGGGCCGCTGGGCCTGCGCTTCGGCGAACGGCTGCTGCCGCGCCTGGAGACCGGAGAACTGGCCGGCTACGACCTTCCCACGCCCGCGCGGGTGCGCCGGTGGTTCGACCTGGCTCCCACCATCGGCGAAGAGCTCTTTCTGAAGCTTTACACCCACGGCGCGCCAGAGAGGAATCTGGAACCGCTGCTCAACGGCGGCCTCGGCAACCTCTTCCGCTGGATTGCGGAAGAGGCCGAGCGAAGAGGCATCGAGCTGCATTGGGCCACGGCCTGGCAAATGTTTCAGGCGGCCCACGCGCTGATTCATCGCGGGGCTGACGCGCCGCAGGGCTGATTTATCGCGGAATTTTCTTGGGGTTCAGCCCTTTTTGGCCGGCAGGCCGCCGATCTGGCGCTGAAAAGCCTGGACTTTCGCGGCGCAAACGGCAGCATTGTTGCGAAAATCTTCCATGATTTCTCTCCGCGGCGTCGCACCCTTCGAGAGGAACTCTGCCATCTAAAGCATTTTCGCTTTTACTATAGACTTTCGCGCCCCATCCATTTCCGTGTTTGTTGCGGAAATGGGTGGGATACCAATGCCATCCAGGTCTACACAATTTCCGAAAATGCTCTAAGAATCTGTCCACAAACTCGTACAGCGAGGAAGGTTTTGAAAGGGCATGGCTTCAGCCATGCCGAAAAAGTCCAGCCAAGTCCAGGTGGGCTTTAGCCCCTGAGGGATGAATTGAGAATTACCGGTTTGTTCCGAGCGGAAACCTTCCCTCAGGGCCTAAAGGCCTGTTTTTTGCACGTTGCGATTGGCACGGCTGAAGCCGTGCCCTTTCAAGACACA
>Ga0224559_1001803_pt1 | contig 11408 bp, 10 predicted proteins | sample 714S33034metaG_FD_180676 | JGI IMG/M metagenome (GOLD analysis project Ga0224559, IMG submission 180676) | Peat soil microbial communities from Stordalen Mire, Sweden - 717 S3 30-34 | ecosystem: Environmental > Terrestrial > Soil > Wetlands > Peat | place: Sweden: Norrbotten County, Stordalen... | reverse complement strand
GCATGCAGCAGAGCGGCGACGAGGGTGGTTTTGCCACTGTGCGCATGCCCCACTACAGCTACGTTACGGATCTCACTTCCCTGGTACGTTTTCATGGTGCTTCTCCTGTGATTTGCGTGTTTGTGCAAAAGGTCGGGCGGGAAAAGGCCGAAACGCAGATCCTTCGACTCCGCTGCGCTTCGCTCAGGATGACAGTGAATTTTGGGGGGAGGGACAGGGAAACCGGTGGGACGCGCTTGAGGGCGTCCAGGTGGCCGAATTGGAGGGCCACAGGTCCCGGTTTGCCGTCTACCTCGTCCATCATTGGGAGGGTCTCGGGCCAGCGCCATGCGGAGGGTTGGAGGATGCGGCCGCAGACGCTTTTTGCTAAGAAATGGGATGCTATCACACGCGGAGTGTGAATGTCCTGTGAACGCCAGCACATTACCTGCGACGGGGCGAACTGCCTGCGGCGGAGTGGCGCGCCTGTGGCCTTATGGGCGACAATCGCTCTCGTGATGACCAAACTTACTCGCCGGGAATTTCTGTTGACCGCTTCCGCAGCCGCGCTAGCCTCTGCCGCCTCCGCTTCGCTTGCCGCACCTGTTTCTGTGGGACCGGGCCGCAAAAGGGTCTTTGTCGGCTCGAACAGGCCGGATGGGATTTTGGCATTTGACTGGGATCCGGCGACGGGCGAGCTGACGGCTGCAGGCGTGGCCGCGAAGCTGGTCAACGTGGTTTGGATCACCTACTCGCCAAGCCGCGAGTTTCTTTACGCCACTTCGGAGGTGGACTCGTTCAGCGACAAGGCGACCGGCGCTGTGGCGAGTTATCGCGTGGCGACGGGCGAACTGCAACCGCTTTCGGCGCAGAACTCGGCGAGCAAGGGGACCTGCCACGTGGCTCTGGACCGGACGGGCCGCGTGCTGCTGGCGGCGGATTACGGCGGCGGGTCGGCGGCAAGTTTCCTGGTGGCCGAGGGGCGGTTGAGCCCAGCCGTGTGGACCGAACACTATACCGGTCACGGGCCGAACAAGGAGAGGCAACAGAGCGCCCACGCGCATTTTGCTTCATTCTCGCCGGATAACCGCTTCGCGTACTTCAATGATCTGGGCGAAGATTGCATCCATATTTATTGGCTGAACTCCGTGACAGCGATGCTGACCGCGGCGGGAAGTTACAAGGCCAAGCCAGGCGCGGGACCGAGGACGCTGCACTTTCATCCCAACGGACATACGGCATACTCGATCAACGAGTTGGATTCGACGGTGGATGTGCTGGAGTGGTCGAAGGCCGACGGAAGCCTGGCGCTGGTGAAGCGCATCGAGTTGCTGCCCGCCGGTTACACAGGCGACACACACGCCTGCGACACGGTGATTTCAAAAAATGGGAGATTTGTGTACTTTGCGAATCGCGGCGATAACTCGATTTACTTTTTCCGTGCCGATGAAAAGACTGGCAGCCTGACGCGGAAAGGGCGCTTCGACTGCGGCGGCAAGATTCCGCGCAACTTTGTGCTGGACCCGACAGAGCGCTGGATGCTGGTGGCGAATCAAAGCTCGAATCAGATCAGTGTTTTTGCGCGAAATCCAGAGACGGGCACGCTGGCCGCTGAAGGCAAGAGCGTTTCCGTGGCCGAGCCGATGTGCATTTTGTTTTGAGTGTGAAAGACAGGGAATAGGGAATAGAAAAGCCCGAGCGTCACGCGCTCATCAGGGCAGGGCTCTGGAGAACCGCGGGCGCTTCGGCTGGCACGTTCTCCTCAGATGGCGCAGTCTCCATCGGCACATGGGCCATTTCCCAGGTTGAGCGGTCCTTGATGAGGCGCGAAACCAGCGCCGAGTGCATGGCATGGCCGGCGCGCTCTGCAACGACATGGCCCTCGATGCGGCGTCCGGCGAGAGCGAGATCGCCGATCAGGTCAAGGACTTTGTGGCGCACATATTCATCGGGAGAGCGCAGCGGGCCGTTCTCCGGGCCTTTTGCACCGAGAATGATGATGCTTTCAGGGCCAGCGCCGCGGATGAGGCCCATGTTGCGTAGCTTCTGCTCGTCAACCTTGTAGCCAAAGGTGCGCGCCGGGGCGATGAGCTGACCGTAGGTCTCGGCGGCCAAGTCAATGCAGGCGCTCTGATGGCCCACAGGCGCGGGAAAATCGATAGTGTATTCAATGCTGTAGCCGGTACCGGGATAGAGGCCGATGAATTTGTTCCCCTCGCGCACCTCGATTGGGCTGAGCACGCGAATGGTCTCGCGGCGGCGGCGCTGTGTGCGAATGCCCACGCGGAGAAAAGCCTCGACGTAAGGCAGGGCGCTGCCATCCAGAATGGGCAGTTCCAGGTTGTCGAGCTCGGCAATCACGTTGTCCACTCCCATGCCGATGAGCGAGGAGAGCAGATGCTCGGTGGTCTGGATCAACACGCCTTGTCGCATCAAGCTGGTGGCGTAACTGACCTTGGCCACGTAGCGGCCCGTGGCGGGAATCTCAAAGTTATCAAGATCGGTGCGGCGGAAGACGATGCCCGAGCCGGCAGGAGCGGGGAGCAGACGCAACGTGACGGGCGCGCCAGAGTGCAGCCCCACGCCGGTGAACTCGATAGGCGCGACGATCGTCTGTTCCAGATGGGCCGGATTGGCCAGAAATTCCCTCTTCTGCGGTGGAAAAACTGCGCGTAGTCACAAGAATAGGTGCAAAAGGCTATCTCTGTCCTGTGACATTTTTGCCACACTTTGCGCCAGATAGACCAATTTACTGACCGAAATGCCGCTGCCGACCCATGGTTAACCGTCGTAGAATCAGAAAATCTCCAACCCGTCTGGAATAGTATGTTCCTGAATGAGCACGCACAGCCGAGGAGGAGCGTAGGTGCATTCTGACAGCTGGCACTGGTTCTTGAAGGCTCTGGTGAAGTTTGTTCTATTCGGTGTACCTGCGGTCGCAGCGCTAGTGTTTTGGAAACGGCGCGGTGTGCAAAGTAGAGTCCTTTACCGCATTAGCCTGATAAATTCAGTTGGCTACTTGGTGTGGCTACCCGCATGTATTGGCGTTGTCTTTCTCGGGAGTTCTCCCATTTATCGCGGTTCATTCATTTATCGATGGATAGATCAGCTCTCGATTCCCCAAGACCTGTATATCTTCCTTCCATTCTTTTTGTTTTTGGACTCATTTTTCATGTGTTTGCTCTGCCGAATAGCAAAAGAGGGAGAGCGCGGATTTGTTGTCCTGGTAAATGGGCTTACGCTGATTTTGTGGGCATCCAATCTAGTTGCGCCGAATTGACGAGCAGTTATTACTCCTTGAAATGAAGGATTCACGAATGCCCGCACGAACCGATCCTCCCGTCCCCATGCGCGCGCTGCTGGCTGGCGCGCGGCGCAAAGAGCCTGCCCTGCTTGATCTGATCGAGCAACTGGTGCGGGTCGAGTCGCCTTCGGACGACAAGGCGGCTGTGGACGCGTGCGTTGCGCTGGCCGCGGAGCTTGCGCGAGGAGTGGGCGGGCGCGTGAAGATTCATCGGCAAAAAGGGTTTGGCAATCTGCTGGAGGCGCGCTTCGGAGCAAAATCAAAAACAGGCGCGACGGGACGCACGCTGCTGCTGGGCCATCTGGACACGGTTTGGCCGCTGGGCACGCTAAAGACCATGCCCTGCCACTTGAGTGAAGGCCGGTTGTGGGGGCCCGGCACGCTGGACATGAAGGCCGGCGTGGCGATGGCCTTTACCGCCATCGAGATGCTGACCGAAGCGGGGCTGCTGAGTGGAGAGATCGTGCTGCTGCTGACGGGCGATGAGGAGGTTGGCAGCCCGGCGTCGCGGCCCGTGATTGAGCGTGTGGCGGCGGAGTGCGGCCGAGTTTTCGTTTTGGAGCCGGCGCAGGGGCTGGCCTACAAAACCGCACGCAAAGGCACCGGAGACTTCCGCATAGAGGTGACGGGCGTGGCCGCACATGCAGGGGTGGATTTCGAGAAGGGCGCGAGCGCAATTCGCGAATTGGCCCGCGTGATTGAAACGATAAGCGGATGGACGGACCTCAAGCGCGGATTGACGGTGAGCGTGGATGTTGTGGGCGGAGGAACGAAGAGCAACGTGATTGCCGCAGAGGCATGGGCAGATGTGGATCTGCGCATTGTGCGCAAGGCGGACGGTCCGCGCATGGAGCGGAAATTCTTGGCGCTCAAGCCGGCGGACAAGCGCTGCAAGCTGACGGTCACGGGCGGCATCAATCGGCCTCCGATGATGCGCACCCGCGGCACCGTAAAGCTCTACCAACAGGCGAGGGCGCTGGCCGGCGAATTGGGTTTTCAGTTGGAAGAGGCGATGAGCGGCGGCGGCTCCGACGGCAACTTACCTCCACTCTCGGGATCCCGACACTGGATGGCATGGGCGCGGTGGGTGAAGGCGCGCACGCGCGGCACGAATCGATCGTGGTGGAGCATTTGGCCCAAAGAACAGCTTTGCTGGCTGGATTGCTGGCCGGGTGCAACAGTGCGGGAACGCCTGATAAACTTCCCAGAAGAACGGCCCGGAGTTAGAAAACGCCATGAAACACACTATTCTGTTGAGTATGAGTGCCCGTAGCCTGTCCTTCTTGGCATTGTTTGTCGTTCTCCTCGCAACCGTGGGTTGTGAGAATAAGCAGAAACCTCTTCCGCCCGTTGCAGCCGCGCCAGCCATCCTCAACCCACCGGCCGGCCTTCCCGCTGTGCAAGGCCCAATGGAAACTGCCTTTTCCCTCCGGTACCAAGAGATCTTGGTTGGCACAGGCGCAGAGGCTGAGCCGGGCAAGATGTACAAGGTTCTGTACACCGGCTGGCTTGGCGCCAATGGACGCGCAGACGATGGCCGCAAGTTCGACTCGACCGACGACCATCCCCGCCCCCCGGTGCTCGACAAGGACGGCAAGCCGGTGTTGGGCGACGACGGCAAGCCCAAGCAGGGCCCTCCGCAGCCGATCGGTTTTCCTCAGGGCTATGGCCGCGCGATTCCGGGCTTTGACCAGGGATTTGCCGGCATGAAGGTCGGCGGCAAACGGCGCATCTTCATTCCCTGGCAACTGGCTTACGGAGCGAAGGGACGGCCCGGTCCTGATGCCGCGCATCCGGGAATTCCGGAAAAGTCTGACCTGATATTCGATGTGGAGTTGGTGGACGTGAGCGACATGGTGATGCCGCCCGGCCATCAGGGTATGATGCCCGGCATGCACTCGATGCCCGGTGGCTCTCCGCATCCCGGAATGCCTGCTGCGCCAGCGACTCCGAACGCGGCGCCTAAGCCGGCTGCTCCGGCAACGGCGCCAGCCGCGCCCGTAACTTCACCGGCTCCCGCAACTGTTCCGGCGACAACTCCGAATGCGGCTCCAGCAGCAGCGCCAACGGCTCCTGCACAACCCCAGGCGAAGTAGTGCGATGAAACGGGCTTCCAGTCTTGCCGCGTTCATATTCCTGCGACAAGGATGGGAGCCTGCTTCATTCCAAAGAGGGAAGGCAAACCCTGACTAACTCCGGAAAAGCTTCTTTGTTAATGGAAGATTAAATTGCTAACTGCGGTAACTGCGAGCAGACCGGTATAAGCAAGAATAACCTTTGTTAGAATTCTGTGAATTAGTCAAATATTTACCTGAGTTAGTCAAATATTCATCTTCCTCTGCGAATCTTGAAAACGGAAGCGGCCCGGTGAAGTTCCGTTTGCACGGACTCACTTTTCCGGTCGTCTACGCATATCTCGTATGCCCGCTGGAACAAGATTCGGCTTTATGCCGATAGTCTACGGGGTGCGGGAGTTGAGGGCGCTCGACGAGTGAGAACGAGCGCAGCCACGATTCAACCTGATTCGAAAGGAAAATGAGAGGCCCCATGAACTTGAGACTCAAGATCGCTGCCGCAGGAATGCTGGCAGTCAGTTTTGTTGCTTCCTATGGACAGACCAGCGAAGCTAAACCTCCGGTGAAGAAGCACGCGGCAACCAGAGCGGCGAAGGCGCCTTCGCCGACAGTCGCGGAGCAGATTCAGGCGCTGAAAGAGCAGTTAGAGGGCCAGATCAATGGCCTGAAGACCGATCTGGCCGTGAAGGACGCGCAGTTGCAGAAGGCGCAGCAGGCCGCAGCTGATGCACAGGCAGCGGCAGCGAGAGCGGAAGCCGCCGCGAATACTCAGCAGCAGGCGGTGACGGAGAACAACACCGCAGTGACCACGCTGCAATCGGCTGTCACAGATCTGAAGGGCTCTCAGGCTTCGCTGGCGACCACAGTCTCCGACGAAACCTCCGCTATCAAGAAGAGCCTCGCCGCGCCCTCCACACTTCACTACAAGGGCATCAACATAACCCCAGGCGGCTATGTGGCGGGTGAAACTGTGTGGCGCGCCAAAGCTACGGGCGGCGACATCCCCACCGCTTTCAGTGCGATTCCCTACGAGGGCGCGGACGCCTATTCGCTGAGCGAATTCTACGGGTCGGCCCGCCAGTCGCGCGTCACCATGCTGGCCGAGGGCAAGACCAATTGGGGCACGCTGCGCGGCTACTACGAGGCTGACTGGTTGGGTACCGGCATCACCTCCAACAACAACCAGAGCAACAGCTATGTGCTGCGCCAGCGTGTGATTTGGGCGCAGGCCGAGACCAACAGCCATTGGGCCTTCACGGGCGGGCAGTTGTGGTCGCTGGCCACCGAAGACAAAAAAGGTATCTCGAATATCTCCGGCGACATTATGACCCCGCAGACAATAGACCCGAATTACGTTCCGGGCTTCGTGTGGACCCGCCAGTACGGCTTCCGCGTGACGAAGACCTTCAAGAATGCTGCCTTCGGCATCTCGGCTGAGAATCCGCAGTTGCTGTACTCGGCTGCTCTGGCCGGCAGCACGCCCTATGCGATTCTGGGCTCGGCCGGCGCCAACGGCGGCAACTATAACGCGGCCATCAGCGGTTTGAGCGGCCTGACCACCTACACTCAGAGCTGGTCCGCCGCGAATACCGTGGACAGCGCCGGCAACACGGTCTACGGCTGGAACCGCAATTACAACACCATCTCCGCCAACAGCAACGTCACGAATATCTCCTTCAATCAGGCCCCGGACATTATCGTGAAGGCCGCCGTCGATCCGGGATGGGGACACTATGAAGTCTTCGGCATCGCCGGATTTGCGCATGAGACGGTCTACCCCGGCGTCACGCAGAACTCGGTCAAGTACGGCGGCATCGCCGACATTGAAGGCTTCAACGGCGCCACCCCTGGAGCTGCTGTGGTGGCCAAGTCCTCCACCACCGGCTACTACGGCAACAGCATTGTTGTGGGCGGCATTGGCGGCAGCCTTCGCGTGCCGGTCATCAAGGATAAGCTAACCTTTGGTGTCAAGGGTCTTTACGGACCCGGCGTGGGCCGTTACGGCAACACCACTCTCTCCGACGTGACGAACGACGCCAACGGCAATCTGAAGCCGATCCACAACGCCTCGGGACTTTTCACCCTTGAAGCCACGCCTACCCCGCGCCTGCTTATCTACCTCAACTATGGCGGCGACTACGCGTCGCGCGCCGACTACGCAACCTCGGCCCTCACGCTTGCCGATCCGGCGCTCACCTTCTGCGAGGCTTCTGTTGGCGGCGTCGCCCTCAGTGCGGCCAACGCCGCAACCTACTGCTCGGCTAAGCCGACGGCGGCGATGTTCGCCAACGGCGGCAGCTACGGCTCGCACTTTACCGCAGCCCCCGCAATCACGGCAATCGGCTACGGTTCGCGCTACGCCAGCGTGTCGGCAACCTGCGCCACCGCAGCCAACCCCGGCCTGTCCTCCGGCTCAGTGGGATACCAGCCAGCGGGCTCCGGTTGCGGAAACAATACCCGCGACGTGCAGGAGATAACGGGCGGCTACTGGTTTGACATCTATAAGGGCGACCGCGGCCGCCTGCGCCAGAGCTTCCAGTATGGCTACGCGGTTCGCGAAGGCTGGTCGGGCACCGGCACGGCAGGCGCTCTCTCCACTCCTTTGAATGGCGCCAAGGGCATCGACAATATGTTCTGGACCAGCTTCCGCTACTATCTGCCGTAAACCGCAAACCTGCGAGAACGGCAGTACGACAAGAGGCAGCCTGCACTTCGGGCTGCCTCTTCTTCTTTTGCAGCGGAGATGCTAGGGTTTTTACAGATTGCGGAATTGTTCTTCGGTTTGAAAGCGCGATGAAGGAAGCGACGAAACAACTGGAGTTGATTGCGGCACTCCTGCGAAGAGAGACAACATTGTCGCTGGCCACGAGCGGCAACGACGGCGAGGCTTCGGTGGCGCCGCTTTTCTATATTGTAGATGCGGAGCTCTCGTTGTACTGGCTATCTTCCGAGAGCAGTTTGCACAGCCTGAACCTCAAGAGAAATCCGCGAGCCGCCGCTACCGTCTACCGCAGCGCCAAAAGCTGGAGGGAGATTTGCGGCGTGCAACTGCGCGGAACAGTGAGCAGAGTTACCGAGCCGGAACGCCGCGCTGCGCTGGTCAAAGCATACTGTGAGCGATTCAAGCTGGGGCGAGTTTTCCGGCTGGCCATTCGTCAGAGCGGCTTGTATTCCCTCCGGCCGGAGTTTTTTCGTTACATCGACAGTGCGAGGGGCTTTGGCAACAAGTTTGAACTTGCGCGGCGGCCGGAAGGCTGGAGTCTTACGCGGCCAAGGGCTTGAGCACGACCACAATATAAATCTTTCCCGAATTGGCCGACCGGCTGGTAAGTTGCAAAGTGGGAACCGCTTCTTAGATTTCATGAACCTTAAACATGCTTTCCCTGGCGCCACTCTCTAGACTGACCTCATCCAGCGTTGAACGGCAGGTACGTATGGTCGTCAAGACACAAAGCAGGGGACGCGGAATTATCGGACTGCATATAGGCGTGAACAATGTCCGGCGCTACTTTCCCAAACACATTGCGAGCATCGAGTTGCAATTGGATCATCTCCAGATTGAATGCGGACTCAAGCCTGATTTCTGGCAAGGCGAGCCGGAGATTTTCGATCCACGGTTGTGCGCGTGGCTTGAGTCCCGGCACATACATGGAAGGCTGGATCGAACACCCATTCCGCTGGCGATGATCCCGGAAGGAAAGAACTCTTTCCGGCTGCGACCGGTTCGGCTGAATGGGCAGGCACACGCCAATATGCATCCTGGCGCGACAGCTTGAGGCGAAAGCGCGCCGCCCTGACACTTAGCAGGGAACTATTGAGGCCATTGATTCAGCATTTCGTGCCTATTACGTGCTCCCTGTCTCTTGATAAACTCGGAATGCGATGACCCTTTCTCAAATGCAAAGCGCAATCGAGCGGCATTTCGCCGCTGGCCCCGGCGCCATCGGGGATGAGGCTGCGATGACAACATTCCTGGCGCTCAGAGCGGCGCTGGAGAGCGGCGAGGCACGCGCATCATCCCCAGACGCCAATACGCCCACTGGCTGGCGGGTAAACGCCTGGGTCAAGCGGGGAATTCTGCTGGGCTTTCGCCTGGGCGCGCTGAAAGAGTTTGCCGCCGCGGGGCTCTCGTTTGTGGACAAGGATACTTTTCCGGTGCGGCATTTCAGCGCGGGCGATGGGGTGCGCGTGGTTCCGGGCGGCTCCGCGGTACGCGCTGGAGCTTACGTGGCACGCAGCGTTGTGTGCATGCCGCCCATGTACATCAACGCCGGAGCGTACGTGGATGAGGGCACGATGGTCGATTCGCACGCGCTGGTCGGCTCTTGCGCGCAGATTGGCAAGCGCGTCCATCTGAGCGCTGCGGCGCAGATCGGCGGCGTGCTGGAACCGGTGAATGCCAGCCCGGTGATCATTGAAGACGACGTGCTGGTGGGCGGCAATTGCGGCGTTTACGAGGGGACCATTGTACGCAAGGGCGCGGTGCTGGCCGCCGGAACTATTCTCACGCGCGGAACTCCTGTCTTCGATCTGGTCAATGGAACAATCTTGCGCGCTGACGGCGAACTGCCGCTCATTGTTCCAGAAAATGCGGTGGTGGTTCCCGGTTCCCGAGCAGTAAGTAAAGGCAAAGGGCAGGAATGGAGCCTGAGCCTCTACGCGCCGGTGATCGTGAAATATCGCGACGACAAGACGGACCTGAGCACTACACTCGAAGACCTGTTGCGGTAAATGGCAGGTTCGCCCCGTGGAATTACTTCGCCGCGCGCTCTTTGTAATTGACAGATCATACAGTTACGTAGTTCCATCAATGCACCGGCATGCGGGAAAGCGGCAGGCCCAACCAACTGCAAGACCCCGTAGCACGCAGTCGCGGGCATGAATTGAATCCGGGGGGAAGCGCCGCATATGCCGTTGTTGGAATGGACCGAGGATATGAGCGTCGGCGTCAAAGTAATCGACGACGATCACAAGAAATTGATCGACATGTTGAACGAACTCAATGACGGAATTCTTGCCGGCAAAACCAGTGACGCGCTTGAAAGCGTTATTGATAAGCTATTGAGGTACACCAAGTATCACTTTGCCCGCGAAGAACGTTTCTTTGCAGAGACCGGCTATCCCGACGGGGCGACGCACAAGGCTGAGCACGACCTGCTGGCCAGGCGTGTGAGTAATTTGCAGATGCGTTTCGAGACTGGCCAATCGTTCATACTTTCTACGGAAACGATGGAGTTTCTTAAAAACTGGCTGATCGACCACATCATGGGTTCGGACCAGCAGTACGGACCGCACTTGAACGCCAAAGGAATACGCTAAGCACGTCTGCACAAAACCGGGGAATCTCTACCCTAGGCCGAGTTCGATCCTGCGCGCGGATTGCATGTGCAGGCTGAAGACGCGTACCCTTCAGAATGACCTGCTACTGGAATTTGAGCTGGGCTTGCAAGTACCCAGCATGACGAGAAGATTCGCTCAAGCGCGACCCACAGGACAGAAGAAAGACCCCGGAAAGGACACTTCGAGATGCCTTTCATTGTCTGGACAAGCGGTATGAGCGTGGACGTCAAGCTGCTGGATAACGACCATAAGAAGCTGGCAATCCTGATCAACGAATTGCACGAGGGAGTGATGACTGGTTGCGCCAGGGAGCCGCTCGATCGCATTTTCGATGAGATTGTCGCGTACTCCCGCACTCACTTTGGCCATGAAGAGCGTTTTCTGGAAGAAGCCGGATACAGCGGTGCGGCGGCGCACAAGCATGAGCACGGCCACAAGATCGATCTGGTCCGTATGATGCAGGCGCGCTTCAGTCGCGGAGCGACATTGGCCGATGATCTGGAAGTGTTGAATCAGCTCAGGGATTGGCTGGTCAATCATATTCAAGACTCCGATCAGGAGTTTGTGGCGCATCTCAAGGCAGCGGGCGTCGATTCGATTCTGGCCAAGTGGAATGAGTGGGATGGGGCTGCGTAGGCGAACCCGGCAAGCGTGCCAACTGAGCAGGATGGTACAACTCTCAAGGCCCGCGGGTGATAGCATCGAGTCTG
>Ga0224559_1001802_pt1 | contig 11414 bp, 8 predicted proteins | sample 714S33034metaG_FD_180676 | JGI IMG/M metagenome (GOLD analysis project Ga0224559, IMG submission 180676) | Peat soil microbial communities from Stordalen Mire, Sweden - 717 S3 30-34 | ecosystem: Environmental > Terrestrial > Soil > Wetlands > Peat | place: Sweden: Norrbotten County, Stordalen... | reverse complement strand
GGCTGAAAGCCGGGGCATCATTGGCCTTTGCGGCATCGACACGCGGGCGCTGACGACGCGCATTCGCGAGCGCGGCATGCCGAACGCGGTGATCGCGCATTCCCCCGACGGCGTCTTCGACATCGACGCGTTAAAGGCGAAGGCGGCGGCGTGGCCGGGGCTTTTGGGCATGGATCTCGTGCCGAGCGTCGCCTCGACGCAGCGCTATGAATGGACGCAATCGGCGTGGACGCAGGAAAAAGGCTACGGCCTCGGCGGTCCCGGCAAGTTCAAGGTCGTCGCGATCGATTATGGGATCAAAAGCAATATTTTGCGGCTGCTGACGGAAGCCGGTTGCAGCGTAACCGTTGCGCCCTCGACGGCGACAGCCGAAGAGATCCTCGACCTGCATCCCGACGGCGTGTTTTTGTCGAACGGGCCGGGCGATCCCGCCGAGACGGGAAAATACGCAGTGCCGGTGATCAGGGCGCTGCTCGACAGGAAAGTCCCCACTTTCGGCATCTGCCTCGGCCATCAGATGCTGGCGCTGGCGCTGGGCGGCGCGACCGTCAAAATGAGCCAGGGCCATCATGGCGCCAATCATCCGGTGCAGGATTTCACCACCGGAAAGGTCGAGATCGTCTCGATGAATCATGGCTTCGCGGTCGATGCCTCGAGCCTGCCGGCCAATGTACGCGAAACCCATCGCTCGCTGTTCGATGGCTCGAACTGCGGTCTCGAGCTGACCGACCGGCCTGCTTTTTCCGTCCAGCATCATCCTGAGGCCTCGCCAGGGCCTCGCGACAGCAATTATCTTTTCGCCCGCTTCGTCACTTTGATGGAAAACGCCAAGGCGCCGGCCTGAAGTTCGATCCCGCAGGCGCGCCCGCGGCCAAGGTCAAGTGAGACCGCCGCCAAGCTTAGAAACACGGAGATTTGCGCCCTGCATCGGAACGGATAGGGTATATTTTCCGGCGAGGCGCTCCTCACGAATCGTAAAGCGATTTATTAAAGAAGTGAAAAGTACTTTATATCCCCTTGCGGCGCTTTACATTAACTTGGGCGCTGACTGACTTTCAGCGGCGACAAAGGGAGCGCCGCAGGGGCGAACGCTTCACGCGCGCGGGTCTCTGGCGCCGAACCTGTTGGGTCTTCATGTCTGTTGAATTGAAACCTTCGCTCGCCGGAGCGCCCAATGGCGGCGCGCCGATCGATCAGGACGCAATCGCCGAGATTTTCGCCGAAATCGCGCTCGAGGCCGCCGTCGCGGTCATGGCCGTCTATGCTTCCGACTCCCATGCCCGGCGCAAACCCGATAAAAGCCCCGTCTGCGACGCCGACGAATATGCCGAGGCGATCATCCTTGGGCGTCTCGCCGAGCGGCTGCCGAGTTTCCCCGTGCTCGCGGAAGAAGCGGCGGCGCATGGCAAGAAGACGGTGGCGGGCTCGACCTTCATCCTCGTCGACCCTGTCGACGGCACGCGCGAGTTTCTCAACCATAATGGCGAGTTCACGATCAATATCGGGCTGATTGTCGATGGCGCGCCGCTGGCCGGCGTCGTCTACGCCCCGGCCCTCGCGCAGCTCTGGATCGGCGGCGCAACGGCGACCTCATGCACGGTGGAGCCCGGCGAGGCGCTGCCGCCGCGCGCGCAGCGCCGTGAAATTCATGTTCGAGCGGCGCCGTCCGAAGGGTTGACAGCACTGGAGAGCCGGTCTCATTCCGATCCTGAAACGGAGGCTTTTCTCGCGCAACTGCCGATCAGGGAGCGCCGCACCGCGGGATCGTCCCTGAAATTCTGCGCGGTCGCCGAAGGCGACGCCGACGTCTATCCGCGCTTCGGGCAGACGATGGAGTGGGACACGGCGGCTGGCGATGCGGTCTTGCGCGCGGCGGGCGGCATCGTCCTTGATGGCGCGCATCTTCCGCTGCAATATGGCAAGGCGGGCGCTCAGTTCAGGAACGGACCCTTTGTCGCCTGGGGCGATCGCGGCGCCATTCAGCCTTAAGCCTGCTCGCCACCCCTGAAGCGGCTTGGCGCGCGGCGCGCCCGCTTGCGCGTCGCCTTTACAACAATTCCTTAACGCACTTCTGCCAAAACTCGCGATTAGATTAACAACGCTTCACAAGCGGAGGATTGAACATGCTCACGCGAAGAGCGGCGGTGCAGCAATTGGCGGCGCTCGCCTCCGGCGTTTCATTCATCGGCCTTCGGTCGGTCGCGGCGCAGGCCGATCAGCGTCCGGACCGGCCGGCCGAATATGCGCCTGACGAGATCGTCTCGAACGGCCATAAATTCTTCGGCTCGATTTCGCGCGGCCTCGCTCAGGCCGTTGAAACGGCGACCAATCGCTGGGGCAAGCCCAACGGCTATATTCTGGGCCAGGAAGCGACCGGCGCCTTCATTGGCGGCCTACGCTACGGCGAAGGCGTCATGCACACGCGCAACGCCGGCGACCTGCGCGTGTTCTGGCAGGGCCCCTCGCTCGGCCTCGACGCCGGCGCCGACGGCGATCGCACCATGATGCTGGTCTATAATCTGCCGGCGACCAACGCCATTTTCCGCCGATTCGGCGGCGTCGACGGTTCGGCCTATCTCGTCGGCGGCTTCGGCATGACGGCGCTCGTCAATGACGAGGTCTATGTCGTCCCGATTCGCTCCGGCGTCGGCGCGCGCCTCGGCTTCAACGTCAGCTATCTGAAATTCACGCCGACATCGACCTGGAACCCCTTCTGAGGCGGCGCGGACCTTCCGCGCGCCTCTCGGGAAACTGGCGTCGAGACCCGCCGCCGCATTCGGCGCGCGGCTGTCGTGCTCAGACGCCGCTTCGCGGCGGGGTTTCGGGCGCGCCGGCGCGCGCGCAGGCCGCCGCCTCGAGCCTCGCCATATCGAGCAGATAGCCGAGGAGATCGAGCCCGGAGCGGCGGGCGAGCTTGGCCAGCTCGTCGGTCATATGGGCGAGGTAAATGGCCGTCGAATCGACCGCCGAAGGATCGGCCCCCACCTGACGCCCGTCATCGGCGCCGAGGTGGTTAGCCCCGGCGCCGCAGAACCGGCGGACCGGGCTTCGTTTTGACAGGGCCCTCCCGCGGCCGCGAATCATGCCTGTGTCCTGCATCGCTGCTCCATCCGAAAATCGCACGATAACGAAAGCGCCATAGGGGAATATTAAATACCCGTATGAGTTGTTATCAAGAAATATTCGTCAGTTCGCGCGAATCAGGTCAGCCTCAAGCAAGGCCGGAAAGCCCGGGGCGAAGCTTGCGTTCAAGCCAGCCCTTTGGCGGCGGCGAGCACCGCCTCCGCATGACCGGGAACCTTCACCTTGTTCCAGACCTTTGCGATGACGCCGGCGCGGTCGATAAGAAACGTCGTCCGCTCGACGCCCATATATTTGCGGCCGTACATGCTCTTTTCGACCCAGACGCCATAGGCTTCAAGCATCGCCTTGGCTTCGTCCGAGGCCAGCGCAATCTCGAGGCCATGCTTCGCCTTGAACTTCACATGGCTCGCGGTCTTGTCTGGCGACACGCCAAGGATCGCGGCGCCAGCCTTGTCGAATTCCTTTCGCAGGCCGTTGAAGTCGATCGCCTCCTTCGTGCAGCCGGAGGTGTCGTCCTTGGGATAGAAATAAAGAACCAGTTTGCGGCCTTTGAAGCTTTGCAGCGAGACCGATCCGCCGTCGTCGGACGGCAGCGTGAAAGGCGGCGCCGCCGCGCCGGAATCGAGTTTCGTCTTCGCGCCTTGTTGCGTGGTCATGTCGCCTTCCTTTCGTCGCATTGGAAAGTCATCGATCTTTTTTTCAAGGGCGTCGCGGATTTTGGCCCGCTGTCGCCCAGGCGCTGGTTCGAAACGCCGATGCGCTGGTTTAAATCAAAGCCTTGCCTTGCAGTCCGCAAGGCGCTCCGCGGCCCGGGCCTTGCGAAAAACTGTTGCTCGCAAGGCCGCGCGCAAGCGTCTATTCTACAAGCGGCGTCAAGAATCTCCGCCTAGAAAGACCTGTGCCGGGCAGGAACTTTATATTCGCGTAATGGTGAAGTTTCCAGCTTCAGCTTGCATTGGAAAGGCCGCGAGCGGTTGGTGAAGCATCCTGAGGAATCGCCCGCGGCGCAGAGCGCGGCGCCGGCATTGTCCGTGGGGGCGGCGAAAGGCCTCGCTTCGCCACTGCTGAAAAGGCCGCGCCGATTCGCTGGATTCGCGTGGTCGGCCTGTTATCTCGTGACCGGCGTCTTCCTGCTTGCGCTTCTTTGTGGCGGCCTTCTCGCCCTGCGTCTCGCCGCCGGGCCGATGTCGATCGACGGCGCCGGCCCGCGCATCGCGAGCGCGCTCGATCAGCGCTTCGGCCGCGGCTATGATTTCAGCCTGGGGCGGACCGAACTGAGCAGGCATGGCCTCGCGCCGACGCTCAGCGTCGACGGCTTGACGGTCAAGGACAGCTCCGGGCGCACGATTTTGAGCGCCCCCCGCGCGGAAGTGTCGGTCGCGCTGCTCCCGCTGCTGGTCGGACGAGTCGTGCCAAAGCGGCTCGAAGTCTTTGATGTCGAAGTGCGGCTCGCCCTGCTGCCGGACGGGTCGATAGCGCAGCCGGTCGCGCCCGATTCTGAAGAAACCGTCGCGCTGACGCCACCGCTCGCCGACCAGCTCGTCAAGGAAGGCGCCCCGAACGATCTGCTGCGACCGGCGCCCGCTGGAAGCCCAGGGACGCCGAACGAGGGGACGCCCGCCGAGCCAAGGCCGCGCGCGCTGCTCGTCAGGCAGCTGGCGTCGGCGCTGCGCCTGCTGATCGATTCGCTGACCAATCCCGACAGCCAGATCGCCGCCGTCGATCGAGTCGGAATCTCGCGTGGACGCGTCATAATCGATGACCGCTCCGCGCATCAGAAAATGACCTTCGACGGCGTCAATCTCAGTTTTGACAAAAGGTCCGGCTCGACAACTTTCAATCTCTCGGTCGATGGACCCAATGGTCGCTGGTCGGCGAACGGCCTCGCCAGCGGCGCTCCGCATGCCGAGCGCCGGTTGATGCTGTCGCTGCAAAACCTGTCGCTCGACGAAATTCTGCTGGCGACGGGCGCGCGTTCGATCGGCGCCGATTTCGACATGCCGCTGTCGGCGAAGTTCAGCGTCGGCCTGCGTCCCGACGGGGTGCTTTCGGAAGCCGTCGGCGCGTTCGATTTCGGCGCCGGCTATTTTCGCTGGGACGATCCCAAGGATGAACCCATGATGGTCGATTCCATTCATGGCGGCCTGCATTGGGACGGCGCCGCGCGCCGCATCGTCATCGATCCGGTGAAACTCGTCTCCGGCGACACGAAGGGCGCCGTGGCGGGCTTCGTCGCCCTGCCGGAGCACGAGGGCGACCCCTGGCTCGTCAGCATGCAGAATGTCGATCCCTGGTTCGCCGCGCCCGACCGTCCGGGCCAGAAAACGGTCGTCGTCGATTATGTCTCGCTGTCCGCCCGGCTTTTTCTTGGCGAGAAGAAATTTGTCGTCGATCGTCTGATGGTCGGAGGTCCGCAGGCCGGTTTCGCAATGGCGGGCGATGTCGACTGGACGAATGGCCCGCGCTTGCGGTTCGGCGCTTCGCTCGATCCGACGCCGATCGCGGTCGTCGCGCGGCTGTGGCCGTCCTTCCTCGTCGCTCCGGTAAGGTCCTATCTGCTTGACCATGTGAAGCAGGGGATCATGCAGAAAGGGACGATGCAGTTCGATTTCAACGCGGCCGATCTCGCCGCGATGCGTGCGGAACATCCGCCGCCGGACGGCAGCCTGCTGATCGATTTCTCCGTCGCCAACGGAAGCGTTGAATTCCTCGCCGGCGTGCCGCCGCTGACCGGCGTCGACGGGGTCGGCCACGTCACCGGACGCACGACCACCTTCACGACGACGAGCGTCGGCATGCTCGACGCCGGCGTCGGCGTGCTCACCGCGGCCGCTGGCGGGACGTTCCGCATCCCCGATGAGGCGCAAAAGCCGACCCCAGCCGCCATCGTCACCAAGGTCGCCGGCAGCGTCGAGGCGATCGGCGATCTCCTTTCGCGCGATGCGCTGAAGCCCTACGCGAGCCTGCCGCTCGATCGATCGACGCTGAAGGGCGCGGTCGACGGCCAGCTCGAAATCGACCTCAATCTGAAGCCTGACATGGGTCCGGCCGACACCACCCTCAAGATCAACGCCGCGGTCACGAATTTCACGGCGGAGAATCTGCTCGGCAAGGAGGCGCTCGAAGGGGCGACCCTCAATGTCGTTGTCGATCCGGGCCTGCTCAAGGCGAGCGGGCAGGGGCGCATGTTCGGCGCGCCCGCGACAGTCGAGTTGACGCAGCCGACGGGCAAGAGCGCCTTTGCGACCGTTCATCTCACCATCGACGAGGCGGCGCGGGCCAAACAGGGCCTTGACGGGGTGCCCGGGATCAGCGGTCCGATCAGCGCCGCCGTCAGCGCGCCGCTCGGCGCGTCGGGCGACGTCAAGGCGGACGTCGAACTCGACCTCACGCATACTGGCATTGAATGGCCCGGCGCGTCGAAACCGCCGGGACGGCCCGGCAAGGCGAAATTCTCATTGACCATCGCCAATGGCCAGACCCTGCTCGACCAGATCGCTCTCGACGCCGGTACGATCCTGGCGCGGGGCGCGATCGTGCTCGGTTCCGACCAGTCGCTGCAGAGCGCTAAATTCCCGCAGGTCAAGTTTTCGCCCGGCGACGACGCCAAGGTCGAGGCGCTGCGGGCCGGAGACACGCTCAAGGTGATGGTCCGGGCCGCGACGGCCGACGCAAGACCTTTCCTGAAATCCCTCTTCGCATCGTCCGCCGACCCGGTGGCGGACCCTGCGGCGCCGCCATCCGCCGCCGCATCGGCCTCGCCGATCAAGGAGATCGATTACGACATCAAATCGACGCTCCTCAGCGGCTACAACAAGCAGGTGCTGAGCGGTTTCGAAATGAAGATGCTGAAGCACGGCGATCAATACAAGCAGCTTTCCTTCGCCGGGCGGTTCGGACGCGACACGCTCTCCGGCAATCTGACCGGGCCGCCGAACGCATCGCGATTGATGATTTTATCGGAAGACGCCGGATCGCTCCTGACCTTCACCGATCTCTACAAACATATGGAGAATGGCCGGCTCGTCGCGAATATGCAGATGGGCGGGGCGTCCCTCTCCGGCGTGCTCACCATCGATGGGTTCCTGCTTCGCGACGAACCGGCGCTGCGAAGACTCGTCGCCGAAAGTGCGCCCGCCACCGATGCGTCGGGCAAGCCGCGAAAAATCGACCCGGGCGAGATGGCTTTCAACAGGCTGCAGGTCCGTTTCGAGCGGGCCGGCTCCCGGCTCATCATGAACGATGGCGTGATGAACGGCGATTCCATCGGCCTCACGGTCGATGGCTGGCTCGACATCGCGCATGACGCCGTCGATATGAAAGGAACTTTCGTGCCGGCCTATGCCGTCAACAATCTATTCTCGAAAATTCCCGTGTTCGGCGCCATCCTCGGCGGCGGATCCAACGAGGGCCTGATCGGCGTCAATTTTCGCGTCGAGGGCAAGATCAGTTCGCCGAGCCTCAGCGTCAATCCGCTGTCGGCGATCGCGCCCGGCATCTTCCGCCAGATTTTTGGCGTCGGCGAGCACGGGGGGCCGGCGGGCGCGGGGCAGTAGCGCGCCGTCCTCTGGCTTGACCGCCACGTTGCGAAACCCTCATCCTGAGCCACCGACCAAAGAGCGCGCGTCCGAAGCGATCGTCTCGAAGGGCGTTAACATTTGCGGCGCCGCCTGGGGCCGACATCCAGACCGAAATGGACCTCTGACATGACCAAACACGTCGCCGTGCTGATGGGTGGGCTTTCCGCCGAGCGCGAAGTCTCATTGTGCTCCGGGGAGGCCAGCGCCAGGGCGCTTGAAGCCGAAGGATTTAAGGTCACGCGCCTCGACGTCGACCGCAGAATCGGCGAGACGCTCGCGGCCTTGCGGCCGGACGTCGCCTTCAACGCCCTGCACGGACGCTATGGCGAGGATGGCATCGTTCAGGGCATTCTCGAAATGTTAGGGATTCCCTATACCCATTCCGGCGTTCTCGCCTCGGCGCTCGCCATGCGCAAGGACCGCGCCCGCGACGTGCTCCGCGCGGCGGGCGTTCCCGTGGCGAAAGGCGTCACCGTCGACCGGCGCGAGGCTGCCGGCCGGCATGTGCTGCCGCCGCCATATGTCGTGAAACCGCTCGGCGAGGGCTCCTCCTTCGGCGTCATCATCGTGCGGGCCGATCACGCCCATCCGCCGCAGGAACTCAATGCCGCCGACTGGGCCTATGGCGACACCGTACTGGTCGAGAGCTTCGTCGCCGGGCGCGAACTCACCTGCGCCGTCATCGGCGACAAGGCCTTTGACGTGATCGAGATTCGCGCCGCCGACGGTGGTTGGTACGATTATGACGCAAAATACGCTCCGGGCGGCTCGATCCACCTGCTTCCGGCGAATCTTAAAGAGTTTGTTTACCAAAATGTACAAGAGTTAGCCCTCGTGGCGCATAGGGCGCTCGGCTGTCGCGGGGTTAGCCGGACCGACTTTCGTTACGACGACACGCCCGGGGGAACGGGCGAGCTCGTCGTGCTCGAAGTCAACAGCCAGCCCGGAATGACCGAGACCTCCCTCGTGCCCGAGATTGCCGCTTATGCCGGCGTATCTTTTGGTGAGCTTGTTCGATGGATGGTCGAAGACGCCTCCTGCGATCGTTAAGATTAACGCAGGGAGGATCCGCGCCGGTGGCTCTCGCCATTCCGGCCTTCGCAGGCGGCGCCTTGAGCCGCCGTGCGCCCGAGCCCGCCGGCCTCAAGGCGCGCCCGCGCGCGAGGCGAGCGCGGAACAGCCAGTATCATCGCATTCTTGAGCAGCTCAGCGGACCCGGCGCGACATTCGTTTTCATCGCCGGGCTGTTTCTGACGACCGGAATCTATGGCGCCGTAAGGGGTGGCCAATATGATGCGCTCGTCGCCGAAAAGGGTGAGCCGGCGGATATTCTGGCGCGCGCCGTCGGTCTCGGCGTCAAGACGGTGACGATCGCCGGCCAAAACGAACTGAGCGAGGCTGAAGTTCTTTCGGCGGCTGGGATCGGCCCACGCAATTCGCTGCCCTTCCTTGACGTCGCCAGCGTGCGCGAGAGGCTGAAGAAGCTTCCCCTCGTCAAGGAGGTCGCCGTCACCAAATACTATCCTGATCGCTTGCTGATCGAGGTCGAGGAGCGTCAGCCCTCAGCCTTGTGGCAGACGGATGGCGTCGTGCATGTCGTCGCCGCCGACGGCGCGGCGATCGACGCCCTGCGCGACCAGCGCTTCGCGAACCTGCCGCTCGTCGTTGGCGACGGAGCCAACATGAGGCTCCCCGAATATCTGGCGCTGCTCGATGCGGCGGGGGATTTGCGCGATAAAATCCGCGCCGGCGTGTTCGTTTCCGGGCGGCGATGGAATTTAAAAATGGCGAATGGCGTCGATGTCCTGCTGCCGGAGATCAATCCGGCCGCGGCGGTGGCGAGCCTCGTCAGGCTGCAGCAAAAGGCGCACATCCTCGACAAGGCCGTGCTGTCGATCGATCTGCGCCAGCCCGATCGCATGGTCGCGCGCCTCACCGAAGAGGCCGCGGCGGCGCGCGCCGAGCTTTCCGCCCACAATCCGAAAGCGAAAGGCGGCCAGACATGAATTCGATGAGCCTGCCGCCGCGGCTTCGCCCGCTGTCGGAGCGAAAGAGCGCCATTTTGTCGGTGCTCGACGTCGGAACCTCCAAGATCGTCTGCCTGATCGCAAGGCTCAACCCGGGCGGCGCGTCCCAGTCGCTGCGCGGCCGCACGCATCGATGCCGCATACTCGGCATCGGGCACCAGCGCTCGCGCGGCATCAAGGGCGGCGCCGTCGTCGACATGGACGCGGCGGAAGAAGCGATTCGGCTCGCCGTCGACGCCGCCGAGCGCATGGCCGGCGTCGAGGTTGAAAGCGTCATCATCAACGCCACGGGCGGTCGGCTCGGGTCGCAATTATTCGACGCCAAGGTCGCGATCGGCGGCCGGGCCGTGTCGCAAAACGACATCCATCGCGTGCTCGAAGCCTGCACGGCGCGGGGCGGGCGCGACGGCCGCGCCGTCCTGCATTCCCTGCCGATCGGTTTTTCCATCGGGGAGACGCGCCGCATCGAGGACCCAAGAGGCATGATCGGCGAGGAACTCGGCGCCGACATGCATGTCCTGAGCTGCGATGCGGCGGCGGCGCGCAATCTCATTCTCGCCGTCGAGCGCTGTCATCTGACGGTCGACGCCCTGGTCGCGACGCCCTACGCAGCGGGGCTCTCGACGCTTGCCGACGACGAAGCCGAACTCGGCGCCGCCCTGATCGACATGGGCGCCGGCACAACCTCGGTCAGCGTGTTTTCCGGCGGCAACCTCACTTATGTCGACGGCTTCGCGCTCGGCGGCAACCATGTGACGACCGACATTGCGCGCGGCCTCAGCATCAGGCTCGCCGACGCCGAGCGTCTGAAGACGCTTTACGGCGCCTGCATCGCCTCGGCCTCGGACGAGCGCGAGACGATCTCCGTCGTTCAGGTCGGCGAGGATGGCGAGCATCCGGCGCATTTGCCGAAGGCCAATCTGATTTCGATCATCAAGCCGCGCGCCGAGGAAATCCTGGAGCTCGTGCGCGATCGCTTGAAGAGCGCGGGCTTTCCCGCCCACGCCGGCCGCCGGATCGTTCTCACCGGCGGCGCGAGCCAGCTCACCGGCATGCCGGAGGAGGCGAAGCGGATCATTTCGGGACAGGTGCGCATGGGCCGTCCGCTCGGCGTCGAAGGGCTGCCGGAATCGGCGAAAAGCCCGGGCTTCTCCGCGGCGGTCGGACTTCTCGTCTATCCGCAGGTGAGCGGCAATGAACATTTCAGGCCCTCGCGCCGCGTCAGTGCGCAGGGGCCGGAGACAAACGGATATATGGGCCGCGTCGGCCGTTGGTTGAAAAGCAGTTTTTGACGCGATCCAGAACGAAGTCGGACATGTGAAGACGGAAGGGTGGCGGCCTTTCCGGCTTCATCGAATGAAGCAGACAATCAAACCTGGGCGACCCTGACCGGTGCTCCAACGTCGAGAGGCCAGACGATGACCATCAATCTCAAAGCGCCCGAGCTCCGGGAACTGAAGCCCCGCATCATGGTGTGCGGGGTCGGGGGAGCCGGGGGCAACGCCGTCAACAACATGATCGTCTCGGGACTGATCGGGGTCGACTTCATCGTCGCCAACACCGACGCCCAGGCGCTGACCGCCTCGCGCGCGGAACGCATCATCCAGATGGGTCTGCAGGTGACCGAAGGCCTCGGCGCCGGATCGCAGCCGGAAGTCGGACGCGCCGCCGCTGAAGAGGCGATCGAAGAGATCCGCGATCATCTGTCCGGCGCGCATATGTG
>Ga0224559_1001801_pt1 | contig 11418 bp, 6 predicted proteins | sample 714S33034metaG_FD_180676 | JGI IMG/M metagenome (GOLD analysis project Ga0224559, IMG submission 180676) | Peat soil microbial communities from Stordalen Mire, Sweden - 717 S3 30-34 | ecosystem: Environmental > Terrestrial > Soil > Wetlands > Peat | place: Sweden: Norrbotten County, Stordalen... | reverse complement strand
CATTAACCAAGAAAGCAATAATTGTCCCAGTCAAAAATACAGCCAAAGAGCAGTACTTTTTTACAGAACGCATTGTATATCGGTGTAAATTCTCCATATTGCATGTTTTTTTGGCATCGACGCGCTCGTAATCCGGCGGCAAATAAATCATTGCCGAATCCCAGGGGCCGCAAATGGCTATTTTATAAATTTTGCCGGGGGGAACGCCTCCTTCTTTTGTGACGAAAGCCTGAATTTTTTCGGAAGCCTCTTTAAAAGACTCTCCCCAATAATCGGATTCATAACGGCCATAGGCCCCATTCACACCGCCTGTAAACTGGTTGGCGAAGATATACTCATAAGGATGCAATCGCACCATAATTGCAATTTGTATGGCGACGCCGACAAGAAGGACAAGCGCAAATAAACCGCCGACAACGCGACGCGCAACCTTCCGCCTGAATTGCGACACGCAAGATACAAAAGCCGCGCGCGCCGCTAAAGCTGCCGTTACGCATAGCAAAGGCACGGCAAACAAAAAGTGCCGCACGCAATCATATAAAGACGAGTGCCGAAGAATGGCATAGGAGATCGGAAAAACTATCATCAAAAGCATAAGCGCGAAACTTTGCTTCTGTACCGGCGTAAAATGCCGCCAGATTTTCGGCATGTATAAGATGGCGATAGCCAAAAGGAACAGAAGCAAGTCTGCGATCTGAATAAGAACCTGAGCGATTCATTGGAGCAGATGAATACAGTCAAGCAGAACGCCCTTAATACCGAAACTACCCTGATGCAGGAGATAGACTCCTTAAAGGGCGAGTTGAGCAAGATCGCGGCAGCGCTCGATGTTTCCGAAAAGACGAGGGCGGATCAGAAAGTCCAGATAGACAATCTGGGAGAAAAACTCAACCTCGCGCTTGCCGACAAGGTTCAGGAAATGAAGCAATACCGCTCGGAGTTTTTTGGCAAGTTGCGCCAGGTTTTAGGAAACCGCCCCGGCATTCGTATCGAGGGAGACCGCTTTATCCTGCAATCGGAACTTTTATTCGCTTCCGGCTCTGCCGACCTCGGAACGGAGGGTGCCGAACAGGTCAATCAACTCGCGACGACCTTGAAGCAATTGCAGCAGGACATTCCCAAGGACATCTCGTGGGTCCTGCGCGTCGACGGCCATACGGACAAAAGGCCGATTATCGGAGGAAAATTTGCTTCTAATTGGGAATTGTCGACCGAGCGCGCCATCAATGTAATCAGAGCACTGATCGCCGACGGCATTCCGGCGGAGCATCTGGCTGCCGCGGGATTTGGCGAGTTTCAGCCGCTTGATACTGCGGATAACGAGGCCGCCTATGCCAAAAACCGCCGCATCGAATTGCGCCTCGACCAACGCTAACGGCGACGGTTTCAACAAAAGTTTACCAATTTAGTCCACAACAAGATCATGACCAGACAAGAATTATATGAACAAGGAAAAAGCATCCTTTCTTTTGCGCATTGGCGCAATCGGTTGGTCTTCTGGTGCGGCGCTATCGTCATAGGGATCATCGCGGCGGGTTTTGCCTATATTTCGGACTATTCTCAAAAGCTTTTTGCGGGAATGGTTGCTTTCAACAGGTTCCTGCCGCTTATCGTATGTCCGCTTCTGTTCGGTCTTACCGCTTGGCTTACCTCCCGGTATTGTCCAAACGCAACCGGCAGCGGGATTCCACAAGCCATCGCGGCGCGCGAGTTGGAGACACATAAACAACGGCGCGCTCTTCTGGGGGTGCCTATTATTCTAGGCAAAATGTTTTTAACCGCGCTCGGTCTTCTGGGAGGAGCATCTATTGGCCGCGAAGGTCCCACAGTTCAGATCGGCGCAGGCATTCTTTATTTGGGGGGCCATCTCGGAAAGGTTGATGATAAAATGTCCCGTAGCGTTATTCTCGCGGGCGCTGCCGCTGGTGTAGCGGCAGCTTTTAACACTCCCTTGGCGGGAATAGTTTTTGCCATCGAAGAAATGGCCCGTTCATTCGAACATCGATACAGCAGCGTCGTGCTGACAGCGATTATTTTTGCAGGCGCAGCTTCGCTCTCTATTCTGGGAAACTATAGCTACTTTGGATATGCCGTCGGCGGTTTCGATATAGGGCGCGATTTGGTCGCAATCGTGGTTATTGGCGGCCTTGGGGGCTTTCTTGGCGGATTATTCGCGCGCACGCTCATTGATGGCGGTAAATGTTTATATGGAGTTTGCCAAAAAAGGAACCTTCATCATCCCGCCATATTCGCCGCCTTGTGCGGGCTTATCATTGCTTTTCTTGGCTTGGTCACCAAGAGCGCGACTTTTGGCACTGGATATGAACTGGCGAAGGGACTGCTGCATGGCGAGAGCACAGGTTCGTGGCTTTATACTGCGGCAAAATTATTGGCTACGGCGGTTTCCGGATTTAGCGGCATTCCCGGCGGCATCTTTTCGCCCAGCCTTTCGGTCGGCGCAAGTTTTGGCGCTTCAATGGCCTCGTGGTTTCCCTCAACGCCCGTGGCAGGCATGGTTCTTCTCGGCATGACTGCGTATTTTGCAAGCGTGACTCAAGCGCCGATCACGGCCTTTATTATCATTCTGGAAATTACAGGACGGCAATCCCTGCCTGTCCCTCTGATTGCCGCCAGCGTCATCGCTGCCGCTGTCAGCCGTATGATTTGTCCTGTTTCCCTCTACCACGCTCTTGCAAAGGACTTTATTGAAAAGGCAAAGCACCTTCATCCCGACCAAAACCAATCGGCCATACCCCGGGACGCTCTCACCCACCAAATGTAAACGCGTACATCTCGATGCCGGGGGACTGAGCTGCGATTTCGAGAAGACTGTTTTGAAACTTTGTCTGGTTTACCAATTCATATAAGGCGTGGCCGTTGATGGTTACCTCGCCGTTCTGGACATCCTTGCCGGATTGATCGCCTATCGCTTCTCCGTTCAGCGTCAGAGTGATTTTTGCGGGACTGCCGTCAAGGGTTCCCATAACAAGAAAAACTTTCTTGGCATTAAAGTTCAGGCGCAGGAACGCGCCGGTTTTGCATGAGGTGATCTTCTCGCCCTCGATTTTCCACGTGCCGCCAAGCGTCCAGTTGTTTTCCGGCACGAAAGTTTGGGGCTGATAGTCGGCCTCGGCATCTTTTTGCTCCGGGCTCTTGCCGACGTATCGTTCGGCGCGGGCATAGCCCAAATAGGTTTCCGGCGTTAACTGCGGCGGCAGGTATTCTATCGCGTTCGTTGGAGTTTGGGATGGCTCCGCTCCTAACCCCAGCAAGGCGCGGATGTTGTTTTCGGTTATATCGTAATCCCCCTCGCCGAAATGCGTGTAAACGACGCGTCCTTCTTTATCGATCAGGTAATGGGCTGGCCAATAGCGGTTGTCGTAACGGCTCCAGGTCGCAAGACCGTTGTCGAGCACGACGGGATAATGAATGCCATATTTTGCGACTGCCTTTTCGACATTTTCAAGTTTTTGTTTGAATTCGAATTCTGGCGAATGGACGCCGATGATAACCAATCTCTTGTCGCGGTAAAGGGCATCCCACTTGGTGATATAAGGCAATGTGCGTACGCAGTTGATGCAGGAATAGGTCCAAAAGTCGATCAGAACGACTTTCCCGCGCAAGTCCGCGATTTTTAACGGAGGCGAATTGATCCACGCTCCGCCGGGAGCAATTTCCGGCGCGGGATAAGGGGAAGCGAGCGCGTTTGTCATAGTGCCTCCGTTTGCAGTGACGGGTTGGGTGCTGCTTCCCGATGCCAGCAATTGCACGTCAGCGCCCTCATATATCAGGATTGCGGCAGCGACGATCATCACGCCGAGGACGCGGCGGACGGCATAGGCGTGGACTTTCAGGAACGACACGCGGTTCACGATGTTCCTCCCGAAAAGCGCGATCAAAAGCATCGGCACGGCTGCGCCGAGTGCGAACATGAGTACCGTCAATGCAGCCTCCACACTGGTTTTTGCCTGTATGATCTGCAAAATGGCTGCCGCCATGATCGGCCCCGCGCAAGGCGTCCAGATAAGACCGATCAACGCGCCGATAACAATGCCGGTAGCATAGCCGTTTTTTTTGTTCCACCTTGACGCCAAGTTCTGCCCGACATTCGCCAGACCCTGCGTTGCGCCAACCAGTCTATCGGACAGTTTTTCCGACATCATCACAACGCCGAAGGCAGCCAGTAGCACCAGCGCTACATCGCGGACGATTTCAGGGTCGGCGTGCGTCCAGCCCAGAATCTGCCGCGACAACAAAGCAAAGCCGGTAAAGGCCAGGATAAATCCGGTAATAATGCCGAACGGACGGCGTTTTCCGCCATCAACCGATGCCGCCAGGATGATCGGCAAAATCGGTAGAATGCACGGCGTGAGGATCAGCCCCAAGCCCTCGACGAAAGCCAACGCGATGCCGAGTATGTTCATGAGTTTCCTTTATCCGGCACAAACTTTAAGACCACGCCGTTGTCGCAATAGCGCAATCCTGTCGGCGGCGGCCCATCGTTGAAGATGTGCCCATGATGGCCGCCGCAGCGGGCGCAGTGGTACTCTGTGCGCGTCATCATGAGCGTGCGGTCTTCTTTCTTTTCCACCTGGCCGGGTATGACATCGAAAAAGCTCGGCCAACCGGTGCCGCTGTCGAATTTGAATTTCGACGGGAATAATTCCAGCCCGCATCCGGCGCAGACGAACATCCCGATGCGATGCTCGTCCAGCAATGGGCTGGTAAAAGGAGCTTCGGTTCCTTCATGTCGCAGCACGTCGTATTGTTCCGGCGTGAGCATTTTTTTCCAATAATCGTCGCTTTTCATGATTTTCTCCACAACTTCGAGGGCTTTGGCGAAGCAGGGCTTCATAAAAACGCATAGGCTGCCCGCATAACAAACAGCCATTCCGATAAAAGCGCGCCGGTTCATGCTCGCTTCCTTTGTCGAACTTTGACGATAGCGCATTATACCATAGGACTTCAGGGCGTTGGTATATCAAAGGACCTTTTTGCCATGGCAAAATTACATCATCACGATCAAAACCCATCAACCATTTAATGGATGCGTTGGCTTTTCACCGCAGGAAGCGCCCTTGTTTTTGGTCGGATCGAGAATTCGGTACGCGAGCAGTTTTACGCGATCATTTACGAAGAACCAGGCCAGAGCATAGCCCCAAACTACCGCTGCCCATGTCCAGCCGAGAGGAGTCATGAACAGCCCATAAACCGCGATCAGAGTCGCCAAACTTTGTGTGCCAAGCACTGCTATCCACAAAATCGGCGCGGGGCGGGTGGACCAAAATGGGCCACGCGTGCGCGTAAGAAAAATCGTAAGATGTCCGGCTACGGACAACTTCAGGTACATCAGCGTCTGAACGTGTGCGCGGTCGAGATAAAAAACGCGCTCGCCAAGATAAAACAAGCCAAAGGCCGACACGACGCCGATGACGCCCAGCACCGAAGAAACTCCGAGAACAACTGGCATGTTCCATGCCTCGGGTTGATCCTTGTAACGAACGTTGTCATAGGCAATGGACAGGATGGCACCATCATTGAGCAATGCCAGCATCACGATCATCACCGCCGTTAAGGGATAGAAGTTAAAGATCAGGATCGCCAGCGTCATGAACAACAGCACACGCAGCGTTTCGGCGATGCGATAGATCGCATAGCTATTCATCCGCTGAAAAATTTTCCGGCTCTCCTTGATCGCATCGATAATCACCGATAAGCCGGGCGTCAGCAGCACAATGGATGCCGCCGCCCGTGCAGCATCCGTCGCGCCAGAAACGGCGATGCCGCAGTCGGCTTTTTTCAGGGCAGGTGCGTCGTTCACCCCGTCGCCCGTCATGCCGACGATATGACCGCATTGCTGCAAGACGTCTACTATATGAAACTTGTGTTCGGGAAACACTTGGGCAAACCCGTCGGCATTCTCGATGGACTTGGCAAATCGCGCCGTCTCATGGCGCTTTGTGTCGCCGAAACCGCTGGCGTCAAGGATATTTGTGCCTATATCCAGTTTTTTCGCGGTTTCGCGAGCGATGGCCAATTGGTCGCCCGTAAGCATCTTGATCTTCACACCCATTTGGCGGGCAGTCGCGATGGTTGTTTTGGCTTCTTCCCGCGGCGGATCGAATAGAGGCAACACGCCTAAAAATTGCCATGCGCCTTGCGCATCCGTTCGAGCAACGCCCAACGAGCGAAAGCCGCGCGCCGCAAACTCGTTGACCGCCTTCTCGACCGCGGATGTCACCTGTCCGGCGTTAGCCGACAATGCCAGAATTACCTGTGGCGCGCCCTTGGCAACCTTGAACTCTGTTCCGTTCGCGCCCCTGACGGTGGCTTCGGTGCGTTTATGCACCGGATCGAAAGGCAGGAAATGCATCACCTGGTATTTTTTTAAGACCCGATCATCCTTCAAGCCGCCCAATACGGCCATATCTATGGTATCCTTATTTTCCGCACGCGACGCCAACGCGGCGTTGAGGATAACTTGCTCGGCAGAGATATTGTCAACGCAGAACGGATCGCCCAGCCTCAGCTTGTTCTGTGTCAGAGTGCCGGTCTTGTCCGCGCATAGCACGTCCACGCCCGCCAATTCCTCAATGGCTGCCAACCTGGTTACAATCGCCTCTTTCTTGGCCAGCAAGCGCGCGCCAACCGCCATCGTCACCGATAGAACCGTGGGCATCGCCACGGGAATCGCGGCCACGGTCAGCACTAACGCGAACTGCAATGTTGTAAGGATCGGATCGCCCCGGAAAATCGCGACGGCAATAATCACCGCCACCAGAACTACAGCAAGGACGATCAGGTAATTGCCGATCTTCAGCACCGCGCGTTGAAAGTGGCTAACGGTGTGCGCCTCTTGCACGAGTTTCGCCGTCTTTCCGAAGTAGGTGTTGGCACCCGTGGCATAGACAAGCGCGCCAATCTCACCCTGACGGATGATCGATCCTGAAAACACGGCTCCGCCGGATTTGCACTCGACAGGCAAAGACTCTCCCGTCAGCGCTGATTGATCCACCTCTATAGAATCCCCTTCCAGTAAACGCGCATCCGCCGGAACGATGTCGCCCAAACGCACGCGAATGACGTCGCCCGGCACCAACTCCCGCGCCGCCCGAGCGACCCATTTCCCGTCACGTCTCACTCTGGCATTGATTGCCAGCTTGGCCTTCAGGGCGGCAATAGCGTTCCCCGCCTGATGTTCTTCCCAGAATCCGACTACAGCGTTGGACAAAAGTAAAACGAGGATAATGCCAAAGTCCGGCCAATGCCGAGCTGCCGCAGACAAGATTACAGCGGCTTCGATCATCCAAGGAATAGGACCCCAAAAATAGCCGAGGAACTTCAGAAACGGATTGGTTTCCTTTTCTTCAATTTCGTTAGGCCCGTATTTGGCAAGACGTTTCAATGCTTCGGCTTGACTGAGGCCGTCCGGCGAAGATCCTAGTTTCTTCTCCACTATAGGCATGGGAAGGGATTTTAAATCGTCCTTTGCATCGGGTGTTGATGCCGGTTTGGATTCCGGTTCAGGTTTGGACTCGGGTTTAACTTCAGGCTGAGGTGCAATTTTTTGAGGCGTGAATTGGTCTGTACGGGGCTTCATAACGGGTACCTGTCCGTCTTTGCTAGGCTTAAAGCGTTTGAGATTTTTGCCCCTGCCTTCGCGTCAGAAATCCAGTCTTTTGCGGCGGGCAATTCGGAAAGCTTGAACAGCCTTACCTCTCCATGAAAGAAAGGTTTGAACATGTTGATCATAGTGCTTATCCAAATATCATCGGTAACCACGGCGATGTGGCTGAAATCATGCCAATGCTTGATCCCAAATTCACTGTCGTCCCATAGTGCTTGAAGCTCAAATCCGGTGAACTCCTTCCCAATAACATAAAGCATCCTGATCGGGCCTTTGGCTATCATTGCTTCGGCCTTGGGAATAAGTGTGTTGCGATAATCCTCGTGCGTCACTTTGCCTATGGCCTCAATAGCCATCACTTCCGGCGGCATACCCTCGAGAATCTTGAACATTGTCAGACCCTCCTTATTTAAAATCAGGTTGGATTCCGTCGCGCCATCAAGAAGCGCCAACGTGTGTTGAGCGATCATCAGTTCTTCATTAGTAGGGATAACCCAGACTGAAACACTGCTGTCCGGGGTAGAAATGCGCGGTCCGTTGGAAGCGTTCGCCTTTTCATCCAACTTCACGCCAAGCCACTCCAGTTTACGACAAAGCGCCGCGCGTACCGGAGCGGAATTCTCGCCTATTCGTTGTTGTATTTCAGGAGTTAATTTGCAAGGTCTAGCCATCAGAGCACCGTTTTTTATTTTTTTTAATGAATATTAGCTAAGCTTGTATTTAAAATTAAGTTATTTTCGTTCTGCATGCAAGCGGGGTTTATACGCATCGAATCAAATAGGGGCCACTTTCAGGCGCTGTGAGCTATTGTTTTGAGTAGGGTGATGTATTTAACTTACAATAAAAATATCTCTCGTAACCCCAGGATAAGTCATTTTTCCCAAACTAATTCCCCATGAATCAAAACCGAGATAACTGGGGGTAGGTTCACGAGATTTTCTATATACTTTTATGACTTTAAAAATATATCAATTAAGCAACCTATTTGCTGGAGTAGGAACTCTTCTAGTTGTTATAATTCATAAGATCAGAACCAAAAAATGTAATACTCATTACTTTAAATCCGTATAATATATTCATATAAATATATAATCAATAAAATCTATTTATAATTCATCGATTTCCAGTGCTTCCAAGCAAACCTACTACCGAGCTGCAGGCATTTACTCTTCTTCACCTGCAGTTCACAAGATCAACTTTTCTACATTTTAGATCGATCTGGTCGCATAATTTAATTAAATGAAGGGGATGAAGATAGATTGTGGGACTATTTAAGGCATTTTTGTGAGCAGGTAATAATATTTCATCGAACTCTGGATAAAAGTCTCACCAGCTGTCTTAGATTAAGTCATTTTTTGAACATTTTCATTCCCATGATTTTTACTGCTGGTACCGATAGGCAACCACGAGACATTTTTCACATACTTTTACCACTTAAAAAATATATAATTTATGCAATATGTATAGTTACTTAAATTTTAGGATAATGTTTTCACATAAATTTTATTTTCTTTAGTTAGGGTAGTACTATTTAGAGTATGGTGGATAACTTTATAATAAATTAAACTAAGTTGGTATTCAAAGGTCTAACCCACCTTCAAACAATCCTTCTATGTGCTGCGGGTATTCACTCACCTGCAGTTCACAAAGATCACCTTTTGACATATAAGATCATTATTTCCATCCCCTAGCCTTCTGTTTTTCGGCATTGCATAAAACCGCCTGCTGTCCTAGCCTTAATTTATATTCCGGTGTCCTTTCGTTGAATACATTTACAAAGGCATGTATATCTCCTACCATACCATTAAATTCCCAAGAGTTAGCAAGCTTATTTAATTCACTCCTGAGTTGTGAAGCTAAACCGGTATTTGCGGTGGGATTTAGTTCATCAATATTTACAATTGCTTCAGAAGACAAATACGGGGTAGTGGAGACATCAGAAGAAATCAAAAGACAAACTGCTTGTATTTCGTTTTTCGCTATCTGTTGGCATATTTTTTCTTGAATTTCATCAGAAGACACATTTTTTTCATTTGCTAGTAAGAAAATATTTTTTTCATCTTTTTTTTGTTCATTATTCACAATTGCCGGGGGGTATTCCAAAATTTGAGTAGAATTTTGTTCCCTTATGTTCTCTACTATTTCTTGACTTCTGATATCTTTATTTATATATACTATATTATTATTAAGTATGCTGCTATCGTTTATACAGAAGTCATTTTTGTTTGTCTCCTGATTTCTTCTGATGTCTCCTGTATCTTCAGCTATCAGTGGGCATTGTCCACCATTTTCTCTCCATTCTTTATCTAGTCTGTCTGCTTTTCCCCTATCTATGCTGGCAACTGTCTGAAACAATATGCAATCGAATTTTACATGATTGTTGCCTGGCAGCTGCTTGAATATATCCCCTGCATACTGGTATTTCTGAACCTTTCGGGATACATTTTTTATTTTGCCGCCTTGGCTATCTATTGACATCGTTTCGATGTCTATCCATTCGTTTAAGTCATTGATTTTCTTTAACATCCCAGAGCTGCCGTTTTGTCCTTTTATCATCCTAGTCATTGTTTTTTCAGATTTGTTATAGCTAAAACCTTTTGCTTTTGTGTAAAGCTCTTTTGATGTTAATTCCTGCCCGCTCGCCAAAGCCCATAATATCATCTGCTCATCCTCATTTAGACATAAAGCATTACTTTTAGCTGTTCCGTTATAGATTCTGATAGCTCTGTCGTAATCGTCTAGGGTAGAAACTAACATACCATTTATAGCATCTCTCTGCCTAAAATGATATACGGTAATCCCTGCGAGTAAGTCTAAAAATTTATCGTGATTTCGCCTGTGCTCCTTATCATTCCAGGAAATTGCATCAATATAAGGAGCGGCGACATTGTGAACGTTCTGAAACATTATTTCAAAGATACATCTACACGTCAAAATATCCGGATTTTTCTCAGAGTCTGCCGAGAGTTTCATACGCTCTTTTTGCTTTTCATACACTCTCTCGTCCTGCTCCGGACTTTCGTCAACCTGGCCAAAATAAAAGCGCGTGGCTAATTGTTCGTCTTGAATACTATCAACTGACGAGAGCCAAAAAGTAACCCTAGGCGGTATACAAAACTCTTCGAATTTTCTGTCCGCGTTAACAGTTCTGTGTTTTGTCTCTGCCTGGAAGTCCGATGTAGTTTGTTTCATCATACCTACTACTTCTGGACTAAATTGAACGTCTTCGGTGTATGTTATCGTTCCCGGTTTAAGATTAGGATCATAAAATAATGCCTTCGAAGACATTGAACCGACTATGCATTTATGAGCGGGTAATAAGTATATCATATTCTGAAATGCATCGCTTTTTCCTTTTCCACTTCCACCACTGGATTTTTGATGTGCTCCCAGTTTTGCGTTGATAACCTGAGTGCAACCAATAGAACTTAACAAATTTTCCCCTATGTTAATATCTCCTACATGTAACCGATTCCAAATACCCAAGATAAAATCAAATGCGTCTTCGTTATTTAAAATATCATTTGCTCTATCGATAATGTTTTCGGAATACGCGCTTAAGGGACCATTTGTTGGTTCAGTCTGTTGGCCTTCTTCTTGGACTGCAGGGATTACTTTAACGGCCTGTTCTCTTGTCTTTTCTGCTTGTGCAATCGCTTCTTTGACGTGCGATTTTTTTAGTCCAAACCCTGGTATAACTTCTTCTTCAACAAACGGTCGCCATATAGTAGCATCCATGTAAAAAATATCATCATTAATGAATTTACAAAAGCTCTTCATCTTCTTTTCGA
>Ga0224559_1001800_pt1 | contig 11423 bp, 8 predicted proteins | sample 714S33034metaG_FD_180676 | JGI IMG/M metagenome (GOLD analysis project Ga0224559, IMG submission 180676) | Peat soil microbial communities from Stordalen Mire, Sweden - 717 S3 30-34 | ecosystem: Environmental > Terrestrial > Soil > Wetlands > Peat | place: Sweden: Norrbotten County, Stordalen... | reverse complement strand
CATTCAGCTCACGCCCTTCGTTGCTGACGATGGCTATCTTCATCCCCAGCCGGAGTTTGAGCTGCGCAACCAGCGCGATCATCTCCGGGAAAGGTTCTGACTGCTCGAACATGAAGCTGCGAAACTGACTACGAGTGAAAGGTCTCTTTTTGTGGAAGACCACGAGACTCAAATATTCTTGCAGCGTGATCTTTCCCTCCTCGTAGATCTCAAATGCGAGCTGATGGCGATTCTCCATCTCGGCCCACTCCAGTTTGAAGTTCTTCGCCGCCCGTCTGCGGGCCAAATGATCCCAGCCATCGGTCAGCAGGACACCGCCAATATCCAGAAAAGCGCAAGAGATCGCAGTCGTTTTCTTCATCAACTATCCTTCCGTTGGCCCAGCCGAAGGGGGTTCTTCGAGATTTGGATTCCTCAATTAAACCTTTGCAGCGGGTGAATCGGCATCTGCGCCTGCCGGGAGGTGATCCGGCAAATCAAGACGCGCCACACCAATCCGGTTGTCGGCCATCCCGTAGTAAATGTCGAAGCGATCCGGAGTTCCAAGATCGTCGCGCCGGTCGATACCGGTGGGAAACACAACATTGGCGACAATTCCGTCGCGCTCTTGCGGGAGCACCGGCGTCAACACCGGCTCAACCGAGCGATAGAGGACCACACGCGGATGTTGCTTTGAGAGCACCATCACCCCGGCCGAATAGCACAGGTGATGCCCGTCGCTGCCCGTACCCGCCGCTTCGCAGACACCATGGTACACAATCAGCCAGCCGTGCTTGGTTAGCATGGGCGGGGTTCCAGCGCCGATCTTGAGCCGTTCCCAGGGCGAGACTGGAGTCGCCAGTCTGTGATGAGAGGTAAACTGACCCAGGCAATCTGGTTCACGGCCTTTCAAGACCGGCGGGCAATAGGATATCCAGATGCTCTCCCGATCGAGATCAACCTCACGGGACTCTGGATCGCAAGCGGTCTCCTCTGGACGAGTGCCCGGAAAGAGCGGACGATGAAGCATGCCTAGTTCCAGATGCCCAGAGGTGTCAGGTATGGCGACAGGGAATAGGCTCGCATCTTTGTCATCCACGTTGCCCAATTCAATGCCGTGCCAATGAGCGTAGGTTGTGAGTCCGAGACGCTCCCAGTGGAAGAGGTCCTCCGATAGGGCTAGGGCGATCCTTGGACCTTGGGGAGAAAATGCCGTGTAGGACATGATATAGCGTTGGAGCGGTTCCACGAACGTGACGCGGGGATCCTCACAGCCTCCGCTGCCATCTGACCGCCGTTCATAATCGGCTTCCGGCTCCAGTGCAATGCCGAGGCGCTCCACGCCCGTTGGATCGCCGGCTTTATTGAACTGCACTCGTGCAATACCAATACGCGAGTAGTTTCCTTTTGCGACCATCCGCGGAAAGAGATAGAGTTCCCCATCAGGGCCGCGAACGACTCCAGGATTGAGAACCCCTTCAACTTCCATGGGATTGCCGGGTTCCGGCTCCATCAACATCCCCAGGCGGTGCAGCGCGAATTCGCTCATCTGTACTCCTCAACGAGCCGCATGTGGCGCCGTAAACGCTCGCACCTGTTGACCGTCTTCCAAACAAGCAATCATTGTTTCAATCACTCGCTTGGTCTCACTAGGGCCTAAAACTGGGATGGAGATGACACCTGCCTGTTTAGCCGGGTAGTCGTTCCCTCCCACAAACAAGGCGTCTCCTACGTAAATCATTTCTTTAATAGAAATGCCAAGTGTCTCTAGAAGCTTTTTGATCCCGTAGGCTTTGTCGATGCCCGGCTTGGTGACATCAATGGATGTCGCGCCACCGAGCCGCACCGAAAACTCGGGAATCAGAGTGTCAAGAATTGTTTTGATCTTCTTCCGCTTGGCGAAATCCGCATCCCATTTCTCTTTCTCTTTCAACGGCGCCTGCTGGCCCAGAGCGGAATAAGTTACCTGGCTTCCACGATCTTCAATCGTCTCTCCCCAAATCTTATCGACAGAGAAGCCTGCGGCGCCGACGGCTTTGTTCAGAGAACTGACGATCTTCTTTTTTTCGTCCGCTGTGAAATCTTCCGCATAGAGCCTCTTCCACCCGCCTGTGTATTGGAAGAACTGTGTTCCACAAGTAGGGAGAATGGATAGCTTTGTTAGGCGCTCATCCTGCGGAAGATGGGAGAGCACCTGCTTTTCAAACTGCAGCCAAGCGCCTCCGGAGATGATCGCAACCTTGACCACGCCGAGCAGGTCATGCAGGAGCGACGACATTTCCGCATCGAGTGACGACTTGCTTGCGGCCAGCGTTCCGTCGAGATCAAAGACAATCAGCTTCTTCACCGTTCATCCACCTCGGACTTCATGCTATCTCAATTGGAGCTTCCAACCGGGCTCTCTTGTTATTGACGGGTTATAGACGATTCGGGCAGCGCGATTTCCAACAAAGTCGCTGCGTTGTTGGGGTGAAATAAACATGCGCCGACCACCGCAGGCAAAAGCCATACTTCGCCCTTTTCTACGCCATATGCGGAGCCGCAGCCTTCGAGCCACCCCGATCCTTCAATGCAAACGAGCACGCGCGGCATTTCAGCAACGCCAACGTTAAATGGTAACTCTCCACGCAGGCGCCACAACTGGAAATGTTCACAATCAAAGAGTCTTTCGCGCTTCACGGGCGTGGTGGTTACGACAACGGGAGTCACAAGGCCGCCATTGTTGTCTGCAAAATCAATACTGGCAAACGCCTGATTGACCTGGAGTGGCCGCGGCTGGCCGGTTTTTGCGTCGACATGGCCCCAGTCGTAAAGACGGAATGTCACATCGCTGTTCTGCTGGATCTCGAAGACAACCACATCATCGCCCAGAGTGTGAACCGTTCCAGCGGGAATAAATACGCCGTCGCCTGGCTTCGGGAAAATGCTCACGAGGTGGTCTGCGATTGTCCCGTCGGTAAGCGAATGGCGCAGATCGCCGGCAGCCGTACCCGGTTTCAGGCCCGCATAGATGCGGCTTCCATTTCCTGCTTCAATCACAACCCACGCTTCGGTCTTCCCGGATTCCCCCGCTGGAATCAAGTCTGGGTGCGCATCGCTGGGATGCACCTGCACTGAAAGCATTTCACGCGCGTCTAGAAATTTAAGGAGCAGCGGAAAGCGACGGAAGCGCGAGGCCAGCTTACCCATCAGTTGCCCATGACATTCTTCCATCAATTCACCGATGGTTTTCCCTTTCAGCGGCCCGTTGGCAACCTGGGATTGATGATCGTTGCGGTCGCTGAGTAACCATGCTTCGCCAATAGGCCCGTATCTCGGCAGTGGCGCGGAAAGAAGGCCTGAGAGCCGCCTGCCACCCCACAACCGATACTGATAGATTGGCTCGAAGTGAAAGGGATACAAAGGCATTTGATTCATGCTTTATCTTCCAACTCTCAGTTGCAGGCCGGTGTCTGGATGCATCCGTTCAACTCTGTTCCATCGCCTGGGAGTATTCGCCGCGGCGCGCAGCCTGGTTGCAGCGTGCGCGGTGAACCAACGCCTGCTGTGCCGCCAGTACGTTGGCCTCCTGGCCCTTCCAAAGTTTCAAAGCTGGCTGCTGGATGGCGCGAGCAAAAGAAAATGCCAACGCCCAGGGCAGTCGCGACTTGAATCTAACATTCATCGCATTCAAACGAGCCGAAGCAGTTCCGCGGATTGGCCGCCTGACAAGAACGCAATCGCCGAAACGGCAGCGGGAACGGCTCGCATGAGACAGTTCACCGTCGCATCCGCTACTTCCTCCACGGTTTCTTGTTTGGGGCAGGTCGATCCAGGCAGAACCATATTTGACTTCAGGATTATTCCTTCCAGCATGACTCGTTGCGCAAACAGTTCGCTGAATACCGTTCGCAGCACTTTGTCCGTCACTTCGCAACACTGGTCCAGCGTATGCTCGCCATCCATGAGCACTTCAGGCTCAACGACAGGGACGAGGCCTGCTTCCTGGCACAGCGCCGCATAGCGAGCCAGAGCGTGTGCGTTGGCATGAATGCAACCCCAACTGGGGATACCATCGGCGATGGTGATGACCGCGCGCCATTTGGCAAACCGGGCGCCCATGCGAACGTATTCAGCAAGGCGGTCGCGCAATCCATCCAGACCTTCGGTCACTGTTTCACCGGGATGTCCTGCCAACTCCTTGGCGCCACAATCCACTTTGATTCCGGGAATGATTCCCGCGTCGATAAGGACTTTGACAAACGGAGTGCCGTCGCTCTTCTGCTGCCGGATCGTCTCGTCGAAGAGAATCGCCCCGCTGATGCACTCACCGAGCCCCACTGTTGTGACAATCATCTCCTGATAAGCGCGTCGTGTTGCGACGGTCTGCGGAATCCCCAAGCTGGCAAATCGTTTATTGCAGGTGGGGGTGCTTTCGTCCATCGCAAGCAGGCCCTTATCGTTTGCGACAAAGGCTTGTGCGGTATCTCTTAGCGTCTGCGAATTCACTTGAGCCTGCTCGTTTCCTGTTCTGGCTCTGGATATCTGAGTCTGTCCGCTAAATGGCATTTCAGTTAGGAAGGTTATTGAGCCGGATTAGCCAGCAACTGTTTGAGCGCGTTGATTGCTTTCTGCGCCTCTGCGAGTTGAGCCGCAGCCTGATCCCGCGTCGCCTTCGACAGGGGCGCCTGCACCCCGGCCTGTTGTGCCGGCAATACTCCCGACTGCGGCGGTGCTGTCCCAAACAGGGAACTCAGCGCCTCGTCGAGTGTCGGTTCCATCACAACCTTATCGCCTGTCGCAACAATAACCCTTTTCAGTTGAGGGAAGTTCGTACCTTCAGCCTTCAGATACAAAGGAACAACGTAGAGGAAGGAGTTCTCGATGGGGATGACGATGAGCTTGCCGCGAATGACTCCCGAACCCTTCTGATCCCAGAGCGTGAGTTGCTGCGAGATGGTCGTGCTCTGGTCGATCATTGCACTGATCTGGTTCGGTCCAAAGATCAGTTTGTCTTTCGGAAGTTCGTAGAACAGCATCTTCCCATAGTCAGGAAAGTCGCAACGCGCGGCCAGCCAGGCAATCATGTTGTCCCTCTTTTGCGGCGTGAAGGGAGTCATGATCAGGTACTCAAGCTGTCCGCTACCCGGAAGCTTCATCAGCATGTAGTAAGGATCCATCGCGGCCACTGCGCCGTCGTACTTCTCCTGTGGCGCAACCCAGAGATCCTCCCGGTTGTAGAACACCTGCGGATCGGTCATATGGAAGGCCTTATATTCGTCCGCCTGTATTCCGAACATATCTTCCGGATAGCGGAGATGGCTCTTCAAGTCTGGAGATAGATCACTCAGTTCCTTGAATACACCGGGGAATGTACGCTGGTACATCGCCAGAAGCGGATCGTTCGGGTCCATGATGTAGAACGATACCGTGCCGTCATACATGTCCACGACAACTTTGACGGAATTGCGGATATAGTTGATCCCTTGTGCCGAACCATCCGTCTGCACGTTGGAATACGGATAGTGATCGGAAACCGTATACGCGTCCTGAATCCAGTACTGCCTGCCTTCGCTCAATACCGCATACGGGTCATGGTCGAGCAGCAGAAAAGGAGCGACTTGCGAGACACGCTCCTGCACGCTTCTCCATATCTGAATTCTGCTTTCCGGTCGCAGATAGCCGGTGAGTAGAATATTGATGTCCTTCTGTGTCCATGCAAACAGTATCCTCTTCCAAATACTGTCGATTGGGATTCCGCCTTTTCCCTGGTAGCTTGCATAGACGTTTTCATTGCCCTTGGGGTAGTCAAACTCTTTGATCCCGGTTGAGACGATCTTGTACCCAGGCGCCACTTCGCCGAAGTAAATAGCTGGCTGAGTTATATTCAAACCGAATTGCGATTCTGCAGGAACATTGTCAACAAGGTATTGCGGAAGGCCTCCACCTGTCGTGTTCGAGACGGAATTCATCACCAGCCCTTCGCCATGTGTGAATTCGAGCTTCTCGTTCACCCATGTCTGCGCCCCTGCGGGAAGTTGCGACGCCAGTTCCCTGGACGCAAGCATCACTTGATGGTAGCCATCCGCCAGATGGTATCGATCGACATCCACGTTATAAAACTCGTAGTAAAGGCGAATCGCCTGGGTCTGCTGGTAAGTCTGAAGCAGGGGCCGCGAATCCCATAGACGTATGTTCTGAATCGTATCCTGATTTCTTGCAATCACTTCGGGAGTCAGATCCGAGAGGGCTGGATAAGCGGTTTCCTGGATTCCATCTAACTTATATGCTTTACGCGTGAAGGCGATGTAATGGTTGAGATAAGGCATCTCAAGGCTCAGCTCATTGGGCTTTACCACAAATGCTTCAAAAAGACTGGGCAGCGCCATCACTGCGATTATATAAAGCGATGTGTAAAGCACAACGCCGGCGACAATGTGCTTGGTACGGGGGCGAAAGAACCCAACAGCTAGAAGCACGCACGCCAGCGCCGAGGTGCCGGTCATCACCCAAAGCGCGACTCTTGTGACGTGCGCGGCCGCATAGCCGGCTCCGTGGACCACGCCAAGGCTCGAATAGACCAGTTCATAATGATCTAGGATGAAGCCCCATCCAAAGTTGGCCGCGAGGATGAATAGAAGCACCATGAAGTGCTTGCGTGTGCCGTCGCCAAGCGTGATCTTCCCGCTGGACTTCGACTGCCGCATCCCGAAGAGAGAACAGAAGGCAAGAACCGCAAGCGCCGACAGCGTCAATATAGTAATGATTCCCTGCAACAATTCATAAAAAGGAAGACGGAAAACATAGAAGCCGAGGTCCACGCCAAAAAGCGGGTCCGCAATTCCAAACGAGCCACCATATCTGAAACGGAGGAAGGTGTCCCATTGGCCGGAAACGCTCAGCGCAAAGAGCAGTGAAAGAACCACAATGGCGAAGTCGATAGCGAAGACCAACTGCCTGGGGGTAATGTCGACATTAATCGCCCTGCTTGCGTCTGTGGGGTGTCTGAAGGCCTTGTTGAAAAAGCTTTCTCCATCCACCAAGTTAATGTTTCTTGCCGCAAAGCGAAGATTAAGCCATAAATAGAATACTGAAACGATCAAAGTGACGGCGAAGATTCCCCACTTCACCGAGAGAAGAGTCCAGAATATGCCAGCATAATCGAGCTGCCGCATCCAGAGCCACTTCTGGACAAGGCCCAGAACAACCGATACCACGATGCCAATTCCGATCACGGCAAAGAAACCCCACATGAGCTGAGGCCCGATTGATGGTGCAAGAGGTTGGCGTGCGCTGTCGGATTGCTCAGTCCGCTGCGGTGTGATTCTCTTAACGTCTGTTGTGTTCATGGTCCACTCCTCGGTACTCCCAGATGTGGCAGGCTATCGCGTGGCTACCATAAATACTATTCAAGGGAACGCAACGGAGAGTCCGGTCAATTTTGAACAGACGCGCTATTTCCGCCAACCCTACCATCTTTCTATCTGATATCGGAGAGTCTCGCCAACTTCCTGCTAGAGTCGTCAACGGAGTGGTGAGCCGCCGAGGGAGTCGTTCACACAAAGTTCGCGCTGCCTTATGAAGACGTTTCGTAAATCATCGGCGCCAGTCGGGAAACGATAACGCGCACAGTTAGGAGACTAACCATGTACTACTACTTTTGGGGAATGCATTGGTTTTGGTGGTTGTTTTGGGTTCTTATCTGGATACTCTTCTTTTCCTTCCTGATGCCGGTGAGACGAATCACCTACCGGCAAATGCAGACTCCTCTGCAAATCCTGCAAAGGAGATATGCCGCCGGGGAGATCACCAGCGAGGAATACGAAGAGCGGCGGGCCAAGCTTCTACGGGACGTAAAAATAGGATAGGATTCTCCATCTGCACTCAACCAGTTGTGCTTCCCGTGTCCCATACTTACGCATTTCCTGGCGAAATGGTGAAATAACTCGAGCTTATCTCGGCAACGCTAATTACGGACTTGACCGTGCCGCAAGGAGACTGCAATGAGCACCCGTAACCTTCCGGTGAATTCGCAACCGAACATCCTGGCAATGCCTGAAGCTCGGCCTCTGGCTTTCACAACAAAGGCGGCATCGGCTTTGCAATGGATCGCTCGCCCGTCACATCCAGTGCGTATCGCGGTCGTTGGTAACCACCTCCCCAGGCAGTGCGGTATTGCTACCTTCACGACAGATTTGTGTGACGCGATCACTGCCGAGTATGGATCCTCCCAAGTGACGGTGGTAGCTATCAATGACAGGAACTCAACCTACTCATACCCTGAGCGGGTGCGATTCGAGATCAGCGAAGACGATATCACGTCCTATAGAGCGGCAGCCGACTTTTTGAATGCCAGCAAGGTCGAACTGGTCTGCTTGCAACATGAATTTGGAATCTTCGGAGGCATCTCCGGGAGCCACATCACGGAGTTGCTGAAGCACCTTAAGATGCCGGTAATCACAACATTGCATACGGTGCTTCGTGAGCCGAATCCGGACCAGCGGGTTGTGATGCACAAGATTGCCGCACGCTCCGAAAGCCTTGTCGTGATGAGCCAATACTCTGCGCGTGTTTTGCAGAAGGTGTTCAATGTCCCGGCCGAGAAGATCGATCTGATTCCTCATGGCATCCCCGACCTGCCTTTTGAACAGTCGGATGTTTATAAGCAGCTTCCCTCTTGCCAAGGCAAGACTATACTCCTCACGTTTGGGCTGCTGTCCCCTAACAAGGGATTTGAAAGCGTGATTCAGGCCATGCCGCGCATTCTCTCCAGTCACAGCAATGTTGTCTATATGATTGCAGGTGCCACTCACCCGCACATCCGTGCCCGTGAGGGAGATCGCTACCGGCTTGAGTTACAGGCGCTGGCAAAGAAGCATGGCGTGGAACAGCAGGTTCTCTTCGTCAACCGCTTCGTCAGTCCTGAAGAAATGATTTCGCTGGTCGGCTCGGCCGACATTTACATCACGCCATACTGCCACGAAGCGCAGGCTGTATCGGGAACTCTCGCGTATGCCATGGGCGCTGGAAAAGCGATCATTTCCACCCCCTACTGGTACGCCGCCGAACTTCTCGACGAAGGACGCGGAGCCTTGGTCCCCTTTGAGAATCCTGATGCAATTGCGGCTGCGGCAATTGAACTTCTGGACAATGATTCGGCGCGTCAGGCCATGCGCAAGCGCGCTTACTCCTACGGGCGCCAGATGGTATGGAGCCGCGTCGCGCAGTCTTATATGCGCTCCTTCGAGCGTGCCAGCGTCCGCCAAACACTACCCGCTGATTTGAGACTCTCCGTGCAGACTGCCGAGAGCAATTCCGGCAACCTGCTCTTGAGTGCCTGAGCGCCCGCCCTCAGGTGGTCGATCCCGCACCGCGCATCTCGTCGAAGAATGGGGTTTTCTGCTGCTGCACACATTGAGCAGCGTAAAGGTACATGGCTGCCGACCATGTCTGCCAATCCCGGCCGCTGGGTTTGCCGGTCTGCGCGTGAATCCACTCGTTGAATCCCCACTCCGCCGCGTTTTCATGCCATGGCTTGACCATCTCTGTCAGCGCCAGCAGCTTGCGCTCCGCTAATTCCATCTGCCCCGCCGCTACGCATGCCGACACATAGAAACCGCAGATGAATGGCCAAACGCCCCCGTTGTGATAGTCGCCCGGCCGGTTATATCGCTCGTAGCGCGGCAGCCAATCTGCATGATGGGGCAGGATGTACGGAAACAAACAAGGCGGCAGATCCACGGCAAGTTCTCCGCGGCCCCGCATGGCCTCGCACTCGGTTTCGATCCATGCAATCAGATTTTCTGCCCACGGCGGCGAAGCAATTCCGGTCAGAATCGCCAGGCTGTTGCCAAGCAGATCGAAGCGGTCACTGCTCATGACTTTGTAAGAATAGAGCGCGTAATATGGCGCTGTCGGCTCCACAAGAGCCTCTTGCTCATAGCTCTTCTTCAGCTCGCCACTTACCTCCAGCCGGCTCATCGAACTGCGTAGCAGCTCGGCGGATTCGTAATTCCCATAAAGACGAAGATACGCATAGACGATCATATTCACATACAGCCCATACCCCATAACATACTGCTCGTCGCGCCAGTCGCTCGTGGGTAACTGGGCCACCATCACCCTGTCATCCGGGCTCTGGTACTGCATCCACCGCTGGGCCTTCTCTGCTGCCTCAAGAAGAAACTCCGGCTGATTCGACGATATTCTGTAAAGAGCCAGCCCAAAGAGAAACAGAGGCGTCGAGTCGCTGGAGCCGCGGTTGGCTGGGTCGTGCGCAAGGGATGGAATATGGCCGCGCGGTGTCTGATTGTTGGCTAGCGCCACGAGTGTGCGCTCCAGAGCATCCGCCAGTTGCTCGTTGCCCGTGGCCAGAAAGCCGAGAGCAGAAATCATCAGGTCACGTGTGTAAGGTTCCGGGTATCCCCAGCCTGCGGTTCGAGGCAGTCCCTGATATGGTCCATGCGCGTTATGCAGCAGGATTTGCAGAGCGGCCTCTTTAGCCTGCTCGATAGAAATTAGTGATTTTTCGTCGAAAGCCATAGACTCCTCCATGCCGTGCATGATTGCTCAGGCGAGCACTCTTGCCTCGCCGTGCTGTTTTCTAGTCAATTCCCAATCGGTCGCTGACGATCTCAACGAAGCGCTTGGCAACCTGACGGTAATCGAACGACTCGACCACGTGTCTTCGCCCCGCTTTGCCCATCTTCTGTCGCAGCGCGCTGTCCTGCATGAGCCGCAAAAGATACTTGGCGATGTCGGGCACGCTGGCGCGGTACTCCGCTGTCCGCGGATTTGGAAACACGATTCGGCGGCCACTCTCGATTCCGTGGCCTTCACCGAATCGACCCTCGCTGATCTTCTTCTCTTCGGCCACTTTCGCCAGGAATGCCGTCTCGCCGTGGACCATGGTGTCGCGAAATGCCATGGCATCGATGGCGATGACCGGCCTTTCGCAGGCATTCGCCTCTACCTGGATCATTCCAAAGCCTTCCAGCCGCGACGGCGCAGCGTAGATATCGCAGGCAGCTAGCAGGTAGGGCATGAAATTTTGAGAGACAACATTGGTCGAATAGATAACTTTCTTGCCGATGCCAAGATCCGCCGCCAGTTTGAGGTCGATCAGGTTTTGTTTTACTGTGCGGGATTGAGGCCAGACCTTGCAGACATATCTCCAGTCAGGTACCTCGGCATCAATCATCGCCAGCGCCTGCATGACCTCCTGCGCGCCTTTGGATGCCCCATCGCCGCCGGCGGTCAGGATCATCAGTTGATCGTCCGATATTCCCAAAGCCTCGCGAATCGTCTGGACCTTCACATCATCGCGGCCGTGCGGCGCGTAGAGATCCGTGCCGCAACCCACCGGAAGCACCACGATGTTATCTCCCCTGATGCCATCCCGGACATACACCTCCTTCACCCACGTGGAGGTAACAAGAATCAGCGGCAGAGCGTTCAGTACATCT
>Ga0224559_1001799_pt1 | contig 11426 bp, 4 predicted proteins | sample 714S33034metaG_FD_180676 | JGI IMG/M metagenome (GOLD analysis project Ga0224559, IMG submission 180676) | Peat soil microbial communities from Stordalen Mire, Sweden - 717 S3 30-34 | ecosystem: Environmental > Terrestrial > Soil > Wetlands > Peat | place: Sweden: Norrbotten County, Stordalen... | reverse complement strand
AGAATCTGACTGTTGACGTTCAGGGCGCCTGTAGTCGTGCTATAGGGAATCCACACCAGCCCATTGGCTTCCGCAACAAAGACGGAACCCGACGGGTCCACGGCTAAACCGGTCACCGGAGCCTGGAGATTGCCTGCAACCTTCGTCAAACCTCCCCAAGGTATTGTGATCTCCCACAGGTTCGTTCCATCGGCCACCCACACATTTCCCGAGCTGTCAGTGGCAATCGCCGATGGACCCGTGAAACCCGATCCAAGCGTGATCTGCGGATAGCTTTCGAGCAGCAGCTCTGTCTGCGGATTCGGTATCTCGACCACCTGCTTGTCGGCCTCATCCGCCACAAAAAGATCTCCCTCGCCATCGACCGCAAGATTCAAGTTGCCTGTGCCCAAACCGGAGGCAATCTCCGTTTGCTGCGACGTAGCCAAGGCGCCGTCAATATAAGGAATCTCGTAGATCTTGCCGGAATCGCCAATATAGAGATTGCCGACGCCGTCAACGGCCACGCCGCTGGGCGCCGATAGGCCGCTACCGAGGACCTTGCCCGATGTCGGGCTGGTGGTGCCGGCAGGATATTTCTCGATGGCTTTCAAGGCAGAATCGGCGACATACGTGTTGCCCCACAGATCGGCCGCTACTTGCTTTGGATCGTTCAGCCCGGAAGCAATGGACTGAACGGTGGCCGAAGAAACCACCGAAGCTGCCGCGCCTTGCCCGACACCGCTCAGGTAGGCGTTAGCGCCATCGATGACGCTGCCGGCGGAGTTGAGCATCTGCAGCTCGCCCTCCACGGGGCCAGCCTTGGTGGTATTCAACTGCACGTAATACGGGCACCAGCTATATGAGCTGGTGGTCGTCATGTTGGCGCTGAAAGCCGGATAGGAGGTGCCCGCGGTGCAGGGCAACACCGGGGCCGTCGCCGTTAATGACTCCATTGGATTGTTGGCGACGGTCTGGAAACTTGCATTGCTCGGCTGCGCCAGAGCAATGGTGGCGGGCGTGGTGGGCTGGTTGAACATGAAATAGATGGCTTGCGCCTGGCTGACGGTGGCCGTGGCGGATGTCGAGCCGCTCGCGCCTGCGCTGATAGCGCTCGTCGAAATCTGGAAAGCCGTACTGCTCAAGCCGGTTCCTGACACGTAGTAGCTGAGTCCGCTCAGCGCGTACAAGGGGTCGCCGGACTTTGCCGAGATCGTGACCACCTCGTTTTCAGTGAAGGAGTTCTTCGCGGTCAACGTCAAGGTTCCGCCGCCCGCCGCTACCGAGTAGGCCGTGACCGGCACGGTGCTCGGGCCACCCACCGCGGAAGTGCCCAGCCCGAGAGCGCCGGGCTTCCACACAACAATGGTCGATGTCAAACACGTTGCCGTCTGGGTCTGTAGAGTCGCGGTATCGCACGTTGGGCCGTTCACACCGGCAGGCGCCCAGTTGTTGTTATAACTAGTCGCGATCCAAAGGAAGCCCCTTTTATCGACCATAGGCGGGTATCCGCCATCAACCGGCGAAACCATCACCGTATCGGCCCACACCAGTTTCGGGCTCGACGGTGTGCCCTCATTGGGAATCATGAAAACGCCATCCGCTTGCCCGCCGTATGAGATGTTGTTCGTGCTGCCGAAATACATGTTCCCTTGTGGGTCAATGAACATGCCGGTAATACCGTTCCAGCCGCCCTGGTCGATCCGCGGCAATGCCGATTCGGCCGTTCCGGTTCCGTCGCCGACAACGACTGCGGAGCCAGCGGCAATTTCGCGAATGCCATGCACATTGTTGGGATAAGAGCCCTGGTTCTCAAGGAAATAGAGGTTGCCGACGTGGTCGACCGCGAGTTGGGTAGCCCCGGCCTCCAAGCCCGTGGCCAAGGGCGTAACCGAAGTGACAGTGCCGCTCTGATTCACGGTGTACTTGAAGATCGACGAGGTACTCGACGTGCTCACATAAAACGTGACGCCGTCATCGCCCACCTGGAGATCCTGGGGCGGGATCGCGGCCTTCTGGCCGTTGGCGTTGGTGTAAGTGGGGCCCGTCCAGATATCCGCATTGCTGAAAAGCCACGTTCCCGAGCTGGCATCGTACGGGACCCGGCAGAACTGGACAGAAGAACCATAGCGATCCGTGACATAAAGGTTGTCCCATTTGTCGAACGCAATGGCGCCGTTCCAGTACGAGCCCTTGAACTCCAGCAGCGAACAATCGGAGCTGTCCTTGTTTGATGGCTCGGGCCCTACGATCTCCGTTGGCGCCGATGCGCCAGGCGCCATATCGTAGATCACGCTGGCGGCCTGATCCAGGAAGAGGATATGGTCGTGCAGCGGGTCTTGCTTCATCGAATAGATCTGAACCCAAACGCCGGTGCTGCCATGACTGAAGGGAACGACCGAGCCCACCGTGACCTGGGCCGGCGCCTTAATGGGCAACTGCGCCTTGGCGGCAACGCCCGGCAACAGGCCGGCAAGAAGAACCAGGCACGCGATCCGTGCAACCCTACGAAACATGACTGTAGATTCGATGGCCATACATTCCCTCCGACAAGCTCAACCAGATATCCCCTTACGAACGGCTTACCTGTCCGCCCGCTTACGCGGCTTCGGCAGCAGGCGGATGCCGCACTTCTTAATCTTGCTCGGCCAGCCATTTCGCTCTTGCCGGCCGTTTGCCAGTCCCCCTTCCGGACGCCGCACCAGGTTCACGCAGCGGTTGCCCGGACAAGAACCCATCAGAACGTAAACTTCGCCTCCAGCTCCGCCATTCTGTTTCCGACCTTGATATTCGCAACGCCGAAATCCTGGTACTGGAGCATGTTTTGCGTCAGCGCCTGACCAACGAGCCCGTCCTGGATACCGAGATTCAGGTTGTTGGTGTTGTTGTTGTTGAACGAAACCAGCGGATGGTTAAGCACGTTGAAAGCACCCATCCGCAACTCCAGATTCTTTCCCTCTCCGAGAGGGAAACTTTTGAAAACCGACAGATCGTGTTCCATGAAATACGGACCGCGCACGTAGGGCAGCCGGTAGACTCCGTTGCTCCCAGGCTGCGGTATTTCGAAAGCCAGGGGATTGATGAACTGGTGCTTTTGCGGCCCGCCCTTGACACTGACACCCTGCGCAAGCGCGGGCATCATTTGCACGTCCGGCGTGCCCAGCCACACCACGGGATTCATGTATGTCACGCAAAACGTGTTGCCGTTCTTATCGGGCTTGATGCCGTAAATGGATTCACACTGTCCCGCACTTTGCTGATTTGCCTGGTTTGGATTCGAAACCTGCACGGCATTCGCGAACCCGGCGTATCCGAAGCCGAAGTTCTCGCCGTTCTGAGAGGCCAGCGGGGTGCCGCTATACACCGAAGAGATTCCGGAGATCCGCCAACCATTGGCAAGATCGGAGAACAACCAGTGCCCGCCCTTGTAGCGTTTGCCCAGGTCGACCAGGTAGTGAATATTGAAGGTCTGTGTCCGGTCGTTCGGCACCGGATTGTAGTCGTTGCGCAGGTTGACCGGATCGACGAGTTGGTTGTTGTACGATGAGGCGGTGGCGAGGTTCTTGGCGAACGTGTAGTTGGCGCCCCACGAAACGATGCCCCCGGGCTTGTCCCACGTGATCTGCGCGCTGTTGTAGTTCGAGTAGAAATTGTGCTTGAGCTGGTAGATGTGCTGGTAGAAGGGGTAGGGCCGGTAGAAATCGTATTCCGGCGTGCCCAGCCCGCCAATGCCGTCGATGACGGGATTGCCGTAAAGCGAAGTCAGATTGGTCGGGATATTTGTATAACTGACATTGAAGAGGTTGTCGTTCGCGCCCGCCATGTTCGGGTTGTTATTGGCGGGGCAACCCGTCTCAATGCCGCAGATAATGTTGATGTCCGACGCGCTGTTGTAGCTGTTGCTCCCGCTATACGATCCCAGGTTCACGCTTTCGTTGCCCACGTACGCAGCAGACAAGTGCGAAGGCCCCAGCCGCAGGAACCGCACCCCTGGAATTGCCTGATCGATTCCGCCGTTGAATTCGTAGTAGATGGGGCGAACCTTATCGTTCGGCGAAATAACGTAGGCGCTGAAATCTGGAGGCACGGTGGGGGTCTGGCTGTCGATCTGGTTGAAGGTCAGCGCTCCCTGCAGGTTCGTGAATTTGTACCCTTGGGCCGTGGACGCAGCCAGCGCGTAAGGATTGAACTGCTCCTGGTTGCGGTACATGCCCCAGCCGCCGCGCACTATCGTCTTGCCTTTTCCAAAGATGTCCCACGACACCCCCACGCGAGGAGTCACGTAGATGGCTGGCGGGGAGTTGACGGAGTTCGACACGCCACTAGTCTGCGAAGCCCACGTGATGCCGGGGTCGCCAGAGCTGGCGCAGTTGCGCGTGTAGCCGCTGCATTGCGTGCTGTAAAGACTGTCGGAGAATGTCGCCAGGCCATTGTTATGCTTGTCCGTCCAGGGGCCGAGATGCTCGAAGCGCGCGCCGAAGATCAAGGTGAGATTGTGCAGCTTCAGCGTGTCCATGGCGAAACCGGCCACCGTCGTGTAACGCATGTCGACATTGGGCGTGAAATTGGACTGGTTAAAGGAATCGGCATACCCCTCGTACATCAGCGCAGTGGGGTTATAACAGCTTCCCAGATAAGCGGCGCCGGAATTGCGCAGGTTGCCGGCCGGGTTCGGGTTCACGCAGCCGTTATACGGCGCCTGGTTGGTCGACGAATACTCGAAATACGAGTTGCCGACGTTGAAGGTGTACTCGCCCTGAGGATATGCACCCACGTTCGAGATGCCGTTGTAGGTGCCCTGCTCCCCATAGAAACCGAACTGCAGAAAGTGGTTCTTCAACTGCCAGCTCACGTTGTCCTGGATGACCGGATCGACCTTCTTCGTGTGCACTCGGTTGTTATAGAAACCGCCAGGCATGAGCACGTTCGGATAGCCGTTTCCACCTCCACTGGCAATGGCAGGCACGGCAAGGTCGTTGTTGTTTTTGTACATCCCCAAATAATTGAAACCGAGGCCGCCGTTTCCCGGAATGTCAAACCGGTCCACCGCCGTCGGGTTCCCCATCTTTCCGGGCAGGCTGACGAAGGACATCGCGACGGAGAACTCGTTGGTCACGCTCGAACCAAACAAGCGGGTGTAGCGCGCGGCAAGGACATTGGAAACGTCGCCGGTGGTGATGCCGCCGGGATAAGGCACCGAACCGGTCGGGAAGGAGCCGAGATTGACAGGATCCTCGTCGATTTCCTTCTGTAGTCCATAGACCAGGAACAGGTTATTGCTGGGGTTGATGTTATATTGCAACGTGGCCCGGAACACGCCCCCGTTCTGGTTCTGCTGGAGCTGCTGAATATAGTTGTAACCAAAGGGGTTGGTGAAAGGATCGGCGTTGGGCGCCGGGAACCAATTCACGAGCGCCGCGCCGGCGCCGTTCATGTACGGTTTGGCATTGTTGTTGGCCACTGCAGTTCCATTCGGCAAGAAGCTATCCACATAGCACATCGGCTGAATGGCATTGGGGTTGGGCGCTCCGTCAGGACGCCCGCCGCAGAGTTCGGCATCGAGCGAAGCGGCGCTGAAATCGCCTTGGCGCTCGGCCACGGTGGGTACCCAGGCAGAGATCGCCTGTTGATCGGCCTCAAAGACCTGGTGGTAATACTCGAACCCTGCAAAGAAGAACAGCTTATCTCTGTTGTGATTGAAACTCGTAAACGGAATCGGCAGGGGACCGCCGAAATTACCACCTGGATAAAAATACTGCTCGTCCGGGCGCGACTGGCGGAGGTAATTGTCGTACCAGTCGTTGGAGTTCAAAACCGCATTGCGGGCCACCAAATAGGCTTCTCCGTGATACTTGGCGCCGCCCGTTTTCGTCGAGGAGCTGATGAGCGCCGGTCCCTTCGCGTATTCCGGGCCGTACGAAGAATTGGAGGCCTTGACCTCGGATACCATCTCGATGTTCATCTGCTGCACCGACCCGGAATTGGTGGCGATGTCGGTGAGCGAAACGCCGTCACTGACGATGGCGATGCCGGCCGTGCCGGAGCCGTTGGCGACATAAGCCGATGTGGGGCCGCTCAGGCCCACAACGGCGTTGTTGAATCCGGGACGGTTGAAGAGACCCTGATCGCCGGTTGACATCGCAAATCCGGGCAACATCTTGACCAGCTCGCCGGCGTCGCGGCCGACGATGGTGAGGTTGTTCAGGTCCGCGGAGGTGATGATGCTGCTGCGCTCACCAGTGTCGAGCGCGGTCGCAGCGGAATCGATCTGCGCTTCCACGGTAACCGACGCGGTCGTGGCGCCCACCTTCAAGCGGATGTCGTCATAATAGCCCAGTTTATCGCCCGCGCGCACCGGGAACGGCTGGGACTGCCAGGGGCCGAAACCCTCGGCCGTCACCGCGAGCTGGTAACTGAGGCCGGGGATAACACTGGCGAATGCAAAAATGCCTTCGCCGTTACTGGTCGTGGTGCGCTTGATTCCCGTTTGCTGGTCGGTCAATGCGACCGTCGCCCTTGGAATGACAGCGCCTGTCGCGTCCGCGACAATGCCAGTCACGTTTCCCGTCGCTTGCCCATAGACCGCCGTTTGCGCCAGCAGGAGCACCGCGGTTAGCATCACCAGCAACGAGGCAGTCGGCCTGTTCCCTGAAAAGAACTTCATAGTAGTCCCCCCGTCGGCTACATTCCATTGTGTCTTTGACACTTGGTTCACAGCCCTCATACCGAACCTAAGTTAGTGCAATCCTACTTAAGCCTTTGAGCATTCGGACGCAGCTTTTCGTTCCGCATTGATGACTGGGAATTCTGAAGCTTGGACTTAGAATCTGTCAAGTCAATTCTTTCCGAGAGTTCCAACGGTTCCAACGATGGGATCAATATCGCAGGGTTGCCGGTTCTTCAGGCTCTTCACGCCTTTGCAGAGTGTGCTATCCGTCGCTTCGCAGACACATCTGCCCTCGACAGCGCCATCATGGGCGCTCGGGGTGGGGAGTTCGGCTGCTGTAATGTCCAGTGGCGCGGCCCTCCCGCCCGCGGACCGTCGGTCGAGGAGGTCGATCGCCACCACAGCCATCAAGACTCAAAGGCAATCCGCCTGGCAAGTGAAAAACCGCTTCACTCTTTATCCGCATTTTCTGCACGAACCCGAATCCGCCGACGCCTTCGCGGCCCGCCATGCGGGTTTCGGATCGGCCACCGCCTCCCGCGTACGTTGCGGAATCGACGATGCGCAGAGCCGGCCATCGGACTTCGCTGAAAGCAACGCCACTCCAGGGTCGGATGGCATCTTTTTCGCCGCGAACCGCGCCTCTGTCCTTCCGGCATGATTGCGATATCATGAAATGCCCTGCCGGGCCCCAGATGCGCGAATGCCGCGACCGGGGTGCGGTCAGTCCGCGTGCCGGACCGGCCCTGGCCCCGATATCGTGCCGTCTGGCGCGAGAATTTTGTGCCAGCATCACCTCATTCCTCTAGTTCGGCACCACAAAAAGAGTGATGGATTGGGCCGGGAACGTGTAGCTGATCGTGCTCGTCGTCCCACTTCCTGACGGCGGCGTTACGCTCACGCCCGCCTCCGGGACGATCGCATTCAGGTTGGCATTGCTGTACCGGTACACCTCCGCCGTCGTTCCGCTCGCCGCTGTGAAGTTCTCCAAACTGATCGTTGAGGTCAGCGGGCCGTAGGTCTTGTTGATGACCATGACGGTGATGGCGCTGTCGGAGTTGCGCTGCGCGCCATACACCGCGAGTTGGCCTTCGGCATCGTTGCCGGAGGAGGTGCTGGTCGAGGGCAGTACCGTGTCGCCAAACGTCGATTTATTTCCGTCGTAGTTGCGGTAGATCGCGAAGGCCATCATGCCGGGGATCTGCCCCGATGGATCGGTCGTCGGCCACAGGGTGGCCAGATCGAGACCTTCGCGCCCAAAGATGCCCAGAATATCGGCTTGCGCCAGCGCGCCGTTGATGGATTCCATTCCGCCCCAGTTGTATTCGTCGATGGCCAGCTTGGTGCCGGGATAGCTGGCGCCGGGGTAGAAGTAGCCTGCATAGCTGCCGGCGGCGCCAGTAACCCAAGCCTTCATCATTGGAATCAGTTGCGGGGCCAGCTGCGGGACATTGCAGTTTCCCTTAGTGGCGGGATTGTAGTAGTTCGGGTCTGTGGTGTAGTTTGGCTGCGGATTATTGCCGCTGGCATCCGTGTAAGTCGGATCCCAGAAGACGCGCGTCGAGTTCAACCTCGCCTGCTGCGCGCCGGTGTCTCCGGCAGTCGTAAAGGCGACCGAATTCCCGCTTCCGGCGGGGTAATCGGCCGCGAAATAGGTGTGCAGGTCCAGGTAATCGAGCAGCCGGACGCCGTAGGTAGTTTCAGCCTGCGCGAATTGCTGCAAATAGTACTGGATGAAGGGCACGCCGCCGTGCGCCTCGCGGTCAGTCGGGTTGCTCCACGGCTGACCGCAGCCCCCTCCGCCCCATCCGGACTCGACATCCTTCTTGGAATAGAAGTAGTCCCACCAATAGTCCATCACCGGGCCGCTTACCTGGGCGGTCGGATCGACAGTTTTGATGGCCAGGGCAGTGCCAATGCCGCCGTTTGTCACTTCGTCATAGGTGAAGGGCAGGGGATGCACGTCGCGGTCTTCCGCATCCCACCAACTGGGCTCGTTGTCCAGGTCGTAGATGGCCACGCCCTGGCCAGTTCCGGTAGCCGGGTTTCCTGGGCCGAACTTATTCACAAGGTATTCGGTCCAGCCGCCCGCCCACGAGCTTTCCGCCCACGATGCAGTTACCGCGGAGGCGGCGGGTGGTGTGGGAGGGGGCGCCGAGATGCTGGTGAGGGTGGGAGAATTCCCGGTTATATCGGTCTGGTTGGCCAGCTCCCCATCGCCGCATTCGCGGTAGGTGTCCACTTTATACTGGCTGGGGTACAACGATACCGGGAAGCTGCACGAGGTGCTGTCCTTAGCCACCCAGCCAAGCACAGGCACCGTGCCCAGAGTCTTGATCCCGTTGGTGTTATTGCTCTCGACCAGGGCGTCGAATGCCGAGACCCCGGTGACTGCGGACCACCCATCCCCATCGGTGCCGGTCTCGTTCTCAAAGTACCAGTCGGCGATGGAGCTGCTTACGTCCGACTTGTAGTTGTAGCGCTCGGTGGAGTCTCCGCCCCAGCGATCGACTGTGATATTGGTTGGCGCAATCGCGGCGGCGTCGGCCGCGGTCGCGTGAAGCAAATACGCGTCCATGCCGTAAATGTCCGGACTGATGGGGTTACCCGGACTGCCCACATTCACCGTGAGCGCCGGGCCGGTAGCTGTGGCCGGCGGACTCAGGGTCACGGTGGCGCTGCCGCTCACGGTCGTGAACCCGGTCATGGTGCTGGTGGCCGTAATAGTGACGGAGGCCGGCGCCGGGTAGGGCGTGGTGTAGAGGCCGGTCGAGCTAAGCGTGCCGGGGCTCAAGCCGCCGCAGGAGGGACAGGTCAACGACCAGGTTACGGCTTTGCTATAGGAGCCCGTGCCGTTCACCGTCGCCGTGAACTGCTGCTGCGCACCGATGGTTGCGGTGCTGGGCGTTACATTGATCGACGTGATTCCCGCCTGGTTGTAGTTTGCCGTCACGGTGGTGTTGGCGTTGACGGTCACAACACAGTTGAAGCCGCCAGACCCGCTTGTCGAGGCGCATCCCGTCCAGGAGACAAAGGAATATCCGTTATCCGAGAGGGCAGCGCTTAGGGTCACCTGCGTGCCGGAATAGTAGTGCAGCGTGAGGGGTGTTGGCCCCGAGCTTGCCCCGTTGTTGTCGGCGGGAGAGACGAGAATCGAGATGCCGCTCGAAGGCGCGGCGGAATCAACCGTGAGCACATAGGGGATGGCGGGGTTCACGGTCACCGATCCCGTTCCCGTTGTGCTCGCATACGTGGATGAGCCCGCTGCGTCGGGCGTGTAGGTTGCGGTCAGCGTTTCAGTCCCTGTGACCAGCGAGTTGGCGGGAATATCGATTGTGGCGCTGCCATTTACAAGCGTGGTCGCGGTGGGAGTGGTGTAGCCGCCGCCGCTCAGTGTTACTGAGCCGGTTGGCGTCAGATTGCCGCTGCCCCCGCTCACGGTCACGGTCACTGAAAGGCTCTGATTGATGGTGATACTCGAAGAGCCCGGAGTCACCGTCACGGTTGGCAGGGCCGGGTTCACCGTCACGCTGACGGAGCCCGTCACCGTGTTGTAGTCGGTCGTGTCCGTAGGCGCGAAGGTCACGCTTTCGCTGGTTGTCCCGCCACTGGGCACGATCATGGGCGTCGTCCAGGTAAACGTGCCGCCCACCGACGCCACGCCGCCGCTCAGCGTCGACGATGCCAGCGTCTGGCCGTAGGTGATTGCGCTCGCCGTCGGCCATGCCGACACGGTCGGCGTCGCCTTGGCCACCGTCACGCTGACGGAGCCCGCCACCGTGTTGTAGTCAATCGCGTCCGTAGGCGTAAAGGTCACGCCCTCGCTGGTCGTCCCCATAGCGGGCGCCGTCGCGGACGTCGTCCAGGAGAAGGCGCCCGGTACCGACGCCGTGCCTCCGCTCAGTGTCGACGACGCCAGTGTCTGGCCTAAAGCGATCGCGCTCGCCGTCGGCCATGCCGACACCGTCGGCGTCGCCATGCTCACCGCCACGCTGACGGAGCCCGTCACCGTGTAGTAGTCGGTCGTGTCCGCGGGAGTGAAGGTCACGCCCTCGCTGGGTGTGCCTGCATTGGGTTCCGTCGTGGACGTCGTCCAGGAAAAGGCGCCGGATACCGACGCCGCGCCCCCACTCAGTGTCGACGAGGCAAGCGTCTGGCCGTAAGCGATCGCGCTTGCCGTTGGCCATGACGTCACTGACGGTGTGGTCTTGGAGGTTGTGCTACTCCCCCCTCCGCCGCCCCCGCACCCCGCCATCCATAAACTCGCCAGAATACTCAGCCAAATCGCCGACTGCCGCCCCATCGTCTTCATCACCCAACCTCTTCCCTAGACTCACTTTCTCTATTGGCATTCGATCTTATATCCTCAGCCCCGGCTGAATCTCCAGGCTCACGTGCCGGCATGCGAACCCGGACCGGCGCAACGGGGCCGGGATCGAGGATTGTTCCCTGTCCCGAGCAGCCCTGTTCGCCTCAAAGCCAGGAGGGAAGGATAACGTTATCTTGAATTTGCCTTGCGAGCCGATCCCGATGTGCATCGCCTGGACCGGCCAAACTGCCAGTCGACCGCTCCCCGGCGCGCATCGCCGACTGCTGCAGGTGGATTCCCTGCCTGCAGGCGAACCGGCGTCAGCCTCCCCATTGCGGTTTTTTGCGCATGGCTAATTCGCTGTACTCAAGCGCAGCAATTCTAAATGGGGGAGTTCGATCCGCCCTTCCAGGGCGGATGACTCTCTCTTTGCCTCTTACCCAGGGCTGCGCTGCGCTTGCCCTGGGCTAT